>Ga0105047_10010175_pt1 | contig 15398 bp, 17 predicted proteins | sample MAT04_FD_78384 | JGI IMG/M metagenome (GOLD analysis project Ga0105047, IMG submission 78384) | Freshwater microbial communities from Lake Fryxell liftoff mats and glacier meltwater in Antarctica - MAT-04 (megahit assembly) | ecosystem: Environmental > Aquatic > Freshwater > Ice > Liftoff... | reverse complement strand
CCGCTGGAGCAGGCCTGGGCCGAGGTTGTAGCGATGGAGAGCAAGGAGCTGCGGCCGGGACGCGGTGGAGCGGGCGCGAGAGATCGGCGTGCTGGCGGGGGCTGACGAGGTGGTCGAGCACGTGACGATGCTGCTGGAACGCGATAAGGCGGGGGCGAACATCAACGAGCTGTATTTCGGGATCGATGAGCTGCTGGTGCCAAGTGCCGATGCTCATGCGGATTGGGGTGCGGACGCGGGCGCGAGCAAAGGTAAGTTAGCCGACGCCGGTGAGGGCGATGAGGTGCCGTTTCAGGTGCTTTATATTGCGGGGTAAGACCACTTCGGCGAGCAGGACTGTGATTGGCCGGTGGGCCCGGCGTGGAAGGCCGAGGACTGCTGTATCCCGTGCGTGGCGGTGGATGAGCATTCGGCCCTGTACGGCGGCGTAGAGAGTGAGGGGGACCAAGATGGTGGCGAGCGTGAAGATGACGGCGGGGTCGAGTCGTGATTCATTGACTGCGCGTTGATTGAGCCGCTGGCGATCCTGCTGATCGGCGAAGTGTTGCGGCGTGTGCCGCGGGCTTCGTCTCTGGCGACCTGCGGGCGTTAGTGGCGCTGACCGGGGACGGGATGCTGCCGATGAGCTGATGGCGGTGGTTGGGCGTGGGGGGTGCTGGGGAGCGGTGATTGCTATGGTGATGCGAACGTCCGAGAGCGCGTGGGCGTATGGGAAGGGTGTGCCGCGGGTTGAAGGTCCGTGGCATGCGACTCGATATTGAATGCCGGAGGGCACACGACATGTCAGTGAAGAACCTGGTGCTGGGCTTGGTGTTGATTGGCGCGGGCGCGTCGCTGTACTTTGGGCTTATGGGCGGCAAGGCGCATGGGCTGCCGGCGGTCTTTGACCAGCGCGGCTTGCAGGAGGTGGTCAATGCCTCGGGGAGCAAGCTGGTGCTGGTGAACGCGTCGGCGAGCTGGTGCCCGCCGTGCAAGATGATGAAGGAGCAGACCTGGCCCGACGCGAGCGTCGAGGCGTGGGTCAAGCAGAACGCGACGGCGGTGTATGTGGACGTCGATGCGGACAAGGCGATGGGCGCGCAGCTGAACGTGCGGAGCATCCCGACGATTATCGCGATGCGCAGCGGGGTTGAGGTGGCGCGGACGGGCGGGTTTTTGGCGCCGGCGGAGCTTATCGCCTGGATGGAAGAGGCCAAGAGAGCGCGCTGAGGCGGGCGCGCGGTGATTCACGATCGCTCGGTCAGCCACTCGGGCAGCGCTTGTGGCACGCCCTGGCGGTCAACGCAGGCCAAAGTGGTGGTCGCCACCAGCAGCACCGGGGCATCGTCGCCAGTGGTGGGGGGCTGGCTCATGGGTGCGGCGGCTGAGCGCAGCAGGGCGATCTGGTAGCTGTGCTCAAGCTTGACGCGCGATGAGCCGGTGAGCTTGGTGCGGACCTCTAGCAGGTCGTCGTAGCGCGCTGGGCGGCGGTACTTGACGTCGAGCTTGACGATCACCAGCAGCACGCCCTGGGCTTCAAGCTGGGCGTAGCTCAGCCCGCCGTCACGGAGCAGCTCGGTGCGGCCCATTTCGAGCCAAGGGATGTAGCTGGCGTGGTGGACGACGCCCATGGGGTCGCACTCGCAGTAGCGGGGGCGGAGGGTGAGCGAGCCGTGGGTTGGCAGAGGGCGCGTGGGTGTTGTGGGGGCGGTGTTGGGGGCGGTTGTGGTCGGCTGGCTGGTCGGCTGGCTGGTCGGCTGGCTCATGGGGTGATGGTACTTGCGGGCCGCGGGCGTGGGTGAGAAAGTGGTGATCGAGAGCTGGCGTGCGGCCCGGCTTCATCCTGCGTCTTTGCCCGCCGGGGAAGGGGCCTTTGCAGCCGGTCTCCTTCTGCGCCGACGTTCTCGGGTGGTGGGGCCGATGCCGGGGCGTTTGGCATACCGTTGGCCCGTGAGCGGCGTGGTGCCCCGACAGCTCGAGCCCGGCACCGACGCGCGGGGTGTGGTTGTCCGCGTGATTTCCCCGCGCGACTCAATTACTGAGCTGACCGCCCTGCTGCACCGGGCCTATGCCCGACAGGTAGAGCTTGGGCTTCGCCCGCTGGCGGCCCGCCAAGATGACGCAACAACCCAGCGGCGCGTATCGAGCGGCGAGTGCTTTGTCGCGGAGCTGCGTCCCGGCGGGGCGGGCGTTGGGTCTATGCCCGGCCTTGGGCGGCTGGTGGGGGTCATCATCCTCAACGAGCGCGAGCCGGACGCGGGACCGGCGTGGTTTACGCGGGCTGGGGTCTGCAGCTTCAGCCAGTTCGCGGTTGATCCCGCCGAGCAGCGCCTGGGCGTAGGTCGGCGGCTTCTAGAGAAGGTGGAGCAGCGGGCCGCCCAGCAAGGCAATGCCGAGCTGGCGCTGAGCATGGCCGAGCCTGACCATCAACTGCGCGACTACTACGTGAAACGCGGGTTCCGGATCGTCGGGACCTGGCAGTGGCTCTACACCAATTACGTCAGCCTGATTATGAGTAAGCGGCTGGCGGCTGGCGAAGGCGCGGGCTGAGCCCGAGGGCAGATCGGACCGATGAGGGTGAAGCGGCTGGAGCGGGCCAAGCCGCTGGTTCAGCCCGGCCCGGGGTGTTGTTCGGTGGTGGGCGTGCCCAGGCAGGCCGGGTAAGAGGGGGACGGGGTATTGTTGACGGTGTCAGGAGCCATCGACCCCATGAGCCAGAGCGAAGCGCTGGTCAAGCTTGAGCTGCTCTCGAACCCGCTGCTGAACAGCGGGGCGCGTGAGATGCTGGCTTCGGTGGCGCGCCGCCTGGGCTTTGGCGACGAGGCCGCGGGCCATATTGCGCTGGCGATTGACGAGGCGCTGTGCAACATCGAGAACCATGGTTACGCGCGCGATCCCGGGCGGCCGATCTGGATCAGCGTCTTTGCGATGGGGGGCCTGGCGAGCAACGGGGCGGACTCCTCGCCGACAAGCGCGCTGAAGATCGTGATTGAGGATGAGGCCAAGCAGGTTGACCCGGCGACGATCCGCAGCCGCCCGCTGGATGAGGTGCGGCCCGGTGGCTTGGGGGTGCACATCATCCGCCAGGTGATGGACCAGGTGATCTACGAGCGTCGCAGCGGGCGCGGGATGCGCCTGACGCTGGTGAAGTTCCGCCCCGGTAGTGGCCCGGGTAGTGGCGCGCCCAGTCACGCGGGTGGTGTTCCCGGAAGTGGCCCCGGCAGTGGTCCCGTTAGTGGCCCCGGCAGTGGCCCCGGCAGTGGTCCCAGCAGTGGCCCGGGTAGTGGCGCGGGTAGTGGCCCAACAATTCGACCAGGCAACGGGCAGGGCTCTGGTGCAGGCGGCGCAAGCCAATCGGGCGCAAGCCAATCGGGCGGAAGCCAATCGGGCGGGGGCCAATCGGGCGGTGGCCAATCGGGCGGTGGCCAATCGGACGGTGGTCAGATCGGGGGAGCGCACGGATGAGCACATCAATGTTGGAAGTCAGCAGTGCGAATCAGGGCGGCGCGTGGGTTGTGTCGGCCCGCGGCGAGGTTGACCTGATGGGCACGCCCACGCTCAAGGCCGAGCTTCGCGCGGTGCAGGCCAAGGCCCCTAAGCGGATCGTCGTTGACCTGTCGGGCGTGGCGTATATGGATAGCTCTGGCCTGGCGACGCTGGTGGAGTGCATGCAGGCGGCCCGCAAGCAAGGCTTTTCGCTGGTGCTGTGCGGGTTGCAGCCGCGGGTCAAGGCGATCTTTGATATCGCGAAGCTGACGCTTGTGTTCACGATTGTGCCGACGTTGGCGGCCGCGCTGGGGAATGACTTGGCGAGCTGACTTGGCGGACTGAATTGGCGGCCTGACTTGGCGGACTATGTTGGCGGGAGCTGTTGCCGGTTTCGGGCGGGCTACGTTTGCTGCATGGAGCCGCTCTCTCGCTGGCTGGCGCGCTGGGGTCTGACTTCTTTCAGGCCGCTCACGGCGCTGCGCACGTGGGTAGAGCTAATCGGTCAGCGTGCCCTCGAAGCCGTGGAGCAGACCGGGGCGGTAGCGAACCTGCTGCGTGAGGTCATCCGCTGGATCTGGCGTTCGATCGTGCGTCCGAAGGTGCGGATCGGCCGCCCGAATGTGATCGCCCAGTTGGTGCGCGTCGGCGTGCGAAGTGTGTTTATCGTCTCGCTGGTCTCGGGGTGCGTGGGGCTGATTTTGGTGCTGCAGATGGCGCCCCCGCTGGATGACTTTGGGCGAAAGGACCTCGCGGCCAACATCTTGGGTGTCGCCGTGCTGCGCGAGCTTGGTCCGCTGATCGCGGCGATCGTGCTGACGGGCTTTGCCGGGGCGGCGATCGCGGCCGAGCTTGGCACGATGGTGGTGGGTGAGGAGATCGAGGCGCTCGAAGCGCAGGCGCTCAACCCGGTGCGGTTCCTGGTGGTGCCGCGCGTGCTGGCAACGATCCTCGGCTTGATCGTGCTGAGCGTCATCAGCAACGTGGTGGCGCTCGCTGCGGGCTACGGGATCGCCATCACGGTGGTGGGCATCCCGGGGCAGACGTTCGTAGACAACCTGCTGGAGCAGGCCAAGCCGGTGGACTTCATCACCGGCATGCTCAAGAGCGTGGTCTTCGGGCTGCTGATCGGGCTGATCGCGTGCACCAACGGTCTGCGCGTGACCGGCGGTGCCGCGGGCGTCGGGCAGGCGACGACCAAGACGGTCGTGCAGTCGATTGTGTGCATCGTGATCGCGGACCTGATTTTCACCGTCGTGTTCTTTGCGCTGCGGCTGAACTAAGGGTGGCGGCGTCGGCCGCCAGAAGGTGGCGGCCCAGCTAGCTTAAGTGGGACAGGTTCTTGCTCGCACTTGTGCCGCGAGGCGGACCGAAGGCGATACAGCCCGACACACGAGCCAGACCCGCGCGGAGCGTATGGGGAACTCGGCCAAGATCCGCGCGGAGCGTGGGGATTGCTTAGACGCGCGAGCTCAGTTCAGAGTCCGTATTACCCGTTGGGCAGCGCGTCGGGCGTCAGTGCGTGCCCGCAGCGTCCACGTGCGAAGGCGACCAGCTCGCTCATGCTGCGAGCGATGGTCGCGCCGCCAGCCTGGGCCGGGGTCATTGCGCCCACCGCGCTTCCGCCGACAACCAGGCTCGCGCCGTGCTGGGCGCACACCTGGGCGAGTGTCACCAGCGCGGCCTCAAGCTTGCGCGGCTCGGTGGCGTGGCTGATTGACCACCAAACAATCTGCGGCTTGTAGTGCTCCACCGCGTTGGCCAGCGTCTTGCCGGGCGTAAGCGGGCCGAGATTCACCTCGTTGAAGCCTGCCTCAGCCAGCGCGACGGCCGCGGCTAGCGAGGGGATCATGTACGGGTCGTGCTCGCCCGCGCCGCCGATGGCGGTCGGGGCGTTCTCGCGCCGGGGCGGGAGCATCGAGCGCAGGTGGTTGAGCGTCTGCAAGCACACATCGGTGGCGCGGTGCTCAACGACGATGCCCCACTCGGCGTGCTGCCAGAGCGTGCCGATGCGGGCCAGCGCCGAGCGGATCGGCCCGTCGGCAATCGCGGCGGCGGACCAGCCGGCCAGGAACAGGTTCTGGATCAAGGCGCGGGCGGCGTTGAGGTCGCCTTGCTCAAGAGCGGCGTGGAAGTGCTCGTTGACCAGCGCGGGGTCGGCAAAGTCGGTGAGTGTGGCGGGCCCGTCGGCTAGGCCGATCTCGCCGGGGGCGGTGATCTTTATGCCCATGTGCCGCACGAAGCGGACGGCCTCGGGCAGCGGGATGCGCCGGTGCCCGCCAGCGGTCCGGACAAACGAGAGCAGGCCCTCGTCGGCCCAGCGCTTCAGCGAGGACTCACTGACGCCTATGGCGACCGCGAGCTGTTTGGGCGAGACCATCCTCAAGGGGTACTCCGAGGCGCGAAGGGTTCCCGGACCGGCGATTGCATTTGCCCAGAGACCGGGCCAGCAACCTACTACGTGGCGGCGAACGGGGCGGTTCCGGCGCTGAACAGCCTGAACGATTTTACGAGACGATCGGGCAAAGTACCACCATTCCGGCTCGGGGCGATCGAAGTAGCAGGGTGATTCCTATCCGACCGCTTTGGGTCCAGAAATGCGGGGATTCGAGGGTAAAAACGCGAGAAGTTCAGAGTCAGCATAGTTTCGAAAATAATTGAACACGACCTTGACGGGCCGCGTATCTGATGTACACTTTGGACGAATTGAACGTTTTCACTTCCCTAGGTTTGGGCGCTGCTTGAGCCTGTGAAGTCTGCCCCAAGGTGCCCTGTCTGCTGCGTGCGAAGTGTTGCCCTGCAGTTGGTAGAAAGGCCTCCCGATGGTCAGCCCAATAAAAGTTTCGAGCTGCTGTGAAGTCGATCACGAAGCGATGAACGGCTCGCAAGGCTGCGGCGGCGGTACGAGTGCTGATGTGGATCATGTTGGGCGGTTGCCCGGGATCGACCAGCCGCGGATTGAGCGGGCGGTGCGTGAGATTCTGATAGCTATCGGTGAGGATCCTGATCGCGAGGGTCTGCTGGATACGCCGTCACGGGTTGCCCGGGCGTACGCACAGCTGTTTGGGGGCTTGCACCAGCACGCGGGCACGCACCTGAGCCGGGTCTTTGAGCAAGAGGGTCCGGGCGAGGTGGTGATCTGCCGCGGGATCGAGTTCCACTCTATGTGTGAGCACCACTTGCTTCCGTTCAGCGGGATGGTGCACGTGGCGTACGTGCCCAACGGGCGTGACATCGTGGGTTTGAGCAAGCTTGCGCGGACGGTGGATGTGTTTGCGCGTCGTCCGCAGGTGCAAGAGCGGCTGACCAACCAGATCGCCGACGCGATCGAGGAGCACCTGCAGGCCGCCGGCGTGCTGGTGGTGATTAGTAGCGAGCACCTGTGCATGAAGATGCGCGGGGTGAGCAAGCAGCAGGCGTCGATGGTGACGACCGCCGGGCGCGGGACGCTGTGCCAGGGCGGGGCGTCACGCAGCGAGGTCATGTCGCTGCTGATGGGCAGCGGCGTGAGCTGAAGGCGGGTTTGGTTTCTGTATGAGGGTTTGCGGACGGAGGCTGAGGGACGAACCGGGACGAACTAGAAACGAAAATCACGGAAAAGGGCGGCTTGGGTTCCACGGGTGTGTTGCCCGAGGATTAGGTGGACGAGGTGGGTCACCGAAGCGAGCCGCTCCCCAAAACGAGCCTATCGAGCTTTGTGCGGCCGATGGGCTCGTTTCTTTTTTGACGTCACCTGCGTGTGCGGCGCACGCGGGCGGCAGAGAGTTCATCATGCGAGCGATGGTCTGGTTCAGGGTTGATCTGCGGGTCAGCGACAACACGGCGCTCTCTACGGCGGCGGCGCTGGCCACGCGCGGCGTCGTCGGGTTGTTCGTGGTTGACCCCACCAACTGGCGCCGGCACGACTGGGCGCCGGTGAAGGTGGACTTTGTTCTGCGCAGCGTGACGGCCCTGCGTGATGAGCTGGCCCGCCTGAAGATCCCGCTGCTGGTGCGGACCGCGGCGCACCACCGCGACACGCCCGGCGTGGTGCTGGCTGCGGCGCGCGACGCCGGGTGCGATGCGGTGGTGTTTGGGCGCGAGTACGAGCTGCACGAGACGGCCCGTGACGAGCGGGTCGAGACGCTGTGCGCCGAGGCGCGCGTCCTGTGCCGGCGGGTACACGATGTGTGCGCGGTGAACCCCGGTGAGGTGCTGACGCAGAGCGAGACGCCTTACACGGTGTTCACGCCGTTTAAGCGGCAGTGGATCAGCGAGGTTGAGCGGCGTGGTGGCGTTGTGCTGCACGCCACGCCGGCGGTGCAGGCCGAGACGGGCGTCGCGTCCGAGCCGTTGCCGACGGCCGCGGACGTGGGGTTTGCTTCAAGCGTGCCCGCGGCGTTGTGGCCCGCGGGTGAGCGAGCGGCGCAGTCGCGGTTGGCGGAATTTTGCCGGGCGGCGATCGCGGGGTATAAGGAGCGGCGCAACTTCCCCGGTGAGGCGGGGACCAGCAAGCTCAGCCCGCACCTGGCGGTCGGCACGATCTCACCGCGGCAGTGCGTGCTGGCGGCGCAGGCGGCCAACGGCGGCGCGCTGGCGAGCACGCGCGAGGGTCCGACGCACTGGATCAGCGAGGTGGTCTGGCGTGAGTTCTACAAGCACATTTTGTTCCACTTTCCGCGGGTTTGCCGGGGGCGGGCGTTCAAGCCTGCGACTGAGGCGATTGCGTGGAGCGATGACGCCGGGGCGTTTGAAGCATGGAAGGCGGGGCGGACGGGCGTGCCGATTGTTGACGCCGCGATGCGGGCGCTGGTGGTTGAGGGCTGGATGCACAACCGCCTGCGGATGATCACGGCGATGTACCTGACCAAGGACCTGCTGATCGACTGGCGGCTTGGCGAGCGGTGGTTCATGCAGAACCTGATTGATGGCGACCTCTCGCAGAACAACGGTGGCTGGCAGTGGTCGGCCAGCACGGGTACCGACGCGGCGCCGTACTTTCGGATCTTCAACCCCGTAACGCAGAGTGAGCGGTTCGATCCGAACGGCGTGTTCATTCGACGCTGGGTGCCTGAGCTTGCGGACCTGCACGATGAGCACGTGCATGACCCGTCAACGCTGCCGGGTTTGTTGCGCAGCGTGGTGAACTACCCGCACCCGATCGTGGACCGCGCGGGGGTGAAGGACCGCGTGCTGGCGGCGTTTAAGGGCCTCGGGGGCGGATGAGCGCCGCAGGGCGAAGGGGTGCCGGGGCGAGATGCCGGGGCGCTCAGGCGGTTGGCGGGGGCGTGGCGGGCGTAGTAGGCATGGTCGGCATGGTCGGCATGGTCGGCGTGGTGGGCGTGACAGGCATGGTGGGCGTGGCTGGCGGCTGGGCGTTGCGTTTGGCCTCGTGGCGGACGATTGTCCCACTGGAGAGGTAGATCAGGTCCTCGGCGATGTTCTTCATCAGATCGCCCACGCGCTCAAGCTCACGCCCGCAGCGGTGCAGGATCAGGCAGCCGGCCTTGGAGTTGCGGTCGTTGGTCATCAGCGCCACGCACTCTTCAAAGAGCTTCTTCTCAAGGCTGTCGATGAACTTGTCCTTGGCGACCAGCTCGCGCGCGAGCACGGCGTCGTCGGTGTTCATCGCGCTGAGCATGCCGTGGCACATCAGCGGGACGCGCTGGGCCAGCTCGACCAGCGGCGTCGGGAGCCCGCGCATGCCCAGGGCGCTGAGCTTGATGGTCTGCTTGGCGATGCCTGTGGCGTGGTCGGCCACGCGCTCTACATCGCTGTTGACCTTGATCAGCGTGGTGATCTCTCGAAAGTCGCGCGCGTACGGGTGGAAGAGCGCCATGACGCGGAAGCACTCTTCTTCGATGCGGACCTCGTTGCGGTCGACCTCGTCGTCACGAGCAATCACCGCCCGCGCGCTGACATCGTCGTGGTTGACCAGCGCCTCGCAGGCCTGCTCGATCATCCCCACGGCGGTCGCGGCCTCGGCCATGACCATGTCGCGCAGCAGGCGGATCTCACGGGCGATGGTCCCTTCGTGCGGTGGACGCGGGGATTGGTCGTTGCTGGGCATGAGTCCGGAGGCCTCCATTGCGGCGATGGGGTAATGCGCAAGACAAGCGGGGCATGGCCCTCGCCATCGCGTGACCCGCGCTGTTGGCTCGGTCTCGGCCCGACTTCGGCAAAGTCTGCCGGTGGATCGTCCGTGGTCAACCCGTCGCGTGAACGCTATTCGCGGTTTGGTTGGGAGGCGATGCACTTAGGCGAGGATTCTTTGTGCCCCTGGGCGTGCACATCCCGATGCCATCGGGTATGGTGGAGCGATGACCATCGACCCTCGGTCAAACCCGGTTCGCGCCCAGCCGCAGGCCAGCGCCCTCGGCCGTGTCTACGGGATCAGCCAGTCTGTGAACGCCGCGAGCGTGGTCGGCCGCGTTGGCCCCAAGCCCGAAGTTGAGCCCGCGGCCCAGCCTGTATCCAGAGCGCAGCGATCGGTCAGCGCGCAGTCTGTGCGCTCTTTGGAGCTAGACAAGATTGTTGCGGGCATCGTGCCGGGATCGGTGGGCTTTGAGGGCGACCAGCCTCAACCTGAGGCCCGCCTGGCCTTCTACAAGCGCCCGACGGACCGCAACGAGGTCGCCACCGTGCTGAGCCTGGGCAAGCGGCTTGACGTGACGGGCTAAACCCCATCAGCCTGGCTATGTTCGCGCATGAACGCACCTGCCAGCTCACCCGCGCACCTGCCGGCTTACGGCCCGCTGATTGAGCACTTCCTGATCGATCGTGGGCTGGTCTTCCTGAACCACGGGAGCTTTGGCGCTACGCCACGCGGGGTGCTTGATGCTCAGCAGCGGCTGAGAGTTCGCGTCGAGGCCGACCCCGTCGCGTGGTTCGGGCGAGACCTTGAGCCGCAGATGGACGCGGCCCGCGCGCAGGTCGCGGCATTTATTGATGCGCCCGAGGATCAGATCGTGCCGGTCGTCAACGCGACCCACGCCGTCAGCACGATCGTGGCGTCGCTGGGCTTACGCGCGGGCGACGAGCTGCTGACAACCACGCACGAGTACAACGCCTGCAACAACGCGCTGCGGCAGGCCGAGGCGCGTTGGGGCGCGAAGGTGGTTGCGGTGCCGTTCCCCTGGCCGCTTAGACGCACCGCCGAGGTGACGGCGGCTTTGGTTGCTGGCGTTACGCCACGCACACGCTTGGTGCTGGTCAGCTACATCACCAGTGCTTCGGGCATCGCGCTGCCAGCGGCCGAGATGACCCGTTCGCTGCTGACGCGGGCGGCAGAGGTCGGCAACACGCAGCTCGCGGTGCTGATTGACGGCGCGCACGCGCCGGGCTATTTGGACCTGAGCGTGCGCGAGCTGGCGGCGGCGGGCGCGAGCTACTTCACGGGCAATCTGCATAAGTGGGCTTGCGGGCCCAAGGGCAGCGCGGTGCTGTGGGTGAAGCCTGATCTGCACGACCGCACGCCGCCGCTGGTGGTCAGCCACGGGTTCAACGCGGGGCGGACGGATCGTCCAAGGTTCCGCATGATGCACGACTATGTGGGCAGCACGGACTACACGCCGTGGCTCTGCGCACCGGCGGCGATTGCGCAGGTTGGGGCGATGGCTGGCTCATGGGTGAGGGTGCGGGCGAGGTGTGGTGAAATGATCGATGGTGCACTGGGCGTGCTGAAGGATCGGCTGGGTGAACTGGGCGAGGGTGTTGGTGAGATTGCGTGCCCGCGCCGAGCGGTGGGGCAGATGGCGGCGGTCGTGCTGCCCAACCGCGCGTCGCCGGCCCCGTTTGACCCTGCAAGCCCCTTTGATCCGCTCTATCACGCGCTGTACAACCGCTGGAAGATCCAGGTGCCGGTCTATGGCATCCTGCGGCCCGATGGCACGCGCGGGCGGGTCGTGCGAATCAGCGCGGCGCTCTACAACGCACCGGAACAGTACGAGTACTTGGCGGGGGCTCTACACGCTGAGCTGGTGGCAGAACTAAAGGCGGAGCGGCTGGCCGAACGGGGGGCTTAACGCGGCGGCTGAGGGTGAAGGGGCGAAGGGGCTTGGGCCGTCAACCAGCACGCTCAAAGGGCCCGCAAAGACCGCTTAATGCGCGACCTGGGATGCAGGGAAGGGTCGATTTGGCCCGATCTTGAGGTACACTCTTGTCGTCGGCGTATCGGAGACCACCCCCATGCCCAGCAGCGCAACCCGAGTTCGTTCCAGCCGCGAGGGCGTGGTCCGTGCTAGCCGACTGGTCGCCAAGCCGCGGGCGCGTTCTGCTGAGGGTGCTGGGGGGGCTGCTGGTACGGCTTCGCACGCTGGCCCGCAGGCGTGCTTCCCGAAACTCGCGCCGCTGATCGCGTACCTGCAGGGGCTCAAGGGCCGTGCTGATCTCAAGGTCCTCGACGGCATGCTCAAGGGCCTGAAGCTCACGCGCGCGGACATTGAAAAGGCGTGCGTCTTTGGCGTCAGCGGCTATCGGCGCAACACGATTGCCTCCAACGCACACTTTGAGCTTTTGGCCCTGACGTGGCGCAGCGGGCACTGCACGCCGATCCATGACCATACGGGCGTGAGCTGCGCGTTCAGGGTCGTTGAGGGTACCGGCACCGAGGTGCGGTTCGTCAAGACCCCGTGCGGGCTGGCCTGCCCGGTCGGCAGCACGCCGATGCCCCCCGGCTACGTCTGCTCGGCCGAGGAGAACGACATCCACCAGGTCGCCAACCATCAGGGCCCGGGCAAAGACCTGGTCACGCTGCACATCTACTCGCCGCGGATCAAGAAGATGAAAACCTACGAGTTTCGCGTAAGCCTGGGTGCCGAGGGTTGCGACAGCTACAGGCGCAACGGCAAGCCCGGCAAGGGTCGCTGAGCGTCACGCCCAAGGCTACTTCAGCGCCACGCGGTAAATCTTTCCGCCCGCGCCGGTGATCAGGAGTGTGCGGCCCTTGGCTTTTGCGGCCTTGACGTCTTCTTTCTTCACGTCGCCTTGCGCGGGACTAGTCGGGGGGCTCATCGCTGGCCCCAATGCGATGTTCGTCGCGGCAACGTCCAGCCTGGCAATAGCCCTCTCGCCCTCGGGGCGGGCCGGGTCGATGATCCATACCCCGCCCGGGCCGGTGGTGTAGAGGATGCCGCGGTCGTCGCAGCGCAAGCCGTCGTTGTTGCCGTTGGGCTTGATGCTGCGGCGCGCGCACTCGGCGCGGAGGTCGATGACCAGCGCCGGGGTGCCAAGCGTGACCTGCGCAGGCTCGCCGGGCTTGGTGCTGGCAACACGGGTGATGGCCAGAGCCATGACGCGCCCGGCTCTGAAGTCGTTGACGTACAGGGTCTTGGCATCGGGCGAGAGGGCCACGCCGTTGGGCACGGCGATGGCGCGGGTGGCCAAGGTTGTGGTGCCGGTCTCGTCGATGCGGTAAACGCCGTTGTACCCGATGGTGAGCTGGTCCGGCGGCGTGAAGAAGGCCGGGTCGGTGAACCAGACCTCGCCGCCCGGGCCGACGACCAGGTCGTTGGTCGCGTTGAGCCGCCGCGGGGGATTGGCGACTGCGAGATTCTCGTTCTTGATCTTGTCGCCGTTGCTCTGGTTGGGGTCGGTCTTGCTGGGGCCGGTCTGGTTGGGGCGGGTCTGGTTGGGGTCGGTCTGGTCGTCAGGCTTTTTGTCGGCGGTGCGTTCGACAGTAACGGTGCCGACGCTCTGGCTGCGGGCCCAGGTCGTGCCGTCGAAAGAGAGTTTGATGATGGCCCGCTGCTCAACGCTGCAGGCAAGCAGTGTGCCGGGCCCGGCGAGGGCCAGCCCGATGATGCGGGCCGAGTCTTTGATGAGGGCGACGGGCTTGCTCTCGATCGCAAGCTTGCCCTCGGCGGCCGGCGCAGGCCAGCGATAAATTGTGCTGCCCTCGCGGGCCAGCGAGCAGAAAGCGAAGTATCCGCCGCCGTCAGGGAAGCCGGGCCCGGGGCTGGCGGCGCTGTTGGCGGGGATCCAGACCGGCCCCTCCACAAATCCGAGCCCCTCACCGACGAGGACCAGTTCGCCGTCGATGACGGCGGCGTTATCGAGCGCGGGTGCCGGCGCAGGCGCGGGCGGGGGCGGGGGCACGGCCGTGGCCTCGGCGGATTCCTTCGCGCCCAACTCTGGTGAGGGGCTCTCGGGCGTAAGCTCAAGAGCCGTGGCGAGGCTGAGCGTGAGGGCGGCTGACGCCACAAAGGTGGCGGACCCAAAACAACTGGCACGAGTGTTCATTCAGGACTCTATTGTCGTATCTGGCGGATTGACAACCAGCATTGGTCACTTCCACCCCTAGGGGGGATCGTTATGGTTCTTTCGAGAAGCCGGCCGGTACTCTGCAAAGATAGATGTTCGCACAAACAGGAGGTTGTATGCCCCGCATGGTCCGATTGACGTCGCTGGCACCGCACAAGATTGAGGCAAAGGACATCCCCGAGGGCAAGGCCTTGTTCGTTTGCACGTGCGGGCTCTCACAGACGCTGCCTTGGTGCGACGGGAGCCACAAAGCCGCGCGGGTGCACGAGCAGCCCGGGTCCTTGTACATCTACGACCATGCGCGGCGCGCGATCGTGGAGCAGCGCCCGGACGCGGAGCTGCCGGCGCCGTGAGCTAGTCAAGCCAGTCCTTGTCCTTGAGGCGCTGGGGAACGTACGTCTCGGTGACGTACGAGATGTCCTTGGCGATCAGGCTCTCGACTTCCATTTTGAAGCCGTTGCGCAGCAGCAGCTCGATCTCTTTACGCCAGCGTTTGTCGTCGGCAAACCAGGGGTACGCGGCAATCTCTTTGGCGCGCTTGATGTCTTTGTCGGTCAGCGCAATCTGGACGGCGGGGGGCAGGTCGCAGGCCTCGTAATCCTTTGAGCGGATGCCCAGGAACTTGGCCTCGGGGATCGCCAGGCGTGAGCTCTCAAAGGCCAGGCTGATCGAGCCCTGCTTGATGACGCTGTAGATGTAGTGGCCCCAGGGGTCGCAGTCGAGCACGCAGATGATCGGAAGCTTGAGCTCACGGTTGAAGCGTTGCAGCAGGCGGCGCACGCCACGCGGCGGCTGGCCCGACCCGTGTGTGAGGATGCAGTTGTTGTTCTCCCAGAAGCGGTCCTCGTTGAAGCGCTGCCAGACGGTGCCCTTTTCTACGTGCAGGACGAAGTCGGCCTCGCACTTCTTGAACTCGATGACGTCGGGCTCGACGATGCTGGGGATCTGGTACCCGCCCGTGCCCATCCGCCGGCAGTTGATCTCATCGCCCTTGTCGATGACGGTGATGTTGCCGACCATCGAACCGCGCGGCTCGGCGAAGACGTGCAGCTCTTCGCGCAGCGAGCCGAGCGAGACCTCCAGGTCTTCAAGGATCGGGTCGCTCTCGTCCTGAGTCTCGAAGGTGTTCTCTTTGGTGCCGGCGACGGTGTGCTTGGCCTTGTAGAAGACGCCGCGCAGGCTGCTGGTCTTCTGGGCCGCGATCAGGTCTTTGATGGTGCTGGCGTGCAGCAGCGTCTGCATGAACTGCTTGGCCTGATTGAGGTTGAACAGCTCACGGTCGGAGGCGGCACCGCCCATCTGCAAGATGCCTTTCTTGCGGTCCCAGATGGTGTTGCCCTTGGTCCGCAGCGGGATCTCGATGGTCGGCTCTTTGCCGCCGCGGGCCTTGCTGCTGACGCCGGTGGCGAGTTTGGTCAGCCGCCCGAGCGTCTGCGCGTCACGTGCCGCTAGGCGAGCGGCGACCTGCGCGCTCTGGCCGCGCGCCGGCTGGGCGGCTGCCTGAGCCTTGCCACCTGATGCGCCGGTTGGACCCGTGCCTGAAACTTCGCTTGAGGCCTTCTTGGTTGTCCGCTTGGCCATCCATGCCACTCCTGATTTCGATCTACCGCTGTTTGTTTATTGCGTGCCGACTATTGCCTATCGATCTCGGACTGTCGGCTCTTGCTCGCTCAGCTCGCTGACTCGCGCCGATT
>Ga0105047_10010174_pt1 | contig 15400 bp, 10 predicted proteins | sample MAT04_FD_78384 | JGI IMG/M metagenome (GOLD analysis project Ga0105047, IMG submission 78384) | Freshwater microbial communities from Lake Fryxell liftoff mats and glacier meltwater in Antarctica - MAT-04 (megahit assembly) | ecosystem: Environmental > Aquatic > Freshwater > Ice > Liftoff... | reverse complement strand
TCACGTTGGGTGCCGCGTGCAGCCAGTTGTCCGCGATCCGGACTTGCGGCGAACTCCCTGAATTGACACTCACCGACAGCAGGGAACTGGAGAAATCGGTGTCGGTCGGCCCGCGCACGATGTTGCGCACCAAACGCAGCGCGGAACCGGCAGCGTGCGCGACCAGGATGCCCTGACGCACACCCTGCGGATGCGTCGATTCGACCAGATTGTCGCGCACGTCCACCTGCATCGGACTGCCGCTGAAGGTATTGGAAATGGAGATCCCCACCGCACCCGACGCCGCGGTCGACGACAACACGTTTCTGGCGACCTCGATCACCCACTCGGGTCCGGGACGACCCGTACGCAACTCCACCATCAGGGCGGCCTGGCCGTTGCCATCCGGTGGAATTCCGACGCGGTTGCCGCGCAGCGTGACGACGCCCGGATACACGTCTTCGGCATCCACCAGGATCCTGCCGCGGCGCAACACGAAGCCTTCGACATGGCAGTCGCCGCTCGCGCCGGCCGGCGCCCGGCAGATGATATCGGCGCCTTCGGCCAACACGGCGTCCACCCCGGGGTCCACGCTCACGATCAGCGGCTTGGCAATGGTCAGGGTGCTGTTGATGGCATGGTGATCGGGATTGCCGTTTTGGCCCCGGACCACCCGAACCACGCTGCCGGGTGGCGCTGCATCGAGGCACTGTTGCAAGCTTTGCCCAGTGCAAACGCCACCCACGGCCTGATCGGGCCAGCGCAGGGTCAGCAGGCCGGCCTGAGCGCTGGCGCTGGCCAGGCAGCAGCAAACACACAGCAAAGCACTCCGCATTGCAGCGTTCATCGGTTCAAGACTCCGGCGGTAGCAGATCAATCGTCGAATGCGCATACGTAGCCACACGAGCATTCCGTGCAGCGGCAAGGCCGCAACCCAGTGCCGGGCGTGCCGGTCGAGCGGCGCGACTTCGCCGGCGACGCTGCACGCCGTCGTGCCATTCCTGCGTATGTGCGAACAGCAAGCAAGCACAGCATGGTCAACTGGCGAATGCGTCAGAGGCCAATCCGTCGTGTCGCGAGACGAGGACCCATCGATGAAGCAAGCAGCACAAAGCACCCGCACGCGGACCGGCCCGTTTCCCGAGACAGCCGAGGATGTGCGCTGCGCTCGCATGGCGCTGCGCCAGTACACTCGCTCGCTGCCATGCGTATCGGCGGGCGAGACGTGGTTCGCCGAGCTCTCGCTGGACCAGGATGTCGTGCTGCTGCCCGGCACGCGGTTGCCCGCCGGTGTGCAGTTCGGCAGCGAATGTCGCGCGCTGTATGGCACACCCAGCGAGATCGGCGCCTTCTGGGTCGAGTTCGAAGAGCGCCCAAGCGGCCGGCGCCGCCTCTGGAGTTTCGATGTCGTTCCGGTACGGGCGCTGGAGATCGCCCGCACGCGCCTGCCAGCAATGCGTTGCGGCGAGCCGGTGCAGGTGGAGTTCGAACTGACCGAGCCGCGCGAGGACGCGGCGTGGTTTGTGACTCACGGTCGACTGCCGCCCGGGCTACGCCTGGATGCGCGCAGCGGCACACTCAGCGGGATTCCCAGCCAAGCAGGCGTGTGGTGCTGTGCGGTCGGCGTTGCGGTGGGCACACGGCGTGCGCTCGCAAGCGCCAGCTTCGTCGTCGAACTGCAGCCTGCCCAAGCGGTCCCGACGTTGCTCCATCGCGTGCTGCTGCAACGTCGGGCTGAGCGCACTCGCGCTGCCACGCCGTTGCCACGGCCCGGCTGAGGCAGCGTCGCACCCATGCGCCCTCGGCGCGTCCGCGCTGCCAGTGTCGCGTTTGCCCTGGAGTGAATCAGGCTGCAACCGACGCGACCCCCAGTCGCGCCGGCTGCTGGTACTGCGATCAGCGACACACCGGCAGGTATTCCACGACCAGAACCTGTATGGGCTCTCCGCTTGAATGGTAGCCCACCGTCACCCACCGCCAATTGGGCACCCACTGCAAGGTGCATGTGGGTGGAACAATGGAGGGCAGGGTGAACGCTGCGGCGGGACGCGCAGACGCCAGGGCGATGGTGGCGCACAGCAATGCAAATGCCAGCTTGGTCATGAAAATCTCCAGATTGTGTGAGTGGCAGCCGCAATCGCTGCGTGCCGTCGCCGGCTGCCCAAGCGACAGCTCAACGATCGGTGGGCGGCATCGCAGTGCAAACGGATGGCATGCTCAGGGCCAGCGCAAAGGCCAAGGTCACCGCCGCCAGCGCCTGCAACAAGCGAAGTTTCAGTGGTCGCGACTGCATGTTTCTGGCCAAGGTAGCTCTGCCGCGTGGAAATGTTGGTCATCAATACGCAACAGTGGCAAGATTTCGTGCACGCACCAGGAGCGCACAAAGCGATGACGGCGAGTGTGGATGAGCCGGTGGGAGATGCGATCAACCTGCAGCAGATGACCGCGCTGCTTCGCAGCCACGCGCCCATGGGTGCTGCGTTGGCTGACTGGATGCGCGACGCCCAGGCCGACCTGCGCCGGGTGGCTCATGCCGAGCGCATGGCACTCCGCGCCGGGGAAACGCTGTCGACCACGGCGCTGGTCAACGAGGCTTACCTGCGCTTCGCCCAGGCAGGTTCGCGGTTCGTCGACCGCAAACACTTCTTTGCCACCGCGGCGCGCGCCATGCGCCAGGTGCTGGTCGACTATGTGCGCAACCAGCATGCACAGAAGCGCGGCGCCGGTGCTGCGCATACGCCGATCGACGAGCAGTTCGATCTGGCCTCGAACGACCCATTTGGGGCCGATCTGCTGGTCATCGATGCCGCGCTGACGGCGCTGGAACAGGCGCTGCCGCGCGCCGCGCAGGTGGTGCATTTGCGCTATTTCGTTGGCCTCGACGATCGCGAGGTCGGCGCCCTGCTGGGCGTGGAGGAAAGCACGGTACGCCGCGACTGGTTGAAGGCACGCGCTTGGCTGTACCTGCACCTGGGCGGCAAGCCCGACTGATGAGCAAGGATGCGCGCTGGTCGGCGGAGCAACTGGAAGCGGATTTCGATGCGCTGCTGGATCTGGACGCGACGGCGCGCGCAACGGCGCTGGCCGATATTGAATTGCGCGACCCCGGGCGCGCCGGGGCGCTGCGCCGCTGGCTGGGTGCGGTCAGTCCGTCGGCCGGTTTGCTGGAGACCGGCACGGCGCCGACCATGGCCGTCGACCGCGTGGGCCCTTGGCGCCTCGACGGGCTGATCGGTCGCGGCGGTAGCGGCGAGGTCCATCTCGGCCGTCGCGCCGACGGCGCTTTCGAGCGCGAGGTCGCGGTGAAGCTGCTGCGTGCGGACCGCAATGCCGACGCGCTGATCGTCGAGGAGCGCCGTCTGCTGGCGCGCCTGGACCATCCCAACATTGCCAGGCTGCTCGACGGTGGCGTCGCCATCGACGGCCGCCCATACCTAGTAACGGAACTGATCGCCGGACGCCCGCTGGATGAATGGGTGCGCACAGAACAACCGCCGCTTGCGCGGCGTCTGCGCATCTTCGAGGACCTGGCGGCGGCGGTGGCCTATGCCCATGCAAACGGCGTGGTCCACGCCGACTTGAAGCCGGCCAACGTCCTGATCGACGCTGCGGGGAACCCCAAATTGCTCGACTTCGGCATCGCCCAGCGGTTGGGTGAACAGGCCAACGGCGTGCGTAGCCTCACGCCCGCCTATGCAGCGCCTGAGCAGTTCGATGGAGCCGAGCCTGGCGCCCATACCGACGTCCATGCGCTTGGCACCCTGTTGTATCTCGTGCTCTGCGACTGCCTGCCACTGGAGGGCGCGGGCCTTTCGCTGAACGAGCTGAAGACGCTGCGCCAGCAACAGGATCCGCAGCCGCCCAGTCGCCAGCCGCATTCCGTGCGGGTGTCGGCTCGAAAGCTGCGCGGGGATCTGGACGCCATCGCGATGCGCTGCCTCGCGCGCGATCCGGTGCAACGCTACGCCACCGTGGCGGCGCTGCTGGAGGATCTGCGCGCTTGGCGCGAACATCGGCCGGTTGCCGCACGACACGGCGGTCGCACCTATCGCGCCCGGCGCTATCTGCGCCGCCACTGGCTGGCCGGCCTGGCGCTAAGTGCGCTGGTGCTGCTGACTACGCTGGCCGTGTGGCAGGCGCACGCGGCACGCCAGGCGCAGTTTCAGGCGCAGGCGTTCGGCGGCGTGCTGGCGCAGATCGTGGCCGCCGGCGATATGCGCACGGTACGTGATCCGGCGCGCGAGACCCGTGCGTGGCTACGCGGGGCGGTCGAGCGCTTGCGCGTGCAGCCGGTATCGCCCGCCGTGGACGCCGAAGTGCTTGCCCTGCTGGCCAGTGCGCTGCTGTCGCATGACGAGTACGCCGCCGCCGATTCCGCGCTGACGCTCGCCGATGCGCGCGCTGCTGCGGATGTTGATGTGGATGCGGATGAGGACGCACCGGCAAAGGTCGAGCGCGAGCGCGTACGCGCTGAACTGGCGCTGGTTCCGCTCGATTTCGCCGCCGCGCGGCGCGCCGTCGATGCTGCGCGAGCTGGCTTGCGCGGTGCACCCGAACCCGAAGCGCTGACCCTGGTCGACGCGCGCGTGCGAGTCCGCGAGGGCGGCTTCGAACGCGCTCGCGGCATCTTCGAACGCCTGATCGCGGCGCGCACGGCGGCATCTGGCCCGACCCACGTGCGCACGCTGGCGGCTCGCCTGTGGCTGCTCGAGGCCCAGCGCATCGACCGTCGAAATGCCGAGGTCCTGCGCGACGGCGCAACGCTGCTGGCGGACATCCAGCATGCCCTGCCGCCCGACCATCCACTGTTGCCTCCGGTCCTCACGCAACTGGCCTTTGCCGCGATCGAGCTACCGGTAACAGACGATCCGACACCCCGGCTGGCGGTCGCCGAGGCGCAATTGCAGCAAGCGCTAGCCCTCGCGCTGAAGCTTTATGGCGAACCCAGCCTGGCCGTGATCAATGCGCGCGATGGCCTGTCCTTGCTGCTGCGCAATCGCGGCGGTCTGTCCGGACACATCGCGCAACTACGGCAGATGCTCGCCGCCGAGCAGGCGCTGTTCGGCGAGCACTCGGTGCGCGCCGCGCTGACTCGCTTCCATCTCGGGCTGATGGTCGCGCTGCAGGGCGACTTGGCTGCGGGCGAGACGGACATCCGCGCCGCCGACGCGATCGTGGCGGCAGGCAACGCGCTCAGCGAATTGGCGACGATCCGCCAGCAACATGCACTGCTGGTTCTGCGCAGCGGCGACCATGCGCGCGGCCTGGCGCTCGCCGAGCGCGCCGAAGCAACGCTGCGGCAACTGGAAACACCCGCACCGGCATTGCTCGCCGGCATCGAGCGCGCGCGCGCGCGCGCTTGGCTGGCCACCGGTGAGCCGGCGGCGGCGCAGCGGGCGGCGCAGGCCGCCGTCGGCCTGAGCCGGTCCGCGGATGCCGCAAGCGACGCGTTGCTGATCTCGCTGAGACAACGCGCGCTGGTGGAACTGGCACTGGCGGATGCCACGGCCGTTGACGCCACCCTGGCCGAGATCAGTGCACTGGAGCCCGCAGCGGACGCCGAAACCACGGCCATCCGCAACCAACTGGCAGCGCTCAGTAAGCCACACAAGTAAACGGCGCGGTGGTGCCGCAACGGTTGCCGCCCATGTCCGACGGGCCGTTGTTGTAGACCTGCATTCCGCCGCCGTTGTTGCCGCGGAACAGGGAGCGGGTGAACACACCACCGTTGATCAGGCCATAGGAGCCATTGGCCAGGAAGGTGCTCTCCTCGATGAACGCATGATTGGCGAACACCAGGATGCCGTAACTGGCATTGCCGATCAGATTGAGGCCGCGCAGGGTGATCGCGCCGTTGGTGTAGTCGTGTGAACTCACGGTCAGGCCGTTACCACCGTTCTGGCGCACCTTGACGCGCTCCATCTGCACGGTGTCTCCACGCAGATAGGCACCGTCCGACGAACTGTGTTCGATCTCCAGGTCCTGTACCGTGATCGAGCCGGGGTTGGCAGACCAGGAACCGACACGCAGGCCGCTGCCCCAGATATTGGCGATACGGCCGTTTCTGATGGTCAGGCTTTTCGGACCCAGCGCGGCAATGCCGTAGCCGCTGCCACCGGTCCAGATGCAGCCACTGACCGGCCGACCATCGCAATGGTTCTTGCCGGCGATGGTCATGCCTTTGAGATCGATGGTGACATGACCGTAGACGTTGTTGACCAGGATGCCGTAACTGGCGCTCGCCAGGTTGAGGTTGGAGCTGAGGCGATAATGGCCGGGGACGTTGATGGTGACCGGGAAACCCGCCGAGTCACCGGCAAAGCAACCATTCTCGGCGCACGTCTGGTTGATTTCGAAGACGCTGTCGGGAAGGGTCTCGGCAACAGCGCCGTTGGTCGATGCGAGGGCCAGGAAAAGGACAACCGAAGGACGCATGAAATACTCCTGAAGGCAAGGCCAATGGGGGCGCGCGCCGCAGTGATCCGGGCGTCGCCTAGCCTACGTATGCAGGCGCGCGGTCGATCCGTGCACGCCACTCACACCGGCTCGGCGGTGACCCAATCGATCAGCTCGTTGAGCAGCGGGTCGTCGGCCCATTCCGGCCGCATGAAGATTCCGGAGTCGATCGCCTCGATGGGGTCGCTCAGCGGCACCACGGTCAGCGCGCGGTTCGCCGTGACGCGCCCCGACGGCAACAGCGGCAACACCGAAACGCCCAGGCCCGCCTCGACCATCTGCACGATCAGTGCCGTAGTCGTGGCCTGCAGCGCCACCTGCGGCTCCACACCGACGCGATGGAAGGCGTGCAGCAGGTGCTGGCGTCCGGTCGAACCGAGTTCGAACAGGATCAGCGGCTCGCTCGCCACGTCGCGCAGCGACAACACCGCGCGCGAGGCCAGTGCGTGTCCGACAGGCAGCACCAGAGACCAAGGCATCGAAAACCAGTGGCGGTAACGCAACCCGGTTGGCGATTCCAGCGGCGCGCAGAATCCCACGCTGCACAGGGTGTCCTGCTGCAGCGCCGACAGGATCTGAATCTCGGTACGCACCGACAGCTTCAGCACCACGTCGGGATGGCGCAGCCGAAAGTCCTGCAGACGGTCGATCAGCAGATAGCTGGCCAGATAGTGGCTGCAGATCACGCGCAGCTCGCGTCCGGCAGCGGGCGTGCGGAACAGATCGCGCAGCCGCTCGGCATCGGCCACCAAAGCCTGCGCGCGCGGCAGCAGACGACGACCTTCGGCGCTGGGCCGAATCTGACCAGCCGCATCCGACTGCAGTAACGTCACGCCCAGCCAGTCCTCCACGGCGCGCAGATCGGCGCGTAGCTGGGTCTGGGTGCGCGCGCACCGTTGCGCTGCGCGGCCCCAATCGCCGGTCTCGATCAGGGCCACCACCGCACTCAGTCTTTCGAGGTCCATCGTCCCCTTCCCTGCCTGCCGGCCCGCTGCCGAGCATAGCGACGACGTCAGTCGATATCCGGGGTCAGCATCAGGCGATAGCGCGTGTTGCCCTGTTCTAACATCTGCAGCGCTTCGCCAAGTCGGCGCATCGGCAGGAACTCCACTTGCGGCGCGACCCCGTGTCGCGCGCAGAACGTCAGCATCTGCAGCACTTCGTCGGGGCGCCCGAGCGGCGAGCTGGACAGCGTCAGCGCGCGCGGGATCAGCTCGGCGGGAATCAGCGGAATCGCCTCGCAGCTCATCGCCAGCAGATGCAAGCGCCCTTGCGGCGCGAGCATGCCCAGCAACGCAGGCCACGCCAGCGGCGCGCAAGTAGTGACCAGCAACAGGTCCAGACCACCGGCGTGTCGCAGCTCCTCGGCACTGGATCCCGAGAGCACGGCGCGGTGTGCGCCGAGCCGCAGAGCCGCTACGGCCTGTGCCTCGTCGCGCACCACGGCGAGCACCTCGCAACCCCAGGCCCGCAGCAACTGCACCGCCAAGTGGCCGATACCACCGATGCCGACCACGCCGACGCGGTGACTCGGGTGCACATGCCGCGCGATCGGCGCATAGGCGGTGATGCCAGCACAGAACAGCGAACCCGCACTGCGCGGATCCAGCGTCGCCGGCAGCGGCAGTGCCCACGCCCAATGGCAGCGTACTCGCTCGGCAAAACCGCCGGTGCCGTCCAACAGCAAGCGCTGCAACGCGACGCAGTGCTGCAAATCGCCGCGGCGACAAGCCGGACAATGCAAGCAACTCTTGCGGAACCAGCCAATGCCGACGCGCTGACCCAGTTCCAGCCCATGGGTATCACGCCCGAAGGCGACGACGCGGCCGACAATCTCGTGTCCGGCGACCAGCGGAAAGCGCTTGCGCGACCAGTCGTCGCGCCACATGGCGAGGTCCGAATGGCACAGTCCGCAGGCCTCCACCACAACCTCGACTTCGTCGTCGGGCAGCGCGCCCCAGTGCAACTCGGCCACCTCGAAGGGCGCGCCCGGCGCCCGCGCGGCGTAAGCGCGGACGATGCCCGCGCGCATCCTTGAGTGTGCGCTGTTGTCTGCACGCGGCAGCGCCGGCGTGGGCACGAAGTTGGCTTCGACGACACATTCGGCGTGGTCCATGGCGTTTCCTCGGGGTGACATCTGGTGCATACGCGCAAAGGCGCCGGATCCGTGCAGCAACATCATGTTTCAGCGCCGGGACGGCAACCCCGTGCACACAACCTAGCTGGTTCTCCGTTTGTTGCCACGCCCGCCGTCCGGCGGCGCAATCGTCCATCTTCGGGGAAGTCAGATGAAAAAGTTTACGTTGGGATTGATCTGCGCGCTCAGCGCTGGCAGCACGCACGCCGCCGACACCTGGTGCACGCGCTCTGAAGTCAACCGAGTCACCAGCAGTAGCGTCGTCAGTGGCCAGACGCGCATTGTCTTGCTGACAACCGAGCGCGAAACGTGCGTGAGTCTGCCGGCGCCGGCCAGCGCATACGCCGGCAAGGACCTCGCCTACCTGGGGCTGAGCGCGACCAAGATTGTCGATGCGACGCGTCTGTCCGCCATTCCCATCGGTCCAGGCGGACGCATCGATCCTGGTGTGCTCGCAGGAATCAGGATTGCGGGTAGCCAGCGCATCGAGCCTGGTCTGTTGGACTACTTCCTGCAATTGCTGGCGCGGCTGCAGCCGCGCCTCGACCCCGGCCTGCTGCCGCTGATGGCACTGGGCGGGGAACTCGAGGTGAGCGTGCGCTACGTCACCCGACTTGAAGCACTCTGACGTCTCACAAAGCCCTCAGGGAACACGGCACCGCCGTGTTCCCTGCGTCCGGGCTCACTGTTGATCGCATTCGAGCTTGGCCGGGGCTCCCCCCGTGATCGCTGTATGCGCATGGCGCAGGTGACCGCGGCGCAGGTGTGCGGTCGCCATCCCCTGGGTGACGTCGAACTTCGCAACCAGCGCGACATCGGCCGATCGTCAAGCGTTGCACGAATTGCTGCCCTCCCTGCGTTCGTGTGAGCTGCACATCCGACGCCCGGCGCCGCAAGGACGGTAGCGGATGTGTGCGGCGAGCGTCATCGCGACGCCGCCACCCGTCGTCGGCCAGAACCACTGACCGCGCACGCCCATCGACTGCAAACCAGGAAATCCCATGTCCCTCGTGCAACCGCAACTTCGCCCACTGTGCAGCGCCATCCTCATGCTCGTGTTCGGCGCCACCCAGACACCCGTGCAGGCATCCGACGCCACCGTGGATCTCAAGGTGGATGCCGCCCTCCTGGCTAAAGCCTCCGCCGCGATTCCGAGCAACAAGCGCCTGACCTACGCCGTCCCGATCGCTGTCAGTGGCGTCACGCTGGTCAACGGCCAACCCAGTACCGGCCAGTGGCAGGATCTCGGCAACGGCTGGTCTCTGTGGCAATTCACGGTGAAATCGACCGGGGCAAAGTCCCTGGATTTCGGCTTTTCGGCGCTCGACCTGCCCAAGTCCGCGCTGCTCAACATCCAGTCGCGGATCAATCCGAACGACGCCGTGAGCATCAGCCAGGACCTGCTGCCGGCGGATCGCGGTGAGTTCTGGACCGCCATGGTCAAGGGCGACATCGCCGACATGTCGCTGTGGGTGCCGACCGCGGATCGCGGCAAGGCACGACTGACGCTCAAAACCGCCCATCACGGGTTCATCGACATCGGCAAGGCCCTGGCCAAGTCCGGCTCCTGCAATGTCGACACGGTCTGCAGCGCCGGCCAGCAGGTCGCGCCGCAAGCGCGCTCGGTCGCCCGCTACACCAATGGCGGCGGCGTGTGCACCGGCGCCCTGGTCGCCAACACGGGCAGCAATCCGGTGGAACCGTATTTCCTGACTGCCAACCATTGCATCACCACGGCCACCCAGGCGCGCTCGATGGTGCTGTACTGGGGCTACGAGAGCGACACCTGTCGCAGCGGCACCGCCAGCGGCACGCCGCTGGCCATTACCCGTCACCGCGCCGTGCAGATGGGCGGAGCAACTCTGGTGGCCACGCGCGCCGAGTCGGATTTCGCGCTGGTGCGACTCAGCCGCGGTGTGCCGGCAACAGCCAACGCCTTCTGGTCCGGGTGGAGCACCGGCGTGGGTGCGCGCGGCGCCTTCGTCGTGCACCATCCGAGCGGCCACGAGAAGCGCGTCAGCTACACCGACGCACCGATGCACCCGATCAACTACGGCAGCTCGACGAATACCAACTCGCACCACCACCTGCCGTACTACTCGGTGGGTACGACTGAGCGGGGCTCATCGGGTGCACCGCTGTTCGATCACACCGGTGCGATCATCGGGCAGTTGCACGGCGGTCCAGCGTCGTGCGCGTCCACGGGAGCCTACTCGGCCAGCAGCAGCGACTATTACGGCGCTGTGCGCGCCTCCTACTACGGCGATGGCACGCGGGAAACGCGACTCTCGGACTGGCTGGACCCGGCCCGCGTCGGCGGCAGCGCTGGCTTCAATCACGACCTCACGCCGGCCGGCACCACGCCGGAAACTCTCGGCGTCGCCCATGTTGAACGCGGCCTGCGCTGCACCGGCGGCGACGTCCTGTCGGCCGGCCGCTACTGGCTCAATTGCAGCGTGAATGTGAGCACCATTGGTGGCAGTTCTCTGTCCATGGTCCTCGCCAACATTCCGTGGGGTACCCTCGGCGCGCGTGAGGCCGTGGCGTTCATCACCTCGCCGGGCGGCACGCAGTACCCGGCGCCGATGTTCACCCACTCCGGCGGCGCCAGCAATCCCACACCCATGGGATTGTTCTGGTCCTACCACCAGCAGATCGACCGCCTGCAGGGCACCTGGCGCATTCAGTTGGGATCGCGCAACCGCTTCGGCAATCCAACGCTGGCGACCGGCGAGTTCAGCTTCCAGGTCGGCTTCTGAACGGCACCGCGCGGCCGTCTCTGGCGGCCGCGCGGGATAGCGCATATCCAACCACCAGACATAGTTCAAGTTGCCCGCAGGCCTGCCTTTCTCGCAGCCCGGATCCGCCCCTGAGGGAACGGGCCCCAAGGCTGATCACGACGTAGGCCGGGGCCTCGCATCGACAACCGTGCAAAGGCGACTTGGCACGGTTGTCGATGCGAGGCGCCCGGCGCTCTGGATCGGGCTCGCTGCCGCCGGCGCGAAAACCCCTCGCGCAAGCACATGGACTCCGCGCGCCGGAGCCGCGCCACGTGCGGCCCGTACAGCCCGCCAAATCCTCAGCCGACGGGCGTTCCACGGCGGGTCGCCTGCCGCGAAATCCCGTCTCACCCTTTTGCGTTCTTTGCGTCCTTTGCGGATAAGACGCTCGTTGACGCCCAATCACTCAAAGCCGTTCACCAACAACACATCCGCACCCACGCCAAACACACGCTGCTGGCGCTGTCGGTTGCCCTGCTGATCGGCGACTCCGATGGTGAGAACGCCGCGTACCAGCGTCGGAATCGTGGGGCTGAGCACGATGCGCCGACGACCGTCGCCGAGATCCTGCACTAGGTCCGCCATCTGGCTGCCAGCAACGCGACCGTTGACCGCGAAGTCGGCGCGGACGTCGAGGCTGGCCGGCGCGATGCCGGTGTAGGCGTCGGCAATGCCGAAACGGATTTCCGTCAGCGGTCCGGGGTTGGTGCCGGCACGCGGCGCCGAGATCGTCAGCGTGGGCTTGAGATCGTCGAGCAGCCAGCCGAGCGCCGCGGCGCTGCCGCTGCCGGTGTCGATCGGTGCGCCCAGATCGATCCAGCGCACGAACAGGAGTTTTTCCTCGTCGCTGAGCGGCGTCGTACCCGAGCCTGGCGGTGGCATCGGTGTGCCGCTGTAGTCCAGGTCGGCGAGCGAAGGATCAGCGCCGGGCGGCAGTGTCGCCGGATTGCCCGGCACGCTCTCGGTCGGATGGTCGGCATTGGCGAAGCCATCCAGACGCTGGCCGAAGATCTTCCAGATCAGCAGGCTGCGGCGGCTCTGGAACTGGCGGATGTAGCGGCTGGCATTGGTCTGGCGCCAGTTGCCGATCAGTGGCGGATAGCCGAACTGGCCGCTGCTGTCGGCGGCCAACCGGAAATAGTCGCCGGGCAAGCCGTTGATCGCGGTGAGGCTGTCAAGATTGAGATTGCCGGCCGGCGCGCCACCACTGTGGCAACTGACGCACGAGCGCTGCAGGAGCGGGCGGATGTCGCGCAGGAACTCGACATTGACCGCGCCGACCGCTTCGGAGCGCAGACCGGGATCACCGCTGGCGGCGAGCGTGAGCAGCGGCGTAGTCGCGCCAAGGTCGTACACCGGGAAGTTCGCGGCAGCCGCGGCGGTCTGGTTGAAGTCGAGCGGCTGCTGCGAATGCGCGTGGCAGCCGCCGCAGTCGACGCGTTTCTCGCCGGGCCGCACCTGATGCCAGGTCTGCGAGGCGGCAAGCAGCATGCCGCGGCGGTCGATCAGCTGGAAGGTGAACGGCGTATCCGCCGGCAGTTTGACCAGAAAGCTGGTGTCCGGATTGCCTTCCGGATCGTTGATCACCTGCCCCAGTCCGTCGCGCTTGCGCAGCGGAATCTCGCCGAGCACACGCAGGCGCTCGTTGGCGTGCGAGTGATAGTGCTGACCCTCGTTGGGGCCGTAGGAGCGGTGCGTATTGGGCTCCATAGACACCACGCGCAGCGCCCAGATGTCGGCATTGCTGTAATGGCCGGCGTCGGCCCCTTGGGTGAACCAGTTCGGACTCTGGCCGTTCTCGGTGGTGTTGAAGGCGTCCAGGCCCAGATACGCCTCGTAGCCATTGCGCGTGTAGCCGGGGAAACTCTCGCGCTTGTACACGCTGCTCGACCCTACCAGCCCATGCGGCGTGCCGGCGGGCAGTCGCGCATCGACGCTGCCATCGTTGGGCAACCACGGCCGACTCGCCGGCGCGGCGACGCCATGCACCGCCTGATACGCCACCAGCGCGCGCGGCCACGCCTCGTTGAAGTTGGGGTTGTTCTTGATCAGCACCAACTGGTTGGGATTGGTGACCGTCTGCATCTGGTCGATCAGATAGATGCCGCTGTCGATGCGCGGGATCTGCACCGGGCGATCCAGATGGTTGACCGGCCCGGCGCTGTACGCCACCAGCAGGTCATTGCCCGGTGCGCCGGACGGATGCGTCAGCTTGCCGACGCGCACGCCACCGGCGCCGATCGGCGCGGCCTCGTCCTCCGGATGGGTGAATGGCGTCAGCACCTGCGTGCCACGCGGGGTGAAGTGCATCTGGAACTGATAGGCGCCGAACGACAACGTCTCCGGCAAGTCCGGGTTGTCGTCGAGGAAGGCCGAATGGAACGGCGGCATCCCGATTGGCGGATTTTCCGGCACGGTCAACAGCGTGCCAAAACCCGAGTTGTTGAGGTTGTAGTAGTCGACCACGACGATGCGACCGTCGCTCACCTGAGTCATGAAGTGGAACGCGCGCGCGTCGTGGAACGCGCTGACGATCGGCCGCCACGCGCGACCATCCGGCGCGATGCCCCAGATGCCCCACATGCGCTGGTCGCGCAGGCCCTGCGCTTCGTGGCTCGAGAACATCAGCTCGCCGTTCTTCAGGATGGTCGGATGCAGGGCCGACGAGATCGACATCGGCGCGATCGCCTCGACGTTGTCGCCATTGGCGTCCATCACAAAAATCTGCAGCGTCGGCATCGTGAAGCCCTTCGGCGGCACGAAGGCGTTGCGATTGCTGGTGAAGGCGATGCGCCCGTCCGGCAGCGGCATCGGTCCCAGATTGAGGATGCCGTAGCCGAGCCGGTTGAAGGTTCCCGGCGGATCCAGCGGATTGGTCGGATGCCAGTTTCCCGCGCCGGTGTTGGGCGTGAACTCACCGTGGGTCATCTGGGTGAGCTGGCGCGTCGGCACATGCATGCGCCAGATGTCGGCACCCGCGTGCGGCAGGAGATCGCGCTGGGGATTCAGCGACTCGGTACGCAGGTCGGGAAACCGCGCGAAGTACACCGACTGGCCATCGAAGGAGACCACCGGATCGGTGACGCCACCAATGCCACCATCGACCAGCACCTCCTCGCTGCCGTCCGGATGCAGCAGCATCAAATCCGCGCCCGCATCCAGACGCGCCGGATGGAACACCTCCGGCCACCAGGTGAAGGTCTGGTCGCCAAAACGCTCCTGGCGCACGTAGACAATGTCGTAGTTCACCTGCGGCGTCTGCGCGGTGGCAAGGGAACTCAGGGACAACAGCAGAGCGGGCGCGATTTTCATATCCCGTACCAACGGATTGTCGCGACAGTGTCGTGCAGACCGGAGTGTGCGACCGAGAACGGGTTGGCAGCAATCGGTAGCCTCTTCCAATGAGACTTGAGCCTGGAGGAGGTGTCGTGATTCCAACGAGAAGTGAGCCTGAACGACCATCCTTGGAGGATGATCGTGACCCTTCGTACCTGTTTGTTTCGGTCCCTGGACGACGTCCGGGAATTTCTTGACGGCGCCGGTGCGGTCGAGTTTGTTGCGCCTTGTGGCGACGAGCGCCGCCAGTGGGTGGCCGGCACTTTCTCGCAGTTTCACTACTTCGTGCTGGGCCGTCGTGACCGTGGGGCGGTGCTCGCGTTGGTGCGCAAAGGACAACAACACGGGACAGTCAAGACAACAACACGGGACAGTCAAGACAACAACACGGGACAGTCAAGACAACAACACGGGACAGTCAAAAATTGGAGTCGAGAAATGCTGGCGCACGGCGCCCTGCCGGGTCGTACCGTGAGAAGGTGAGGCACTGCGGAAGGCCTGATGCCGGACAAGTTATGGCGCAGGCCGCTAGGTAAGCATGAGGAACACTGCCACGATCACGAGTGGCGACCGCTTAGAGGGGCGGCGATTGAGTTGAGCTCTGAGCAACCCGGCCCGCGTTCGATCAGACCCGCACGGTCTTCAGGTACCGCGCGACAGCAATACCGCGCAGCCACTTCTGGCCGATCTCCGCGGCTTTCGTCGACCAGTG
>Ga0105047_10010173_pt1 | contig 15400 bp, 18 predicted proteins | sample MAT04_FD_78384 | JGI IMG/M metagenome (GOLD analysis project Ga0105047, IMG submission 78384) | Freshwater microbial communities from Lake Fryxell liftoff mats and glacier meltwater in Antarctica - MAT-04 (megahit assembly) | ecosystem: Environmental > Aquatic > Freshwater > Ice > Liftoff... | reverse complement strand
GCCCGTTGAAGTGACATCGGCTCCAGGCTTAAGAACGATTGAGGTTGCGCCCGTGCCTTGATCCAAGGCTGTAGCAGCAACAACATCTGTGCTATCACCGAGGGTATAAGTAATTTTCGCTTCGACACCGGCAGCCCCTTTGGTATAGCTCTTGATATGAACGATGTTTTCACCGTTGGCAAGTTCAGCAGTTCCACCGGCAGCGACGGCAGAGGCAGACAAAGTCATCGAACCGGCCATGGTTGCGATCGAGCCTGAGCTCAGGATTTTATTTTTCTCTACGTCCCCAGCAGCGTTTGTGCCCACAGCAGCTAAAGTAACCTGATAATCACCAGTAGCCAAGACAGAGAATTTGTCGGCTACAGATTGGGATACGCCCATATTGGTGACGGCGCCGCCAGCCGCAATATTTGCGCCTTTAAACACTGAATTCAAATCAATCGTTTCAGCGATGGCCAGGCTGCCGGCGCCCGTGGCGCCATGGTTCTGGGCCATTTCCCAGGTAGTGACTTCCTTCACATCCGCGCCGGTCTGGAACTTCTTGTTGACGGTGCCGTCGAGCAGCTTGACGCCGTTCCACTTGGTCTCAGCCGTGATGTTGTCGATCTGTTCGGCGAAGGCGGAGAGCTGGGTCTGGATGGCCTGGCGTTCGGTGGTGCCCAGGGTGTCGGAAGCGGCCTGCTCGGCCTTGCCGCGCATCTGGGTCAGGATGTCGTTCATCTTGCTCAGGCCAGACTCGGCGACGGACATCATGTTGCTGGCGTCGCTGATGTTATTGAGGGCCGTTTTCAGGCCTTCGCTGCGGGCGAGCATTTTGGTGGCGATGGTGTAACCAGCCGGATCATCAGCGGCGCTGTTGATCTGCTTGCCGGTCTGCAGGCGGCTCTGGTGCAGAGCGAGCTGCTTGTTGATATTGGTGAGTGCGTTCAGCGCATTTGCGGCGCCAATGTTTCCAGCGATACGAGTTACATCTACGTTAGCCATTTCAAACCTCCATGTTTGAAAAACAAAATCCGGGGATCCATCCCCTTCTTGATTGGACGATTAGAGAAAACTGATGATCAATTTGGAGCTGAGCTACTTCGGGCGCCAGGCCGAGCTCAGGGCCGGCGCCGCTTTACCATTCCACTTTCCAATGTCAATTGTTCTATTTTCCCTCCGTTCAGCAGGGTTGGTAATGTGCTTTGTGCTTTATTTTTTGTTCCTAGTACTTATTTTCGGCTGGTTGAGCAGGAACTTGAGCAGCTTTAGGGTGTTTTCGCGTAAATTTGGCGTAAATAATTTTCGGAAAGAAATTTGGGTGTTTTGCGGCGCAGTAGCGCCGCAAAACACCCAAACCCATCATTTTCTCACGTTTCCCGCCTCGGGCAGGGGGCCGGGGGGTGGGTGAATAGCCAGGGTGGTATTATAGAGAATATCGCCTATAATTAATTCTCAAGAATGACCCGGGCAGTCCATCCGCCTGTGGTTTGAAGCAAAGACGGAACCAGTTAAAAAAGGCAAATTTAAATGGATTATCTGAGCCTGTGCCTGATTTGCAAGGACGAAAACGATTACCTGGCGGAGTGGCTGGATTACCATATTCTGGCGGGGGTGGATCGTTTCTATATCTATGACAACGACAGCCGGGTCAGCCTGCGCCAGACCCTGAGCGATTACATGGACAAAGGCTGGGTGGTGGTGGTGGATATCCCCGGCAAGGCCATGCAGGTGTACGCCTACGATCACTGTTTGCGGCAGTTTGGGGCGCAGACGCGCTGGCTGGGATTCATTGACACGGATGAATTCCTGGTTCCAAAAGCAACGGATGACTTAAAGGAGCTGCTAAAGGGATATGAGGAGTACGGGGGGGTGGCGGTCAGCTCCTTGTTTTTTGGTTCAGGCGGGCACAAAACGCGCCCGGCGCACGGGCAGCTTGCCAGTTACCTATTTCGCACCCACCCGACCTATTCAGAAAATACGTTAATTAAAAGTATTGTGCAGCCTGAGCGGGTTCTGAGGCCGGCTTCACCGCATGATTTTATTTACAAAGAAAATTTTCAGTGTGTCAATGAGCAATTTCTGCGGGTAGATAATCAGAAATTTCCGAACTACATCGAAAAAATCCAGCTCAACCATTATTCCTGCCGTTCTGAAAGCGAAATTGAGGAAAAGCTGGCGCGTGGGCGAGGCGACGCGGGCAGCGCCTGGGCGCGGGTGCGGTTTGATGCGGTCAATTCGCGGGCGACTTTCCTGGACCGGGCTGCCCTGGAGCTGACCGAACGGCTGATCGGGCCTGCAGGCCAGGCGCCTGCCAATGCCGCTGCGGCCAAGGGCAGGGGCAATTTTCTGGGGTGGATGGCGGGCGCGGCGCGGGCTCGTTCCGTGCGCGGGCTGCAACTTCCTGCGCTGACAGAAGTGATTTGCCGGCCTGAACTTACGGCCCAGTTTGAAATGGGGGAAGAACTTGGCCGGGCAAAGGTAAGCGGCGATGATCGGGAATTAATTCGCCTTACGTTGAATATGCTCCAGATCATCCCGACTCAAGTCAGCCTGTATACCGATTTAACGCTTATTTATTTGCGGATTAAAGATGCGCCGGCGGCCTGGCAGGCCCTGGCGCGAGCCTGGCAGCTGGCTCCCAACAGCTACCTGACTTTAAAAGTGATGGTTTTTTATTTTTTGCGGATTGAGAATTTTGAAATGGCCGAAAAAGCCTGCCGCCTCATGCTGGCAATCGCTCCGCATGATCTGACTGCCCTGGCATTTATGGCGGAAACGCTGCTTAGCCAGGGACGATTTGAAGAAGGAATCAAAATTGGCGTGCCGGTGGTGGAACTGACGGCGATTGTGGGCGAACTGCCTGAGCATATGGGGGTTTTCCTGGTCAAGAAAATGGCCGATTACCTGCTGCAAAAGAAAGACTATGCCGGCGCTGCCCGGCTGTGGGAAGCGGGGATAAAATGCCAGCCGGGAGATGTGAGCCTGCTGCTTGAATGGAGCCGGGCCCTGCTTCTTAATGGAGAGAAGGCCGGCGCCCGCCAGGTGCTGCTGCAGGCCCTGGCGCTTTCCCCGGATAACCCGGAAGCACAGCGCCTGCTGCGGCAGGCCTTGGTTCCGGCGGCAGGGAAAGGCAAAAAGAATCGCCGGTAAACTATAGGGTGATCGCATGGATTGTTTGAGTTTGTGCTTGATATGCAAGGACGAGAACGATTACCTGGCGGAATGGCTGGATCACCATATTCTGGCAGGAGTGGATCGTTTTTATGCAATAGCGCATAACTTGCTATTGGCATTTAGAACCTAACCCCCCAGCCCCCTTCCCGAAGCAGGAAGGGGGAGAAAAAAAGCCTTGAACGATGGCTTTTCTCCCCTTCTCTCCCTGTTTCGGGGAGAGAAGGGGTCGGGGGATGAGAGAGGTTTTTGCTTCATAGCAAGTTATGCGGTACTGCGTTTTTATATTTATGATAATGAAAGCCAGGTCAGCCTGCGAGAGACGTTAAAAGAGTATATCGAGCTGGGCTGGGTGGTGGTGGATATTTCTGGCCAAGGGGGACGCAGTTATATGCCTATGACCACTGCTTGCGGCAGTTTGGAGGATTGTCAACCTTGGTTTACATGACCCTGCTTCTGCCTGGCAGGCCCTGGCTCAGGCCTGGCAAATGGCTCCTGCAAGTTACGGCACTTTAACCGGAATGGTTAATTATTTCTTGCAGGTTAAGAATTTCGAGATGGCTGAGAAAAGCTGCCGCCTGCTCCTTAATCTTGCCCCGCATGACCTGATTGCTCTGGGTTTTCTGACCGAAGCCTTGCTGGGTCAAGGGCGGTTTGAGGAAGCGCTAAAGGTTGGAGTACCTGTGGTTGAGTTGTCAGTTTAAGTGGGCGAATTGCCTGACCGGATGGGGGTCCACTTGATCAAGAAAATGACCGATTATCTACTGCAGAAGAAGGATTATGTCAGCGCGGCTCATTTGTGGGAGGCAGGTGTGAAATGCCAGCCAGGTGATGTTGCGGTGCTTTTGGAATGGGCTAAAGCCTTGCTGCTTCAGGGAGACCTGGGAAGAGCTCGCCAGGCGTTGATAAGAGCTCGGGGCTGGCTCCCGATAATCAGGCAGTTCTTCGCTTGCAGCAGCAGGCGGAAGGAATACCGGTGGCTAAAAAACACCGCAGCAGCAATTAATGTCGTTTTTATTGTGATCGGAAAATCTTATTGGTATGATGAAGATGCTGAATATCTTTTTAAATTTTTTAAAGGAATCCCAATGAGCAAAAAGGTTGCTAAACCTGCTACCCGTCCGACGCAGAAGACCAATCCCCGAATTTTCGCGAATAATTATGTTTCGGTCAAAAGATGCCGGTATGGTCTGATGATGTACAACCTGAACGATCTTTTTGTTGGTCGTTCGCTTGACCTGTATGGTGAATGGTGTGATGCCGAAATGGCGCTTCTGGGGCAGTTGTTGGGGCCAGGAGACGTGGTTTTGGATGTTGGAGCCAACATTGGTACTCATACCGTCTACTTTTCCCAAAAAGTATCTCCGGGTGGGATGGTCTATGCCTTTGAACCACAGAGAGTCACGTTTGAATTTTTATGCTCCAATCTTGCTATAAATGGGTTGCTGAATGTCGTTCCGCTTCAGATTGCAGTAGGAGTTCAATCAGGAAAAATAATTATCCCGGTTCTGGATCCATCCAAACCACTAAATTTCGCCGCATTAAATATTACCGGCCATACCGATGGTGATGTCGTTGAACTAAGGCCAATTGATGCAATGAATCTTTCGGTTTGTAAATTAATTAAGATCGATGTGGAAGGCATGGAACTGTCTGTGCTGCAGGGGGCAGAAAAGACCATCCACAGATGCAGACCTTTCCTGTTTGTGGAAAATAATACCCGCGAGGGCTCTCCTGAAACCGTGCAGGCATTATTTGACCTGGGTTACGCCTGCTGGTGGCATACTGAGCCCTATTTCAACCCGAAAAATTTTTTTCATAACTCGGAGAATATCTTTGCTAAGTATGTTCCGGAATCCAATATGATTTGTGTGCCAAAGGAATTTAGCCTGAATATCACAGGCTTTGAACCGGTTATGAGTGCCACGGACACGTGGGTTGATGCGCTCTCCCGGCAGGGCCGGATACATTCTTAATATATTTTTTGAAAAGGACCAGTGCCATGTTTTCATTATGCGGTTTGATTAAAGATATTCCTGAGATCCATATTGTTGATATTGGCGCCAGCCCGATTGAAGGCCAACCGATTTACCAATCCATGTTCAATCAGGGTGGATGTCATGTGACGGGTTTTGAACCCAATCCCAGCCAATATCAGGAATTGGTAAAACAAAAGAATTCTTCTATGAGGTTTTTACCGTATGCGGTTGGGGATGGAAAAGAGGCAACCTTAAACATTTGTGCTGCTCCTGGAATGACCTCATTATTCGAACCGGACCTTGACCTGCTCTCGCATTTTCACGGATTTGGTGAGTGGGGAAAGGTGATCAGTCGCCAGCCTTTGACCACTTGCCGCCTGGATGATCTGGATGACCTTCCGCAAATTGATTTTCTTAAGTTGGATGTTCAGGGGAGCGAACTGGCTGTGTTAGAAAACGCAGCTCAAAAGCTGGTTGAAACTCTGGTAATTCATGTTGAGACCTTGTTTATTCCTTTTTATAAAAATCAGCCTTTGTTTGGAGATATTGATCTTTTCTTGCGCAGTGCCGGGTTTATGTTTCACCGTTTCGGCCCATTAGATAGCCGCGTTTTTCAACCGTTAATTTTGAATAACGATAAATTTGCTGGCTTGAGCCAGATATTGTGGTCTGACGCGGTCTACGTGCGACCGTTTGTGCGGTTTCACGAGCTGAAACCGGCGCAACTGCTAAAAATTGCCCGCATGCTGCATGATATTTACGGATCGTATGACCTGGTAAACGTGGCCCTGCGCGAGGTTGACCGGCAGACCGGATCGAAGCTGTCGGCTGTTTATTTGGAAAAGCTGATGGTGAAGGCTTAAGCCGGCATTTTCTGTCTTTGCCAGATTGGCAGGATACTAAAGAATGACAAACAAACCGCAATCTCAACGCCAAACATTCATCGGGATCGCGGTTACGTTAATCCTGGTCCTGGTGGTGGTAATTATTTTAGTAAACCTGGGGGCGTTTGTGCCAAAGGCCGGCACCCACCGCATCACTTTCTGGGTTACCGCAGCGGGCGGTTTTGCCAATATTACCCTCAACGCCGGCAGCAACCGGATTGAAAAGGCTCAGACTATAACCACCCCCTGGGAACGGACTTTCGATATCGCCAGCGGGGTGACCGTGTTGATCACCGCCGCCAATCCGACCCAGACCGGCGAGCTGAGCTGTGTGATTTTATTGGACAACTCGAATTGGAAGAAATCGACGATCAATGCGCCAAAAGATGGCGTGGCTTGCGCCGGCATTGTCCCCTAATTAGGTCGCCCCTCAAGGGGTTTATGGTCAGACGGGTTCCGTTCACCCACCCCCCGGCCCCGCCCCAAAATCGGGGAGGGGAGAAAAGAACGCTTATGCAATTGCCATGAAGGCCTGAACGACCTGGGGGTCGAAAAAGATGCCGGAATTTTGCTGGATGTAGGCCAGTGATTCCTGGCGAGGCCAGGCGGCGTGGTAGGGACGCTGATTGCCGAGGGCATCCCACACGTCGACAACGGCAAACATGCGCGCCTCGATCGGAATTTCTTCCTGCTTGAGCCCCAATGGATAGCCGGCGCCGTTCCAACGCTCGTGGTGGCTGTAGGGGATGGTGAGCGATTCCTGCAAATAATCAATCGAGCTGAGCAGCTGGCGCCCATAAATCGGGTGGAGCTTCATCAACTGCCATTCTTCCGGGGTAAGCGGGCCGGGCTTCAACAGGACTGAATCGGGGATAGCCACCTTGCCGATGTCGTGCATCATGGCGCCGTGGCGGAAGGGGACGATCTCTTCCAATGAAAAGCCCATTGTGAGCGCCAGGTCGACCATGATGTTGGTGACACGCTCAGAATGGCCCTTGGTTTCCAGGTCGCGCAGCTCTAGGGTGCGCGCCCAACCGGAGAGGATGGAAGAATAGGAAAGCTCCAGCTCCAGGTGGGTCACCAGGAGCTCATTTTGAGTTGCCTTCCACGCCTGAATGTCTTCAACGCTGAGGTGGATAAACTGGAGGCCGGCGTAGGCGAAAGGCTTCATGGTGATGCGGGTCGGGATCCGGCGGCCGCTGACGGTGAGAAATTCCAGCTCCACCTGCTCAAGCGGCTGGCAGCGCAGCTTCATCAAGGTAATGAGCGAATTGAACTGGAGGGCCACTTCTTCGGGCATAAAATCACTTACCGGCCGGCCCTGCAGGTCACTCGAACCGGGCAGTTCAAGCATGGCTTGAAATGAAGGCGAGGCAAGGTTAATTTGGCCGGCGGCGTCAATCAGGACGATCTTCTCCCGCAAAATCGTGAACAGCTCGGAAAAAAGATCTGGGCGGCGGTTGGCCTTGCGGCTGCGAAACCTGTTGGGAAGCGAGTTGGGCCTGTGCATGACCGATTTAAATGGCATATGATTCTCTGTTATCCAATAGAACTAAAATAACGCAGTACCGCATCACTTGCTTTTGGCATTCAGAACCTAACCCCCCGGCCCCCTTCCCGAGGCGGGAAGGGGGAGAAAGAAGGGGTTTGGGGATATTTGGCAGCGAAACGCTGCCAAATATCCCCATTTCCTCTTCTCCCCTCTCCGTTTCGGGGAGGGGCCGGGGGTGGGGGATTAGAGCGGTTTTGCGTCATAGCAAGTAATGCGCTATTGCAAAATAACATATCTTGTCTATGGAAAACGTAAACAGGCCGTTAATATTCGATAAAAAAACCCGGTATTCTTAAAAATCTAGCCCTGGCTGTCTATGGAATCTGGCTCGTCGGGGATTTCTTCTTCAGCGAGAAGCTTGCGCAGCTCTTCAAAGCCACTCTGTTCGGGGTTGTTGGCAAGCAGCTCCTTCAATTTATCCTGCTCCTGGATGGCCACATGCACTTCCTGGCGCCGGATGGGAATATCGCGCGGCGCAGAGACTCCCAGCTTTACCCGGTCACCTTCGATGGCAAGAATGGTGATCACGATGGAATCGCCGATAGCTATACTTTCATCTACACGCCGAGAGAGCACCAGCATTGTTTACTCCTCCACATCGTCCGTGGAAAGTTTGAAAAAAAGTATCTTCTCAATAATTTCGGGGGATGTAGTGTTTTTTGCCCCACAGGGTGGGGCAAAAAAAACACCACGCCCCCATTTATTGAGAAATTACGAAGGCACTGTCTATTTCAAGTAATCGAACAGGCTCATGGCTGAGATGGCGCGACTGGTCACTTCCATAACAACCTGGTAGTTTGTCTCCTGAGACCGCAACTGGGTGATCGCCTGAGCCATATCGATGTTTTCATTTTTATCCAACAAACTACTCGTTTCAAGGCTCGATTGAACCAGGAAATCAGAGTTGGCCTGCACCTGCTGCATGCGAGCGCCATTGGCAGCCGACTGCTTCCCGATCGTATCCATGCTGGATTGTAAACCCGCCATGGCCTGCTGTAAAGCGGTAGTGTCGTTTGCTTTAAATGCCTCACGAGCCTGGACCAGGCTGCTGAGGAAGCCCTGGAAGGCAGTGTCCCCGGTCACATTTTGCTGGACCGTCTTGCCGGTATTGAGGCTGCGCTGCATGGCTCCACTGTCACCATGGTACTGGACGTTATACTGACCGGTGATTGGGTCGTTGAGAGCGGCATCGTAGGTAATGCTAAAGGGTTTCTGGTCGACTTTATAGCCGGAGAATATATATTGCCCGCCCTGGGTGGTGTTGGCCAGCTCAACGGCCTGGTTTATGAAAGAATCCATTTGCTGATAGAACGACGTGGCCCGGGTTGTGGCATTCACCGTATCGTTCATCCCGGCTGTGACCAGGGAGAGGGCCTTGGTTGCGGTATCAGTCATCTGCTGAAAAGCAAAATCACCAGCTGTCAGCCAATTGGAAACCTTGTTGGAGGTGTCCTGGTAGGACTGAATGCGGGTCATAGCCGATTTCAAAGAGAGGCTGAAGGAGGCTGCCTGGGGATCATCGGAAGCGGTCTGGAACTGCTTGCCCAGGGCGACCCGGACCTGAATCTTTTGGAGCGCTTCAGCACTGCTGGACAAATACTTGCTGATGCCATCGGTTAACATCTGATTTGTAATTCGCATAATTGGTCTCTTTTAACCTCTGCCGCCGATACCGTTAATAATCGTGTTTAACAGGCTGTCATAGGTGGTCATCAGGCGGGCAGCTGCCTCGTAGGCCCGCTGGAATTTGATCAGGTTGGTGGCTTCCTCATCCAGGGATACCCCGTTTTCTGAGTAGCGCTGGGTGGTGAGAGTCCGCTGGATGAGGTTGTTGTGGCTGGAGTTCGTCTGGGCGCGCTGCAGGTCAGTTGCAAGAGATGTGACCTGATGGTTGATGAAGTCATTCAGGGTGGTGGTACCGCCCATCAAGGGCGCTGAAGTAAGAGCCGCAATCTGGCTGGCAATGTCGCTGTTACCGGGCTGACCGGCAGCGCTGGCGGTGGCAATACTGGCATCATCCAGGGCCGGGTTCAATTTGAGGGTAGCCGCTTCGCCGCCGGCTGCCAGGCTGGCTGAATCGAAGAAATCGAGCGTATTTGCTCCATTTGGAGCAGTGCCGGTGCGGTGGATGGCGTTAATGGAAACCGCAACCTGGCCGGCAAGCTGGTTTAATGCGCCCAATTGAGCCGGGATCACCTGGTCGCGGGCATAAAAGAGGCCTTTGAGGGTGCCTGAAGGCGCATCCAGGGCCTGGTTATCCTTCCACATCACCTGGAGCAAACCGGGCTGGGCCGGGTCGGGCGCGGTGTTCAGAGGGATGGCGCCGCCCGCGCTGACCAGCACGTGCCCGCCGATCGAGACGATGACGCTGCCATTGGCCTGGGGAATGGAGACGGCCCCGGCAGCCCCGGACAGTGAATCGAGAAGTGTGTCACGTTTGTCCAACAGGTCGTTTGGCTGCTGGCCCAGGGCTGTGATGCGCACGATCTCCTGGTTGAGGCCCGCCACCTGGCTGGCGGCGGAATTGATCAGATCCACCTGGCTGGAGATGGCCTGGTTCTGGTCGCTGCGCAGCTGACTCATCTGCTGCGAGCGAGAGTTGAAAGCGGAAACCAGAGCGGAGGCCTGGTCCATGAGGGTGGTGCGCGCACTCTGGCTAGTGGGATCATTGGCCAGACTGGCCCAACCGGCCCAGAACTTATCAAGCTGGGCGGTCAAGCCGGTGCCAGACGTTTCGTTGAGGGTGATTTCCAACTGGGTAAGAACCTGGCTGCGGGCGTTCCAATCGTTGGTCTCGCCGGTGGCGGTGCGATAGCGGGTATCCAAAAAATTATTGGAGTAGCGCTGGATGGCGGCGATGGTCACGCCCTGGCCCATCTGTCCGCCAGCCTGGCCCGCGGCGGAGCCGTAGATCGACTTGGGCTGGGCGGTGGCAAGAATCCCCTCCTGCTTGTGGTAGCCAGGGGTGTTGACGTTGGCAACGTTGTGCTCAATGATCTGGATTTCCTGCGAATTAGCCAGCAGGGCCGAGAGAGCGGTTTGAATTCCTGAGGTCATATCAGGCATGAGGCTGCTCCTTAGACCCGGTACTGGACGTTCTGGGCCGGAGCATCGCGCTGCGGCAGGCTGACGTTGGGCAGGTGATAAGCGCTCTCGGGCTGCGAAAACCCAATCAGCAGCATCTGGACGGCTTTCACCCAATCCAGCTTGATGGCAGCCACTGCCTGGTTGTTGTGGTTGATATCACGCGCTTTCAACACCAACGAGCTAAGCCCTTCGGAAAGCCGTTTCAAACGCAGGGCAATCTCTGGGGAAAGCGAAGGCAACAGGTCGCTGACAGAGCTGGTTTCGGCCTGGATTCCGAGAGCGATCATCAGGGCCTGAACCACCTGGCGGCGGGTATTTTCAAGCAGGCTGAGCTCATCCAGCAGCACTTCTTTATCTTCCACCAGGCGCATGAGCAGGTCGCCATTTTTGAGCAAGGCCTGCCCTTCTTTGACGCTGGTCTCAATTAATTCTTGCAACATGCGGAATTCTTGTACCAGTAGAAGTTCAAGGGATTGCAGATCTTCGGACAACGAATCGGTCGCTTGCATGGGACACACCTATGGTAGTTTAACTCTTATTGAATATTCCGGCAGCCAGGCGCCGGGCAATGGCGCTCACCTGGATGGTGTAATCGCCATTCTGGACCTGGCTGCGCAGTTTTTGGACCTGGTCGGTTTCGGATTCGGGAACCGCTTCCAGGGCTGCCCGGGAGCGGGCCAGCAGGCGGGATTCCTGAGACAGGTCCGCTTTATCAGGGCTGTGGTTGGGTACTGAAACCAGCGGTTGGCTGGTTGTCTTTTCTAAGCGCCGGGCGGGGATGGCCGGTTTGGGGGTCAAGGCAGAAATTCCGTTGTTTTCGATTTTCATTTTTTACTCCTCTGGCAAGAGCGATCGATAGATTGTCTGTACTTTATTAATCGTCCGCTGTTCTGAAAACTTTAGGCTTTTCGAAGGTTGATTGCCAGGGAAATCATGTTGTCGGTCTGCTGGAAGGCCTGGACGGACATCTGGAAGGTGCGCTGGTCAGAGGTCATGGTGGTCATTTCGCGCCCAATATCGACATTGGAGCCCTCGATGGCGCCGGGCACCAACACGCCAAAATTGGCTGAACCCGGCGTCCCCAGAGTGGCCGGGCCGGAGGGCGGGCTGGCGACCCACAGGTTGTTGCCCACCCCTAACAACCCGGCAGAGTTGTTAAAACGAGCCAGTTGGACCTGCCCGGCAGCCGTGTGCGTGCCATCCATATTGGTCACCAGGACTTTGCCGTCCGGTCCAACCGTGATACTTTTAAAGGTGGCGGGGATCTGACCCTGCCAGACCAGTTTTTCACCGTGCGAGGTCACCAGGCTGCGGTTGGCATCCAGGTGCAGCTGGCCATCACGGGTGTAGCCTGTGCGGCCGTCGGCCATCTGGACGGGATAAAACCCTTGACCCTGGACGGCCCAATCGAGCGGATTGCCGGTCTGCGCTAGCGAGCCTTGGGCCTGCAAATTCTGGGTACCGGAGATAGTGAGGCCCTCGAGCTGGGTGGCGGAAAGCAGCTCTTGGAACTCGGAACGGCCGGATTTGAAGCCGGCAGTATTGAGGTTGGCCAGGTTGTTGCTGATCACATTCAAGTCCTGCAAGCGGGAAAGCATGTCCTGGCGGGAGATTTTCAGAGCGTGAAAGAGAGAAGATGTCATTGGAAGTCTCCTTTTATGCCATCCGGCCCAGGGTGGCGATGGCCTTACCGGTCAATTCATCCTCGTTTTGGACCATTTTCTGGGCGATCTCATAGGAACGGGCAATCTCGGTCATTTCGGTCATCAGCGAAGTGGGGTCGGCATTAGACGCCTCGAGGACGCCCTGCGCCACCTGGGGCACGCCCTTGCCGGTGGGTTGGGCCGGCCCCGAGAAGAGGTTGCCCTTGCTGCGCACCAGCTCCTGGTCGGGGTTCTGGAAGAAACCGATCGCCAGTTTGCCGACCGTGGCGGCGCCGGAATTGATGGTGCCGTCGGCGGTGACGCTGACGTCACCATCGGGCAGCTTGATGGGTTGGTTGTTCTTACCCAATACCTGGTTGCCGTCGACGGTCACCAGGTTGTTCTGGGCGTCGCGCAGGAAGCGCCCGTCGCGGGTGTAGCGCGTGCCCTCCGGGGTTTTGACGGTAAAAAAGCCATCTCCCTGGAGTGCCAGGTCGAGTGGGTTGCCGGTATTATCGAGGGCGCCCTGCGAGAAGTCGGTGAACTGCGGGCCGTTTTGGACGCCCAGGCCCAGCATGCCGACGTACTGCTGGGTGTTTTCCTTTAAAATTCCGCCAGGCGAATTAACGACCGGGGTTTTGATAAAATCTAGCGCCGAGCTCATCACCTGCTTGAAACCGGGCGTCCCCATGTTGGAAATGTTGTGCGCCAGCATTTCCTGGCGTTTGGCGTTCATCATCATGGCAGAGACTGCGGAATAGAGGCCTTTAATCATTAGCTGCTTCCTTTCGGTTGGGCATTCAACACCAGTTGGACTTCCTCACGGGTCAGCCCAAACTGGCGGGCGATATCAATTTCAGACATGTTGGCCGAAGCCATGGCCTGGACCATACGGTTGCGCTCGAGGGCAGCGCTGGCGGAGGGAACGCCCTGGGCGGGCTGGCTGCGGGACTGGGTTACTTCCAGCAGTTTTTTAAAATCAGACTGACCCAGGATGCCGCTGGCGGGAGCAGGCAATGGCTGGGCCTGGCGGGAGTTGGAAACCAGGCCGCGCATCTCGCTTTCGATGGGGGTGAGGCGGCTGGCCTGGGCCTGGTGGCCCTGGGAGAAGGCCGTCTCGCGCATCATCTGGATCAGGTAAAGTGTATCTTCCAGGGAGACTTTGGGTATGCTATTCATTTTTCATGACCGCCTTCAGATTCAGGATCGTACGAGCATGGAGCTGGCAGACCCGTGATTCGGTGATTCCCATCACCTGGCCAATTTCTTTAAAAGTCAACTGGTCGAAGTAATACAGCGAAAGCAAGACCTGGTCGCGGCGGGGCAGGAGCCGGATGTTCTGTTCAAGCAGGGTGACCAGGTCGGCATTTTCCAGCACGGTGGTGGGGTCCGGGTGACTTTCATCGAAGATGCGGTCGTGCAGGTCGCTCTCTTCCTCATCCTGCTGGTAAGAGGCGTCCATTGAGACAAACACCATGTTGGCGTCGTACAATCCCTGCTGAACTTCGCTTATCTCCAGATTGAGGGCGACAGCAATCTCATCGTCGGTCGGCTCGCGTTGGAGCTTGCTCCACAGGTCATTGACCTTTTGCTTGATGATGCGCACCCGCTTGCGGGCCGAGCGTGACATCCAGTCGGCCCGGCGCAGGAAATCGAGGATCCGTCCGCGCACGCGAGTGCTTGCGTAAGAACCAAAATGGGTGCAAAAAGCAGGATCGTAGTGGTCGACGGCCTCGATCAGGCCAATGATTCCCTGGTGGACGAGGTCCTCATAATCCGTGCCGATCTCCGGGGTGATCCCCAGGCGGCGCAGGATGAAGTGGACCAGGGGTACCGATTCCAGGACTAACTTATCGCGCATCTCAGGCGAACGGTTGGACATGAAATCATCCCAGGTAGTTTTTTCCTCAGCCAGCATGACCATTTTTTCTATGCCTCAATCGATTTCGAATTATTCTTCTCTGATTGCTCTTCGGCCTTCTGGCGGGTTTCCCTGGCGCTTTTGAGCGCGCCTGAAGAAACGAGGGAAGCAAGCAGGAGCATCAATGCGCCCAACACAAGGGTGGTGACGAAAGGGCGCACCAAGATGGCAACCCAATCGGCGCCGGAGGTGTATGAAAGGGCGATCACGAATATGTCGGCCGTGAGGATAACCAGCGGCGGGACTGTGTACACTGCTTCCACCAGGATGGGCAGCTTAACGGACGGGCTGGCGGCGCGGCCTGGCTTTTTAGCGACGCTTTCTTTCTCGGGTTTCTTTGCGGTTTCCTTTGCGGGTTCCTTCTTGCTCATTGCATCCTTCCCTTGCTGAAGAGGGCCCGGACAAGTCTTTCGGCGGTTGCCGGCTCGAGACCGCCGGCAACACCCTTACCGGAGCTAAAATATGCCAAGGGAAGGCCAGTTTTCATGGCCAGGTTATAAATGCTGCCAAAGGTGGCAGTTTCGTCCAGCTTGGTCACAACAATGCCGTCCAGACCAAACACGCCAAATGAGGCGGCAGCCTGAATGAGGTCGGTCTCCTTCTGGCTGGCAGAGGCCACCAGCAATAGGAAGCGGTCCGGAATCTCGGTCAGCAGGCCGCCCAGGTCGGCGATCTGGTCTTCGTCGAGCGGGTTATAGCCCGGCAGATCAACAATCACCAGGTCTGAGCCGGCTGCATCGGCCACGGCCTGCTTCAATTCGGCCGGGGTGTAAGCCAGGACAAGCGGAAGGTTCAGGGCATCGGTATAGGAGCGGGCTTCAACAATGGCCCCGGTGCGGATCACGTCGGCACAGATCCAGGTCACTTTCATGCTGGCATGGCTGCCATAGATCATGGCCAGGCGCCCGGCAGTGGTGGTCTTGCCGGAGCCGCTCATGCCCACCAGGCAGACCAGGGGAGCCGGCGGGCCTTGGAGGCGGGTCTCGGACAAACGCAGACGGGCTTGCATCACCCCGGCCAAGTATTTGCGGCACTGATCCGGGTTTACCAGGACGGCGGGAGAAAGGGAGCCGGCCGCGGCGGTGATGATCTGGTCCAGGAACCTGGCATCCAGCTCCTGCTCCGCCAGGGATTGTTTGAGCTCAAGCAGGCTGGGCGGCAGGCCGGCATCGGACGCGGCG
>Ga0105047_10010172_pt1 | contig 15401 bp, 6 predicted proteins | sample MAT04_FD_78384 | JGI IMG/M metagenome (GOLD analysis project Ga0105047, IMG submission 78384) | Freshwater microbial communities from Lake Fryxell liftoff mats and glacier meltwater in Antarctica - MAT-04 (megahit assembly) | ecosystem: Environmental > Aquatic > Freshwater > Ice > Liftoff... | reverse complement strand
CGAGCGGCAGTTCTCCGGCGACGGCCGGCCGTGATGCGCCGGCGGTTCCGGAAGTGGCGCGGCCTTCGACTTCCAGAATCATTCGCGCGGCTCCGGCGTTGAGCAGCAGTCCGTCGATGCTCTGTACGTCCTCCTGTTTGCTGAGCGGCAGCGAGAACGAGAGCGTCCCGCTGTGCGTGCCTTCGCCTTTGACCAGAAGCCAGGCTCGGCCGTGATCGACGACAACCCAGCCTGGTTTTCCATCGAGCGTGACGCGGCCCAATCCCGGCAGCGGCGGCCCCAGATCGCAGCGCACCCACTCCGAGCCGGCGACGACCAGTTTGAAATTCGCATCGAAGCGCACGGCATGCTCGCGCGCGCTGCCGGTGTACTGTGCGTCGCTGAGCGTGCAGCGCTGCTTGGGCAGCATCTCGTCGGCGGCTCGAATTCCGATTGTTCGCGCCAGAGACGCGCCGACCAGTGCGCGATATTCCTCGAGCGACATCACCGTGCCTTCAGGCTTGTCGGCGACCTTGAGGAACTCTTCATAAGGAACATAAATTTCGACCGTGCGGATCGACGGTCCCGGCAGCACATCGGCGGCGATGCACGACAGTCCGATCAGCGCTGCGAGCAGCAGGCACAGGTGAAGACGCCCAGCGGTTCTGAGTCCGGTTCCCCTCTCCTCTCTGGGGAGAGGGGTTAGGGGTGAGGGGTAAGCGCGCGGCATTTCAGAGCACAGCGTCAGTCCGCGCGGAAGCCCCTCACCCCCGGCCCCTCTACCCGGAGGGAAGAGGGGAGAACGCGCAGACAGTAATGTCTGCGCCACTTTTGGCAAGGTACTCACTTCTTGCCCCCTTTCTTAAAGCGGCGGCTCTGCCTGTTGGAGTTATCCTGCGGCGGCGTTGGCTGTGGATGCGACGGCGGCTCGCCATCGCCCGGTGCGGAGTCCGGCGGAGAATCCCCACTGTCGAATGGCGGCGGTGGCTCTCCGTCGGCCGAGGTTGGCGTTGATGGAGGTTCTTCGCCATCGATGGGACGTGGCTCAGATTCCGTCTGCCGCACGTAGGTCGGTCGCTCCGGCGCTTCCTCTAGGAAGGGATCGGGCGCCATCGCCACACTGGCTTCGCGCCAGTCGCTCCAGAGTGAGTGCCCACGCGAAAGAAGCGTCGCGGCGGCGAAGATGATTCCCGCCAGAAACCATGCCGCGAACGGAGCGCCCATATCGCTGGTGACAAACCACATCAGGCAGAGCGGCGGGAGCAGGCAGCCCAGCGCGACCCAGAGCGCCGGGAATTTGCGGCGGCGCGTCAGGTGCCAGGCGATGGCAAGCGCCGCGATAAAGACAATCACGTTCAGCAGCCAGAAAAGTTTGCGGTCGATGTAGCTGACCTTGATCGTGCCTTGCGGCGCGAGCGTCTGAAAGCGGAAGATACGTCCCTGCGTCGTGAACGAGCCGACGATCGGCTGCATTTGCGGATGGCGCGCATCGCCACGGTCGAAATTATTCGGCGCAGCGTGCCCGCCCACCATCGTGATGATCCAGTCAAGCGTGTTCGAGTTGCCATCGTGAACGTCGCGCGGATGCAGCGTGCCGGAAAATCCCAGATACGCGTAATCATCGGGGACATAAAGCTCGGCCTCGATTTTGTTGACGGGCACGCCCTTGAGAAGTTCGAGCGTCGCCAATTCCAGCGTGCCCGCCCAGCCCATGTGCTCGTCCTTGTCCAGCGGCAGAGCGTAGATGATCTGCACCGGAAACGGACCGCCGGCGGATGAGAGCTTGACCAGCGTGCCACCGTTCTCTTTGCGTTGCGGCGTGATGCTCGCGCCGTTCACGGCCAGCGCGCGCACGACGGCCTTCGCCGGCAATCCAAGTTCCAGGTACTGCTCGCCGCCCGGATTTTGAATCCACAGATCGGTGCGCACGACGAGTTTCTTCTCTTCGGAGACGACGAACGTCACGCGCATCAAATCCACCATCGTCGACGCAAGCTCGAGTGGAATATGCCGCGTCAACTTCAGGATCAGCGAGCGCTCCGGCTGAAAATATCGGAAGGCCAGATAGACGTTGCTCGACCGCATGTCGCCCGGCAGATTGACCGCTTCGAGCGGCTCGAGCCCCACGGCCTTGGGCTGAATCTCGATTGCGCTCTCTTTGCGAACCGCAATGTAACCCTGCTGCGCCTTGATCTCTTCGCCGCGCACGTCTGGGATCGTCACTTCCTGCGGCTTCTCCGGCTCGAGGCCCTTGAGGTTCTCCTTGTGATTGATCGTCAGCGGCACCGCGCCGAGAACTTTCTCCTGCAGCAGAATCTCCCAGGTGCTGCGCCCGTTCGCAGAAGAGAGTTTTTTCTTCTCTTTGAAACCGGGACATTTCACGTCCAGAAGATTGTCGTCGTAGATGCTGGGCAGGCTGAAGAGCAGCCGGTCGACGCCGGCGTATTCGATAAAATAATCGAGCTTGTGCTGCATCTCGAGAACGGCTTCGCCGACGATCACCGTGTGATAACCGGTGACGCGAATCTCGGTCTGGCGCCGCTCCAGTGCGATCTTCACGGAGGCGGGCTGCTGCGTGTAGGTGTAGGCGAGCGGCAGATCGAAATCGACCGCCAGCGTAGAGAGCAGTCCGCTGGCGACCAGCAGGCGCACGTCGGCCGAAGACGATTTATTGCGCTCAATCGTGGTGAGCTTGAACGCCTTGGGCGCGCTGATTCCGAAGACGCCTTTGTCCTGTTGAGTGTCGAGCACCTGAATCGTTTCGACGGTGATCTGCCCCGGCGCGGCGCGGCTGGGGCCGCTGAGTTTGAAGGGGAGCCGGAACGTGCCCAGCGCCTTGTTCTTTAGATTCACCGTCAGGATTTTGTACGCCCCTTCGGTGGCGATTTGAAAATCTTCGACGGTCTGCGGGTCGCCGATCGAGACCGGTTCCCAGCGGCTTTCGATCTTCAATTTCATGGCAAAGACGCCAACTTTGGCGATCGTGTATTCGACCCAGCCGGTGAGCGTATCCTCTTCCGGCCCGATGCTGATCACGGCCGTGACTGCCGACTGGATCTGCGCTTTCACCTGCTGAATCTGCAGCGAGAGACTGAGCGGGTGCGCGAGATAACGGAAGGCGGCGAGCAGATTGGGCTGGCGCATCGCCTCAGGAAGTTCGCGTGGATCGACCTGGCTTAAGCCCGTCGAATTTTCAACGCGCACGCGCAGGCCGGCTTCGTGGACGAGCGTGACGAAACCGTCCTCGCGCAACGCGCCGGTGACGACCGGGAAGGGCACGTCGAGTTTTTCGGGCGTGCTTTCCAGGATGCGTTCGAGGCGCAGCGAGAGCGCGTAATTGTCCTTCGATGCAGAATGCAGGCGCACGACCAGCACGCCGGCTTCGGTGGTCCACTCGCGGATGTTGTTGCCCTTGACCCAGAGCAGGCGCATGTCGGCGGGTAGCTTGACGCGGAAAGTGTCTTCCTCGTTGCGCTCGATTTTGTAGGTGATGTTTGTGTCCAGACGGAGCATGCGTTCGCCGAGCAGCACTTGCATATTCTGCGAGGCGATGGTGATCGACTCGCCCTTTTCAATGCGGCTGGCTGGCGGCATCCACGTCACCGTCACCTGGTCGGCGTTGCCAACGAAGGCCAGCACTTTTGTGTTATTGCCTTCGGGCGTGGCGATGGTGGCGGCCATTTTCGGAGTGACTTCGACGCGCAGATCTTTCTCCGGAATCGTCAGCTCAAGCCGCGAAACGGCCGTCGGCGGGATGCCGAATTCGATGCGGCGCTGGCCGGGTTTGGAGTCGACACGCACGGAGAAGGCGAGCGTCAGGGTGTACTCGCCGGGCTTGGGTAGGATCAGCACGTAGCCGTCGCCGCGCGGCGCGAAGACGGCGCCGGGGTCGCTCAGCGTCACGCTTTCAACGGCCACATTCTTCAGCGGTAACAGCAGCTCGCTCCAGTTTTTCCCGAGCGCTTTGACTTTGTACGTCACTTCGAAACGCACCGCCGTTTCTTTGGCGATGCCGATGTAGCTTCCGCCGGCGATGACGGCGTCGGCGGGCGGCTTGACTTCTTCGGGCGGCTTTTCCTTGGGCTGCGCGGCGTTCCAGAGTTTTAAAAATTCTTCGTACGGAAGAAAAATGCCACGCCCTTCCTTTTCGAACGTTTCCTTCAGCTTCTCGTACGGAATATAGACGGTCCGCTCGCGCAGCAGCAGGCCGGGCGGCTCGGGCTCACCGGCCAGTATGGCGCCCAGGGTCATCACTACTAAAGGAAGGAAAATCCAGGATCGCTTCATCATTGCTGGAACCTTAAAGAGAGTCGTACGTTTTCAACTAGACGGAACCGATCGCGCGTTCCGTGTAAAGCCTGCGTAACAGTTTCATTGTTGGGTGGGGCAGACATTCCTGTCTGCCCGATGCATGAACAAGCAGACAGGAATGTCTGCTCCACCCTCAATCTTCAACGCCTCAACTCCTGCATCCATTTGCGCAGCGTCAGCGCTTGCGCGCGCGTGACTAGTTCCTGCACTTCCTTCCAATCGTCACGGGCTTTGAACTCTTCGGGCAACTGGTTGAGCTGCGTCAGTACCTCGCCGAAAGAACTGTCGCGTGTCCAGCGGCTGTCGCGGAGCAGTTCGGCGAAGCGGGCGACGCAGGCCAGGAAGCGCAGTTGCGGGGAGGCGTCGCGCACGCCGGCGGCGACGATGCCTTCGCTCAGCGGATAGTTGCGTTCGACCACCGGAAGGTGGCGATGCCCTGCGTCCTTCCAGCGCAGGAAAACTTTGCCGAGCGGGCCCTGACCGGCGGGTTTGCGGATGATTTCGTAGAGCGCCGTGACGAGCGTGTCGTGCGCGATTTCGGCGGCGTCGATGGCATCGTTGCGGAAATCCTTGTCGGCGATCTTGCGCTTCTCGTAGCCCAGCAGGCGATAGCGTTCGACCACGTCGGGGTTGAACTCCACCTGCACTTTGGCGTCGCGCGCCAGCACGTTCAAATGGGGCGGAAGCTGCTCGCTGAAAATCTTGACGGCTTCGGCCTGCGAATCGACGAAGTGCGCGCTGCCGTTTCCGTTGTCGGCAAGCTGCACCATCATCTTGTCGTTGTACTGGCCTTGGCCGAAGCCAACGGTATAGAGATCGATGCCGCGGCCCGCGAAGACTTTGACGAGATTGAGGATCTCGTCCGGCCCTTTTGCGCCCACGTTGGCCACGCCGTCGCTGCAGAGAATCACGCGGTTGACGGCGTCGGGCGCGAAGGCTTCGTCGGCGACGCGGTAGGCCATGTTCAGACCGGACTCCACATTGGTCGCGCCGTGCGGCGTCATGGCGTTGATGGCGTCGAGAATGCGCTGGCTCTGCCGTGCCTGCGTGCGCGGCAGCAGCAGTTCGGCCTGGTCGCTGAAGCCGACGATGCAGATCGCGTCTTCCGGATTGAGCTGCGCGAGCAACCCTTTCAGCGCGCCGCGCACAAGCTCGAGACGGTCGCCTTTGGTCATCGAACCGGAGGTGTCGATCACGAAGGTGAGCATCGCGGGCTTGCGTTCGTTGGGGCGCGGCTGGCGCGATTTGATTCCGACTTTGAGGAAGGTCGTGGCGTTCTGAATGGATAAAATTCCTTCGGCCGATTTTCCGGCAACCGGTTCGAGCGGCGCGGAGAAGGGCGAGGGCGCGGCTTCGGCGAAGACTCCGAAGGCGTCGTCGCCGGTCACGTCGTAGGGCTGCTTGAAATAGTTGACGAACTCTTCGACGCGCACGGCCTCGGGGTCGGGCAGTTCGCCCTGCTTCAGGCGCGAGCGGCTCAGCGTGTAGGAGGCAGTGTCGACATCCATGCTGAAGGTGGAGAATTTGTCGCGCGCGCAATCGACGAAAGGGCGCGTGGCGTGGCGCTGAATGTACTCGTCCTCGTCGAGCCCGTCGTCGCCGCGCGCGATGGGCGGAACCGGCGCCGGCCGGCGCAGATAATCCTGCAGCGAGAGGCGCGGGTTCTGAGCGCGAAAGTAGCGGTAGCCGCGCAGCAGGCGCTCGGTGTCGCTGGAGCGGTTGTTCCCCGGGTTCATCAAGCTGGGAACGGCTGCATACCCCACTGTCCCAAGCTCCGGCGGAAGCCTTCGCCGTTTTTCCCCGGCACTCTGCGTGTCGGGCTTGTCTAGGTTGATCGTTTCGAAGTGATCGCCCAGCGCGGCTTTGTCCAGAATCTCGGGCGAGAGGACGGGTGGGCCGATATTTCGTGAGAGATTGTCCAGATTCGCGGCCAGATTATCGCCTGCGTTGGTATCGCCTCCGACGGCGGAACCTTCAGAACGTTTATTTATGGCATTTCCATTTTCGATGCTGCTTTCTGAAACGTCCTGCCAACTTCGCGCATACTTAAGCGTCCCATCATTTCCGGCGCTGCCAGGGGCTCTGCCTTCGGCTTGCGCAGCTTGCTGCTGAGCGGCGTCGCGCTTCAAGCCTTCGTCCTCTCTTTTGATAGTAAGGCTATCTATGGATTTGATTTCATTTACGGGTTCCAGTCTTGCAAGGCGAGTTTCAAGCTTGCTTAATTCCTCTACTTCCTTGTGAAGTTCCTTCCGTTTAGTAGCTTCGAGCGTGAATCCAATGGCGTCATCCTCTACGCCCGCGATGCGTTCCAGCATGCCGCGCGACGCTGGAATTTTCCCGGCATACTCCAGAACACCATCCTTGGAAGCGTCGCGAAACTCCACCGATCCCGCGGCAATTAATGACTCGCGCGATTTTCTGATCTCCACTTCAGTTTGGCCTTCGACTTTGCCCAGCCCCGGAACTTGCCTGTGAGATTGCGACGGCTGCTCTGGCGTCGCATCGGTCCCGGCGGGCACCCGTTTATTCGACTCATCCTGCGGCAGCAGCAGTTCGGACTTGGGCGGCGCTGCGTACCTGCCGCTGCTGTCATTCTCTTTATTGATGATCACGAAATCGCGCGTGCTGCCTTTTTTGGGAGCGGCGCCGGGCGCAGCAGGCGACGGAGGGGCTGACAATCGCACTTCGCCCTCCCCAGGACCATTAATAGAGCGGAATCTCCCGCCGACGCTCAAATCTTTATTCGCGCCAGGGTCGGCGACACTCGCGGCCGATTCCTTTTTCGCATTGGTATCCGGCGCGGGCGTGACGCTGCCGTCGAAGTCTTTGGCGATCCGGCCGCTCTCTTTTCCGCCAACGGGTTTTTCGGGCACGGCGGCGGGCGTGTCCGCGCCGGCGGCGGGCACTTCATACTTGTATCTTCGCGGCGCGATTCGGGCCTCGTCGCTGGCGGCAGCGGACAGGCCCGCACTACGCTCCGGCGCGGGCGCTTCCGGTGGTCGCGCCTTCAAATAGTTGATCGTCGTTTCCGGTTTTGATTCAGATTTCCATGCGGCTTGCGGGGCAGGGTCTGGCGCTGAAGCGGGCGCATCCGTGCGCCGGTAAATCTCCTCCGCTTCCGCAGACGCCTTGCTCGACGACGCCGCCAACGATGTCGGCATCGGTCTGTACGCTCGCGAACGTAATAGTGGCGGAGTCATCACGCGGACCAGCACGGCCACCATCAACATCGCCACCAGCGCCTTCACTTTCCAACTAGCGAAGATGGAGGTCGGTTCCGGATGCAGGCGCGAGCGCCTGGCGAAGGCCAGCACGCGCTGGCGGCGGCGTTCTTCGAAGACGTATTCTTTGCCGCCTTCATCTAGCGCAACTTCGACTTCTCCGAGCGTTCGGCGCAGCGCTTCGAGTTCGGCGCGGCATTCGGCGCAGTGGGCGAGGTGCGATTCGACGTCCTCGCGGCCGGCGGCCGAGAGGCTGTCGAAGATGTAGGCGCTCAGCAGGTAGCCGAGGTGGCCGCCCTGGCGGCTGGTTTCAAGGATTGCTTTTTTCATTTCGCACCTCGCTCTCCCCTCGCACTAAGTTTACTTGTGGCCTCTTTACGTTCGTTGCTGTTGTTTCCCCTCCCCTTGAGGGAGGGGGTAGGGGGAGGGGTAAGCGCCTATTAGCAATGTCGCGCGTCTTACCCCTCACCCCGCGTTCGCTGCGCTCACGTCGACCCTCTCCCTCAAGGGGAGAGGGGGACGGCCCGCGTCACTCGCCACCCACACGGGCAGTCCGACAACGGCCCGTGCCACACTCCGTCACTCGTCACCCGTCACCCGTTTCAATTCTTCGGTCAACTCCTGCATCGCCTGATGGAGCAGAAAGCCGACGTTGGTCACGGTCAGGCCGGTAATCTGAGCGATCTCGCGATAACTTTTTTGCTCGCGGACTTTTAAGATCAGCAGCTCTCGGTAGCGCGGTTTCAAGGTGTCGATCGCGCGGCGGACTTGCGCGTTCTGCTCCTCTTTCTCCGCGTTCACATCTGCGGCGGGCGAAGATCGCTCGACCGTTTCGGCCCTGCGGTCGACGGCTTTCTTCTCACTGGCGCGGCGGCGCAGGCTGTCGATGCTGAGGTCGCGCACGACTTTGAGGAGCCAGTTCCGCTCGCTGCCCGCTTTTTCTCCTTCCCCGAATTGCAGGATGCGCTGCGGGAAGCGGGCGGCGCGCAGAAATGCTTCCTGGACTACATCCTGCGCCAGCGTGTCGTCGCGCAGAAACGATGCGGCAAACGAGAGCATGGCGCCTTGATGCCGTTCAACGAAGACGCCGAAAACCTCCTCATGACGGAAGTCCTGCGCATCGGCATGAACGAACGCCTCAATCAGTTGCCGATCAGTCATCTCTTGCAGCCTCTGCGGCATGTTTGCTCTACTTGGGAACCGGATAAGGAAGATTGTTATTAGACTCTAAATGCAAAATTTTGTTTCGGCATCTGTCTTTTTATTCTGAGCGAACGAACGGTGCAGCGCGGCCCGGCGATGCAACATGCAGGGAAGCGCTTGGCTTTTTACGTTTTACGCTTTACGTTTTATTAACATAAGCCTGAACAATAAGGATACTCGCCTTACGTCAGGTTCCGTCAATCGCAGGAGGTTTACGCCTTGGATTATGGTCCTGAGACAACCCAGTTCGAAGAGCTTCTGCGCAAACGCGGCGTCAGCAGCGCGGGCAACGCGGTGGTGGAGCGCGAGATTCTGCAGCGCTACCAGGACGATTGCGCGGTGCTGGTGCTGGATTCCAGCGGCTTCACGCGGCTGACGCAGGAGCACGGGATCATCCATTTTCTCTCGCTGGTCGTGGCGCTCCACGACATGCTCAAGCCGGTGACCAAACGCAACGAGGCGATTTCGTGCTGGGGCCTGAGCGACAATCTGATCGCGGTCTTTCCCACGGCCCACATGGCCTTGCGCTGCGCGGTGGAGATGCAGCAGACGGTGGCGCAGCACAATTTACTGCGCAATCCGGCCGAACGCCTGAAGGTGAGCATTGGCGTGGGCTGCGGCAAAATGCTGCGCGTGGGCTGTGAGAATGTCTTCGGCGACCCGATGAACCAGGCCTGCAAACTGGGCGAAGACATCGCGCGCGCCGACGAGATTCTGATCACTGAAGCGGTCTATAAGGAAGCGCACCCGAAGATGAGCGGGCTGGCGTACGAGCCGCGGCAGACGAACGCGAGCGGCGTTGAGCTTCGGTATTACTCGGTGAGCGCGGCGGGGGTGTAAGGCCGGCTCTTGGCTCTTGGGCGGATGCTGAAATTAGATTTCATGCTCTAAGTAATCTAGAATTATTCAGGGTGCCTTATTCGCTTCTGGAAGTTTGACCTCGGCGGACTTTTCCAGCCGGCCGTCGGCCCAGACGAAACTTCCGTTGAGCCACGATAGGCCGCCGCTGGCGGAGAGCGTGACAGTTGACGCGCCTTTTAAATCGACGTCGATTTCAGTGGGCTTGCTTTTGTAAGTGACCTCTTTGGCTTCGAAAATCTGTTTGCCGTCGGCGCTGATCTGGACCGTCACTTTCTCGCTCTGCTTGCGGTCGTCGCTCGGTTCGGTCGAGCCGTCCCAGCCGACTCCGGCGGTGACTTTCAAGCGGGCGAAACCTTTGCATTCAAAGGTGAGCGAGCACGGGAAGCGGGCGGTCAGGCCGCGTTTGTACTCTTTGCCCAGCAGTTGCAGTGGCGTGCCGTCGAGCGTGCGGTTGCGTTCCAGATATTCTTTGGTAACGCTGCTGCTTTTGGGCGCGAGCTGATCGAGAAACCGCGTTTGTGATTCCGGGTCGGGCTTGCCGGCGAAGACGCGTGGCAGAAGTTTTTCACGCCAGGCGGGCACGGCGGAGAACGTGAGCGCCGGTGTTAGCTTCCATAATTTGTCGAAGAAACCCCAGACCAGAAACGATTCCGGATGCCGTCCGCTGGTCTTGTCATCGAAGATCATGAAATCGAAATGCTTGCGGTAGTCGTAAGGCACCCAGTCGAACCAGTTGCCGAAGCGCACATGAATGTCATCGTACGCGCGCGGCGTGGTTCCGCTGATTGCCACGACGTAGCGCGCCGGGTTGAGCGGGTTTGGAAAGCAGATCATCGCGCCGAGATTCGCGCCGGAGTACTCCGCGTCGCCCAGCTTCAATTTGCCATCGTCAAGATATTTGAGCGGCAGGCGATCGGCGATTCTGGCCAGCAGCGGATTGTCTTTCGGCGTGCCGATCAGAATGAGATTGGAATCGGCGATGTCCTGATCGGTGATCTGCGATGCATTTTTCGACCGGCACGGCACGGCGAAACGCGTCTGCCATTGATCGACAATGTCTTTGGCGGCCTGTCGCGCGCCGTCGGCCTGGGGGCCCTCGCCGCTGACAAGTACGAAGCGCGACATGAACGCGTGCTCAACGGGGCCTTCGCTCGAGGCCGATTTTTTCAATGCGGCCGGCGCAACGGCCTTGGGCGCGCTGGCCTGCCATTTACCGCCGGCGGAGCGCTCGAAGGAAGTGACCTCGCCGGGCAAAAAGACTTGCGTGTCGAGAACGACAAACGCGGAACGCAGTGGAAAGGGAAGCTTCTCTTCGACGAGCTGAATCGCGCTGACGTTGGTGGTGGTGATCGCGATCTTCAGACCTTTTGCATCAATCAAAGCGTCGACCGAGGCGTGCTTCAGTTGTTGCTGCATGCCATCGATCTTGAGCCAGTACGCGCCGGGATTTTTCAGCCACGCGGTTTTGTAGCGGATGTGAAGCGGCTTGGGTTCACGTTTGAAAGTTTTCAGACCCAGATCGTAATTGGCGGAAATGCTGTGCGTGACATAGGGCAGAATATGGATCTTGAATTTTTCATGGCCGCTGGCTTTCAGTGCGGCGTCCATGCTTTTTGCGTGGAGCTGGTTGACGATCGGATCGGCCTCGCCCTGCAGTGCGATGATCGGCACATTCAAAAGATTTTCGGCGTAAGTCACGGCGCACGTGTCTTCACGCAGGAAATGACGCACGGCCGCGATCGGCGAATTCTCGGGCGTTTTCCAGAGCCACAATTTCGACCAGACGTTGATATCGGTGTTGCCGCAGAGCGGCATGATTCCGGCGAAGCGGTCGGGATACATCGCGGCCAGATGCCACGATCCGGCACCGCCCATCGACGCGCCGCAGAGCGAGATGCGATCGGGGTCGATATTCAAAAGTTTCTGAACTTCATCGATCACGCGCAGCACGTCGGCTTCGCCAACGTACATGTAATCCATGCCGCCGCGGCCTTGCGGCGCGACGACAATCATTTGTCCAATCGGCGCGGCGTTGCATTGCAACGGATTAAACATGCCCTGTCCGTGCAGCAGCACGGCCAGCGGCGTCGGCGTCTGGGGATCGTAATCTTTCGGAATGAAAAGGCTGTACGGCTGGTCGCTGTCGTCGAGATCCGAAAAATATCCCATCAGCAGCGGCTTGCCGGGCACGAGAAGGCTCTTGCCCTGCACGACTCCATCCAGGTCTTTTTGAATCGGCTCAAACTCTTTTTTTGCCGCGTCGTACTTGCCCTGGTTCCATTCTTTTTCCTGGCTCTCGATGCGTTCGCGCAAAAAGCGCAGCCGCACGGAAAGCGCCGACGCTACGGAAGGCTCGGTTTTTCGAAGCGTCTCAATCGACTGCCGGGTGGCCTGAAGCGCGGCGCTGAATTGTTCATGATTGGGAAATGCCGGAGGCGGCGCTGCCATGGTAAGGGCAAGCGGAGCCGGCGGCATAATCGGCATCGGAGGCATCGGCGCTGTCGTCCCTAAAAAGAACAGCGCGGCGAGCCCGATCAGCGCGCCGGTTAAAACGAGAGACAAAAGGAAGGGAGTGCGCAGGTTCGTCACGGGCGTAAGGTTAGCGCATGGCCGTTTTTTTTAAAGCAATCGTATCGATCACCTTGAATTTGCCCGGCACCAGAAGATTCATAAAATTATTTTATGCTTTCGAAAGCCGCCGCATATTCCCTAGAACGTGCTTTCGTTTCGAAAGCACGGTTTTGAGCGGCGCTTCGATGATTGATCGATCGCCAACTGTGCATTAGGATGCCCCGGTTTCCAAAATTCAAGGAGCGTGCATGAACGACCAATCTTCGCTGAGCACACCGCCGCCGGTGATCGCAGGCTCGCAATCCGCTCTAGGCGGGACAGTTTCCAAGAGCGGACAGTGGATGGTGCTGCTCGCCGCTTTTCTGGGTTGGATGTTCGACGGAATGGAAATGGGAATCTTTCCAATCGCCGCGCGTCCCGCGATTATGGACATGATGAAGCTTACGGATAAAGATCCGATCATCATTACGACTTTCGAAGTGAAAGACGCGGCGGCGCTGAAAGACAAAGACGGAAAGCCGCTGGCGAACGCTCCGGCAACGTTCACCGCGCTGAATGTCACCGAACGCACGCGGGGTGAATTCAGTATTGATACGACGACCGGCCTCAATTTCATGCTCTCTGAAACAAACATAAAAACCAAAAAAGAAGGCACCGCACTGCGGCCGGAAATTCCCAAAGAAGGCCAGCCGATGGTCAACAAAATGCGCGAAGGCACCGTGGCCGGTTGGATGGGCGTGATCACGGCGCTATTCCTTTTAGGCGCTGCGGCCGGCGGCCTGATCTTCGGCTGGCTCGGCGACCGCATCGGGCGCGTGAAGGCGATGACCTTCAGCGTGCTGGTCTATTCGCTCTTTACCGGCGCCGGTTATTTCGCGCAGGAACCGTGGCACCTCGGAGCGTTTCGCTTCATCGCCGCGCTGGGCATGGGCGGCGAGTGGTCGCTCGGCGTGGCCTTGATCATGGAATGCTGGCCGTCAAAGCACCGTCCGATTCTGGCGGGTTTGATTGGCGCAGCGGCAAATGTGGGCTTTGCTTTGATCGGCATTATAACCTGGATCAGGCCCGTCAAAGCCGACGACTGGCGCTGGGTGATGCTGACCGGCGCGGCGCCGGCAGTGCTCACTTTCTTCATCCGTCTGTTTGTGCCCGAATCCGAAAAGTGGAAAGAATCGGTCAAGAAAACGCCGGCAACGCAGAGCCCGCTGCGCGTCATCTTCACTCCGCCGCTGCTGCGCAAGACGCTCTTTGCGATCCTCTTCGCCTCGATTGCCCTGATCGGCACGTGGGGCTCGGTGCAATCCATTCCGGCGTGGATCGGAAAGATCAGTGACGATCCGTCGAGCAAATCGATGGCGCAAATCTTCTCGGCCGTCGGCGCTATCTTCGGTTCCATCGCCGGATCGATGCTGGGCCAGATTCTGGGACGGCGGCCCGCTTATTTCCTGCTCTGCCTGGGTTCGCTGATTTCCTGCGCGGTCCTCTTCCGCGGTTTCGATACGTATTCAACCAACATGCTGATGATGATTTTTGTGGTCGGCTTCGTCACCGCGGCGTTCTACGGCTGGCTGCCGCTCTATTTGCCGGAGCTTTTCCCGACGAGCGTTCGCGCAACCGGCCAGGGTTTGAGCTTCAACTTCGGACGCATCTTCACCGCCGTGGCGGTGCTGAACATCGGCTCGCTGGTCTCGTATTACAACGGCAGTTGGGCGAAGATGTGCGCAGTGGTCTCGCTTATTTACGTCTTCGGCATGGTCTTTATCTGGCTGGCCCCCGAGACCAAAGGCAAGCCGCTTCCGGACTGATTCTGTTTATGGACCGCGGGCGTCCCGCGCCCGCCTTTTCACTTCAGCGTGGACAGGTACTCCAGCAGATTGCGGATCTCGACTTTGCTCAGCACTTCGCCCATCGGCGGCATTGCGGACTGCTTCTGACTCTTGCGCGTCTTGATCTGATCCTTGGGGATGGTAATCGGCTTTCCGTCGGCCGGCAGCAGCGTGAGCTGCTTGTCAGTGTCGCCCTTTAGAATGCCCATCTGCACACGCCCGTCGGTCATGGCCACCACAATCATCTCGAAGCCTTCGGCGATTTGATTGTTGGGCGCGACGATCGATTCGAGCAGATAATTGCGGTCGCGCTTGGTGGCCACGCCCAGAAGTTCCGGCCCGACTTCGCCACCGTGCCCGCCGTTCTTATGGCAGCGCAGACATTGACCGGTGGCGTGTTCGAAGAAAACCTTTTTGCCAAGCTCCGCGTCGCCGCCGGCGAGCGTGACCTTGAATGGCGCCAGCTCGTTGTCTTTTGGAATCGCGGCTTCGTACTGCTTCAGCTTCTCTTTGCTCTTGGCATCGCTGCCGCCTTTGACGGACTCGATCACATCGAGCTGCATTTCAGGCGCAACTTTTCCGGCCAGTAGTTGATCCATCCAGTCGCCAACGATTTTGTCAGCCGCGGGTTTCTTCATCTTCGCCAGCAACATCAGCGAGCTCTGCTTTTCCGGAACGGCGCCGTTCTTGAGAACGCCTTCGAGCATCGGGATCGCCTCGTCTGGATTGAGCTTCGCGAGCTGCGCGCCGGCCTCCTGCCGCAGCTTCACATTCTTGTCGTTCAGCGCGCGCGTCACAGCTGTGTACAAGCTGGCGTGTTTCAGCGCCGCGAGCGCCTTCAGCGCCTCGGTGCGCGCTTCGCCGGATGACTTTTCGTTGCTGACCAGCGCCAGCAGCGCCGGCCCTGCATCGCTGAGCTGATACTTCGCGGCAAGCTGCGCGGCGGCAAGCTGAATGTCGCTCTTGGGCTGCAGCAGCAGGCCGGCGACCTCCGGTTTGATCGCGGCAATCGCGGCCGCGTCGCTGCGCGCGGGGATCGGGCGGAACGTATTCATGATGCGGTCGCGGATGCCGCGCAGCTCGCCCTTGTCCAAAGCCGACGGCGCGGGCGCCCAGTGGGTCAGATGATAAAGTGCCTCGACGCGCAGCGCCGACGAAACATCGTTTCGCGCGGCGTAAGCCGCCAGCGCCCTGGCGTTCTCGTCCTTGCCGACGCGGAAATTTGCATTAAGCGCGCGCAGCAGCAGCAGTACATTTTCGGGGGTGCCGACACTGTCGCCCGTGCTGCCAATCGGCCGCTGCATCTTTCCGTCAGGAAGTTTCCAGCCCACTGCAAGGTGGTCGCCGCCGCCGCCTTCCTTATGGAGCGTCTCGATGTAATATTTCTGTCCGGCTTTCAGCGTCACCGGCTGCGACGCCTGCTCCGGAT
>Ga0105047_10010171_pt1 | contig 15401 bp, 25 predicted proteins | sample MAT04_FD_78384 | JGI IMG/M metagenome (GOLD analysis project Ga0105047, IMG submission 78384) | Freshwater microbial communities from Lake Fryxell liftoff mats and glacier meltwater in Antarctica - MAT-04 (megahit assembly) | ecosystem: Environmental > Aquatic > Freshwater > Ice > Liftoff... | reverse complement strand
CACCGTCTCTTGGTTGTGATGCTCGAACGTGCAGAACTTGCACGCTGAGGCGGTCCATATCGGAGAGAAAAGAAAAAAGCTCCAAGGTTCACGAATGAACACAAGGAGCTTGGTGGGGGTCACATACTTGAGGTCTCGCCTGCGGTTCTCGCAGATCCCCTCTTCAAAAACGCTGGCATGAGCAGCGCGGATTTCAGTAACTAGCCAAAGTTCCGGCCGATCGCTGCGATTTCATTGGCATAGCGGGAACCTTGAATTGCTGACATGAACCGTTGTGCGGTCCGTTGGTCAGAGAGGTCAAGATGCCCAATTTGCTTCGTGAGGTTCGCAAGCGGAAGGGTGACCAGTTCATTGAAAACGAGTTTGCATTCCTTCTGCAACTTCGTCTTCTCGTAGAACCGGTCACTCTTATAAAGGCCGAATTCACCCGCAAACACAGTTCTCGGATCAGTGCTCGTGATCTTCACGGCAAACACTTCTTCTGTCTCGGAGTTGAAGCCGAGGACGAGGAAGGTGCGATGTTTCTCGCCTGAACCGTCTGAGTACGGGAAGCTACCTGTCCAGATCGTGGCGAAGCTAGGCCGTGGTGTTTGAACCATCGACACAGCTTTCGACCCAGGCGGGTGCGGTCTTCTTGAGGAAGGTCGCAAACGCGCTGAGGTCGAATCCGGACAGGTCGACCGGTAGCTGCTCTTGAGGGAGCCTCTTCATGGTTTCTCCTGTCTTGGAAGCGAACATCACCATAGCTCGGTGAATCGCTTCCGTTTCTGTCAAACCGTGCGCTTCAGCCACATGCCTCCACGTTGAACGTGTGAGGCCGGAAGGCTTGTCGACAGCACGGAACCGCAACACCAGAGGTGCATCCTTGCCGTTTTTCTGAGAAGCGCCCATGAAGAAGATACCTTGTAGATATCTAAATCATAGGCGGCAAGCAGTGAACGGTCAAGAAGTGACTTCGGCGTTGTGATCGGTCAGGCGCTGCACAGGAGATGAAAGCAGCGGGCCCAGGCCAGGAGTGGGGGAGGGGAAAGCAGAGGCGACCGTCTGATCGGCTCGGTCGAGTGCCTGCTGTCGTTCGATAGGTACGGGGCAAGGTCCGGGCTCATGAAATGTACGCCTTCAGTTTGGTCGTACCTTTTTGCTTAATATACGCTTTTGCTCTTTACTCTTTTTGTGCACCGCGCTACACTTGCAGCATACCTAGAGCAAGGCGCTTTAGGTGAAACGCGGTCACGGCGGACTTTCAGATCGACCCGCCGAGATCATTCAGGAGAGAGTCAAAGGGCAATTCAATATGCCTGGAGACGCGGTTTAGTTGGACAAAACAAATTGCCCTTGTGGACAAAGTGAATTGCCCCTAGACCTGTTCGGAGATACGAATGAGCAGCATTAACAAGGTTTTCATCCTGGGCAACCTCGGCAAGGACCCGGAGGTGCGCTACGCCCCGAGCGGAGCAGCCATCTGCAACATCACCATCGCCACCAGCCGCAGCTGGAAGGACAAGACCTCCGGCGAGAAGGTGGAAGAGACCGAATGGCACCGCGTCGTCATGTACGACCGCTTGGCCGAAGTCGCGGGCCAGTACCTCAAGAAGGGCAAGCCGGTGCACATCGAAGGCAGGCTCAAGACGCGCAAGTGGACCGACAAGGACGGCGTCGAGCGCTACTCGACCGAGATCATCGCAAGCGAGATGACCATGCTCGGCAGCCGTGACAGCGACAGTGAAGGCCAGGGGTCGAGTCCCCGTGCTGCTCCGGCTCCGGCGCAGCGACAGGCTGCAGCTCCTGCCCAGCACCGTGCGCCCGCGCCGCAGCCACCGCAGGGCGGCCGTAGCAGCGCGAGTGGGCGTGCTCCGGCAGCAGCTGGTTTCGACGACCTGGACGAAGAAATCCCGTTCGGCTATCAGTTGACTGCGATCGATAGCGATGAGCAATCAGGCAAGCAGAGGCGCATGGCACGGCGCTACGGCTGAACTGGCAGGGGGACATGCAGATGAAGAAGCTCACGATCGACCAAGCGCGTGCGCTGCATGGCTTCGCCCCTGTCTTGTGGAAAGCGGTCGAATGCGAAGACGGGTGGACGGTCGGAACTGGCGAAGCGAAGCTTGTGAAGACCAATGCACGCGAAGTGAGGGTTTTCAAGACCTTGGACAGTGTGGCAAGGGAGCTTCGTGAACGAGTTGGAGTGTTCTCGTTCGAGGCGCATGTCCTCACGCGCGGCAATGTGGATGGTGATGGAGAAGGTGTGAACAGGGAGTGCGCGGAGAGCCGCGCAGTGGGCGCAGGAACGAGAAAGCCGGCGTTCTGGACGCCCGCATACAAGCCGGTTGACGCGTTTTGAAAGAAAGGACGGCTGAGCCGATGAGCCAACGAGAAGTCACAGAGGCCGACTTCAGGAAGCCCGAGTTCCGGGACGCAAAGCCCGAGGACTACGAGTTCAGTGGCTCAGGGGAAGTGGTCCGCAAGGACCGGTGGGAGAGCGCGGTGCGCCAGATCGTCGGCGTGCTTGAGGACGCGGGGCACCGATGTTCCAGGCGGCACTTCGAGGTCAGCAATGTGGTTGTGCATGTGAAGCAGCTCGTCGAAAACGAGGCGCTCACCAGGTGCCAGTCCGACGGCGATGGCGACTGCACCCACGGGAAGTGCCCGCAGAGCCGGGACGGCGAGCCAGCAGCGACAGGCCGGCACTGCCCGCTGGACACACGGTCGGATGGTGAGTGAAGCACGGCTTCCAAAAGGACAGAGAGAGTCAGCATGACACAGGCAATCGAGGAACCAGACGCGGGAAGCGTCGACCCGCTGGTGTGCGCGGTGGACTACTACCGAGCTGGGGTCGAGCAACGTGCGCCCAAGTGGGTACCGGCGAAGGTTCGGCTGACGGCGCAGGTGCGCGGAGACTTCCCGATTGGCCACGGTACTGTCGCAGAGGCTGGCGTGCACGATTGCGACAGCAACAAGTGGGGGGCGATCAGCATCATTGCCGGCAACGGCAAGAGGCTTGGCATCAAGCCGGCGGAGTTCGATGTGGTCGAGTGGCGCGCGAACGAGAAGGCGTGACTGAAATGGTGGCCGTGACCGTGGAACGACGAACAGCCACCGACGAGGACAGGCGCCATTTCTGCAGCTACGAACAGGCGCTTGCAGCGGCACCGGACGATCCGAAGGGCCCGGAGGTCGACGGAAAGCAACTGCACGGGCTCTACGCGGCCCGCAATGAGACGACAGGGCATCAGCTGCCATGCGCAGACCTCCTGATCGCCCACGGGTACGTTGCGGCTTCCAGGGTGGTCTTCCCGAACTGGGTTTTCGCACTGCGCGTCGGAGTTGTGCGGATCGACCAGGTGGAGTCAAACCCGAGGATGCGGGAGCGACTGGCCAACCCGCAGTGGAGCCAGGCTGAACAAGCAGAGCATGAAGCGCGGCAGGCGATGGAGTGGGCAGATGAGTAGCGGTTTTCAGCTTTCGATGGGTACCGGTGGTCGTTACACGGTGACGATGAGGGATGGGGTGACGCTGGTGGAGGGTCTGATCCCGGTCGACCACTTCACTGCACTGGTCGCACTGGAGGCAGAGGGCGGGGTCATGTCGCACTACCTGGCGCAGCTGGCAGGGGTACAGATGGCCTGGGGCCCGCCGGAGTGCGTCGACAAGCTGGCGTCGCAGCTGAAAGCCGAGATCCTGTCAGCGAGGCCGGACATGACGGCGCTGCAGCGGTGGCTGTCAGTGGGGCTGCGGGGCAAGAGCAGCAACGCGATCGTGGGAAACCTGCGTGGCGTCCATGTGGACGACATGAAAGCTCACCCGCACGACCCTTCGGACCTGTGGACGTGCGTGACGCTGATGGAACAGGTGCCAGATCTGCGTGCAGACCTGGCGGGGATGTCGAAAGTTTCTACTGCGTGGGCAGGACTGGTTGAAGCCTGGGACGAGCTGGAGCGGCAACTGCGTGAAGAGGCTGGCGATTGCTGGACGGACGGAAACGGCTGGCAGTCGCTAAAGACGTATGAGGCGATGCAGCGTGCTCTGAGGGGCGAAACGGCAGTGGAAGTCGAGTCAGGCGGGCAGCATGTGTGAAGTCGATGGGAAGCAGCGAAAAGCGGCTGCAGAGGCCTTCTGCAAGCTGCACCTGGCCGCGTGCTGCGCGGAGCTGCTGGAGTACAGGAAGACGGCGCTGCTACGGGATGGCAAGGTACGCGAGCTTGCGGCGCTCATGGCGTCCGGTGGTGACGACTCGCTGGAAATGACAGAGTGGGCGATCCAGGTCGAAGCGATGCGGTTCTGCGCCGCAAGCGGTGCGCAGGTGGACGGTCATGGCGCCTGAAGCCGTCAGCCAGTGGGCAATCGAGATCGCAGACGAATCGATGTTCGCGCTGCTGGAGTGTGAGTGCGCGATTGGGGCAGGATGGCGAGAGCGTGCTGGGCCTGACCGACGAGGCGTGCGGAGAGGTGAGCAGCATGGCCGAAGCATCGGTGGCGATACAGCAGGCGTTTCTTTGGTTGTCGATGCGCGGATACGTGCAGCTCGGCAGCGACGGTGCTGGAGAGCACATGGTCGTGTTGAAGAGGCCGCTGCAGGCGAGGGAGCGTTGATGGTGAAACGCACCCAGTTGGTGTCAGCATGAAAGCAGGCAGACACCTGTTTCTGGACCTCGAAGACACGCTGATCACGCCTCTGCAGGCGGATTGGTGCTCGTTCGACTTCATCAACGTCGAAAAGGTGAAGCTGTTCATGGCAGGGTGGCGGCCGGACACCGTCAACCTGTTCTCGTTTGCGGTACACGACCAGGCGGACGTGAGCGGGTTCAATAGGCATGTGAGGCCTTCCCTGGAACGGGATCTCGGGGTGTCCATCAAACTGGTGCCGACGACGGATGGAGACATCTTGCCGGCGTGCTGCAGGCAGATGAAGCTGCACCCGAAGAAGGTCGACTTCTCGGAGATGAGCGCGTTCTGGTCGAAGCACCAGGGGTTCCGACTTTTCGTGAAGGACCTGGCTGGCAAAGGTGTGGATGGCGGCGCTGTCGTGGCGCTGATCGACGATGCGGTAGTGGACGAGCGGTTCGAGTGGAAAGGGCTTCGTGTTTCGGGCTCGATCATCAACATCGCGTCGATCGACGAGACCGGCACTGTTCAGATGAACATGGGGGGTAAGACATGCTGGTCGTGAAGCAAAGATCGTTGTTGTCAGGGTCGAGCTACGACGTTTTCGATGCGAGCGGCAGTTTGGTCGGCGAAGTGGTGTGGCCGATGCTTGCTCAAGCAAGGAACGCTCGGCTGAAGTGGCACGGTGGTAACTCAGAAGACGGCGAGATCCAGCTTCGGTATCTAGGCGAGCGAGGAAGGGTTGCGTGGGAGTGCACACGCCGTGGCTTCACGAACGACATCAGGTTTTTGCTTGTAGGCGGCAATGGGCAAGTCGCAGCCGCGGATGTGGTTTTCCGAGAAGGCCTGGCGCAGCACGAGATCTTTGTGCGGCAGCCATTCGAGGGGAGGCTGGAGGACGACAGCACCTGGTCAAAAACCAAGTACCGACTGTTCGAGGGAGACGTGCAACTTGGCGTTATCGAAGAGCGCAGCCTGGTGACGATCAAGAGATCGATGGTGGTTGATCTGCCTGACCGCTTTGCTGGTCTCATGCAGCTATTCTTCTTCTTCCTAGTGCACAACTCAGCATTCCGCTGACGCTGCAACCAAGAGCTGCAGCTGAGAGAGCGAGTCGATGTCTGATTCAAAAAGGTGGAGACACACGAGGGGTGAGCCGTGGATTGACAAGACGGTAGGGCGGAGAGGCGTCGTCTACGTTCTGTCGAACGATGCGTTCCGTGAGAACTTCCTGAAGATCGGTTCGACGACGCGTGAAGTGGAGTATCGAATCGATGAACTGAATAACCAGGTGGTGACAGCGATTCCTGGGTGCTTCAAGTGCTTGTACCGTTTGGAGGTTGTCGACTGCGGAAGCGCAGAGTTTCTTGCGCACGAAAAGCTTTCGGCGTTCAGGAAGGGCAAGCACGGAACCGACCATAGGGGCAAGACATGGGGACAAGAGTTCTTTGAGGTGCCGCTTGAGAGGGCGGTCCGTGCAGTGGAAGAAGCATGTCAGCAGATCGAGGCCGAGCACGCGGAGCGCCAGCTTCGTGAGGAAGAAGAGCGTAGGCGCCAGGAGTCGGAAGCTGCGGAAGAAAGAACGCGACATGCCTCGCTTGAGGCACCGATTGAGGACATCAGATCGAGCTACGTCTACAGCTGGGACCGAAAGCGCGAGGGCCCCTCAGGGGTGACGGTGGGCTGTGTGCTGGCCGGGCTGGTCGTGGCAGTCATGTATGTCAGCGGATCACAGAAGACGCCACCTGCGAAGCCAGCGCCGCAGCAAAGGGTCTCAGGTGTTGGACAGAGCAGGGAGACCTTTCGGAGTCTGGATGCAGGCAATCGGGCGCAGCAGGTTGTTTCGGGCGATGTCCCAGGCGGGTCTGTATTCGTGACGCAAAACAACGCGGGCGGTGCCTCGATGGCGCAGCTTCAGTTCCCGGCAGGCGGCTCAGCACTCTACTTTTCGGGGCGAGCTGAGGGGCAGAACGTGGCAACGTCGTTACGGCTGTACGCACCCCCATTGAGCAAGAGCAGGTACGCAGTCTTGGTGATCTCAGCGACCTCGAACCAGGTCTACGCACAGGCATACCTTGAGCCGAACGATGTGGTGGACGTGCCACTGCCCGCGGGGAGATTCAGGATCGCGTACAGCGCTGGTTTCGAATGGTTCGGAACGCAATTGATGTTCGGACCAAGGAAAGAAGTGAAGGTTTATGGAGGCGAGTTGGATGCTGGTAGAAGCGGCCAGCTGTTCCGTGTCGAGTTGCCAGTGGAGTAAAGAGAAGATCATGATTCGGGTTGCATTTTGTGTGGTCGTCGCTACAGCGGTGTGTTCAGCGGTGCCAGGCTTGGCTTATGCGCAGGATCAGGCTCATGCGTCTGCAATCGCGGGGTACTGGAGTAGTGATGCACGTTGGGAGAGCAGGCTGAACGCGAAGGCAGGGCGGCCAAATCACTTCTGGGTCGGCAGGATGTGGGGCCGGATCGACAGCACAGGAAAGATCAGATTTGATGCAGACAATGGATGCGTAGCGGTAGGGCTGTTGGCGCCAACTTTGAGCTACTGGACTGGGGCTGCGAACGTCACGGGGTGTCGAGAGGGCGAGTTGAATGGGAGATTCGAGCTGACAGTTACTGGAGGCAAACCGCATTTGTCGCTCAAACTGAGTTCGATGAGATACACGGCAGGGCTTGGAAGTCCGATTGACACATACGAGGCGACGGGGACATTCACGAGGTACAACCCGCTTGGGGCAGCAGCAGGACAGCCGACCAACATGCAGGGGGCGGCTTTGAAAGGGGAAGCTCTGGGACACAGAGGGTTGTCAAACGGAATTTCGGCGTCCTACGAATGGAGGGTGAAGGCGTCAGTCATGCAGAACATCAGGCGGGCTGGTGGCGAGAAGCCCGTGGTATCTTCGGTGGTCGAGATCACATCGACGCCGGACGGAACCCTGGAGAGAGTTCGGATGGTTCGGACATCGGGTAATGAAGCTTGGGACAGGGAAGTGATGGAAGGTGTTGGGAAGACGGTGAAGGTGCCGCGAGACGTGGACGGACGAGTGCCAAGGTCGATGGTTTTGGAGTTCGCATGGCAGCAGTGACGGCGGCGATCTCAGAGTCATTGACGCGGTCCGAGGTTCAGCTCCTGGAACGCGAGCTGGCCCAGGAAGGCATGGAGTACATGCTTCGGATGTACTGGCTGGGGCGGAGCGACAAGATCCCCACCCAGCTGGCGCCGGTGCTCCTCTGGGCCACAGAAGCGTGGACGGATGTGGGGACAGGCAAGGCCGCCGCGGGGTACGCGCGGGGCAGAATCCTGTTCGAGGGGCGAGACCACGTTGCTCTGTCCAAAGAGGTGGCTCGCAATGCGGCAGAGTGGATGAGGACAGGCGCGTAATGGCGCGGGTCACAGAAGGTACAACGACGTGAGTTGAGCATGGAACCGACAGCCCACCTGGTCGAGTCAGAAGACGCTTTCGGGTGGTCCATGCCGAAGCGCTGGCCCAGAAGTCACTTCACGAAAAAGTTGCTCGGGATGCTTGGGACGCTGGATGCGAACCCAGTGCGGTCGTACCAGTTCAACGCGGCCTTCAATTGGCAAGAGCCCAAATTCGTCCCGGCGTCGACGCGGATGAAGAAGGTGTGGGTGTACGGCAGCTACGCACGGGGTGCTCAAACGTGCGGTGATCTCGACGTACAGATCGAGGTGGATCACATCGAGGTTGCAGGATGTCGGAGGACGCCGCCGGAGAGATCGACAGTGGCGGCATTCTGGAAAGCGCTTAGGGGCGTTCACGTCACGCTGGCCAGGCCAGAGTGGCGTGCCGAGGAGTCGGCGATCGACAGGCGGATCAAGCAGGATCTGAAGCTGGTTTGGGCCGAAGGTCTTGATTGGCGATCTGCAGTAGCGGGGTTGCAGGAAGCGCCAGACGCTTCAAGGCGAGCTAGAGAGTTCGACAGGTTGCCGTTCAGCCGTGAGCGGCTGAGGCTGCCTATCCATGAGGCGTGGGCACTGGCGATGGCGCACAAGCATGGACTGTTGGCCTCGGAGTGCTTCCCGCTGCAGGAGGTGGAGCTAAAGCGAGTGAGGCGGGACGAGAGGCATGCCCTTCAAGCGATCGAGTTGCGGCGGGGCCGAGAAGCGATCCGCGCAGGAAGAGCGGTGATTGCGCTCGCAAGATCCATGGAAGCGATGGCAGGATCGACGCGGACCGGCTGGTTTTATGGGTTCGAGCGGTCCTATGGGTTCGAGCTTCCGATCTGGGGAGGTTTCCAGCTGCAGCTCGGTGGGGCCAACTTCGGGGTGAGCACGCTGGAGCGCAGGAAGGACCTTGAGGGTTTCCTTGTGGTGCCATTCATCAGGAGCACTGAAGCCAACGGCGCGTGGATGGTGAGGCGAGGGCCCAACTTCGGTGTTGAGAACGAAGCTTACCTGGCCGATCTGGAAAGGGCCAGATCGGCAGACGGGATGGACTAGAGCGAGCGCAGCGGTGTTTGGGATCGTCGGGCGTCGCGGGGCACGGTCAAGCTGTAAGGCAACATCACGCCTTCCTTGAAACAGCTTCAGACAGAACGATCTCACATGGGCCAAACGATCCTAATCCTGCCTTTCGGCATCCTCCCGCTCGTTCTGCTGGCTGGCTACCTCGTTTGGAAGGTTTTACAGGCCACAGGACAGCGAACTATCACGGACGACCGGAGGTCGGGAGCGACGGAGTTCCCTACAGAGGTGTCGACGCTGCTGAACGGCATGAACGAAGACGAACTTGCGTTCAGCGATGACGGGAAGAGCGTCGTCCTCACGGTGAAGAAGACGTACCGCGATCTACCAGACAAAGAGAGTGCTGAGGATTACCTCAAGGACCACTTTCGCAGCCATGACGACGACCTCAACTCGAAGTGGGCAGCGGAGCTTGAAGTGCTTGAGGTGACGCCCACAGCAGAGGATGGAGGCTATCGGCTGAAGATGAGGATGCCGGCCAGCACAGTCCAGTCGATGGAGTACATCGAGAACGAGATCAAGAATCTAGGCCGTGTATTCCTTCGGAACACAGTGAACGAGCACCGGTGGTTGTTGTTTGCTCTGGGAGACCGTCATGTCGAGGTGGTCGAGGGCAAGTTGCTGGTTCGTATCGCCCGGGTCCAGTTGGTCCCGACATTCCTGGGCAACTGGAAAGAAGGCGTGATGTCGGAGCGGCAGATCACGAGGAACATCAAGAACCGGCTGCGGAACCAGGTCGAAGTTCGGTCCACCAGGATCGACCGCCAGACGTATTGCGGAGAGATCGTCCTGCCGGTTTGAGCTAGGGTGCGCTGAGGGAAAAGAGGGTAGGCGTACCCATTTCAGCGCTGTTGCTGCCTCAGCTGAACGTCTTCCTTCGACGCCTTGTCGATCTGCCAGCCGCCGATGATCAGCATCACCGCGGCGAAGACCAGCCACATGGCGAAGTCGAAGGCGATCTTCCCAGGCCAAGGGACTGCAGCGACGACAGCGCAGAACACAGCCAGGACCAGGTAGCCGAACCCAAGTGTGCGGCGCCGGCGGATGGTGGCAGGGGTGGTCGGCTGCATGGTCAGCGGCCTGCGATCCTGACGCTGGTCTTGCCGGGAAGCAGAACGAAGGCCTTCGAGCTGTCAGCGTCGAATTTCGCGTCCGGGTAGACGACAGCGACGTCCTTCAGGGCGCGTCGGAACAGGGACCTGAACTTTCGCTCGCTCTCGGTCTCGGTACCGAACTGCTGCTGAAGAGCTTCCCAAGGGATCTCGGTGCGCCTGGTGACGCTGAAGCTCCGGTACGTGAGCCAGCTGTAGACGTCGAGCGCAAACGGCGACTGCTTCAAGGCCCTGAGGGCGCGCATGTCCAGCGGGACGGGGCTCTTGAGCATCTCGTCGAAGAAGCGTTCGGACAGAACGACCTTGGAGTCGAAGAGGCCGGCCTGGTCAGCTGCGGTCGAGGGGTCCCACCACACGTTGAGCGAGTCTGCCAACACGAATCCGTCGTTGTTCCAGTCGATGTTCTCGGGGTTGTCGACGAGTGCGACACGGGCGGAAAAAAGGCGCTTGGTCTGTTCCTTGACCGCGGTGATGGAACCGCGCTTGCCGCCGGAAGCGTTGTTGATCCCAAGGTCGGACATGAACTCACCGAGGGTGCGGCCCAGGATGACCTCGCGCTGCTTCTTCATGGTGACCTCGCGGCCGACCCAGGCGAGCAGCAGACGAGGGACAGAGCCGTACGGGTAGCCGATGCTGATGGGTACCTGTCGGTTCTTCTTGCGGCCTTTCGCGCCGATCTCGACCTCGGTCCCGATGTAGTAGCCGGGCTGGATCGTGAGGGAGGCACGTCCGTTGGTACGACCCCAAGCGGCAGGGTTTCCCTTGGGCTCGCGATAGGGCAGGGTGACCTGGACCATGGTGCTCGACAAGTAGCCCACTTCGCCGGCCCTGAGGGCATCGTCCTGGTGGATCGCTTGAGCCTCTCGCGCCAGACGCTGGAACTTGTTGTCGCGCGCTTCCTGTAGCTTCACAACGCGAGAAGTGCTTTCGGTCATGACGGTGGATAGAAGTCGAGGTGACGAATTTTCGGGGAAGCGGCTACGCGTCGTCACGCTGAAACGGGTACGCCTTTGGTTTGTTGGCTTCAGGTGTCCAAAAATGTGGTGGCAGTCGCCTGGCCGGTGGGCAACGAAGTTGTCCACGGGACGGGCGGCTCCACTACAGGTCATTGATAAAAAGAAACACAGGGAATACAGAAGCTAGAAGAGGGTCGAAACCTAGCATCCATGCGGCCTGCAGCACGTTCTGCGAACCTGTTTCTGCGCAAGGCGTACCCACTTCAGCGTGAAAGCGTACCCAGTTCAGCGCGATCCGTACCCAGTTCTTCGCTGGCCGCGTACCCACTTCAGCGTGGATAACTTTCTTGTCCACAGGCTGCCTATGAAGGGCGACGTGCGGGGCTGTGGACAAGGGGCAGGATCGGCATGAAAGCGTACCCGATTCAGCGCTGGTCGGAGAACAGCTCGAAGGGCAGTCTTCATAGGTGAAACGGAGATGGGCGTACCGGTTTCAGCGTGGCAGATCCTGCAAAGCGAGGCTCGCCTGAGAGGTGCGTACCCGTTTCAGCGTACGGAACGGGTGGCGGCGCTTTTTTTCACGGCTGGACTGGGGAGCGTACCCATTTCAGCGCTGAGGGGGCGCGAGGTCGCCTGGTGAGCGTTTGCGGCCGTGCAGAGCAAAAGCGGACGAGAAGGGTTCGAAGTGCAGCCGTGCGTACCCGATTCAGCGTGAGTTCAGATGTGCCGCGCGAGGAAAGCGTACCCGATTCAGCGTGAGCCAAAGAGGAGGCTTTTCATAGGTAAAAGGAGCCGATTGCGTACCCGTTTCTGCGCGGGACACGAGCGCTGATCGTGTTGAGCAGCCGTGACGCGGTGATGTGTGCCAGTGGTGCTGAGTGCGTACCCATTTCTGCGCTGGAGGCCGCCAGGGGGCTGCGAGGTGGGTCTGAGGTGTGGGGCGTACCCATTTCAGCGTGGCCGGCCAGGCGGGTTCTTCATAGGTGAAATGGACCGAGAGCGTACCCAATTCAGCGCAGAGGGCAGGCGCCGGTGAGAGGCAGCATTGGGAGCCCGGCGTACCCAAATCAGCGTAGGTGGGAGAAGAAAGCGCTGCATGCGTACCCATTTCAGCGCGGAGACGGGAGCTGGTGGCGCTCGCACGAAGGTCAGCGCTGGGCCGTACCCATTTCAGCGAAGGGTGCACGCTGCTCAGGCGGTACGGAAGGGTTGGTGTTGACATCCTCCCCGCCCAAGGACGGGAATTCCTGCTACCAGAGGGCCATGTCCGGCCCCGGCTCACGCGGGTGCGCGAGCCTCATTCACGGCAGGTTCGTTGGCTCTCGCCTCCGCTGCCGCGGCAAACACTCCTTCCAGCCAGACCAGGCCGCGGTTGCGGATGTTCACCGCCGCGTTGATGTCGCGGTGGTGCTCAGTTGTGCACGCTGGGCACCTCCAGTGCCGTACGTCAAGCTGCGCGTGGCCCTTGGGACCGGTGCGGCTGCCGCAGCTGCTGCAGTCCTGGGTGGAGTAAGCCTCGTCGATCTGAGAGGACCACCTGCCAGCGTCATCGCTCTTGTAGGCAAGCATGATTCTGAACGCGCTCCAGCCGGCATCGAGCACCGACTTGGCAGCCGGTGTCTTGGCCAAGGCGGCAGCGTTCACGTTCCCGACGAAGATGGCACCGTGCCTGCGCACGATGTCGGTGGACGCTTTGTGCAGGGCGTCCTTTCTGCGGTTGGCGATCTTGGCGTGGATGGCCTTCACGCGCCGCTTCTTGCCAGCACGCTGCGCGGTGGACAGCGCGGGCTCAAGGTCGCGGTAGAACCGTTGGGCCTGAACGGTTGCGCCGTCGGATGTGGCGTAGAGATCCTTCAGGCCGAGGTCGATACCGATAGCGTTCAGTGACTCGATGGGTTGCGCGACAGGCAGAACCTTGCGTGCCACGGTGACGGTGACGTTGAGGTACCAGCGGCCCCGGGCGTCCTCGCAGATGCAGCCAGCGCCCAACTCGTAGTCGGCCAGGCCGTAGCTGTCCCACATGCTCAGGCGCAGGCCCTGAAAGCCGATCTGCCCGGACTTGTAGGTCAGCGACCTGGCCTTGAACGGAATCCACCCCATTGAGTAGTTCGAACGCTTGGGGTTGGAGACACGCCAGCGAAGGCGGCGCTTGCCGAACTGACGGCGGCGGGTGGCGAACTCCTCGGCCACCTGCTGGAACACTGCGGAGCCGACAGCGAGGCCTTCCTTGCTGGCGCCGTTGATGTACTTCTGGAAGTCGAACCCGGTCAAAAAGCGGCGCTCGCGATCGAGCGCCTTCATCCCGAGGTCGTTGCAGTAATTCCAGACCGTATTGACCGCAGAGGCCATCTCGCGCAGAGCACCAGCGTGCTTGTCCTTCAGGCGCAGGCGCAGCACACGTGTGCTCGTGTCGGGGGAAGAAGATGCGGTCTTGCGGGTCACGGTGGAAAGGCTGTATGCACGTACAGTTTACCGGGGTCGAACGATATCAACCAATCCAACCGGAGCGCCATTCACTCCCCGCCCTGAAGATACGGGGCTTCTCTGGCGCGGGAAAGGGTGAAGAAGCGCTGCGTACGCGTTGCGGCGGGTCGGCCTGGGTGCCCGAGACGGATGGAGCGCGCTGCCAGTGATCGTGCGTTCAGTGGGCACGAGAGAAGCATGGCGCAGTTGTGAGGATGAGAAGGCTGTGCCTTTGCGAAACCACGAAAATAACTCCTCCTTGTGTCGCTCAGTCTGCAAGTAGGAATTGCGTTTGATGAGAGGAAATGCGACGCTATAGATTGCGGTTGCATGCAGGGTTGGTGCGATCGCGAAAGCGAAATCCACTGTGGATTTCCCAACCAACCTTGAGGGTGCAAGAGCATGAAGATGAAAACGATGATGTGTGCTGCGCTGTTCGCGGCAGGTGCTGCGGGAGCGTGAGCGCCTCCCCGACCAACAAGTTCGACTTGAACAACGACGGGAAGGTCGATGGGCGAGATGCGGCGCAGCTGATCATGATGGTCGGCAACACGGGCGCGACCGGATCGATGCCGGCGATGCCTGGTGCTGCCGAGGACGTGAACGGCGACGGCATGTTCAGCCTGGCCGACTGGCGGGAGTTCGTGCGCTACGTGAGCAGCGTCGGCGCGTACCCGGAAGGCCTGTTCGACGTCTCGATCCAATGGGGCCAGCCGACAGGGGTGAACGCGGCAGACAAGATGGCCATCGCCCAGGCGACGAGCAGCGGGCGGTTCGGTTCGGCAACTACTCGATGCGCTACGACTTCAACGCTGACGGCAAGGTCGACCTGAAGGACTGGAACATCTTCGTCGCGTACACGCAGCGTGCGTCGCCGGCGCTGCTGCTCGATGCAGATGGCAACGGCGCAGTCAACGGCAGGGACCTGGACCGCTACGCGCAGATGATCGACGCGCGGTCCTACGATCCGGCGCTGGATCTGAACGGTGACGGGTTTCTGAACTCGGCGGAATGGCGGATCGTGGTCCAACTCACAGCCACAGTGAGCCCGAAGTCGCTGTTCGACGTGGACGGCACGTCAGGTTCCTCGCAGCCGGTGCTGACCGCAGCAGACGGCCGCAAGATCGCTGTCTCGCTCCAAGGGCTGAGCGTCGGGAGCGCGCCCTCGATCCGGTACGACCTGAACGGTGATGGCGTGGCGGCCGTGAACGATTGGAGCGAGTGGGTACGCTTCGTGTCGCTGGTCTACAAGCGTCCTGACTTCGTGTTCGACGTGACGGGCGACGGTTTCGTGAACGGCAGCGATGTGGCCATGTTGAGCACGGCCATCGGGCAGTTTCCGGTCCAGATCCAGTACGACGTGAACGGCGACGGCGTGGTCGACGCCAACGACTCGGCGCTGCTGTCGCTGCGCCTGCTGATGGGGACGGTACAGCTCATCGCGGGAGACGTGAATCGTGACGGCTGCGTGACCGCTGCGGACCTGGCGCTCGTGCAGGCCGCCCAGGGCTCGATGAGCATGTCGGCGCTGTTCGACCCGGATCTGGATGTGTCGGGGAACGGCTACATCGGAACGGAAGACCTGAGCATGGTGAACATGAACATGGGTCGATGCCGCTGATCTTGATGCGCAGGGACGGGCCGTAGGAGGCACGTTTGAGGGTCAGATGAATGCCGGGTGGTGCAGCAGTGCTCACCCGGCATTTTTCCGTCAGGTGCAGCAGACGAGGTGATGGTTCGCTGGACGTTGACGCGTGCTGTGCGTACCCGTTTCAGCGT
>Ga0105047_10010170_pt1 | contig 15402 bp, 16 predicted proteins | sample MAT04_FD_78384 | JGI IMG/M metagenome (GOLD analysis project Ga0105047, IMG submission 78384) | Freshwater microbial communities from Lake Fryxell liftoff mats and glacier meltwater in Antarctica - MAT-04 (megahit assembly) | ecosystem: Environmental > Aquatic > Freshwater > Ice > Liftoff... | reverse complement strand
TAGAGCAGGTTGCCGGCGCCGTCGCCATGCACGTAGAAGCTCTCCACCGACAGGCCAGGCACCTCTTGGCTCAGCTTCGAGAAGATTGCGTCGGGGTTGAAGTCCAGCGCGTCGGCACGCAGCGTGCCCCCGCTGGCCGCCTGCCCCTCTCCGGCGGTGAGCGTGCCATTGACGTACAGCCACGGCTGTGCGATTGCGCCGTTGTTCAACGAGACGAACAGGTTGACCAGTTGGGCGGTGGCATTGATCTCGTAGTAGTCCTGTGGGCCACCGAGCTCTGTCTCCAGGGCCGAGACTGCGGCCTCGATCTGGTCGACGGCCGGCAGAACGCCGGCAACCACCTCGTTGCCGGGCCTCGCCGTGCCGGCGTCGGTGCCGACCAGCGCCGACGATGTGGCCGACGAGTCGCCGTCGTCGCTGCACCCGGCGGCCGCAACAGCAGCCACCGCTACGACGACCGCGAACAGGCTGCTACGACACCGGCGACTCATGCGCCGCAGCTTAGAGGGGAGATCTCACCGCTGCTTGGCGGTCAGGTCTCCATGACGACGGGCACGATCATCGGACGGCGCTTGGTGCGCTCGCTGACGAACTTGCCCGCGGCGCGGCGCACGTCGCGTTCCAACGACTCGACATCGCGGACGCCGGCAGCGAGCGACTGCTCGACCACGGCGGCCACCCGGTCGCACGCCTCGTCGAGCAGGTCCTCGGCCTCCGGGGCGTACACCCAGCCACGAGTGATGATCTCCGGACCGGTGAGCACCTTGCCGGAGTCGATGTCGACCGTGACGATGACCACCACGACGCCCTCTTCAGCCAGCACCTTGCGGTCGCGCAGGACGCCCTGGCCGACATCGCCGACGATGCCGTCGACGTAGAGGTAGCCGGCCGGCACGCGGCCCACATGCGCCAGCCCGGTATCGCTGAGCTCGAGCACGTCGCCGTCCTCGCACACCCGCACGTGGTCCTTGGGAATGCCCATCAGGTAGCCGAGCTTGGCGTTGGCGACCATGTGGCGGTACTCGCCGTGAATGGGCACGAACCACTCGGGGCGGGTGAGCGACATGTACGTCTTGAGCTCGTCGGCCTGCGCATGGCCGGTGGCGTGCACATCGGCGATGCCGCTGTGCACGACCTCCACGTTGGCGCGCAGCAGGTCGTCGATGACCCGGTTGACATTGCCCTCGTTGCCGGGGATGGCATGGCTGGAAAGGATGACGGTGTCGTGCTCGCCGGCCTTGATCCACTTGCTCTCGCCACGTGCAAGCAGCGCCAGCGCGGACATCGGCTCGCCCTGCGACCCCGTGGAGATGATGCACACCTGGCCCGGTTGATACTTGGCGATCTCCTCGATGTCGATCAGCGATGAATCGGGAATGTTGAGCACACCGAGCTCGCGACCCATGCGCACGTTCTTCTTGATGCTGAGGCCCAATGTGGCCACCTTGCGGCCGCTGTCGATGGCAGCGTCGGCGATCTGCTGGATGCGGTGCAGGTGGCTGGCGAAGCTGGCGGTGATGATGCGCCGCCCCTTCTGATTCGCGAACACGCTGCGCAGCACTGCGCCAACGCCCGACTCGCTGGGCGAGTGGCCATGCTCTTCGGCATTTGTACTGTCTGCAAGCAACAGCCGGATGCCCTCGGTGGCGGCGATCTGCCCGAGCCGGGCCAGGTCGGTGCGGCGACCGTCGACCGGGGTCAGATCGAGCTTGAAGTCGCCCGAGTGCAGGATGACGCCCTGCGGTGTGTGCAGCGCGATCGCGTGCGCATGCGGCACCGAGTGCGTGACCGGGATGAACTCGACATCGAACGGGCCGATCATCAGCCGCTCGCCGTCGCGCACCGGGATCAGCTCGGTGCGGCCCATCAGGCCGGCTTCCTCGATGCGGTTGCGGGCCAGGCCCAGCGCCACGGCCGAGCCGTAGACGGGGAAGCTGAGCTCGCGCAGCAGGTACTGCAGCGCGCCCACGTGGTCTTCGTGGCCGTGCGTGGCGACCACTGCGACGATGCGGTCGGCGTTCTCGCGCAGGTAGGTGAAGTCGGGCAACACGAGGTCGATGCCATGCATATCGGCATCGGGGAACATCAGCCCGCAGTCGATGAGCAGGATGCGGCGATCGTCGCCGACGCCCTGCTCGATGGCCATACAGTTGCGGCCGATCTCGCCGAGACCGCCCAGGAACACGATTCGGATGGGCGTCGCCATCAGCGATCAGCTCCTCGGTGAGAGTCGTCAGGAAGTGGGACGTTGGGGGAACGCATCGCGCCACCTTTGCAGGTTCGACCACACTTCGGGTGCTCGCGTCTCGACGAACTCGGGTGCAGGACCCATCGGCAGGCGGGCCTGGCCGACCTTGAAACCGAGGTGACGCATCATTGCTTTGGTGGGAATCGGGTTGGGTGCGTCGTCGCCGGTCTCGAACGCGAAGCTCTCCAGCAAACGGGAGTTGACGAGGCGGGCACCGAACGTGTCGCCCTTCTCCCACAGGTCCAGCATCTCTTGGTGGTCCGGGCCGGTCCAGTGCGTGGCGACCCCTACGGTGCCAACGATGCCGCAGGCCAGCAACGGAAGCGTCATGCCGTCGTCGCCGCTGTACACCTCGACGCCGTCGGGCGCGTTGGCGATGAGCACTGCGGTCTCAGCGGGGTTCCCGGCTGCATCCTTCAAGGCGACGACGTTGGGCACCTCGCGGAACAAGCGCAGCAGTGTGGCGGTGGAGACCTTGCGGCCCGTGCGCACCGGGATGTCGTAGACCATCTGCGGAAGCGGGGTACACGCCGCCATCGCCCGAATGTGAGCCTCGATGCCGGCCTGCGACGGCCGGTTGTAGTACGGGCACAGTGCGAGGATGCCGGCCGCGCCGAGCGCGGTGGCCTGCTTGGTGAGGTGGACGGAATGCGCCGTGTCGTTGGTGCCGGAACCGGCGATGACCGGGATGGTGACGGCCTCGATCACCGCGGCGAACAGGCTGAGCCGTTCGTCATCGGTGAGCGCCGGGGCTTCGCCCGTCGTGCCGGCGATGACGAGACCGTCGTTGCCATGGTCCTGCAGGTACCGCGCCAGGCGACGGGCCTCGTCTAGGTCGAGGGCACCGTTGTCGTCGAACGGCGTGATCATCGCCGTGAGCACACGACCGAAGCGGGCCATCAAAAGCTGCCTTCGGCGGCGCGGTCGATGCCCTGGGTGAGGATGAGGTCTTCGTGCAGTTCCATCCACACATCGTGGTAGCTGCCACACATCACGCCTGTGAACATATTCGTTTCACCTTCCACTACACGGCGGCACGTCCGTGCCAGCCTCGGGCCGTACGGCGCAAGTCGCACCAGAACCTCGCCCATGCGCGACACCACCGGTGCCACATCGTCGTTCAGCGCGACCAACCGTCGCACGACTTCGGCGTCGTAGGCCGCGTCGGCGTGATCATTGGGCGCCCCGGCGCGCAGTTGCCAGTCGCCGCACAACTCCTTGAAGCGCTCGTTGATGGTGAGGAATTGGTCGTAGGGCACGCCCAGTTCGGTGCAGAGGCGGGAGTTGCCGATGTCCTCGGTGAGCGAGATGCGGTGCTCCTCGCGACCCATTGCGGTGAGCTGCCACAACTGGCGGGCTTCGCGGAACATCGCCCACTCGCGTTGCGACAGCGCTGAGAGGTGATCTTCGACGAGTTGCAGCGGCAGATCGGCCACTTCGGCGATGGTGTCGGCCTTCGCGAAGCCTTTGATGCGCAGTGCATGGAAGGTACGGAAGAATGGGTCGGACGGGTGCGCCATACAGCTGCCACCGTAGTGGACGAGCGGTGGGCTGACCCACCGATCCGCTCCCAAAAACGGCGAGAACCGGGCCTCGCAGCCCGGTTCTCGCCGATCCCTCGATCGGCAGATCAGTCGCTACAGGCGACGTTCACTCGCCGGTGGACGGTGCGAGCTCTTCGCTGTTGAGTTCGAAGTTGAGGTACTCCTCGCCGGTGTCGGCCCAGTCCTCGAACTGGATGACACCCATCTCCTCGAAGCGGTGCCGCAGCCATTTGTCATTGCGGTCCAGCAGGCCCAACTTTTTGCAGTTGGGGACGATCTTGCTGAAGAGCATGCTCTGGAAGACCACGCGAGTGGGGTCGGCCAGCACCAGCGGCAGGATGTCGCGAACGTTGACGCCCATACGCTCCCAGACCTCCTGCTGCATGAAGCGGTCGCGCATGCGGATGGCCGCCTCGAATGCGAACTCCTGGCGGTCCTTCATCTCGGCGTCGGTCATCTGGTCGTAGCACTCCTTGAGGGAGAGCACACCGAACGCCACGTGGCGGGCTTCGTCGCTCATCACGTAGCGCAGCAACTGCTTGAGCAGCGGCTCGGTGGTGAACTGGTGCATGAAACCGAAGGCGGCGAGGGCGAGGCCCTCGACCATCACCTGCATGCCCAGGTAGGTCATGTCCCAACGGCTGTCGTTGACGATGTCGTCGAGCAGCATGCGCAGGTGCATGTTGACCTGGAATTCACCGCCGAGCTTCTCTTCCAGGTAGCGAGCGAAGACTTCTACGTGGCGAGCCTCGTCAACCACCTGGGTGCTGGCGTAGAGCTTGGCGTCGTACCACGGCACGGTCTCGACGATCTTGGCAGTACAGATCAGCGCGCCCTGCTCGCCGTGCATGAACTGGCTGAGGCTCCAGTTCTTGCTCTCGACGCCGAACTGCAGCCATTCCTTGTCGCCCCACTTCTCCACCGGGGTGCCGATGTAGACGTTGGGGTCCACGCCGGTGCCGATGAGCGCCTGGTCGTCGATGACCGTCTTCTCGACATCGACGTCGATGTGCCATGGCAGGTCGGTGGAACCGTTCCACTGACCGACCTTGGCCTTCTCGTACAGCTTGCGCAGTGCGGGGCGCTGCAGCGTGTAGTCCCAGGTGAAGATGGAGTCGGCGTTGTTCTTGACGACGTGCTCGATCTCGTTCGGGTCGGCCATCGGGATGTCGAGGATGGCGTCGATGTCGTTGATCTCGGCACGGCCGATGATCGCTTCGTTGTCGTTGTGCGTCACGGTCATTGGGGTTGCTCCTACTGGGTGAGGTCTAGGTGAGAGATGCCTGGAAGGCGGGGAGGAAGAAGGTGGTGATGAACGCACGCGCCGACACTTCTTCGCCGAGGTCGACGTAGGCAGAAGGCGCGAGGAAGTAGCTGATGACGAGGCGGGCAAGTAGCTCGACGAGTGGGGCGGCTTCACGACGCGGCAGGTACGGATCGACGAGCGGCACCAGGAAGACGGTGGCAACCCGGATGATGCGCGGCAGGCCGTCGACGGTGAGTTGGCCCAGCGTCTCGCCTGGCTCGCTGGCAAGCATCAGTGCCAGGTGCTGGTCGTCGCGCAGTTCGTGCGTGGCAGCCACGACCGTTCGGACCAGCAGGTCTTCCATGGTGGAGGTTCCCGCCACGTGCACGGTGAGCCGGGCGAAGAACTCTTCCAACTCACGCAGGCGCAATGCTTCGAACAGTACGTCTTTACCGCCGGGGAACAGCCGGTACAACGTCGCCCGCGAGACGCCGGCCTCGCCCGCGATGTCGTCGATGGTGACCTTCGCGAAGCCCCAGCGTTCGGTGCACGCCTTCGCCGCATCGAGCACGCGTGCTTCGACGGTGGCGGCTGCAGGTGACATCGACGAGACAATAAGACGGTTCTGTCTTACCGTCAAGGGCGTCACGATGGTTCCTGCCGCAACCGACGACCAGTTCAAACATGACTGAACTGGTCATCTTTCATCGCCGCTGGTAGCCTCTGGCGACCAGTGTGAACAGCTGCGATAGGAACAACAAGGAGTTCCCCCATGCAACGAAAGATCATCGCGGTGGCCGCCACGGCTGCCTTCCTGCTCGCCGCGTGCAGCAACGACGAATCGTCCGAGACGACCACTGCCCCCACCGGCGCAGAGACCACGGTCGCCTCTGACATGACGCCAGCCCCCGAGACAACGGTGGGCGCCAAGGGCGGCGACGCAAAGGCTTGTGCAGAGGGCAAGACCTTGGCCGCCGGCGAGCTCACCATCGCCACCGGCGACCCCGCCTTCCCGCCGTACGTGCTCGACGACGCCCCGGAATCCGGTGAAGGCTTCGAGAGCGCTGTCGCCTTGGCCGTTGCTCGCGAGCTCGGCTTCGAGGGCGACGCCGTCAAGTGGGTCCGCACCTCGTTCGACACGGCAGCGGCCGGCAGCGACTCCAACTTCGACTTCAACCTGCAGCAGTTCACCATCAACGACGATCGCAAGCTCGTCGTCGACTTCAGCGACCCATACTACACCGCCAACCAGGCAGTGGTCGGGTACGCCGATGGCCCGGGTGCTTCGGTCACCAAGCTCAGCGACCTGAAGGGCCTGCGCCTCGGCGCGTCGGCCGGCACCACCAGCCTGCAGTTCATCTTCGATGTCATCAAGCCCGACGCCGAGCCGTTCGCGTTCAACAGCAACGCCGACGCGAAGACCGCGCTGGACAACAAGCAGATCGATGCGATCATCACCGACCTCCCCACCGGCCTGTTCATCGCGGCAGTCGAGATCGAGGGCACCAAGGTCTTCGGCCAGTTCCCAATCGATGCCGGCGGCGCCGGCGACCAGTGGGGCCTGCTGCTGACCAAGGACAACGCGCTCACCGAGTGCACCAGCCTCGCGATCGCCAACCTCACCATCTCCGGCGAGCTCGCCGAGATCACCGACAAGTGGATGGGCGAGTGGAGCGAGGCCCCCACCCTGTCCAAGGACTGACCAGTCCAGCGGCCGACCTTCTAGAGTCGTCCACATGACGCAACACGACAAGGGCGCCGACCAACCGTCGGCGTCCTTTCGCGTCGGCGCTGCCGTGCCCACCCGCCGTCAGGTGTGGTTGCGCCAGCGCCGTCGCCGGGCATTGCTCGTCGCGGTGGTGTCCACCGTCGTTGTGTTCGGCAGCGCCATCACTCTGGTGGTCACGTCCAGCGGTTGGCCGAAGGTAAAGACCATCTTCTTCAACGGCGAACGGTTCCGGGAAGACTTCCCCGAAGTGCTCAGCTACCTCTGGGTCGACGTCAAGCTGTTCCTGCAGTGCGCGCCGTTCATCCTCATCTGGGGCATGGTCATCGCGTTGTGCCGCAACACCCGCAACCCGGCACTGTTCCCGCTGCGTGCCTTTGCCGCGATCTACACCGACTTCTTCCGCGGGGTGCCCATCATCCTCACCATCTACCTGGTGGGGTTCGGCATCCCGAAGCTGGGCCTGCTAGAGGGCGAGTTCCACTTCCTCGGGTTCGGCGGCAACTGGAACTCGGTGTACCTGTGGGGCCCGATTGCGCTCATCCTGGGCTACTCCGCGTACGTTGCCGAGGTGTTCCGCTCCGGCATCGAAGGCGTGCACGAGAGCCAGCGCGCCGGCGCCCGCTCGTTGGGCATGTCGCACAGCCAGACGATGCGGCATGTCGTGCTCCCGCAGGCAGCACGCCGGGTGGTCCCGCCGTTGATGAACGACTTCCTGTCGCTGCAGAAGGATGTCGCGCTGCTCAGTGTGCTGGGCATCATCGAGGTCTTCCGCCGCGCCACATCGATCAAGGACCTCACCGGCAACTTCACCCCGCTGGTCGCCGCTGCGGTCATTTTCCTCGCCCTCACTGTTCCCGAGACCCGCTTGGTCGACTGGTACTCCAGCCGCCAGCGCAAGCGCACCAGCGGGTCGGAGGTCCTGTGAGCACGCCGGACCGGCGCATCAAGGTGGATATCCGTCACGTCCACAAGTCGTTCGGCAGCAAGGTCGTCCTCGACGATGTCTCACTGCAGGTCGGTGAGCACGAGGTCGTGTGCCTGATCGGCGCCAGCGGCTCGGGCAAGAGCACGCTGCTGCGGTGCATCAACCTGCTGGAACCGATCGACGACGGCGAGATCGTGCTCACCGACGTCAATGGCGCGGCCACCGACATCAGCGAGCCCGGCCTGAACCCGGACCCAATCCGCCGGCGCATCGGCATGGTCTTCCAGGGCTACAACCTGTTCCCGCACATGAGCGTGCTGCGCAACATCACGCTCGGGCCCACCAAGGTGCGCAAGCAGTCGAAGTCCGACGCCGAGCACCTGGCGCTGGAACTGCTCGGCAGGTTCGGGTTGCAGGACAAGGCAACGGCCTACCCGGACCAACTGTCCGGCGGGCAGCAGCAGCGCGTCGCCATCGTGCGCGCGCTGGCGATGCAGCCCGAACTGATGCTGCTCGACGAGGTCACCGCCGCCCTCGACCCAGTGCTGGTGGGTGAGGTGCTCAACGTGATCCGCGACATGCGCGGCCAGGGGATGACGATGGTGCTGGCCACTCACGAGATGGGCTTCGCACGCGAGATCAGCGACATGGTGTGCTTCCTGAAGGACGGCATCATCCTCGAGGCCGCTCCCCCCGCAACCCTTTTCACCGCCCCGGAACGGCCCGAGACCGCCGAGTTCCTGCAACGCGTCATCGCCAGCGGCAGGCTCTGAACGCCCGAGTTCCGGTCAGCCGCTGGCGCGACCGCTGGCCACACCGCACACGACCTCGCGGTGCAGGCACAGCCGCACCTCGCTGGCCAGCTTCTCCTGGTCCCAGCCGTTCATGAAGTCGGCATGGCCGGTGGTGAGGCCGCCGCTTGCCAACACCAGGCCGTCGGTCGGGCCCCACACCGGGTACTCGACGCTGAACTGCATCTGCACGACGGGCACCGGGTAGCCCTGCGGGCAACGGCCCTGCGAGCTGTAGGCCACGTGGCCGTGATGGTCCGGGCTGTCGAGGTTGACGCCGTCCCAGCAATCGGGGAAGGTGACCAGCAGCCGCAGGTTGCGGGCCTCGGTGCATTCCGGTGGGCGCACGGCCCGTTCGATGCCAGCCCCGCAGCTCCAGGCGACGATCGACAACGGTTGTTCGCCGGTCGCACCCGAGTTGCCGCCGACCATCACCAGGCCAGCCGGGAACGGCTGCACCGTCGAGGGCTCGACGCCCTGGCCCGGGCGATAGTAGGCGGTGCTCTTGATCGGGGTGAGCACCTCTGGGCCACGCAACAGCGCTGGCGCCCAGTAGGCGGCCTTGTCGAGCGGCTGGTCGCAGGTGGTGCCACCTGCAGCCAGCGAGTCGATGGTGGTGAAGGCGTCGACCGAGGTGTTGCCGAAGAATGCGTGGAGGTGGCTCTGGCCGGGTTGACCGGGGAACACAATCGGGTCGTCGGATCCGGCATGGCTGTACTGGCACTCGACCAGGAACTGTGGGGTGGCACCCTGCGGCCCGGCGATCGGTTCGTCGGGCTGGCCCAGCGAGGTGGCGTCGGTGTGTGCCTTGACCGACGCGCCGTTGCCGCTGTCTGATCCGTTGCTGCAGGACACCGCCAGCAGCAGCATTGCGAGCAGTACAGCCGCCCCGCGCGAGCGCACCGCGGCTGTGATCGGTGCGCTCACGTCAGGGTCTCGGTCGGTGCTGGTCAGGCCGGTTTGGCCGGGACCGTGATGGCGTCGAGGTCGACGGTCATCGGCACGTCGACGGCGGGGTGTGCAGGGGCCGTGCCGGCGTCTGGCATGTTCTCCTGCGGCTGCAACGCGGGAAGGGTGGACGTCTGCCAGTCGACCGACGGGGGGTGCACCTCGGCCAACCAGGCGATGATGTCGTACTCCCCGTCCTTCCAGTCGCCGCTGCCAGTGGCGTCGCACGGTGCGAGCGTCTCGAGGTTGTTGGGTGCTGTAGTGGCGAGGGTGTTGCCACTGAAGCAATTGCCCAGCGTGCTCACGTCGGCACCGGCAGAGGCGAGCAGCAGGTCGGCGACCCGGTTGTTTTCCAGCACGTTGCCGATAACCCGGTTCTGCTGCGAATCCCACAGGATCGCGCCGCCCGGGTCCACCGGACGCTCCATCTTGGATTCCTCGCAGGTGGTCGTCCACTCCTCTTCGGTGGGCACCGAGTCGTTCGGGTCCTCCTCGAGGAATGGCACCAGGCCGATGCCGCTCTTGTCGTGGTCGAACACCATGTTGCGTTCGATCGTGTTCAGCACGCCGCCGGCGGACAAGATGCCGTTGCCCATGGCCAGCAACGCAACGTCGATGGCCGGGGTATCGGGCTGGTTGTTCGAATAGACCAAGTTGCCCACGATGGTGGTAGCCCGCTGCGGGTAGCACAGCTCGTAGCTGCCGCTGTTGGGCACGATGCCCGCACGGTTGTTGCGGAACACCGAGTTGATGATCAGAAGGTTGCCGCCCGAATTGGTGCCCGAGTAGCCCAGGCCATTGTGCTCGCTGACGATGTCGGAGAGCACCGCGTTGCACGGGAAGCACTCGCCGACGTACACACCCGCGTCGGGGCTGCCGGCAGCGTAGATGTGGTCGAGTTGGCCGTTGATCGAGTCGAACGAGTACACGCCGTAGTCGCCGGTGCGGTACGCGGTGAGGTACGAACCCCGGTAGCCGTCGACGCCTGTCCAGAAGAAGCCGTTGCGGGTGTAGTTCATCGCGGTCATGTTCTCGACCGTGACGCCGGAAGCGCCCAGGATGCGCACGCCGTTGTCGAGCTCGAAGTTGCCGTCGAGGACAACCTCGTTGCGGTCGACACCACGGATGGTGAGGTTGTCGGTCTCGACGTTGACGGCCTCGCGGTAGGTGCCAGGCGCGATCAGGATCAGGTCGCCGGGAACCGCGGCGTCGACGGCGGCCTGGATGGTGTCGAAGTCGCCGGGCACGGCCAGCGTGCCGCCCGCGGCAGCCTCGGTGGTCTCCGGCGCCGTCGTCGTCTCGGGCGGCATGGACTCCGCGGTCACCGTCGTCTCGGCCTCAGCCGCTGACGTGGTGGTGCTGTCGCTGCTTTCGTCCCCGCATGCGGCAAGCAACAGTGCAACGGCCGTGGCCGCCGCGACTATAGAACGCTTCATCGTGTGCTCCCCCCAAGGGTCACGGTGGTCGTGACCCGCTTGCTCGTCACGGTGCCGTGACGATGATCGTGCCAAACATAGCTGCCGTCGGCGTGCCATGAATCGTGCAGTAGTACGTGTACGTGCCCGGCGTGGCGAATACGTGCGAGTAGGTGTCCTTGGGCTCGAAGCCCGCCTGCAGAACGCCCCATTCCGACGCCGCGAGATCGCCCTCGGGAATCACGTCGTGCACGTTGCGACCATTGTTCTCGAACACGACTTCGGTGCCGGCCACGACGGTGAGCACCTGTGGCAGGAAGTTGTTGTCCAGCGCCAACACGTCTTCGACGATGCCGTTGCTCGGGTACTCCTGCGCCAGGGCTGCCGTCGTCTCGGCGGACACTACGGCGGGAAGCGTGACGGCCACCTGCGTGGTGGCGACGCTGTCGTCGCCATCGGTGGCACACCCTGCCAGTGCGCCCATCATCGCTACCGCCATTGCTGCCCAGCCGCCGTTGCTCATCACGGCGGCGAACCATATCGATCGAGCGCGCTCGCGAACGAACCGGCAGCCGTTAGCGTCATCACGATGTCGGTCGAAGGCCTCCCTGTCGGTGCTGTGGTCCCCGCGCCGGACCTGTACGTCTCGCCCTCCAAGCGCCGCTTCATCCTCATGCTCAGCGGCGTGCTCTTCGCGCTGGGCACCTTCGGCTCCAACATCGGGCCCGCGTGGGTCGACGAACGCCCGGCAGTGGTGCTGGCGATGTCATCCCGCAACCGCAACCTGCTGGGCTCGGTGCCCTTCATCGACCTGCTGCCGTACTCGCTGCTGGGTTTCTTCCGCATCCTGGTTGCCGCGGTGGCCCTGTTCTACCTCGGTCGCTGGTACGGCACGAAGGCCATCTCGTGGATGGAAGGCCAGGTCGGCGAACTGCCATCCATCTACGGCTGGTTCCAGCGGGCCATCGACCGCGCCGGCTGGCTGATGCTGCTGCTGATGCCCGCCAGCAACCTGGTCTGCATGATGGCCGGCCACCGCCGCATGCGCGCTCGCGCCTTCCTGCCGCTCGTCTCAACCGGCATCGTGTTGAAGCTGACGGTGCTCTGGATGGGCGGCAAGGCATTCGAGGAAGAGATCATCTCCGTCCTCGACTTCATCAACAAGTATCAGTGGTGGGTGGTCGGCGGTCTGTTCGCGATCACGTTCCTGCAGTCGGGCAACAAGGTGCGCAAGTCGTTGCCAGAGGTGCTCGACGAGATCGAGACCCCCGACGGCATCATCGAGCCGCACGTACCGCACGAGCGGCACTTCCTGCACCACGACGACGGGCACGGCGTCGCCGATCCCGATCGCGACTGATAGAAAACATTCATGGCTGAAACTGCACTTGGCGGCAACCCCGTCCACACCGTCGGCGATCTCCCCACCGTCGGCGCTCCGTCACCGTCGTTCTCGCTCACCAAGGGCGACCTTTCGGAGGTCGGCGCTGCCGACTACGCCGGCCAGCGCGTCATCCTCAACATCTTCCCCAGCATCGACACGCCCACCTGTGCCACCAGCGTGCGCAAGTTCAACGAGTACGCCTCCGGTCTCGACAACACCGTCGTCCTGTGCGTCAGCGCCGACCTGCCGTTCGCCCAGGGCCGCTTCTGCGGTGCCGAGGGCCTCGACAACGTGGTCAGCGCCAGCAGCTTCCGCAGCGACTTCGGCACCGCCTACGGCGTGTCACTGGCCGACAGCAAGCTCGCCGGCTTGCTCGCTCGTGCCGTCGTGGTGCTCGACGAGAACGGCACCGTCGTGCACAGCCAGCTCGTGCCCGAGATCGCTCAAGAGCCGGACTACGACGCGGCCCTCGCCAGCCTCGGCTGAGACCAGGGTTCAGGCCGGCGTGCGCTGTAGGCACGGCAGCCTGGCATGTCAGACGCCCAGGATGCCGTCGAGGCCGATGGTCAGGCCCGGGTGGTCGGCAATGCGCTTGCATGCCAGCAACACACCCGGCATGTAGCCGCTGCGGTCGTAGCTGTCCTGGCGGATCATCAGCGTCTGGCCCTGCGCGCCCAGGATCACCTCCTGGTGCGCCACCATCCCGCGCATACGCACCGAGTGCACATGGATGCCCGCCGGCCCCACGCCACCGCGTGCACCGGGGTACACCTCGTGCTGCGTCGGGTCTGGTGCCCAGTCGCTGCTCGCGGCGGCCATTCGCTGGGCGGTGGCCACCGCCGTGCCCGACGGCGCATCGACCTTGGCGTCGTGGTGCAGCTCGATGATCTCGGCGGTGTCGAAGTAGGGCGCAGCGAGTTCGGCGAAACGCATCATCAGTACCGCACTGATCGCGAAGTTGCTGGCAATCAGGCAGTTGCTGCCACTGAACGCGGTTCGGAACGCACCCAGATCAGCGTCGTCGAAGCCGGTGGTGCCCACGACGGCGTGGATGCCGTGCATCGCCAGCCACGGCAGCGTGGTGCGACCGGCTGAGGCGACCGTGAAGTCGACCACTACCTGCGCCTGCGCGTCGGCCAACGCACGCAGCTCGCCGTTCACCTCGATGCCGCTGCGCACATGGCCCACGGCATGCGGATCGACGGCGGCCACCAGTTCCAGTGCGTCGTCGGCGGCGACGGCCTCGCACACCGCGGCGCCCATGCGCCCGCCTGCACCCACGACACCCACGCGAATTCGAGTCATGGTGACGAACGTAGCCCGCGGAAGATGCGCTAGAACAACAGACATGAGTAGCTTCTTCGATAAGGCAAAGGACAAGGCCCAGCATCTCGCCACGCAGGTCAAGGGCAAGGTCGACGACATGCAGGACCGTCGGCGCGCAGACGACCTGCTCGACGACCTGGGCCGCATCCTGTACCGCCAACGCACCGAACAGCCGGCCCCCGACGAAGAGGCCCGCATCGCCGAGCTGGTCGCTCAGCTGCAGGAGCTGGAAGCAGGGGGCACCGCCATCCTGGACGACAAGGGCGATCGCGAACAGGCGGGCACGCTGCCACCTCCCCCACCCGGCGACTTCCCGCCGCCTACGGCCTGAGCCGCAGCGGCGAGAGTCGCATCATTCGGTCGGGCCCACCGTGACAACGATTGGTTCTTCGGTGAGCACGTCGGCGATCACTGCCTGCACGGCAGCCTGGTCGACAGTTGCCCACCGGGCCACCTGCTCGTCGATCGGGCGCACCGCCCCGGTGGTGAGCAGCAGGCCACCATTGCGCGCCATGCGCGCACCGGTGTCCTCCAGGCCCAACTCGAAGGCGCCGGTGAGGTACCCGACCGCAACCTCTAGCTCTTCATCGGTGATGCCGTCGGCGACCAGCTTCTGCAGCTCGGTGAGCAGCAGTGACTGAACCTCGCCGGCGTGCTCGGGCTGGGTGCCGGCGTACATCTGGAACGCTCCCGCATCCGCGTAGCCGCTGACGCCCGAGTACACGGAGTACGCCAGCCCGCGCCGCTCGCGGATCTCCTCGAACAGGCGGCTGGAGAGGCCGCCGCCGAACACGTGGTTGACCACATCGAGCGCCTCACGGCGCGGGTCGGTGCGGGCCAGCGAGCGGCCGCCCATCACGATGTGCACCTGTTCGCTGTCGTCCTCGATGATCTCGCCGAGGCCCGGTGCGGGCGGGCCGGAACGCACCGGTGCCGCACCGCCGCTGCTCGCCGAGGCGAAGCAACGCTGAATCTCTGCCAGCATCTCGTCGTGCCCGAGCGGGCCGGCAGCGGTGACCACCATCGTCTCGGCCCGGTAGTGCTGGGCGAAGAACGCCCGCACGTCGTCGGGAGTGATGGCTTCCACGTGCTCACGGTCGCCCGCTGGGTCGCGACCCAACGAGTGGCCCGCGAACAGCGCGGCCGCAAAGCGGCGGTGGGCGACGTCGTCGGGTGACTCGTCGTCCATCGCCAGCTCTTCGAGGATCACCTGGCGTTCGCCGTGCACGTCGTCGTCGCGCAGCGCCGGCCTGGTGAGCACGTCGCCCAACAGTTCGATGCAGAACGACGCGTGGCGTGCCGGGAGCCTGCAGTAGTACGCGGTGTATTCCTTGGACGTGAACGCGTTGAAATCGCCGCCCCGGCGATCCACGCCGCGCGCCAACTCTTGCGCGCTGCGGGTGTCGGTGCCCTTGAACAGCAGATGCTCCAGGAAATGGCTGACACCGCTGAGGTGGTCGGGCTCGTCGCGCGAACCCACGCCGACCCAAACCCCGGTGGCCACCGACAGCGTGCCAGGCACGCGTTCGGTGGCCACCGTGAGGCCGGAGTCAAGTGTTGTGATCCGTAGATCGGTCAATGCGTCTCGCTATCAGCGGTGACGACGACGGCCGCGATCGTTACGATCGGCACGGTCGCCACCACCGGCGTTGCCACCGGCTTCGCCACCGGGGCCTAGATCGCCGAGCTCGCCAGCGAGCTCAGCGTCGAACGCATCGTCGAACGAGACTGCGACGCCATCAGTGGTTGTGGCCGGAGCCGCCGCCGGGGCCGACGACCGCTCGCGGCGTGGGCCACGGTCGCGGTCGCCACCACGGTCGCGGTCGCCACCACGGTCGCGGTCGCC
>Ga0105047_10010169_pt1 | contig 15402 bp, 12 predicted proteins | sample MAT04_FD_78384 | JGI IMG/M metagenome (GOLD analysis project Ga0105047, IMG submission 78384) | Freshwater microbial communities from Lake Fryxell liftoff mats and glacier meltwater in Antarctica - MAT-04 (megahit assembly) | ecosystem: Environmental > Aquatic > Freshwater > Ice > Liftoff... | reverse complement strand
GGCTTGGGCGGCTCGGCCTTGCTTTCCTTTTCGAGTTCCTTCTCCACTTCCGAATACTGCTCGGGAAATCGGCCCATGTAGTCGTCGACTTCGGGATTGCCGCCGCGCTTCTTGCGGATCCGGTACTCTTCGCAGATCAGGTCGACGGGAAGGGCATCCAGATCGCCGAGTTCGGAATGGCTGGTCAGGTATTCTTCGAGCAATGGCCGTTGGCCCTTTGACCAGCGGTGGTCCATATCGATCTTGATCAATTCGTGCAGCACGGCCCGGCGCGTGTCGGGCACCAGCAGCTCCAGATACGGGTCCCAATCGCTGACCTGCCCTTTGTGCAGCGCGTCGGCAAACTGGTCGGCCCTTTCCTGTAGCAGGTTCCATTCAGCATCGCTGAGCTTGCGGGATTTGGCTGACGGCATGCGCAACTCGGAGAAAGCAGGATGGATCGAAACTTCACGCACCACAAGCCGCGACCGTAAGGGAGCGGTGGGAAGCAACCGCTCCCTTACGGTCGCGGCTCGTCATGGCTACTGTATTGCCCGCTCGCCCACGGGCGAGGCGATCGAAATTGCATTCTCCCATAGGTTAACCGTAAGATGAAGGTTCAAATTCAGGGGAACGGCCATGCCGGATACCGACATCGACAATCGCGACCTCGTCCGCCGGCTTCGTGAAGGCAGCAATACTGCCGCGCGTGAGGTGTTCGATCGCTACGTGCAAAGGCTGCTGGGACTGGCGAAACGACGCATCGGCGCCCGGATGAACAGCCGGGTCGATCCCGAGGATGTCGTGCAATCGGTCTTCCGCACCTTCTTCACCCGAATGAAGGCGGACCAGTTCGAGATCACCGCTGAAGACGACCTTTTCAAGCTGCTGGTGCGTATTACCGTCCACAAGACGCTGCGCCAGATCGCCCATCACAAGGCGGCCAAGCGCGATCCGAGTGCGGAAACGGGACAGGGCAGCGACGCCAGCGAGATGCTGATGCAGGCGATGGATGCCGAACCGACGCCAGAGACAGTCGTCACATTCATGGACCAACTCGAGCATTTCCTGAAGCAGTTGCCCGATCAGGATCGGCAGATTCTTGAGATGCGCCTGCAGGGTTTCTCCACCGAGGAGATCGCGGAGAAACTGGGCTCGTACGACCGCAAGATCCGCCGGGTGATCGAACGGATCCGCGCGGTGGCCGTCGACGAGCAGGAGCGGATGAAGGAGTAATGCGTTTAGCGGCGAGTCCATCAGGCTCGCCGGTGAGGCCGTTGGCCTCACCGCTCAACGGGACAACTGTCCGCCTGCCGGCGCATCTCCGCATTATCATGGATAGATCATCTAATTGTGGAGTTTTCCGATGCGTAGCCTTCCCGTCGTCCTCGCTCTCCTCATCGCCGTGCCCTGCTTCGCGCAGGACAATCGCCGGGACCGGGAGGAGCCGGAACTTGTCATCGAGTCGGGCGGCCGCACCGGCACCTGTGATGCGATGGTGTTCAGCGAAGATGGCAAATTCCTGTTCGCGGCGGGGGACGACAAAGTCGTCCGCGTCTGGCCGAACGGCAAAACGGGGCTGGACGCGGCCAAGATGCAGTCGCTGCGTTGGCCCTCGTGGCGGGAACAACGCGGCGGCATCAAGGCTCTCGCGGTTTCGCCTGATGGGAACCGCGTGGCTGTCGGCGGGTTCGGCCTGCGCTCCAGCACCGTGGCGATCCTCAACCGGACCACGGGTGAAGTTGAACAACTCACATATCCCGAATCGAATCAGGCGGGCGAGAACTTCTATGCCGTGATGGCAGCCGCCTTCTCGCCTGACGGCAAGCAGGTCGCCTTCGGCACCGGCGACGGCAGTGTCTGGCTGTGGAACCCCGGCGAGAAACCGAAGCGAATCGGCAAGCAGCTGGCGACCGGGCCGGATGGTAGAAATGCCGAGTACAACCGCATTCGCCTCGTGGCATTCCTCAAGAGCGGGCGGATTCTCTCGGTCGCGCAAACGGGGCAGATCCAGGCATGGGAGCCGACCGGCTTCGAAGCGACCGCCGTTGATCGCGGCAAGATGCTTGCGACGGTGGCCGGCAACTCGCCCGTGTTCCGGGCCGCGCTGTCGCCGGACCGCGAATGGCTGGCCGTCGGCGGCAACGACCGCGAACTGATCCTTTACAATCTGAAGACCGAAGAAAAGAAGTCATACCCGCTGGCCGAACGCGAATTCGTACGGGCCCTGGCGTTCGACCACCACGGCAAGCGCCTGGCGGTCGCCCTCGGCAGTCTGGTGAAGGACGTGAAGTTCGCAATTGATGGCGATGATCGCGTCGTCCTCTTCAACAATCCGACGACCGCGGAGCTGAAGCCCGCCGCCGGCCCCGTGGTCCACTACCGGGCCGACGCGTTGTCGTTCGATCCGCAGGGCCGGCTGGCTGTTGCGGGTGGCGACAACCACGAAGTGATGCTCTGGAATCTCGACGACATGTCGAAGCCATTGAGTGTCATCCTGGGCTCCGGACGTAATCTGTGGGGTGTGCGCATCTCGACATCGGGCACCAGTATCGCCTTTCAGGACCTGCACGATGCGGCATCGACCGACCCGAACAAGCGTGGCCGGGGGCCGTGGCAGGGCTTCGACCTGACCCGCGGGCGACCGCTGAAAAGCGAGGCCGAATGGGTGGAGCCGCTGACGACGGCCGACGGCTGGTCGATTCAGCCGGACGTTCGCAACCGCTACCTCTGGTGGGCGGTTCATGCGGAAAAGCTGCTGCGCTACCCGCTGACGCTGAACCCCGACCGCGACGAGGCACCGCGCTGCTTCACCTTCCTGAAGGCCGACGGCAAACTGCCGACTCGTGTGATCCTGGGCCATTACTACGGCTGCAGCCTGTTCAACCTGACGGAGAAGGGGGCCACGCGCCAAAGTGTGTACGTCGGCCATGCGGGCGAAGTGATGTCGGTCGCGCCGTCGAAGGACGGCAAGTGGTTCATCACTTGCGGGACCGACCAGACCGCCGCCGGTTGGAGCCTGGACGATTGGAAGTCGCAGGCCCAGTTCGGTGGAGCGTTCGCGGTCGAGGGCGAAAAGCTGATGGTGAAGTCGATCGACATCGGCAGCCCCGCGTGGGAAATGGGCCTGATCCCCGGTGACGAGATCGTGCTGATGGTCGTCGGGGCCGGACCGCCCACGTTCAACCGCAGCGGGCTGCACACCGGCCGCTACGGCCCGCCGACGGGCAAGCCCGATGACTGCCTGGCGTACCTCAGCAACCCGGTGCCTTCCCAGTTTCTGCATCTTGGCTGGAAACGCGCCAAGGCGGACAAGGTTTACGAGCAGCTGTCGTCCGTCATCCGACGGCCGTTGTGGCGATTCTTCCCGTCGTTCGATGCGAAGAACACACTGACCGACTGGATCGTCTGGATGTGGAAGACGTCGAACTACCACACCTCCACGAATGGTGACTTCCTGGTCGGCTGGCATGTAAATCATCCGACACTCGACGGCACGCCCAAGTTCTACCGGGCCGAGCAGTTCCGGGAACACTTCCACAAGCCGCAGGTCGTCCTGCCGCTGCTGACCGATCAGAACCTGGAAGCGGCCATCAAGCGTTCGCAGAAGAACATCAACTTCAGCCTGCTCGAACCGGCCCCGGTGACGATCGAACCGCGCGACCCGAAGGTCGGCCCGAACGGCATGGAACTGACACTGAAGGTCAACCAGCGAGGCACCAACCCCGATCTGCTGCCCGAACGCGTCGACCTGTGGGTCAACGACTTCCGCTTCGAGACGTGGTACCCGGGCGAAAAGAAGTTCGAACAGAAGATCACCATCCCGGCCGACAAACTGCGCGATGGCAACAACCAGATCACTTTGCAGACGTTCAACCGTCTCGGCGGTCGCGGCGAAGCGGTGGCAATGGCCCCCTATGAACGCGGCCAGCAGGACCCCAGTCTGCTCGGGCTGTTCGTCGGCGTGAATAACTACAAGAACTCGAAGGTCACCAATCCCGATGGCGGCCGGGCCTTCGGTGACCTGGCCAGCGCGGTCAACGACGCCACGCTGCTCCACGATCGCTGGCTGGAACACAGCGGCAAGAACCGCCTGTTCAACGACAAGACAACCCGCAAGTATCTGGATGTGGACGCCAAACGGCAGGAGATCCTCGACCAGTTGGATGTGATTGCGAAGAAGGCGAAGCCGGATGATCTGCTGGTCGTTTTCCTGGCCGGTCACGGCGACTACCTGCGTCCGATCGTGCCGAAGGGGGAGGAGGCGAAGCCGGGGGTATTCATCTTCTGTTGTCCGGAGTACGACCGCAAAGATCATACCCAGACAGGGATTTCGAGCGAAGTGCTGATCGACAAGCTCTCGCGAATTCCCTGCCGGAAGCTGGTGCTGCTGGACGCCTGCCACTCGGGCGAAGCGGCCTCGACCAACCTCGTCCGGCACATGGCACCCAACGGCAAGGGGCTTACGATTATCTCGGCCTGCGACCAGCAGGAGCAGGCGTTCGAGCATGAGAAGTTCAAGAACGGCCTGTTCACCTATGCGGTCATGGAAGCCCTGGGCGACAAGTTCGATAAGGCGGATGCCAACCGCGATGGCCGGCTCGATCCGGACGAACTGTACCACTACGTGCGAGGCCGGCTGCCGGAACTGTTGAAGGAAGCCGGCAAGGATGAGTTTGACCAGAACCCGATCTGCTTCCCGCGCGAACCGGAGAAGTTCCCGATCGGTCGCAAATAACCCGCCGCTCGCGGCGTAGCTAACAACGAATCTGAAAGGAAACTGCAATGTACCCGTTCACGCGAAATCTGCTGCTGGCCCTGGTGGCCGGCAGTCTGTTGGCCGGCCCTGTCCGGGCTGATGATTCAACCGTGCAGGATAACCTCGATGAGGTGATCCGCAGCAAGGCTCCCGAGTTGCTGAAGTACCTTCGCGGCAAGGGCTACAGCAACGTCGGCGTGCTGAAGTTCCTCGTCAAGAAGGGGGACGCCGCCCCGAGCGACAATGTCGGCGAACTGAACCTCGGCCTGGCCAATCGGCTCGAAGTGGCCCTGGTGCTGAGCAACCCGGATGAGGACCTGGGCATCATCCAGCAGGCCAGCAAGACGGTCTCGAAAGAGAACAATGTGCGTGCCAGTCACCTGACGAAAGAAGGCCGTAAGGCGTTCTTCACGGGCGAGTACGATCTCGCGTGGGGGCCTCGCAAGGTGATGGCCAGTGCGTTCGTCACCGGGCTGGTGACAATCTCGCCGGACCTGAAGAAAACGACGATCCGCTTCCAGGTGTTCGACAAGGATGGCAACCTGAGCGATGTGCTTGATGAAGTCACGCTCGAAACTTCGCCGCGGATCCTGACCGAAGCGGGCTTCAGCTACCTGTTCAACCAGGAAGCGAACAAGGAAGCGTTTGCCTCGGCCAAAAAGGACAAAGGCAACCGCTTCCCGCGGGCCGTGCTGGTGGATAAAGCGAAAGACCCGCTCGAAGACCTGGTGGGCATCAATCGCCCGGCCCCGCGAGTCGATGTCGTCCCGGTGAACCCGTTCAAGGAAGGGCCGATCAAGCTGACGATCCTGTACAACGGCAAGCCGGTCGCCATCGAGAAGGGGATCGTGCCGGAACCGAAGGAGACCGACAAGGTCAGCTTCATTCTGGAGAACCCGACCAAAGACACCTACGCGGTGCTGCTGAAGGTAAACGGAACGAACACGCTGTTCAACGAAACAATCAACGACCCGCGGACCTGCCACAAGTGGATTCTGCGTCCGGGTGAGAAGCAGGTGATCAACGGATTCCAGACCGACGAGAGTACCTCGAATGAGTTCAAGGTGCTGTCGCCGAAGGAATCGGAAGAGAACGAAGTGTACTACGGCGACAACGCCGGCACTTTCCGTCTGGCGGCCTTCAAGGGCGATATCGTGAAGGAAGATCCGTCGATCGAAACGAACAAGGTGCGGGAGGAGACGGAAGTCGCCCGGGCCGCGATCGGCCGTGGAACACTGGCGATGGGCGACATCAACGCCGGCTCGCTGAACGCTCTGAAGCGTTCACTTCGCGGCCGGGAGAAGACGGGCGAAGGAGCCCGAGGCCTGATCGTCCAGGGCGGCAACACCGGCAAGAAGGAAGTGGAACGCTTCTTCTTCAAGCCCGAGTTCGCCGACCCGGTGCACGACATGACGCTGCGGTACTACGTGCCGAAGAAGAAGTAGAAGTGCAACTTTCCGACGAGCCGCGACCGTCGGGGAACGGTCGCAGTAGACCACTCCCTGACGGTCGCGGCTCGTCGAATTCATGTTTCGATCATTTCACATCCAACTGCAATCCCTGCAGAATCGCCCCGGTGCTGTCGTCCTGAACGATGGCGATCACCCGCAGGTTCTTGAGTGCCAGCGGCCGATCGGGGTTCGAGAACTGGCCTCCATCGGCAACAAAGTTTTCCAGGTACTTGCTCAGTTCACCGCGCAGGGCCGTCAGATCGACCGATGCCGAGACAGTGCCTTTCGCTTCCTTCATGGCCGTCCCTTCAACGCCGCCGGGCATGTCGCGTACCACATGATGATGGAAGCGGATGCCGTTGCCGCCCACGTAGCGGATCGACTCTTCCACCAGCAGCAAACGGACGCGGAAGTTGTCGCCCGGTTCCTTGATGCCGTCGACATCAACCCTGATCGCCAGTTTTTCGCCCGAGACATCGACCTTGCCGGTGAGCTTGATCGTCGTGGTTTCTTCGAGCAGCGGGTCGATGACTTTGCGGAAATCATTGAACTTGGCCTCGGCATTCGCCATGCCGCCGCCGCCGCCGGCCGCGGGCTTGCCGTTGAAAAGGGACGTAGGCACGCCGCCGACCTGGCGATTGTGCAGCTTGCGGTAGTAGTCCCAGCGGGCGATCGTGTCCGGGTTGGTCAACGGGTCAGGACCGGGAATGTGCATGTGGTACTGGATCAGCACCAGTTCGCTCGGCTTGTAGGCCTTCAGCAACCCGTCGAACGCGGCGTCTGCCGCGACGCAGGGCGGGCATTGTGCGCCGGTGAAGAGTTCCATCACGACGGCCCGTTCCGATGCTTCCTTGCGGCCTTGGAACTTCGTCGGCTTGAACGGCGGCACCTTGGCGAGATACTCCTGGTCGAGGACTTCTTCGAGCTTGCCGAGCTTTGCGTCGGTCTGCTTCGCCAGGTCGGCCTTGCCGGTCCGCTCCTGCGCGGTGCGAAGGGCCTTGAGTACTTTCACCTGCTGGCCGGTGGTGGTCTTGTCGCTGAGTGCCCCGACCGCGAGGTCGGCTGCCTCAAGCGCGACCGGTTCAAGGCCTTTCTGGTTGGCCAGTTGGCCGGACAGTTTCTGCAGAACTTCGAGGCGATAGCGCGGTCCGTAGGGTGTCGCGAACGTGTTGACGGCCTTGAGCCACTGCGATGCCTCGTCGGGCTTCAACTTTGAATCGGTCTTGCTGGCGAGCAGGCCCTGCATGGCATCGACGATGGACGGGCTGTCAGCATGTTTGGTCATCAATTCCTTGTACAGGGTCGGCACCTGTTCATCGGCTTCTTTCTGGGCGGCCTCAATGTCCTTCATCAGCGCGGTGCGGGCTTCCGCATCCTTTTCCTGGCGCAACTTCAGTCGCAGCCCCGCGAGTTTGCTGGTGAGCTTCTGCGCCTTGGCCATCGGCTCGGGCATCTCGATTTGTCTGATTTTGTCAGTGCCTTCCAGTTTCTCCGCCATCGTGGGCAACAGCATGCTGCGGGTGATCAGACCATCGTCGCCGAAGCTGCCGACGATGATCTTATCGTCCTTCGGGTCGATCGCCCCGTCGAAGCTGAGGGTACGGCCAAAGCCCTTGAAGACGATGACGACTTTCCTGTCATCGACGCTGAAGCTCTCGACTTCCGCTTCCCTGGGTTCGATCATCTCGGCAACGTCCTTGCCGCCCTTGTGTTCAACCTTGATCAGAAACAGCCCCTGGGCCGACGACGAATTCGGCGAATACTGCAGGACGTAGTTGCCTGCCGGCAGGTCCGACCTGGCCGCGGCACTGGAAGCGAACATACCCAGGGCCAGCCCCAGGACAAGAACTCGACGCATCATGATGCACCTTCGGAATGTTGGCGACGTGGATAGTGAGAACGAGCAATGCGTTAAAGCGTATGCGGGGAAGACGGGATAAGCCAATGGAAACTAACGGGAAGGGGCTGCCACCGTGTCACAGCCGGACTTCGATCGCGTCACCGGGTTGAACCGTGCTCAAGGCTGCTTGCACGCTCGGGACCAATGGAAGAAGATGCTGCAACCGGTTACTCGCCGAAATGAACACGATCACTGCAACGCCGGCGGCAGACAGATTCTGTTGATGTCGGATTCCCTGGTCGACAGTAAGCAACACCTCGAAACCGCTCTGTTGCATCAGTTTTAGAAGCTCGCCGTTCTTCTTTCCGCTCCAGCCCATTTCACGAATAATTCTGACATCATGTCCAGGAAGGAGAGGTTTGAGAGGACGAGGCACGCACTCGTCAAGCAGAACGCGCATGGTTCACCAACAGTTCGGTGGCAGCCCCCAAGGCCGAGATGGCTTGTTCCTTCGACACCGAAGGGAAATGATCGAGGAACACGTCCAGGGGATCGCCGGCAGCAAGATAGTCCAGCAGCGTGCGAACAGGCACACGTGTTCCAACAAAAACGGGAATGCCACTCATGATCTCGGGATCTGAATGTATCACTGGCTGCAATGGGAACATATTGTTGCGCTCCCGGGAACGATTGAATGTGCGGCAACACAAACGGCCCGCCGGGGCATTTACCCGGCGGGCCGTTTGTGCAGCTGGGGAGCTAGGATTTGAACCTAGACTAACTGAGTCAGAGTCAGTTGTGCTACCGTTACACTATTCCCCAGTGATGGAGAACCCGGAGATGTCCCGGGGTTCGTCGTTCTTCCATGAGAAGTCTAGCGACAGGCCTCCCGTTGATCAATAGGAAGCGTATGTAGACGGACACGAAAAACTCTTCCCAGGTTCGCCAGTTTCCCGAGGGCTTCCCGTGATGCGTTCCCTGTTTGTCGGCCTGGCGATGCTCATTCCAGCCGTCGTCCCGGCCGCGGAGCCGTTGACGCTGAACCTCCGTACGCGTTCCCAGCCGTTCAAGACGGGCGAAGAAACGGTCGAAGCGACGTTCGCGAAGCGGTTCGACCCGAAAGAAACAGCCATCGTCATCTGCGACATGTGGGACGACCACTGGTGTACCTCAGCGTCCAAACGCTGTGCTGCACTCGCGGAGAAGATGGAGCCGATCGTTGCCGCGGCCCGCAAGCGCGGCATCCTGATCATTCATGCCCCGTCCGAGTGCATGGGCTTCTACAAGGACAACTCCGCCCGGCAGCGGCTCGCCAACGTGAAGAAAGTGGAACTGCCGAAATCGCTCGATCTGCCCGATCCGCTATGTCCGGTCGATTCGACCGGCGGTGGCTGTGACGACGAAGTGACACCGAAGTTCCGCAAAGCCTGGTCGCGCCAGCATGCCGCGCTGACCATCGACGGGGAGAAGGACGGCATTTCGGATAACGGGCAGGAGGTCTTCAGCTACCTGCAGGAACGCGGCATCAAGAACCTGCTGATCATGGGCGTCCATACCAACATGTGCATCCTGCATCGGTCGTTCGCCATCAAGCCGATGACCCGGCTCGGCATGAACTGCGTCCTCGTCCGCGACCTGACCGATGCCATGTACGACCCGCGCAAGAAGCCGTTTGTAGCCCACGAGCAGGGCACGGAACGGATTATCCAGTTCATCGAGCAGAACTGGTGTCCCAGCTGCCTGAGTGCCGATTTGGCGCGGTAGCAATCGCGTGCTAGAATTCGGGTAAGCCTTCCCCGGAGTTTCAAGGCATGCCCGATCAGTTCATGGGCCGATACACGTCCCTCGGTCTCCTCGGCAAAGGGAGCATGGGGCAAGTGTGGCTCGCCCACCCCCTCGGCCAACCCGACAAACGCCTGGTCGTCAAGATCATGCACCCGGCCGTCGCCAGCCAGCCGCGGTTCCGGCAACTGTTCGAGCGCGAAATCCAATCGATGGCGAAGTTGAAGCACCCGTACATTGTTCAGCTCCTCGATTTTTCCAGCAATGATCCCCACGGTCCGTCCCTGGTGATGGAGTTCGTGCCCGGCGTGACGCTCGAAGCCCTTCTCGATCAGCAGATGCGGCTGTCCGTCGGCCACGTCGGCCTGCTCCTCGGCTACCTGTGCCATGCTCTGGAAGCCGCTCATGCCATCGGGATCGTGCATCGCGATCTGAAGCCGGCCAACCTTATGGTGGTCGGTGCCGGCACGCTGGAAGAATCCGTCAAAGTGATGGACTTCGGCCTCGCGCAGCTCGCGGGCAAGCCGCACATCACTGCTGAACGCCTGGCAGGGGCTGAGCAGCTTTCCGCGTCGGGAACACCCAGCTACATCTGCCCCGAGTCGCTCCGCGGCGACGAAGTCGACCCCCGGGCGGACATCTACAGCATCGGCGTGATGCTCTACGAGATGCTCACCGGACAACTGCCGTTCCCGTACACCGACGTCAATCGCATCCTGCGTGCCCACCTGAACGAGAAGCCGATGCCGCTGGCCGTGGCCGGGGCCCGCGATGTGCCGCCGGCCGTGGAAGCCGTCATCAACATGTGCCTGGCGAAGTTTGCCGTCGAGAGGCCGCAGACCGCGCGCGAGGTGGCGACGCGCTTCAGCGAGGCGTTAGGGCTGGATATCTGGGAAGCGGCACGGCCCGAAGGAACGCCTGAACCAGTGGCCGCCATGCCGACACCGAAGCCGGCGATCGTCGAACGCAACGCGATTGTCCACCAGATCGATGCGTGGATGCCCGAACGGATCGCCGTCGTGAAACTGCGGGGCTTCCTCGAAGATCTGGGCGGCAAGGTCACCGCCAGTGAGCCGGGATTGCTGAAGATGCGACTGGGTACGCCCGCCGCATCGCAGAGCGGGCGCATCAACATCAAGCAGGTGAAAAAGGAACACCCGCCCGTCGAGATCGAACTGCGCATGGAAAAGCCCGACCCGCGCGACAATCGCCTCAGTGTGACCGCCGTGTTCCGTCCCTTCACCGATCCTGTCCTGTTCCAGATGCCGGACTGGCGTAACCGTTGCCAGTTTCTGTACAAAGAACTGCAGTCTTACTTGATGGCCAGGTAGTCGGTCGATCACAATTGTTGCCCGTGTCGGCGAGTAGTCGGCATCGGGTGCGCCTCTCCCGACCGACCCCCGATCTCCACCGGCAGCCATGAAACGTATCGGCATCCTGACCGCGGGCGGCGACACACCCGCTCTCAACGCAACGATCTCAGGCGCAGTCGTGCGCGCCAATCAGCGTAAAGTCGAGATGATCGGCTTCATCAAGGGGTTCAGCGGCCTGCTGAATCCCAAGGTGCCGCATGTGCAACTCAACCCCTTGTATACCACGATCCCGGAACTTGATCCGACGTTCGGCGGCACCATCCTCGGTTCCTCCCGCGACTATGTCGACGCCAACGACACCAAGACCATCAATCAGGTATCGGAACGCTTGCGGCGAATGCATATCGACGGCTTGATCTGCATCGGCGGCGACGGCACGCTCAATGGTATGCAGGCGATCGGCGATTCGCTGCCGACCGTGCTCGCCCCCAAAACGATCGACAATGACCTGGGCCTGAACTACCGCAACGAACCCGACGAATGGATGCGCACGGAGGGCCCCGACGGCAAGGTGCATTACAGCCGGGCCCAATCTCGCACCGTTTTCGACCTCGAACGCATGGTGAACTACGTCACGCCCGGTTATGCCACTGCGGTATTCGTCTCCGCCACCGGCGTGCAGCGCATCCGCACAACGGCCGAGAGCCATCGCCGCATCGCCATCGTCGAAGTGATGGGCCGGCACTCGGGCTACATCGCGCTGGGTTCGTGCTACGGCCAGCCCGACCTGCTGCTGGTGCCCGAATCGAAGTTAAACACGGAGAATCTCGTCGACCGCATCCGCGAGATTTACGACCTGCAGAAGCATGTCGTGATCGTCTGCGGCGAGGGGATCGTCGACGAAAAGGGCGAAGAACTCGGTGCCGAGACGGCGTCGACGGACCCCGCCGGCAACAAGATCCTCAGCGGTGCCTCCGAAGCGCTGCGTGATCTGCTGATCAAGCGTCTGGGGGACGACTACTTCACCAGCAAACGCCGCAACGAATCCGCCAACGCGGCCATCTTCACTCGTAAGATCGGCCACACCCAGCGCGGCGGGCGACCGATTCACTTCGACCGCTTTCACGCAACGCAGCTCGGCGGCCACGCGGTCGACATGCTGCTTGAAGGCCAGATCAACTGTGTGTCGATGCTGCAGTGGAATCGGGAGAAGGGGTTCCACGTTGCAGACATCCCCGCCCACATGCTGCGCGACCGCTGGGGCCTGATTCATGCGCGCCCGATGCACGAATGCTTCTATGATGCCGAGCACCTGCGCCCGTCCAGGATCGGCATCGAGTACCTGCAGACGATCTTTTCCAACAGCGTCGGCCTCGACGACATGGAAGAAATGCGTAACGTCTTCGGCCCCGGCAATCTCGAAATGCAGTACCATTCGGTGAATACCGATGTCAACAAGCGCATCCGCTATCTCGAGTAGGCCGCGTGGAAGCGTTCGACGTAACGCTCCGCCGCGCGTCGCGGCTTCACTGGAGAACATGCCGACTCCTGAGGTTTCAATCGATGCGAACCTTCATCCCGCTGTTGTCGTGTTTGCTCATCACCTCGAATGCCATCGCCCAGGAAGAAAGGCCGGTCGAACATGACCTGTTCCCCCTGAACACGGGCATGCGCTGGACCTACAAGATCCAGGGGCAGGACGATCGCCTGGTGGTGAATGTGGCCGGGGTCGATCGCATCGGCGAAGCGCGATGTGTGCGACTGGAAGCGAGGCTCGGCAACCGCGTCATTGCCACAGAGCATCTGTCGCTTACCAAGGATGGTGCATTCCGCCATCGCCTTGATTCGGCCGACATCGAGCCGCCGCTGACGATTTGCAAGTTCCCCGCCACGCAGGGCCTGACCTGGGAGGCGCAATACAAGATCAACGACAAACGGGCGACACTGAGCTACGAGATCGAAGAAGAAGAGATAACCGTTCCTGCGGGCAAGTACAAAGCGGTGGCCGTGCGCTCGGAAATTCCCGATCGCGCGGGAGCGTTCCGGAACACCATCTGGTACGCGCCGAAGGTGGGCATGGTGAAGCAGGAGATCGCCGACGGCGACCGTACCGTGACGCTGCTTCTCGAAAAGTTCGAGCGACCCTCCGAGAAGGACAACGGCAAGTCACCGGCAAAGAAGTCGAAGCAGTGATGTAACGGCGCGAAGTGAATTTCATGCAGCATCCCGATGATACGATCGTCGCGCTGGCTTCGCCGCCGGGACCGGGTAAGCGCGGGATTGTGCGTCTGAGCGGGCCGGGCGTGCGTGACGCGGTGGTGCGTGTCTTCACTCCGGTGCCGCCGATCAACCAGCGCGGTTGCTTTGTCGGCCATCTGCGACTTCCCGGCCTGCATTCTCCGCTGCCGGCCATGCTGCTGTTCGCCGCTGCCCCGCGCACCTACACGGGGCAGGACACGGCTGAATTCCATCTCATTTCTTCATCACCACTGCTCGATGCACTGATGGCCGAACTGTTGAGTACCGGCGCGCGCTCGGCCGGGCCGGGCGAGTTCACGCAACGGGCGTTCCTCAATGGCAAGAAGGACCTGACGCAGGCCGAAGCGGTACTCGCGGTGATCGACGCCGCGACGCCAGATGAACTGGTCCAATCGCTGACGCAGTTGGCCGGGGGGCTGACCACGCCGCTGCAGGCGCAGCGGAACGACTTGTTGAACCTGCTGGCCGACATCGAAGCGGGGCTCGACTTCGCGGATGAAGATATTCAGTTCGTGAACAAGCCGGAGATGCTCGGTCGCATCGGTGCCGGCCTGGCCCATCTGTTGAATCTGCGGCGACAACTGGAATCACGCGCGGTCAGCGATCGGCCGTTCCGTGTCGTACTCATCGGCGAGCCGAACGCGGGCAAAAGCAGCCTTTTCAATGTGCTGGCCGGGAAGCCGCTGGCACTCGTCAGCGATCGGCCGGGCACCACGCGCGACTACCTGTCGCGCTCGGTCGTGCTCGATGAAATGTCAATTGAACTGGTCGACACCGCCGGTCGACAGGCTGCCGCCAACGACATCGAATCACAGGCGCAGGCACTGGCAGGGGCGCAATCGAGCTCGGCCGACCTGCTGCTCTGGTGCACGACGGACAATGCCGACTCACCCACGGTTGCCGCACTGCGCGTGCGAACCAAGGCGGATCTCGGCGTACCGCCCGGCGAGGCGCTGGCCGTCAGCGCGTTGACGGGGCAGGGGATCAACGCCCTGAAGCAAGCGCTGGCTGAGCGTGTGCGGGCCGCACGACGCCCGGCCCTGGCCCCCAGCCTGAGCCGTTGCCGCGGCCATGTGGAACAGGCCCTGACGCACCTGCGCGCCGCCCATCAGATCGTGCTGTTCGACGAGCCCGCGGAACTGCTGGCGCTGGAACTGCGCCTCGCCCTGGAACAGATCGGCGAAATGGCCGGGGCCGTCTACACGAACGATCTGCTCGACCGGATCTTTTCGAGGTTCTGCATCGGGAAGTAGTCGTTTCGACTATTTCGACTGTTGCGAATATTTCGACTACGTGGTACGTTGCGAGGTGCCCCGTTTGAAGGAGAGCGTACCGATGTCCGCACTGATTCGCAGGGATTTCGAGACAGTCGCACCGACCGAGGCGGACACGCGCCTTGCCCAGGAGTCGAGCCGGGTGTTGGCAGGCCGTAAGTTCGGGAAGCGTTCCAGCGTCCGCCTCTGTCTGGGCGAGGGCGCCGATGCGGAACCGGTCGTCGTGCCTGCGTCCGCGGTGCGGATGCTTCTTTACCTGCTCAAGGAGATGTCGCTGGGCAACGCAGTCACATTGATTCCCACGCATGCCGAACTGACGACCCAACAGGCGGCCGACCTGCTCAACGTCTCCAGGCCGTATGTCGTCAAGCTGCTGGAAGAGGGGAAGATTCCGTGCCGCACCGTCGGCACGTTCCGCCGCATCCGTTTCGACGATCTGATGGACTACAAGCAAAAGGATGATGCCGTCCGGAAGGCTATTCTGGATGAATTGACAGCTTTGGATCAGGAACTCGGGCTGTGGAATTGATGATGTTGTCTCCCGTCGCGGTCTGTGATGCTTGCGTTCTGTACCCGGCACCGCTGCGCAGCCTGCTGATTCAATTGAGTCGCGCCGGCTTGTTCAAAGCGAGATGGACGAACACTATTCGCGAAGAGTGGATGCGGAGTATCGTACGCGAGTACCCTGACATCAATCGACGGAAAGCAGAGCGAGTCCGCGAACTGATGAATGCGGCAATTCCGG
>Ga0105047_10010168_pt1 | contig 15404 bp, 2 predicted proteins | sample MAT04_FD_78384 | JGI IMG/M metagenome (GOLD analysis project Ga0105047, IMG submission 78384) | Freshwater microbial communities from Lake Fryxell liftoff mats and glacier meltwater in Antarctica - MAT-04 (megahit assembly) | ecosystem: Environmental > Aquatic > Freshwater > Ice > Liftoff... | reverse complement strand
GGAATGCGGTCACTTAATTGAAATTGAACAAATAATTTTTCGGTGTATTGTTTTTTCCCTTGCATGCTCTAAGATACATACCTTGTTTAAGCTGGAAAAAGTGGTTTTGAACATGAAAATGTGTACATTTGAGGGGTTGTGCAACAGGCACTGCTGTTACCGGTTCGTGCTTCTTTTCTATCTTGCCGCTGCCTGTCTATGTTGTATTGTCTTGGTACGCTGTCTTGGTAGCTCTTTTGCATTTTTGTCAGGTCTTGTGTGACAGGAAAAATGCAAATGTGCTACCAAGTGTGTGATTGAGAATTGGTTATAACACATTAAACCCTATACTTTACTACCAACATTAGTTCCTCCAGTTTGCTAATATCTTGATTGGCAGGGATAGAAAGCACAAATTCAGCATCAAGGATGATGCCCGTATGTTTTCCTATTTTCAAATTCAAATTGCTTGTTAAAGCAACATCACGTGCATCAACTTCCATTACATTGATTATAAAATTACCATCTAAATCTTTTACTTTAGCTACAAAATGCACATTTTCAATAGATATCGCAATTGCTTGAACAAAGTAAGGCAACCGAGATTTATGTATTTTCAACTTGACTGAACGGGTAGTTTTCAACAGAAGCCACTCATTGGGCATATCATGCTTTAGATTAATAGCAAAGTGTAAACCAACGTCATCAGTAATCGCCTGTTTTATCTCGTTCAGTTTCGTTCTGATAGAAGCGTTTGCCGCATTTTTCAATGTATCACCACCTTCGCGGGCAGTGTATTTAATATGGAGAATAACATCTGCTATTGTATTATAGTCAAACTGCTCAACTTCTGTTGGAAGCTCCAGTCTCCAACTGCTTACCGCACCAAGCCTTTCGAAAGGCATATATTTTTCATCCCTGAAATTCAATTCAAAGACACCACTATCATTTTGCGCTGAACTTATAGATATTGATTGCTCAAAATTTGCTTCAGAAAAAGCTCTAAACGAACTGTCCGAAGTACCAAGTGTTCTATAACTGCTACTTTTATGAATCAATTTTGCACTGATTGAAGTGTAAGGACCACTAATACATGGGATACTAATACTTACTGATTTTATTCTACGGAAATATTGCCCGGGAAAATCCATATCAAATAGAACCTCCGGTATTTCAAAGTTACAAGTGCCGGTATTTCTTAATTGGATCAATGCCAATGGATCGAGAAGTGAAATAGAAATATGTTTTATTATCTCAAATTCTCTCTTACTATTGGCCTCCATATACGCTTTATCCAATTGTCTTAGAGCAAACTGTAATTTTTCCCCCGACAATAATCCGTGATATTGATTGTCCCAATAAGCAGGTTGAATAATATTTGAGGGCGCAGTACCGAGTTCATAATTATAAGATGCTTCGGCTTTTAGTGCCAAATCAAAAGCGATATTATAACTCTGTCTATAGAGCAATTGTAATTGCTCTTTTTGCCATTGGTACAATTCTTCGTTAGTGAATTTTGAATATAAAAATGCTTCTGTTTCCTGGGCATTCTCAATTTGTTTTAGATGATTTGCTAATTCTTTTTGCGCTATTTGTACTCGTATCTGCGAGGAAATTTGTTGTTTATCTAATTGAATAATTTCTCTGCTTGCCATATTGGCTTGCATCACCCAATCCTGGTCTCTGCGAACAAAAGAACCCATTTTAGATGCTCTATTGGCTTCATAAGCGAATTGGCTACTCACAATGCCTGCTACTTTAGCTAAAGCACTTGTAGCTGCTCCAATATGCTGACCTCCCCAAAGAACTTTTGCCCCTACACCAAATGGTGCTCCCATTACACCAAATTCGGGAATTAAATGAAGAATACCAGCCAATGCTTCCAATGATGCAGATGTGGTTTGAGCAATATGAGCTGATTCTGCCTTTTCTAAATCTTCCTTCTCTTTAGGAATCAATTTTACACCTCTTTCTCCGCCATCTACAAGCCTAACATCTACATCTGGTTGTATGTCTGTAATATTGGTTTCTGATATGGAAGTATTTGCGTCAATATCTTCACTTAGTAATTCGACTGCTGAAACTTCCGTCTCATCTATGCCAAGCAATCCTAGGTAATGTGTCCTTCTTTTTACAGCCGTTTCTCTATTTTTAGCTACACTTTCAAGTTGAACTTTTGCATCTAATATTTGCCTTTCTTTGATTTGGGTAATCATTTGCAATAAGTTGTTCTCTTGAGTAGCCCTTAACCTACTCAGTACTTCACCTTCTTTCTTTTCGATAGCATTTAGCATGGTAGCACCAAGTCCTTTCACCTCGTTACATAATTCATTTGCTTTTTGCAACAAATATTGGTAACGATAAGATGAAACCGTATTTCCTGTAAGTATATCATCAATACTCAAACCTGCCGCGGCAGCTCTTATCAGCATCGCTGGATCTATAGGTGGTTCAAAGAGTGCCAACTTTCGAAATGTTCCTTCTATATTTTGGCAATGCCGAATCTTGAAAAGTCGATCCGCAACAGTGTCCCACGACTGGAGTAATTTTTCATTGCCAGGAATGCAGAAATAAAATGATTCTCCTATACCTAAGATACCGCCCGAGCCTTCAGTTCCATCTGTTGAAAAGCTACTGCTGTATGGTATTAGATTTTCCATTTCCACCATAGCATTGGAAAAATCGTCCAACGTATTTCGTAAATCATGGTATGTTTTTGCCACTACATCACCCCGCTTTGGCACAAATTCTGGTTTTCTGCCAAGGATATGACCTGCGATTACATAAAGTTGTGTTGCTTCATTGATGGTTTCGATGGTATCTTTTCTGAATAATTCATCACCCCAAACTATCAGATTATCTACGTACTGTAGGACTACCTTAATCATGTAGGCTGATGGTCTTCTTGCTGCTATTTTATGCGGCTTAAACGGGTGTTCCCGCCAGTCTTTAATAGCAACATTTTCAGTAGTATCAGATCTTTCTACATTTATTTCAAGTAAAATATCCTGAATCCTTTTTGGTATGCCTATTTTGAAAGGCACTACTTTCCAATATTTTTCTGCTTCATGACCAAGTATGGGGGCCTCATTGGTAGTTGGGTCAAAAATATAATGAAACCAATTCATGGCTTCGGCATATTTGCCATTTTTACTTAATCGTGTTGCTATGAATAAAGGTATATGAAAAAACAATTCCCAATTGTATTGCGAGTAAGCACCATTAATAGAAAAATCTATATTTTCTTTAGGCAAGGGTAAGCTAACATTACGAGTAGGGCTAAATACATTCCTGAAAACATTGCCGTTATCATCATAAGTCAAATTGGTGTCGGCATTTAAAACAGTTGCGACACCTCCCTGATTTAAAAGTTCAATAAAGGTGCTGGTGTGCGGATGGAAAAATGTTCTGAATTCTAATGCTTTTACTGCTTCTACCGGAGGAATGTAAATAATGCCCAGCATTGGCAGCAAGCTATTAACTGTGAACCCAGCGGAATTGCAAACATCCAACTTATCAACCCTTCCAATGTTCTTATACTCTTTGAACGCATTATAAACATTTTGCTTTGCCTTACTGTTTTTAGGTTTTACCTTTTCTTGAAAAGATGTAATTGGTATTTTAGGTTTTAAATCAGTTGAATTAGTAGTCAACAATCGTGGAGTAATTGGGTCAACTATAAATTGGTATTCCATTTCTTTTAGCCATGGACTAATGAATTCATCTACGCTATTTACATTTTCAGATGGAAGTGCGAAATAGCTTTTATTGGTGGAATTGAAGAAAAAAGGACTTGCATTTTGGCCCCAAAATTCAACATCATTTTGGTTATATAATACGTTGTAGTCGGTATTGTTATTCAAATAAATTGATTGCGAACTATTAAGAATTTTCTTCGCAAAAACTGAGTTTTTATGCATTGAAGAAAAGCTTTGTTCATGATTCAAAATCAAATTACTGTAGCCAAGTAATGCAAATCCTGAAACCAAAATTTGTAATCCTTCAAACAAATTATCACTGTATTCAAGTTTGAATCCATTATTTATATCAGTAGAAATAAAACTCCCCTGATGGTAAAGTTCAAATGATCTATGTAAAGAAATTACAATCGCATTTGTTTCTTGAACGACACTAATTTTAAATTTATAAGACTTAAGCTGTTCAAAAAATGAGGCATCAGTTCTTCCAATAAATCCGGGTCTCAATGCCTCTTTAGACATTTGCTTAGGTGTCCATTTTCCATCCTTTAGTTCTGTCCAGCAGAGTTTTATTTCCCAATATTTTAAAGGTTCATTTTGATTAAAAGGCTGTTCACTTGATTCTTCTGCTGTTTGCGAAAGAGCAGCCGCGCTGGTTTTCACCTTTTGAAAAAATTCAGGCCAAAACAAAAACAACCTTCCTTTCCACACGATAGGCATTAGGTGGACGCCACTATTTTCACCATCCTCTACGCCTTTGATATCTACAGGTATTTTTTGCCATGATGACCATACATCAAAAGCACTTTCGTAGGTGCGATAATAATAAATATAGGGTTGAGCATGAGTCCTGCCTACAAGGTGCAATCTATAACTTGTGGCATCTTCGCTATTTTGTTGGTGAATGCCGACCAAGTCAAGATTCGACACAGAATCTAATTTAGAAAGATAATTTCTGAATGCTGTTTCTACACTTGCATCGGTGATATCATTTTGTAATAGCTCCGATTCTAAATCTTTAAAAAATGGCGTCTTATCATCTCTCCACTCTGGCTCTAGCCAATTTTCGGGATACAGAAAAATTTTGCGGTTGGCTTCCCACACGCGGTAGTTTTTCATCCACGACCACCTGTTTTTTTCTATTTGATCAGGTGATACTTCATTTTCGAGGTTTAGAAAGCACCGTTGTATAAATAATTGCACTGAAGATATCGCTTGTTTTATGCGGGACGTGTCCATACAAGCGTCCATTTGGACATCAATGAGGAAAAATTCAAACAGCCCATCGGCATCTTTAACCCCATGGTCTATAAGTGTTTGATTATTTATCAGAGAACTGATCAATGCTAATTTTTGATTTTCCCTAAGCTGGTCATTTATTTTTGCCGATGTAGCGAGCCAGCTACTTTCTTCATACTTTGCTTTTACAGTTTGGATAGCATCCCCGGCAAGCTTTGTCCACAATGTAAAATCCGATGGCACAATTGAAAATTTTATCAGGGAAGAAATATTTAGCCCTGATTTAGTGGATGTTTCGATTATGCTTAGATAAAGACTGATTGCTTTTTCGTTATTAAAAGCTGACCTATCATGGTTAAAATGAGTAAATAAACCTTCCAAATTTTCTTTTGACCAACCAAGTCTTATTACTATTGATGCTTTCAAATCCTCCAACGGAGCAGCAGATTTTGCAGCAGTAAAAATTGCTAATAATGACGCCTTGCCAATTCCTGTATAATTTCGAAGCCTTGTATAATCTACCAATCGCTCCCACTGAAGAAGTGTAATAGTTTTAAATGTTATTTCATCAAAGTCAATCTTATTATTGAAAATATAAATGACTTCCTCTGGTTCTAACTTTAATGTATTGATGATCAAAGATGCTTTTTTCAACTTAGGCAATTCCTCTTGTAGTATAGCTGGATTTTCAACTAAATTAAATGGAAGCTCGATGAGCGTTTCGGTAATTGCAGCATCTAACGATATAGCTGTTGAAATTAAGGCAATCAGTTCTTTCTCTGCTTTCACTTTCTGAGCAAAATCCAACAAAGTCGCAGGTTCAGGCAGATTTAGTAAAATTGTATTGGCCATCTTTTCCACTTCAGTTGTGGTGTACCCAAAAGGTTTAGATGACAAATCGATATCATTAAACAAAAAGCTCAATAATGGCAATGAGCATCCTGAGGCCTTTATTTTTGAGGCCTTTTCTAAAAATAACAGCGTATTATTAAAGTCGGATTTATCAAAAGGATTGATATGTACCAATGATTTAATTAAAATAAAATCTGCGATTGAAAGTTTTAGTGACTTTGCTAAAAGTACATATCGATAAATGTTAGTGATATTTTCCAGGTTTAGGACGGAGGCATCATTAAGTCCTGAATTTTCTTTTATACTTAACAAATCACTTTCCGAAATCCCGAAAGTTCCCAACAAATAAGGGGAATGGTCTTTTATTTCATCGGTGTTCGTCAATGTGATAAAAACAGGATCTATCGATCTATTTGCTTTGCTTAAAAACAAACGATGGTATGTGGATTTACTGTCACCAAAATCCATTTGTCCCCACAGAGTATGAAGCCTATCTATTGAAATACTTGTGAGTTTTGCTACTTGGGCAGCTTTTGACAATTTTTGAATCACTTTTTCATTGATATCAGCCTCGCCTGTAGCAGACACCAATTGGTCTAACTGGCGAATAGTCCAACTCGTATTTCGCCACAATCGGATAAAACGATGAAAACGATCTAGGAATGTATCTGATAATTCAGGTAGGCCAGTAGTTATACTTTCTATGCTTCGCAGTTCTGTCGTGTTGAGGTCACATTTTGAAGTCGGCTCAAATAAGGTAACGGTGGTGGTTGCATCTACCCTTGGGTTAAGAAATTTGGTCGTTAGCAACGCTACCACATCTACATATTTTAAACCTGTTTTTCTAAGTAAGACAGGTATCTTCTTAATATCTGATTTAAATGTAATTTCGTCAGCATAGCCAAAATAGGTGTTCAGTCTTTCAATGGAGGTACTGGTACCATCGAAATTTTGCTTTGTAATAATTTGAAAAGTCTTTTCATTTATTGAAAAGTACTCAGCGGCAATTTGGTTTTTAGTAGCTGTATTCTCATCTTTTTTGAATAGAGTCATCAAATCAAACCTGCTGATATTTATTTGATTGAAATGGGTCCGAATAACATCTAAAGGCTGGTGATAAGGCAGCGAAAAAGGATAAACTGCATTACTTAATATATTATATGCATATTTCTGAAAATTCTGGGGTTCAGCTCTAAGTTCTGCCGCAGAAGTAGGACCTGTATCATATCCGGGCAATCCCGCTACCCCTGAAAAAGCAACATAATATTCCAACACCTCATTCACTAAATCGATATAAGGAATAATGGTGTTGGTATTTTCACAAGTAAGTTTGAGATGAGCAAGATCTGGTCTTCTCGATAGCAAAACATCATATGGGCTCTGAGGATCTCTATCGCTTTTATCTAAAAACCGTAAAATATCTACTAAATATGCAGCCGGACTATAAACTGATCTGCAATGATCACATTCGCAAATACTGGTAGTGCCAAACAATTCTTCAAAATTAGGAATCGCTGATTTTACGGCAGCTAAAACACCTCCAGATCGGAGTATAGCAGGCATGGGAGACAATACTTCCTTGTGCAGGGTTACGGCAATTTGTTTCGCTCTGTTACTTATAAATTGAGCCCTTTCATATACCTGGTAAGCATTTTCTTCTCCAATGCTGCCACTCATTGTTTTTATAAATGTGGTTTGGGGGATGGCATTTATTTGTGCAGCAGATATAAAGTTGGCTGCTTTTAATTTTTCGAGCGTACTGGCTACAGGACTTACCTGATACAATCTTTGCAGTATCTTAATTTCTGATTTTATAGCAGTACTTTGTTCTTTATCAATAGCATTGACTATCGTATCGTAAGTATCTACATTGGATTTGCTAATATCAAAATCAAGTGCTTTTTCAAAAAAAGCAATTACACCAGCATGAGTAGATTTATCCATATTAAAGGCATTCCTTTCATTCATGATGGCGATACGTTGGGTAGGAAAACTAGCATCAATTATCCCTTGCATGCTTGCTGCATATTCTTCTTTCGAGTAGTTAGCATCAGCAGGCATTCCTGTTTTCTCAATAATGGCTGTCCATTGTGTAGTGTCTAATTTTAATAGTTGTTTTGGTTCTGTAATTCCCATGCCTACTCGTAAGGTTTCAATGAGCGGATAGTGAGATTGCGTTAGTACAGATAATTGGTTACCGAATAATAATCCCTGAATAGCTTTTTCATTGCCTTTGAATGCTTCCTGATTGGGTAAATATTCTTTCCAGAATTTTTCGGGTTCACCATCATACTGCTGATGTGCTGTGAGATAGGCCGCTTGTAGTTTTTTGTCAGGCAAAGAAATACTCAATAGCTTTTGAAAATCCTTTACTTTTTCGTCTATTGGTTGATTTAAAATAACTCTTTGAGCTAATGAAATAATTTTTTGTACAAATTCCTGAATATTTTTTTCATCATAATGCCCAATGATATTCTCCTGAATAGACTTTTTGATGGCCTCTTGAAATGTAGCTATTTTCATCAAAGCCAGTGAGGGCATATACAATGAAATTTGCTGACGGGCTATTCCATATAACAACTCATGAGGGAGATTGTCATTATGGAAATCCATTGTAATTTGTGCAGATTCAACCAACAATGAAACATAAATTGGGTTTTGCTCTGACTCCTCTGCTAAAAATGATTTTTGGTCTTCTGAATCAGATAATTGATGTAGTTGCAGTTTTGCTCCTTCAACCAATGGCATAATGGCTTGCATCACTGTGGCATATTCTGATATTCCACGTTGAGCAGTTTGCATTAAGCTAACGTTCAGGTTATTTAGCTCAAGGTTTTTGTTCCAGGCTTTTTTATTGGATAATGTAGATCTGCCTATTATGAGGTCTTTCTCTACTACCATTGCCACTACATCAGGCATACCCCGCTCCTGCTTGGCAAACTTTTCTGCTGTAAAAGTGATGGAATAGCTGCCATCATCTGCTGTAGTGGCCTGCCCTAATAATTCGATACCCGCTTTTTCTAATTCTTTGCCCGAAGTAGCCGTTTTATAAATAGCCGCACTTTGCAAGTCTATATCAACCAGATAAACTGGTTGATTAGGCAAAGCCTCTTTTAAGGCGTTGGTTACTATACCGCTTACTTTGTAAGCATTTTTGTTAGGGAAAGGAAAATCTACTGGTGGCACTGCGTCTGGCGGCTCGGTAGCGGCAATATCTAACACGATTTCTATACTAGAAATATCCAAAGCTAAATTACATATCACCGAATCTATAGTTGATTTGATTAGTTTTTGTCCTTGATAAATTTTGAAATACACATCAGGTTTCTTATCCAAAAACAACTCTTTAAACCTCAATGAGTCAAATATTAAATTAAACTCTCCTTTTGCGTTGGTAGTGGACTCTGATAAGAAATCATCAACTAACAGGTCTTTATCCCAAGCCTCGATACGCAAATTGGCGAGAACGATTTTGGAAGTGTTGACTAACCTTCCTTGGATTTTAATAGATTGTTGCATTGCCATGACTTTTTATTTTAATGTTTTTAGATTTTATTTTTTTAGTTTAATATATAAAATGTTTGTTCCCAAAGGCACCAAATAAAGGAGAAAAAATCTGCGAATCATTGTCATCAATTTTAAACTCAAAATTGCCTTTTTCATCGGAAAATGTTTTACCGATTTCAGCTTTGAGGATTCCTTCTTTGTCGAAAAGAGAAATTTGCAATTTTGCAATTCCAGCTTTGTTGATGGTATTGATTAATTGCATTAGAATCTTTGGCATTAGATTTGTCTTTTTTATTGTTGTTGGTGGAAACATTTAAGATATATAACCACCGGTTCCTTGGTAATCCAAATCGTTGAATTCTGTGTCGTTCCAATCAACATAATGACGATTATGCGAATCAACATGTACAACTCCAACTCTTTCTCTGGGTGTGGACGTGGCATAAGGTCCCATCCCTTGTATAATTCTATATTCACCACCTTCCGCAATATTAGCAATTGTATCTATACCGTTAGTACACATTGTCATAAATGGGGTAGGTGAATAACAGCTTTGCTCCCCCGACAAATATCTTGAAAAGGAAAGTACATCCTGGATTGAAAAATAGGCACCTAAAACGTGAAGTGCATTTGTAAGCGTTATTATTCTTGATATGGATGGTGTTGCAGCATGTGGTGTTGCAGCATGCGGTGTCGGTGGTGATTGAGTAGCAGCAGGAGTTGAAGGAGTTGGTGCTCTCCTAGCTCTTAATATTGCTCTCATTCGTTCAAGTCTTTCGGTAATAGTGGGGCGTGTAGGTGTTTCGGGAGGTGGCCATGTGCCAGTACCAATCCAACTTGGTGGAGGGGTAATCGGTGGATTAATCGTTCGCATTAATTGTCTACTACCTTCAGCAAAAGTAGGTCTTCCAGCATCAATCCATAATTGAGGAGGAGGGACCGAGGAAGGAGGCAGCGATTGAGGAACTGATGTAGCCCTTGGTGCCGATCGTGGAAGCGGCCTTCCTGGTGGGGGTATTGGTGGTAATCTTCTTTGCGGAGGGGTACCGCCGGCTTCTGTTCTTTGAGGCGTTGTCTCTACTGCCTGCGCAGTTGATGATGGTATATCAGTTGCCTCTAAAGGGTGAGGACTCCTATTACTCTCTAAGTCAGTCAAATGGTATGCTATGGTAAGCATTTTTAGACGAAGTCTTAAAAAACCCATAGGATCACTCCAAATAGTAGGTGGAATATATACATTAGGCCCATCGCCGTATCCACTAGTGTCAGTCGAATTTATCGGTTCATTATGGCAATACGCATACAAATTCACTCCATCGCCAATTCCTATCGGGTCGCTACTACACCACCTCCCCAACCACGGCAAATAATACCTTGCACTATGGTAAGCCATCCCTGTTTCTTCGTCCCGCTCCATGCCAGTGTATTTGTATCTTTTGGCGGTGGTATGTATGGTTGCATTTTTAGCATGGTAAGCGGTAGTACCAAACGGGTGGTATTCTTCGTAAGAAATAATATTGCCGCTGCCATCACATTCCAAACCTACTGAGCCTAAGTGGTTGCTGTATTGGTAACGTTGTACAATGCCTGTAGTGAGTTGGTTGTTATTGGTTTGCAAAATATGTTCTGCTATTAAAATCCGCTGGTCATCAACAAATAAATGGTGGGTTTCTATTTCTTCCTGTAAAACGGTTCCGTTCCATCTGCGGTATAGTTCCATACCACCCAGATAAATCCGTTCTTCTATCATGCCATTCAATCTTTCTATGCGTTTGCGACAGCGTTGTTTGCCAGTACCATAATTGTAAAATACGCGGCCCCCGCCACCGAGGTTGGCGGTATAAATCATATCCCGGTAATCCCATTGCATTTTATATTCATGCGCCACATTACCAAGGTTAAGCATGCTACCATGGGTATCATAATTATAATGGATGGCTGTACTTTCATCGCTGCCTGTTTGTGTACTCAACAATCGGTTGCTATCGGCTGCATACCTATAATTTCTGGTCCATCGCTGGGTAAAACTGCCAATGCCAGCACGATGCCTCATTTGCAAGATGTTACCTACAGCATCATAACGGTATTCCTGCAGGTAGTTGCGGCTTGCAAGCGGGTCGTTGATGGGGAAGGAGACTGCAGACATATCAGATGGATTCCCATGCCCGGGTGCCTCATCTAAACTTGCATTTTCCCTGCCTTCGGCTTGTATCAATCGGTAAAGGGCATCATACGTATAGCGGTTGCGTGGCTCTACCCGTTGATTGTTAAAAAATACAGGTTCGTAAGCATCATCCAGTATCTCCGTAATATTGCCTGACGGGTCGTAGGTATAATAGAGATTCTGCAGCACATTGGGGTTGCTTAAATCACTGGGCGTATTGGGCAAGGCTTCTCCCGGACTGCTGCGGGTAGTTCGGAGTTGTGCCAGGCGAAAGGTGAGAGGATCATAATGGTATCGGGTGGTAGTTCCATTACCATAACGCATACGGGTACGCTGGCCTTTGGCATTGTATTCAATGTTTAATACTGCTTCAGTGCGCTGTCCATTCACCGTATGTATTTCACTTTTTAATACGCCTCGTTGGTTGTAGGTTGGCGTATAGGTAGCTGGTAGTCTTCCTGCAAGCTGCCAGTTTTCCATATACACCATGCGGTTGAGTGCATCGTATTGAGTTCTTTGTGTAAATATTTCGGCAGAGGATATTTCAGAATTCCAATCAATAATGGATTGGTTATAAAATACGGTCAATTGCCTCGTGGCTTCTAGCAAATTTCCTTTAAAATCAATTTGTACGCTTGTGGTCAATCCGCCTGAGTCGTAATGTTGAAACATTTGTCCATTTAGGTTTTTTACTTTTGCATCAAGCAAAGTTTCTCCATAAACAATCCGTTCAATCACTTTCCAATCACCATCGTTCACTTTTAATTGCATTTGCAAGGGCCTGCGAAGTTCATCATATGTGGTACGCATTATTCTATATTCGGTCAGAGCACCTGTTTCGGCCTGTAGTTCGTTTTCATCCCAGGCATAAAAGGGTTGGCCATTGCTGTCCATAATCATCCATCGGTCGCCAGCATCCATACTGTGTTGAAATAAAAGATTGCCAGCTATGTCATAACAAGGAGCATAACCGCTTGTTGCACCAGAAATATTGATGTATTCCATCACACGATTGCCACGGGCATCTTGTATCCAAAGTGGTTTGCCCTCAGTATCTAATTTTGTATAGGTAATAAATTTCTCTTCCACTATTGAACCATCCTGCTCATATTTGTTATGTGCAATGGCAATCACATCCCTGCCCAATCCATCAAAATGTACAACGGCCGGTGTGTTGGCATGAAAGGCAGATAGCCTAGCTGCTCTCTGTTGGGCCGTATTTCCAACTATGTTGTTTGCATACCAAACATTACCCGTTTCTAAAATAGTATCGTTGGCATCATAAGCCAAACTATACCAGGGTGTAAATACCGATCTTATGAAAGTACCATCTGGCATTTCAGTGCGTATTGTCCGACCTGCTGCATCATAATACAATATAGGAGTGACGCCTTCTTCCCTCGGTTCTTCGTATTGGTGGCCTACAGAACTAAAGTAGGGCTCGTATTGCTTTACAGGTTTTCCTTTATTATTGAGTATGGTTTTGCCATTGGCCAGCCAACGTAATGGAAGTCCATCCCGTTCAGGCTCTGCTTGTTTCTTTGTAACAATGATATTCCCTGAACCATCGGAGTATTCAAAGGCTGCCTGCAAAGGGCTGGGAGTACCCAACTCCTGTGCCACATGTTTTTCTCTTACAATTCCTGCAGCACAAGCAGGATGATGTCCGTAGGTAATTCTACCATCCGGTTCAATTTTTTCACCAAAATAATAGAGGCTCCGGGCAGTGGCATTGCCCAACAGGTTTCTGGAAATAATTTCATTGTACGTTTCCGTAAAATAAGAAACAATCATCTCAAGACTGGGATGAATCAATGCATCATCAAAACCCAACAGATTATCAGCTTCTTCTCTTTTTCCCATTACGGCAACAGCCGTTGGCATTCCCAATATATCAAATACTACTTCAGAAATATTGTCATTTAGATCAACCATCCTCTGTGGTGCCAATACACGGTAATTAAAGTTTTCAATGCGTGTGGTATTGCCAAGGACATCGGTAGACGATTCGATAAACAAATCCCTGGGATCATATTCCAATTGGGTATTGTTACCGAAAGGATCGGTGTATCTTTCTGGTAAATAGAAATGTAAAGCTGCATCCACATTAAAACCTGCAATGCCCGATCTTACCCAATATTGACCAGTAGTATCCATGTCTGAAAAACGATTTTGCAGAACTATTCCGCTTAAGTAGCCGCTTGCATTTGCATTATTCAAATCATCCCTCACTTCACTTGTTAATTGACCTGGTTTTAATATTGCGGATAGCAAACCGTTAGTAAGTGCCAGCTTGTATGTTTCATAGGGCAAACCTAATTTACTTTGTTCTCCCCAAGGCAATGGATTTATAAGGTCTTCAGCGAAATACAATATTCTGGAATGCTCTACGCATCTTGTTTGCGGGCTGATTCTGTTTGGAAGTTGATGGTATGGAATTTCTTCAACCAATTCAGCTATCTGATGGCTTCTTATTTCATTAATAGAAAAATACAATCCTTCGGCTGGTACTATGCCCGTTAATTCAAATGTTTTGGATTCGATTGGTATTCTTAACCGATAAGTATTTTCTGTTACAATATCATTGCTGAATTTATTTTCTGAAAATACCATTAAGCTTTCACGTTGTACCTCATGAATCAGCGAAAGGATTGCTGACATAATGCCAGCTTCTGAATGCTGCCCAATACGAGGATAAGTGACAGCCATTGATTCAAGTGTGTTACCATATTCATCCTGCTTTAAATTGAATGAGTGAGCAATACGAGGATCCGGTATAAGTGCATCGCTTGTTAAATCAAGTTCATATTGATAGGTAATCGCTTCGCTCTCTGCAGCAAAAAAAACGGCAAATTCATTATTTGCCTTGGGCTGAACGAAATTGATTTTACAATTATGAAAAGCTGTTGAAAATAGTTTGATTCGTTTTTCTTCACCTCTCGAAAATGCTTCAACCTCAAGTTCATATACTTCTTGTCGCAAGGTCATTCCTTTGCAGGAACGCAGCGCCTGAGGCCATTCTTGACTTGTCAAATTTAAAGAGGACAAATCAGGTTCAGGTAAGGCCTTTTCATGAAAGGCTGCTGAAGCCGGGGCAAAGTATTCGTGTTGAAACTGGTTGAGTATTTTTTGACTTCCGAAAAAAGCTCCTGTATGATACCAGGTTATGGTTTTGACTGGGGGTTGATAAAGTGTTAGGTCGTCTGTTATATATGGACTGTTTGCATTTGCTGATGCGAATGTTCCAAAGTTTTCAGCGTCCGTTTGTTCCACCCTGCCAAAGCCCCTGAACTCCCTTTCTGCATGATCGTAATAGCCATGATGATAGCTGTATTGAGAGGTAAAACAGGAGTTTCGCCATTTATCTTTGGTTATTGTTTTTGTTAATAAATGTACGGGGAAATGTAGCTTTGTTACCCAAGGTTTTCCAGCCAATTTATCTTCAATATAAAATTTAGTAGAAGGAGTATATTCCATTGAAGTCTCCTTACCCATATTATTTTTATAAGAAACCATGATGTGTGGTTTCTTGCTGTTCATCAGGTCAATATATTTGAGCGGTGCATTTGAATCTTTTGCAAGTGGACTTGACCAAACAATACAGGCGACCCCGTTACCTAATAAATCAGTGACCGTTATTTTAGCTTGCGAATGAATTTCTGGGAAAGGGTCTATCTCAAAGGGAGTTGTACCAAACCGATTACCACTTAAGTTTTTCCAACAGGTAAATTTATTTTTACCGAGGTAAACAATGTCAGTAGTTCCAGAACCATCAATATCAGTCAATCTAAGGTATGATGGATTGAATGCATCTGGATAATCAAAAACGGGAGCATTGTCCATGGCTACTTTTGCCCCGAATTTTCCATAGCCTAGATTGGGCCAATAACAAACTTCTCCATTTCTGATTCTTACGATATCAGACATTCCACTGCCCGACATATCAGCCAAGAAAATAGTTTGTT
>Ga0105047_10010166_pt1 | contig 15406 bp, 12 predicted proteins | sample MAT04_FD_78384 | JGI IMG/M metagenome (GOLD analysis project Ga0105047, IMG submission 78384) | Freshwater microbial communities from Lake Fryxell liftoff mats and glacier meltwater in Antarctica - MAT-04 (megahit assembly) | ecosystem: Environmental > Aquatic > Freshwater > Ice > Liftoff... | reverse complement strand
TAATTCAGCCGGTTGACGTTGGTCGCCTCGGGCAAATCCGACCGGACTTGCCGGTCGTAGGGCATGTAGTTGGCATAGCCACCGAACGAAGGCAGCAGCCCGGCGCGCATCACGATGCGGTTGCCCTCGGCCACGGCATTCTCGGCATTGCGGGCGACCATGCGGGGCGACTGGCTGACGGCGGAGGCGAGGATTCCTTTTAACGCCGGAAAGTAAGTTTCCGGCACTGGCAGGGAGCTATTGTAGGTCGGCTGGGCGTAGAGGGCGGTCAGGGCGCTGAAAACCAAGGGTAATCCAAGCGCGAGGAGACGGAATAGACGGGGCATATATAAGGTAGAGGGTGAAACAGGAAAGTTGGCAGCCGGCCCTGGGCTTGTCGAGGGAGCGAAACGAACGGGCAGGAAACTGACCTTAGGTGGGTCGACTTGACGAAGATGGCAGGTTCGAGTGACGCCTTTTGATTGCAGCGGTTCCACCACAAAATGCGAGACGCCATTTCGGACGAAATTTACCGAAGCCCGAATGTCCATTAAGATGACAAGCCAGCCCCGACGACCCACTAGCGCTGATTTGCCTTTACTAAGACTCGGCAGCATTCCGTTTTGACCCCTGTGAGTCAGACTACGTCCAAATCCAGCGTTTCCCTCTTCGGCTTCGTCACCGATCTCTGGCGCCAGCGGGAGCTGCTCTGGCAGTTCACCCTGCGGAATGTCGAGGTCCGCCACAAAGGCAGTTACCTGGGCCTGATCTGGTCGTTCCTCAACCCGATCCTGATGCTCGGACTCTACGTGCTGGTGTTTGGCTATATTTTTGGCGGCAAATTCGGCGTGCTGCCCAACGAAACCAAGGTGGACTATGCGCTGGGTATTTTTTTCGGGCTCACCCTGTTCCAATTCTTCTCCGAGGTGATGGGGGTCTCGCCGCTGATCATTGTCGGCAATCCCAATTTTGTGAAAAAAGTGATCTTCCCACTGGAGATCCTGCCCGCGGCCAGTGTCGGAGGGGCATTTTATCACATGCTGATCAGTCTGGGCCTCGTGCTCATTGGCGTTCTTTTCTTCGGGCACGGTGCGAGCTGGGGCATCCTCTGGCTGCCGGTAATCGTCGTCCCCCTGGTTTTCCTGGGTTTGGGCGCGGCGTGGCTGTTTTCCGCCTTGGGCGTTTTCTTCCGCGATATAGGTCAGCTCATGCAGTTTCTGATCATGGCGCTCATGTATGCCAGTGCGGTGTTTTTCTCCGCGTCAAAAGTACCGCCCGAAATCTGGGTGTACCTGCGGTTCAATCCCTTGTTACTAGCCATCGAGCTGGCCCGGGACACTTCCCTCTGGCAGCGTCCGATGAACTTCCATTACCTGGGGTATCTTTATTTCAGCGGGTTAGTCGCCTGCTTTCTCGGCCACGTCGCCTTCCGCAAAATGAAGCCAGCGTTCGCCGACGTGCTCTGAATCACCCCAATGTCGCCGCACCACGGACACGTTTTCTGGCTCTGCGGCTTCTCCGGAGCGGGAAAATCCACCCTCGCCACGTCGCTGATCGCCAGCCTGCGCAGCCGCGGCCTGCCCGTTCTGGCCCTGGACGGTGACAGCCTGCGCTCCGGGCTTTGCCAAGGCTTGGGATTTTCGGCGGAGGATCGCGCAGAAAACCTGCGGCGTGCCGCCCACGCGGCCCGGTTGGCCTCCGAATCTGAACTCAACACGGTCGCGTCCTTCATCACGCCGCTCGAAGCCAACCGGGCAATGATCGACCAGATTCTGGGCCGGACCGGCTGGTCGCTGGTCTTCGTGGACGCACCGCTGGCCATCTGCCAGCAGCGCGACGCCAAGGGACTCTACTCCCGCGCCACCCAAGGCAAGGTGGCCCAGATGACCGGTTTGTCGTCACCTTTTGAATCCCCCCTCACCGCTCATTTCGTCCTGCGCACTGCCGAAGAATCGGCTACACAATCCTCAGCGCGGCTGCTGGAGTTTGTCCTTGGGCGCCTGTCGGTTGCAGCCGCATAATTTGCCGATGCCTAACCGTTCACCTAACCACCCTAACTCAGGCGCCCTTTGGTCGGCCGCTCCCGGGCCCGTTCGATTTATATGAGTAGCGGCTCCGTCATTTCTGTCCGCAATATCAGCAAATCCTATCGCATATGGGAAACTCCAGCTGCCCGGCTGCTAGCGCCTTTGCTGGAAGGATTCACCCGTTTCTTACCAAAGCAGTCATTCATTAGCCAATGGGCGCGAAAGCGAGTGACGAGCTATTACCGGGACTTCGCGGCCCTGCAGGACATCTCCTTCAAACTAGGTCGGGGCGAAGCCATGGGCATCATCGGCCGGAATGGCGCGGGGAAAAGCACCTTGCTGCAAATTATCGCCGGCACGCTTCAGCCCACCTCGGGCACAGCCCAAGTCCAAGGTCGAGTGGCCGCGCTGCTGGAACTGGGCGCAGGCTTCAATCCCGAGTTCACCGGGCGGGAGAATGTCTTCCTCAATGGCGCCGTCCTGGGATTGAGCCAGGCCCAGATTGCCCAAAAATTTGGCGCAATCGCCGCCTTCGCTGAAATCGGCGATTTTATGGACCAGCCGGTCAAGACCTACTCCAGTGGCATGGGTATGCGGCTCGCCTTCGCCGTCCAGACCGCGGTCGAACCTGACGTGTTGATCGTAGATGAGGCTATGGCGGTGGGTGACGCTCCATTCCAGGCCAAATGCTTTAAGCGGATGCGCGAGCTATTGGAAAATGGCGTCGCCCTCCTCTTCGTGTCCCACGATGTCGGCACCGTCCGCGCCATTTGCCCTCGGGCACTGTGCTTATCCGGCGGACGAACCCATTCCCAAGGTACGGCGAAGGAAGTTTGCGATGACTACCAACTCCTCTGCATGCGCGAGCAGGGCATTGTCGGGGATATGGCCAAAGCGCCCGCCGAGTCCATTACGGAGGCGGCGGCTAATTTCCACATTAAAAACGGCCCACGAAATCAGGAGTTTGCTCGGCACGCGAACCAACAGCGCGCGGGCAGCGGAGTGATCAAGTTCATCGACTGCTATATCGCGGATCAACAAGGGCGGCCCACCAACAACGTGGAATTCAACCAGGAGGTGCTGGTGTGCTGGCTAATGGAGGCGCGCGAAGCCGTCAGCGCCGAGGTTGTTATCGGAGTAAATATTAAAAATGTGAAAGGAATCGAAGTGCTTTCGGCCACTGACAAAGAGCGCGACCACATGCTTAACCTGCAAGCTGGTCAGACCGTTCTGGTCACAATGCCGTTCGGATTCCCGCTCAGCGCTGGCCGTTATTACCTTACCTCGTCTCTCTTCCGTTTTCCACCCGGGAGTAAATTTCTGTACGATACGATCAATTTCGATGAGTCTGAGTTATTTGATTTGGTGGAGTACAGCTGCTACTTTGAGGTCAATTGGAACCGCCGTTGGGCGCATTATGGGCCCGTCCAGCGGGATAGTCCCATGACGTTCAAACCCTTGTCGCCTTCATCCTAATTAATATCTCTCCTCTCGTGAAAACCTCTCGTTCCACTGGCAGCAACGCGCCCAACCTGCCTCGGCTGGTGATTTGTTGTGGGATGATCCGATCGGGCTCGACTCTGCAGTATCAACTGGCGAACGAAATACTGGCGAAGGCCGGCCCGGTACAGAAACTGGGCTTTATTTTTCCAGACAAGCAGGTGCCGGCTGAGTCGAGCCAAGGGGCGCCCGGCAGTTGCAAGCTTCACCATTGGGATGAAAAACTCGGGGCCAAGTTGATCGCTCATGAAGCCATCGGTCTCTACTGTTTCAGGGACTTGCGTGACGTCGCTGTCTCCGCCATGCGCAAATTCAACATATCCTTTGAGGAGTTATGGGAGAAGAGGTGGCTGCACACTGCCGTAAGAGACGGTGAGCGGTGGCTAGATATGCCAAATGTGTACTCGGCCAAATATGAATTGCTGGTCAACGAGTTGGTAGCCGAAACGTCCCGAATTGCAGCTTGGATTGGTCTCCGCCTTGAGACCCGGACCATTGCAGCAATTGCGACTGACCATAGCTTCGACGCTCAAAAGCGCCGCTTCGGACTTGCCAAACCGGATTCCACACTTGGTTACGATGCCGAATCGCTGCTGCATTCCAACCATCTCCATGAAGGGGCCGTGGACGGCTGGCGTAAAATTCTGAGTGACGAACAGGCAAAGCTGATTTGGGGGGAATTCAAGGAATGGTTTGAATTGCGGGGCTATACCGATGGCACAGATCAGACACCAGCTTCGGCCGCGACTCCAGCCACGGCGTCTGTATCACCTGATGGGGTGTTCGTTCCCCATTTGAACTGGTTTTCTCACGGGCAAAATGACGAAGTCGCGCGCCTTTTGCGTGAAGGGCATTACGAAGCCGATCTTCAGGCTTTTTTCTTCCTCTATTTGCGAAATGGTGACCGAGTGATGGATGTCGGGGCTCACTTCGGGCTTTATTCTCGACTTGCCCGTAGTATTGCCGGGACTGACGGACAGGTTCTCGCCGTGGAGCCGCATCCGGTTACCCAAATGTTCCTAGCCGATAACCTCAAGGGCTTAAAGCCGGATGCCCTGATCAAAGCCGCGCTAGGAAGGCAGCCTGGGAAAGCTGAGCTGGTCGTTGGGAATGCTGGGTACTCTGCCCATAGTTTTCTGGCCGACAAAACCTCAGAGCAAACGACCACGGTGGAGGTCAAGACTCTACAACAAGTGGTTTCCGCGGCCAAATGGACCAGTGCAAGTTTGGTTAAAATCGACACGGAAGGGCGAGAATTTGACGTATTGGAAGGAGCCGGACCCCTATTGGGTACATCAGCTCTGCCAGTTATTACGTTGGAGTTTGCTGAAAAGAATCTCCTGCAATTTGGCCGGACCACTCGCCAACTGGCGCGATATCTTCAACAAAACGGCTATCAGGTCTGTCGGCTTTCTCTCACGACCTTACAGCTAGAGTGCATCAGCGATAATATTTGGCCCGTTTGGTATGAGAATTTTATTGCGGTGCTGGATCTCGATTCCGTCAACCAAAGGCTCGCTTCCGCCTCTCTTGAACATCAGCGCATCGCTCGGGACATTCTCGCCCGTGCCGCGGCCTGCCAGCCCATCAAGGAAATTTCCGAATTGGAAACTTACCGCCACCAAGCGTCACTGAGCCAGCAACACAAATCCTGGGCGGAACAGACCGAGCAATTGCTCACTGCTGAGCGCATACTGTCAGCCGAGCTCAAACAATGGGCGGAAAAAAACGAGTTCGAGGTGGCGGCAGAGAAGGTGCGCTCCCGTTCCTTGGAAGAATGGGCCAGCAACTCGGAGCAATTACTCGCTCAAGAGAAAAAACGCTCGGCCGCCTTTGAAGAATGGGCCCAAAGGGTTGAGGCAGAACTCAAGAAAGCAGAGGCGCTCATTAAAGGTCATGAAGCCTGGGCGATAAATTCGGATCGACTGCTGGCCTTGGAAAAGGAACGAGCCGCAGAATTCGAGCGCTGGGCAATCAAGATCGAAGCAGAATTTGAAAAGGCGAAAGCACTTGCGTCCAGCAATGAGGCTTGGGCGCTAAAAAATGAAGCTGCACTCCAAGAGGCAGTTACTGCTGCGGCTGGCCACAAGGCCTGGGCGCTAAAAAATGAAGCTGCACTCCAAGAGGCAGTTACTGCTGCGGCTGGCCACAAGGCCTGGGCGCTGAAAAATGAAGCGGCGCTCCAAGAGGCCATTACTGTCGCGGATGGCCACCGAGAATGGGCGGAAAAAACGGAACGGCTGCTGGCGGCGAGTCGCCAGGAATGCGCAGACAATAAAGCGTGGGCGGAGCGCACCGAACAATTCTTGGCTGAGGCGCGAGCCGCCATGCGCCAGTTTCCATCAAATCAATGTTAGGGCTTAGGAATTTTTTTCTAGCACTGCTGTAAGAGCGTCTCAGTGTGCCCCCTTCATCTTCCCGGTCCATGCTGCCAATTTCCGTCATTATCTGCACTCACAATCCTCGGCTGGATTTGTTGAGTTGGACCTTGGAATCGGTCGCGGCGCAGACCTTGGATCTAGCGAACTGGGAGCTAATTCTCGTCGATAACCATTCCACTCCGCCCGTCACGCTCAAAGGACTGCTTCCGGACCGGCTGAAGCCTATCACGCGGCTAATGCGGGAAGAAGAGCTCGGACTGACCGCGGCGCGGTGTGCCGGTATTGGCATTTCAATGGGAGAAATCATCGTTTTTGTAGATGATGACAATCAGCTAGCAGGGGATTATCTGGAGAATGTCACGGCCATCGCTGCAGAGCATCGCGAGCTGGGTTGTTTTGGCGGCAAGTCGGATGCTTTCTTTGAGTGCAAGCCCGCCCACTGGCTGCAGCCAGTGCTGCCCAATCTGGGCATCCGCGACTATGGGCTCGATCCGATTTTTTCCCGTAAAATCGATTGGGGGCCTTGGGAGCCAATCGGCGCGGGCATGGTCATCCGCCGGGCGGTCGGCATCGCTTTTGCCGATTTCTGCCGTCAGCAAAAGGATGCCCATCACTTGGGGCGGAAGGGTAATTCGCTCGCCAGTTGTGAAGACTCATTGATCGCTTTTCTTTCCACGCAACTGGGATTCGCCAATGGGTATCATCCTGCCCTGAAGTTGGTTCATTTCATCAAGGATCGACGGGTTCTACCGGCATATTTTGCGAACTTGATGCTGGCCATGGGCGATTCACATCGGCGTCTTCAATATCTTAAAAATGCCGATTATGGGGCTGTTTCTCGACTCGAGGCAGCCCGTGCGTTGGCTGATACATTCCCCTTTCGACTGCAACAGATGGGAGACGCTGGCTATATCCAATGGCTCTGGGATGTCGGGCACACCCAGGCGCACACTCCGATGGACTGGCCCAGAATCACTGTCGTGATACCCTGTTTTAATTCCGGAGCAACCCTCCGGCGAACCATGGAATCACTTCGGGCGCAGGCTTACCCCAACCTAGAAGTCATCGTACAAGACGGCGCGTCCACCGACGATACCCTGGCTATCTTGAAAGAGTACATGGGCCTGGTGACGGACATCGAGTCTGTCCCAGATCGCGGCCAGACCGATGCCATTAACCGGGGATTTCTACGCAGCACCGGTGAGATCCGGGCTTGGTTGTGCAGTGACGACGAATACCGTCCAGGTGCCCTCTATTATGCCGCCACTCAGTTCATTCTGAATCCGGACTGCGATTTTTTCGTGGGCGGTTGCCTGAGAATTTACCCTGACGGTTCAAGTACAGTCGTGCGCCCCGAGCCGCACATGTTGCCGCAATTGGGTTATAAGAATTTTATCGATCAGCCGGCTACATTTTGGCGCAAGGAACTTCAGGAGAAAGCGGGCCCACTGGATGAATCTCTGTCACTGGCTTTTGACTGGGAATACTGGAACCGCTTAGTTCAAAAAGGAGCGAAGCCCATGATATTTCCGCACGCGATCGCGGTCTATTATTTCTCAGAGAGCAACAAGACATCCGTCGCCGGCAGCAACCATGTTAGGGAACTTTCCAAGATCATAACCACGTATGGACCCCTCAATGGCCGCTTGGCCAAGGTTTACAATTTCCTCTATGATAATTTCGACCTAGCAGGGTGCTACGACTCGCCTCCCAGTGCTCCGGCAACTGTCATGCGCCGTTATCACATCGCAATCAAACGCTTGGCCCACTGTTACGGAGAGGAAGTCATTTACGCGTACAATTGGAATTATGCCTCCAAGCAGGCTCGCCAGCTGACTTGGTATCGGTAGCATTTTCGTACCACGTCGGGACTTTATGGCTCGGAGCACCGAACGATAGAGTTGCCAAACATAAGCACATGGATCAGTCAACCGACGGGCCCGGAACTCTGTTAGACCTGATTCGCCGTTCATCCTGTTCTCATTTGATTCCTGTACATCATCAGGCTCTTTGCGACCGATTGACCCGCGAGTCAGCCAGACGCCAAGGATGAAGTCGCCATGAATTTATCCCGAAACATCGCGAAGGCCAGTGGCTCAAGCTGGTGGCCTGCCTTAGGAATAGCCCTGATCGGCGCGCTATTCTGTGGCGTGACTATTTCCTACGTACGGTCAGAGCGGTACTTTTATTTCTGGGACAACTTTGCCTACAATCGCGCGACGCTAGAATCGCTCGCCACGCTCCAACAGCCGGGAAGTTCTTGGCTTAGCTATCTTCGAGCCACGATGCAGACGGGGTTCAGCCAGTTGTTTACCGTCGTCACGGCTCCTATGATGGCTTGGTTGGGCGAAAGCCGCGCGGTTTTTATCACGAGCATTGTAGGCTTCTACCTTTTGCCTTGTGCCTTACTCGGCACCTTCATCGTCAATCGCGTCATCCCATTGCTGTGCTGGCAATGGCCAGTGGTCTTCCTGGCTACCGGTTCCTTGCCGGTACTGTGGCGGGCGAGTCTAACCGGGTATCCCGATATTGGTGGTATCGCGTTGGCGATGGTGGCCTTGCTCCTCATCTCGCGGGATTGTGGCTATCGCCGATGGTCAACGGCCGTGGGCGTGGGTGTGATCCTGGCGGGCACGTTTCTGTTTCGCCGCCATTTGATATACTGCATCATCGCGTTGATGGCGGCCACCACGGTGATTGCGCTCGCCCAAGCCCTGCTTTTGCGTGGCCCGCGGCGCTGGAGCTTGGTACTTTCGACAATCTTACGCCTAGCAGTCACCACGGGCATCACGGTCGCAATCATTTGGGCCATCGCTCCCAGTTATTTCCGCGAGTTGATCGGCACGAATTTTCGTGAGCTCTACTTGCCATTCCAAGTTTCCATTGCTGAGGCGTGGCAGGTTCATCGGGATTATATTGGGGTATTTTACTGTTGTCTCGGGCTGGCAGGATTAACTTGGGGACTGTTTCACGCTGGGGCGCAAAGATGGGTGTGCGCGCTGCTCCTTCTGTATGTGGTCTTTTCACTCTGCATCTGGGTCTTTTACCTGCGCTACCTGAGCGTTCAGTATAACCTCCATTTTGCCGTCGTGATCGGCATCGGCCTAGGCGTGCTGACCGGACTGCTCCACCGGCAGTTTAAAAGGTGGATCCCGTCCGTCGCCTTGTCGGCACTCCTCGCGGTCCTGTGGCTTGACCGCCTTTCTTGCGTCCGCATCGTTCCCGGCGCCTTGGAAGTGATGCTACCCGCCCGACTGGCGCCGTTGCGCAATCCCGACTACGACGAAATCAAGCGCCTGCTCGATTTTCTCCGAGCCAACGCGGCGGCCCCCGCCAACCACATCCTGTTGGCGTCGTCCAGCGGGGTCATCAACTCCGACATGTTGACGGTCGGGGAAGGAAATCTCTATGGCCGGAATCAAAGGCAACTGGTCGTGATGAATGGCAGCCATGCGGATACCGTCCAGCCCTACTCGCTGCGCGACATGCTCGCGGCCGACTGGATCGTGGTCGCCAACCCTTTTCAGCACCACCTGCGCGCGGAGGACCAAGGTGTGGTGCTCTCCATCCATGACGCCATGCTGAAGCCCACGGCCTTCGCTGCGGATTTCCAGCGGGTGAGCACCGGCTTCAACCTCACTAACAACGTGAGCCTGACCCTCTTCCGACGCACCGAGCCCACGCCCTACCTGACGCAGGTCAAGGCGGCCCGGGACATGTTTGACACGGTGGGAATCAAGGATGCTTGGTCGGGCCCGTTCCTGATCGGGCAGGCCGCCACCGGGGCCGAGTATTTTGATGCCCGGTTGATTGTGCCCGCGGCCGCGGGCAAATATACGGCCAACCTTGAGCAGGTGCGCCTGCAGCCTGCGCAGAAGGAGCTGGTTATTTTTGTGCGGATAGAAAATCCGTTGCTGGCCGTCATCACTGGCCGGGTGGACGGTTTCAATGTCCACGGCATTGGTCTGACCGCGGAATTCTTCCCTGATAACGGTGCCAGCACTGCGGCCGCTTCAACCCAGCACGTGAACGTGGTCCATGGCGGCACCTTCAAGCTGGCGGTCCCGCCGCAAGGCAGGGGCGTGGTCGCACTCCGCTTGGAGCCCCGCGAAATTCCGCCGTCGGGCTCACCCCTCGGGCTTTTGATTTCCAATCTAGCGGTGGAGCCGGAATGATCTAGCTTCACTGAAAATGCCGCCCCCTGCCGAATCCTTTCCACGCGCCTCTGATCAAGCCGTCCTGCCCGGTTTTTTTGACCGGAGGGATCTGTTCCTTGCCCTCGGCACGGAGGTGATCATCTGCTCGCCTGCCTTGGCCGTGGCGTGGTGGCTCCACGCGGACCGCGCGGCCAGCTTGTTTAGCTGCCTGCTGGGGTTTTGGCTGGTTCAGATGGCGGTGGCCATCGCCGTTCTCAAGGTGCTGCGGAGCGCCTTTCCGATGCTGCCCGGCCGCTATTCCTATTCGCCGCGGGCGCGCACCACGTATGTTTGGACCCTGAATTCCTTCATCTGCGCCACCAATCTGGGCCTGCTCTACAATCACCCCAGCCTCATGCCTTCGCCGGTGAAAAAAGTCTTCTACCAGTTGCTGGGCGCAAAACTGGGCGCCGGGCCAATGATGTTGGGCGGGCGCCTGACTGATCCCCATTTGATTACCGTGGAGGCCGGGGTGGTGGTCGGGGGCGACTGCTGGCTCCTGGCCCATGCGATGGTCCGGTTTGAAACCAACCTCCTGATCCTTGCTCCGATTGTGATCCAGCGGGATGCCATCATCGGCGCGTATTCCTTGGTGATGCCCGGGGTCACAGTTCGCCCGGGCGCCATGCTGCGGGCGATGTCCTACGTGCCGCTGGGCACGACGATTCCCGCGGGCGATTCCTGGGGCGGCAATCCGGCGGTGAGACGACTCCCGCCCGCGCCCAGAAAATGACCCGGCCCCCGTTTTTCTTGCAGCAATTTTCTCATATCCAGTTTCCATGTCCCCATGATGAATGCTTCCGCCTGCGTGTTATCCGTGGTCGTTCCGGTCTACAACGAGGAGGGGAACCTGCCGGAATTTTTCCGCCGGGCGATTCCCATCCTGGAGTCCGTCACCGCGGACTATGAGGTGATCTTCGTCCTGGATCCCTGCCGGGACCGCACCGAGGAACTGCTGCGCGCCCAGGCGGTCAGCTCGCCAAAATTTAAGCTGATCAAGTTTTCCCGCCGTTTTGGCCAAGCCATGGCAATTCTGGCCGGCTGCCAGTATGCCAACGGCGAGGCCGTGATCGTCATGGACGCGGACCTGCAGGACCCCCCGGAGCTGATCCCGGAAATGTGGCAGGAGTTCAAATCCGGCTACGATGTCGTGATGCTGCAGCGCCGGGCCCGTGAGGGAGAAACGTGGATCCGCAAAACTCTGGCGAAGCTGGGCTATGCCATGATCAACCGCATCGCCGAGGTGGAAATTCCGCCCAACGTCGGCGAATTCCGGCTCATGAGTCGGCGCGTCGTGCAGGAATTGAACCGCCTCAAGGAATGCCACGGGTTTCTTCGCGGCTTGGTCGCCTTCGTCGGCTTCCGCCAGAAACTCATCCAGTTTGACCGGCCGGCCCGCCACGCCGGGACCACGAACTACAGCGCGTTGATCCCGAATCTTCGCAACGGTTTCCATGGTCTGGTGTGTTTCTCGGGATCCCTGTTGAAGCTCAGTACCACGTGCGGGCTCGTTTCGGCCGCTGGTGCCTTCCTTCTGGCTATCACCTATGCCGTGGTGCAGATCCTCCAGCGGCCTTTCCCGATGGGCAATCCGACGATCGTGATTTTAGGGCTGTTCATCGGCGGCATCCAGCTGATCTGTCTCGGGATCATGGGAGAATACATCTCGCGAATTTATGAGGAGGTCCGGAACCGGCCGAAATTCATCGTCGACTACGCGATCGGCCTCCAGGAGTTCCCCCGGCCATGAACTACCTCGTCGTTGGTGGCGCGGGCTTCATCGGATCCCATCTGACAAGAACCCTGCTGCAGGACCCCCAGACAGCCCGGATCCGCGTCTATGACAATTTTTCCTCCGGCCAGCGGTCATTTCTTGCCCCCGTTCTCGCCGATCCCCGGCTTGAAATCGTCACCGGGGACGCCGCTGACCTGCCCAACCTGACGGCGCAGGCCCGGGGCGCGGACACCCTGTTCCATTTCGCCTCCAACCCGGATATTGCCCGGGCCGTCCGCGAGCCGACCATTGATTTTTATGCCGGCACGCTCCTGACCCAAAATGTGGCCGAGGCCGCCCGCGTCGCCGGGGTGGTGCGGGTGTTGTACGCGTCCGGCAGCGGCGTATACGGCGAAATGAGGGACCAGTGGTATGCCGAGGAGCCCCTGAATGGGCGTCCCGTCTCCACCTACGGAGCCAGCAAGCTGGCGGGTGAAACCCTCTTTAGCGCCTACGCCGCGATGTTCGGGCTGCGCGCCTATGCCTTTCGTTTTGCGAATGTGGTCGGGCCGAACCAAACCCATGGCGTGGGCTATGATTTCCTCCGCCGCCTCCGCCAGAACCCCGTCCGGCTGGATATCCTCGGCAACGGCCAGCAGACGAAATCCTACATCCATGTGGAGGACGTGGTCGCCGCGCTCCTGCTCCTCCGCCGCCTCGATCCGGGCGGCTATGATGTGTTTAACGTCTCCACCGATGATTTTCTAACTGTGACGGAAATCGCGGAGCTTTCCGTCGCAACGCTCGGACTGGCGCCCGGAAGCGTGCAATTCTCCTACTCGGGCGGCGACCGTGGCTGGAAGGGCGACGTGCCCCTGGTCCGGATCGCCAACGGCAAGCTGAAATCCCTCGGCTGGTCTCCGCGTTACACCACGCGGCAGGCCATGGGAAAAGCGCTCGCCGCCATGGCTCAACCCTCCTAACTAATCACCCTTTGTCTATGAAGACCTTTGATCCCAGTGAAACCGCCACCATTGTCGCCGGCTGGACCGACGCCCACGTCTATTCCCCCGCGCCCCGTCATCGACGCCGGTTGATGCTCGCGTGGCTCAAGTCCCTCAAATTTTCTTCGCTATTGGACGCCGGCTGCGCCCACGCCGATTTCCTGCGGGCGCTGGCCCCGACCACGACCACGGCCCAGCTGTATGGCTGCGACATCTGCCGCGAGCTCATGGAGTATAACTCCGCCCACATTTCAGGCATCACCTTTGCCACGGTGGACCTAACGCAGGAACCCTTTCCTGGCGTGGCCCACTTCGACATGGTGGTGACCTCCGAGGTGCTGGAGCATATCGAGGACTGGCAGCTGGCACTGCGCAACCTGCTGACTTATTCCAAGCGGTTTGTGCTGGTCACGGTTCCCGCCGGCCCGCGTTACGCCATCGACCGCCGCATCGGCCATTTCAAGCACTACACGATCGAGGAAGTGACCGCGGTGGTGGAAGCCGGCGGATTCCGCGTGGTTCGCGCCCGCTACTGGGGGTTCCCGTTCCATTCGCTCTACAAATGGTCGATCAACGCGTTTTCCCCTGACCGGATCTATACCGCGTTTGGCGAAAAATCCTACGGGCCGTTCAAGAAGGGCTTCTGCCACCTTCTCTACGCATTGTTCTACCTGAATGACCTGTTCCCATCAAGTGGGGGCCAGCTCCTGCTTCTCGCCGAACGGACCAAGCCTCTGGAGACATGAGAACGAGCGCCTTTGGCGAAAGCAGTTTGACGGCTCTCGACCGGCTGGGCAACTGGCTCTCGCTCCGCGCCATCCGCCCGCACTTGGCGGGCATCACCCGGCCGTATGTCCTCGACCTCGGCTCTGGCTATCGCGCCCGCCTCCTTCGTGCGCTCAACCTTCCCGGAGGCACCACTCACGCGGTCGATGTCCGCCTGGATTCCGAACTGAAGGGCGTGCCCGGCTTTGTCGTCACCGAGGCGTCAATCCCCGTTGCCTTGGCCGCGCTGCCCGACCAGACGGTGGATGTCCTCCTGCTCATTTCCGTGCTGGAACATCTCCCCCAACCCGCGCACGTCCTGCAGGAATGCCACCGCGTCCTGAAGCCTAACGGCCGGATCCTCATCAATGTGCCCACTTGGCGCGGCCGGTGGTTTCTCGAGCTGGCCGCGTTCCGGCTCGGGCTCTGCCCGGCGGAGGAAATGGACGACCACAAGCTTTACTATGATGTTCCCACCCTGTGGCCCATGCTCGTTGCGGCAGGATTCAAACCCAGCCGGATTACCGTGAAAGCCATCAAGTTTGGGCTCACCCTCTTTGCCGTGGGCCGAAAAACCCCCTCCATCTCGCCATGATTATTGTGCGCAGTCCTCTCCGGGTCAGCTTGGGCGGTGGTGGCACAGACCTGCCTTCGTACTACCGCGATCATACCGGCTTCCTCGTCTCCGCCGCGATCGACAAGTACGTTTACATCATCCTCAACCAGCGCTTCACCGAGAGCTTCCTGTTGAAATATTCCCGAATGGAGGAGGCTGCCTCCATCGACGCGATCCAGCATCCCATTATCCGTGAGTCCCTGCGGGCGCGGGGCATCGTGCGTTGCGACCTCGAGATCACTTCCATCGCAGACATCCCCGCCGGAACTGGCTTGGGCTCTTCTGGTAGCTTCACCACCGCGCTTCTTAAAGCCCTGCACGCCCACCAGAAGAACTTGGTTTCCCCGGTCGAACTTGCCGAGGAGGCATGCGACATCGAACTGAACAAGCTGTCCGAACCCATCGGAAAACAGGATCAGTATATCGCTGCGATCGGCGGCATCACCGCCTTCACCTTTAAGCCCGACGGAAAGGTGGATGCCCGCCCCGTGCGCATGTCCTCCGACACCCTCCACGGCTTGGAGGACAATCTGCTGCTGTTCTTCACGGGCTACAGCCGCAGCGCTTCCACCATCTTGAAGGACCAGAATGACAAGTCGAAGCAGCAGGACACAGCCATGCTGGAGAACCTCCACTTTACCAAGCAGCTCGGTTACCAGTCACTCACCGTATTGGAAGCAGGCGATCTCGAGGAATTCGCCCATCTCATGGACATACACTGGCAGCGTAAAAAAGCCCGCAGCTTTGGCATGAGTAATCCTCGAATCAACGAGTGGTATGAGTATGCTATGTCCAACGGTGCGCTCGGCGGCAAACTCATTGGCGCCGGCGGCGGCGGCTTCCTGATGTTCTACGCCGGCGATAAGAACAAACTGCGTCAGGCGATGCGCGAGAAAGGGCTCCAAGAGGTACGGTTCCGTTTCGACTTCGAAGGCACCAAGATCGTCGCTCAAAATTAATGCGACTCAGGCTCTGAAACCTGGCTGTCTCGTTTCCCGCTGACGGTCCTCTTCTGGCCCGGCTCGCGGAGCGTAGTGAGCTCAACTGTTGTCCTGAATCCCTTTACAGAACGGATCATCCTGATCGCAGACGTGGGGTCCCATCCAATGACAATGGCTCGGGCTCAGGTCCGGGGGGGGGGGGGGGGGGGGGGGGGGTTTAGCGACCAGGGGATTCAGGCGGACAATTTACAGGCGCGTTTTTTTTTTCTGGTTTTCCGCGCCG
>Ga0105047_10010161_pt1 | contig 15410 bp, 16 predicted proteins | sample MAT04_FD_78384 | JGI IMG/M metagenome (GOLD analysis project Ga0105047, IMG submission 78384) | Freshwater microbial communities from Lake Fryxell liftoff mats and glacier meltwater in Antarctica - MAT-04 (megahit assembly) | ecosystem: Environmental > Aquatic > Freshwater > Ice > Liftoff... | reverse complement strand
CGGCATACTTAAAGACATGCGAATAGCACGTACTCCAAGAGCTGGATTTTGCTCAATCTGCCGCGACGTTCCTTCAAGTAATTTATCACCGCCAGCATCAAGGGTTCTGATTGTAAGAGGATGTGGGGATATCGCCAAAAGCATTGATTTGTATACTTGATACTGTTCTTCCTCATCAGGCATTTGCGGACGGTTCATAAAAAGCATCTCGGTTCGATAAAGACCTACGCCTTCTCCACCATGACGTAAAACTGAAGCGCCCTCTTCTGGAACTTCAACATTTCCTTTGAGGCTTATTCTATGGCCATCACGCGTTTCGGAAGGTAATAAAGCCAGCTTGAGCAGTTCTGATTCTAAATATTTATCACGTCGTTGCAACTGCAGGTATTCAATAAAAGTGGCTCGATCCGGATTAAGAATCACAAGACCATTATGACCGTCAATAATTACCGGAGCCCCGTCAAGCATCTGCCCAGCGGCTTCATCAACACCTGCAACAGCAGGAAGTTCAAAAGCACGGGCCAGAATAGAGGCATGCGAAGTCTTACCACCAACTTCCGTAACCATACCGATAATTCGGCTTCTATCCATCTGCAGCAAATCAGCTGGAGAAAAGTCATGGCCTACAATAATCGTCTGTCCACCATCCGGAATAATCGGCGCATGCGGCACACCGACCATGTTACGTAATATTTTTTCTATAACAGTTTCTACATCATTTATTCGCTCCCGGAGATAAGCGTCATCAATACCGGTAAAAATCTCACGATATTTATGAAGCGTTCTACGAAGGGCGCATTCTGCGTTAATCAGTCCAGTTTTAATGTTTGCAGACGCCTCACTGAAAAGGCGCTCGTCAGTAAGAATCATCAGATGCGTGTCGATAAAGAAAAGGTGTTCATCACCAACACTGGCCTGAAGCTGATCCTTGAGAGCACTCAGTTCGTCGCGAGCAGACTGGATTGCCGATTTAAGTCGGTCGATCTCAGCATTGACGCCTTCTGGAGTAACTGAATACTCTTCAACAGCGATGTGGCGTCGATCAATAACACGCAGTCTTCCGAGAGCAATCCCAGGAGAGACGGCAATGCCATTCAGCTTACGCATTTCACTCTTCACCAAATCCATTCTCAATCAACTCTCCAATAATCTGCATTGCCTCAACCTCGTCTGCCCCTTCGACCGAAAGGCAAACCGTAACCCCTTTAGAAGCGGCTAGCATCATTATCCCCATAATACTTTTACCGTTCACTTCTACATCTTCCTTGGCAAGTTTTACTTCCGAAGTGAATTTACAAGCTGTCTTAACAAACAGTGCAGAAGCCCGGGCATGGAGTCCAAGCTTATTTACAATCAGAAAATTTTTTTGCTGCATAACGTGGCTATTTCCTTTAGTTATAATTACAATTGAGCAATTTACTTAACATGTCAAAAGAAGCCAGTCAAGAAGTGACTATACTCTGGATATTATTATTTCAGCATCGAATTAATACTACTGCAGTTCATACTCTGAAAGTTTTACAAATCGGAAGCCAAGATGTTTTAGTTCCGGAACAGCAGCGATTACACCTTCAGCAGTTTCACCTTCAGGGTGATTCATATGCAGAATTGCAATATCTCCGGGACGCGCCTTTAGCAATGCCGACTTGACCTGATTTCTGTTATAGGTGGATCCTGCATCACCAAGAATTGAAAAACCAATAACATCATGCCCCAAGCGTTCAGACACTTTTACTGCCACCTCATCATAATAAGCTGTGCCGGAACGATAATACTTAGTTTTTGTACCGGTTAAATCTTTAATCTTACGGGCGTTACCCTCTATTTCATCAACCAGCTCTGACAGGTTTCTGCTACCTTTTATGCCATAGACGCTACGCCCGTTAACAGATGCAGGACAATGCAGCAAACCATGATTGGCAATTTCAAAAAGAGGATTCAGAGCAAGAATCTTGAACTGTTCCGGATTGGCATCTATCCATCGTGCATTTATAAACAGGGTTGCCGGAATATTATTCTGCTCAAAAAAATTGATCAGTTTGGAATCAAAACCTTTGCCTTTGGCACTGCCACAGGCATCTAGAGTCAATGAGATAACTTTATCTCTGGTTTTCAACCTTGTATATACACCTTGAACATTTTCACCCCATTCAAAAGGAGTTTGGCCATAAAACTCTGCCGAGATTTTATCTTTTAACTCTTTTAAGGGTAATTCAGAAGCGACAGACAAACCAACACTGACGGACATCATCATCAATAAGAACGGAACGACATGAACTATTTTAATCATGTTTAACCTCAATATATTTGTGATTTTCGACCACAAAAAAAGGCGAGGTACAATAAACCCCGCCCTACTATTAGGTAAAAATGCGGGACGTTATTTCAAAAACTCTCCTGCACTTATAATTGCCTCTCTACCACTTTTAAGAAGTGCCGCCGCCAACTCTGAAACCCCCATGCGGCTCCTCTTTGAACAAAAATCAATAACCATTGGCAAATTAACACCGGTCAAGACTTCAACACTCCCTTCTTTCAGAAAAGACATGGCCATATTGGAGGGGGTGCCACCAAACATATCTGTCATAATAATAACGCCTTCAGCACTGACTTTTTCTACAGCTGCTACAACAAGAGACATGATTTTGTCAGAATTCTCATCAGGAGCAACCTCTACATATTCACAGCAATCAATCTTTTCCACAATCATTTCGGCAGAACGTATAAGCGCACCGGCTAGTCCTGCATGCGTAACCAAAACCAAACCTATCATTTCTGCCCCTTTTCAATATCCCTATGAGTTATTCTAATATTTGGCCAGGCGGAACTGAGATGCATGCCTGTTGCTTCTGCAATTGCCACCGAACGATGTTTTCCTCCGGTACAACCTATTGAAATGGTCAGATAGACCTTACCTTCTTTGAGATGCGCAGGAATCAGCATATCAAGTAATGGGAAAAAATAATCTAAAAAAGCAGCTGATTGTGGATTGTCGAGAACAAAGTCACGCACCTTGTCATCTAATCCAGTCCCGTCCTTCAGTTCTGGTTCAAAAAAAGGATTTGGCAAAAAGCGTACATCCATAACAATACTAGACTCTAACGGCACACCATACTTGAAACCAAATGACTGTACTTCAATGATAAGATTGTTTTCATTATCCTCACCACGCACAATTCTAAGAACAATTTCTTTAAGTTGATGAACATTAAACTCTGAAGTGTCAATAACTCTTGTAGCAAGCCTGCGAATACCTGCAAGTCTTGAACGCTCAATCTTTATACATTCAGGAACAGTGGCATGCTCGTCAGCCGGATGTCGACGTCTGGTTTCTGAAAAACGCCTAATTAAGGTTTCATCCGAAGCATCAAAAAAGAAAATTTCAACTTTATGGCCAGCAATACGTATATGTTGAAAAACGGCCTTATAGCCTTTCATAAAGTCACGGCCACGTATATCTGCGACAAGCACAATACCTTTATAGGGTTCACCTGATTTTTCAATAAGCTCAATAAACCTTTTAAAAAGACGTACCGGCAGATTGTCTATACAATAGTATCCTTCATCTTCCAAGGCTTTAACTGCCGTTGTTTTGCCGGAACCGGACAAACCTGTAATAACAATAATCTGCATGACCTACTCTACCTCACTACCAAGAGATCTTGCTTTCATGCGTGACAGCAGGCGGTCATTAAAATCCAGGGCTGAATTATAGCCCATTCCCTTTAACAGAAAATTACGAGCCGCCACCTCAACAATTGATCCCAGATTGCGACCAGGACGTACCGGAATAATAATATGTGGTATTTCCACACCTAGAATATCGGTCTTGCTATCATCAATTCCCAGCCTGTCATATTCCTGTTCCGAATCCCACTCTTTAAGCTCAAGCATAATGTCTATAATCTTTTTTTCACGGATAGAAGAGACACCATACAGATCTTTGATATTAATAATACCCAGTCCTCTGATCTCCATCAGGTGCTGAATAGACTCAACTGATTGACCAACAAGAGAAGAAGGCATCTTTTTTTTGATATACACCATATCATCTGCAACCAGGCGATGACCACGAATAATAAGATCCAGAGCACACTCACTCTTGCCAACTCCGCTTTTACCGGTCAGCAGAATCCCAACTCCAAGCACGTCGATCAGTACACCATGCATATGGGTTGTCGGCAGTAAATGTTCTTCAAGAAGCTTGGAAATCAGGGAGATGAATGTGGAAGTATTGAGTGGAGTATTTAGTGTGGGGATTCCGGCTTCTTCAACCGCGTTACAAAAATAAGGTGGCGGAACTAGACCTGTAGTGATAATAAAACTTGTGATTTTGAAGTCACATAAAGTCTTTACAGTATGAATCGCTTTTTGCCTATCAACATTGTTCAGATAGGAAATTTCGGTATTACCAAGAACCTGAATACGACCAGGATGAAAATGATCCGTATAACCGGCTAGTGCAAGACCAGGTTTTTGAATACGTGGACTTGTTATTGGATTAATCAGACCTCGCTCACCAGCAATAAGTGACAAGCCGAGCCCGTACTCCTTATCCTCCAGCAGCTCTTTTATGGACAGACATATTTTACTCAAATATGATCTCCATCAATAAAATGAGGTTAAGACAAGTCAAACACCTGTCTTAACCTCAAGTGATTAAATCAAGCCTGATGAGGCTCGATCAGACCGAAGTTACCGTCTTTACGACGATACAGAACATTAATTTCATTATTATCTGCATCTGAGAATACAATGAAGTCCTTGTGCAAAAGATCCATCTGCATGACAGCTTCCTCAATTGACATCGGCTTGGCTATCTCTGTTCTTGTTTTAATAACAACAGGCCCTTCACTAGCCTCAATGCTTTCTGCATCAAAAACTTTTCTGGAGATCTGGCGACCATTACCTTCGTTACTAGGCTTGTGAGCCTTGATCTTTTCTTTATAGCGCTTGAGCTGACGTTCGATTTTATCGATAACTGAGTCAATTGCCGCATACATGTCATTGGTTTCTTCTGAAGCCTTGGTTGTAATCCCTTTGGCTGAAATAACTATTTCTGCTATGTGCCGAATCTTTTTTTCTACCGTAAAAAACACCTGAACACTGACTGGCTCGTCTATATATTTTGCCACCCGATCAAGTTTTTCCTCAGCGTAAGCCTTAAGAGCTTCACTCTGCTCCATCTGTCTGAATGTTATTGATACTTGCATAATTCCTCCTCGTGTGATGTCGCTTTCTACTACAATTTAATATTACCTCAGACCTGAAAACAATCCAACTATTCAGACGCAATAAACAACTCAAACTGATCAAAAACAAAAGAGCAGGTTAAAAGTGTCGCTTTCGCTCAGAGGATGATCCAAGTCTCAAGATTTCCCTGTATTTGGTAACCGTCCTTCTTGCAATATTTACAGTTTCGACCATAAGCATTTCAGCAATTTTCTGATCTGAAAGCGGCTTTCTGGAGTCCTCTTTTTCAATAATTTCACGAATACGGTTTTTAACGCTTTCAGAAGCAACGAAATCTCCACCACTTGTTGAAAGTCCGCTATTGAAAAAGTACTTAAGCTCATACAGTCCCTGGGGAGTCTGCATATATTTGTTCGTTGTAACACGGCTGATCGTGGACTCGTGCATACTGATATCATCTGCAACATCTCTAAGAACTAAAGGCTTGAGACACTCGATACCGTTATCAAGGAAATCCTTCTGAAAACGGACTATGCTTTTGGCAACTCTGTAGATTGTACGTTGGCGCTGCTGAATACTTTTAATCAGCCATAAAGCAGAGCGCATCTTTTCACCAATGTATTCTTCAGCCTTGGAATCAACTAAACCGTTACTTCGTGCGTCATTATAAACCGGACTTACCTTAAGATTTGGTAACCCCTCTTCATTAAGCATGACAACATATTCATCTCCAAGCTTGGAAACAAAAATATCCGGGGAAATATAATGAACATCTTCTGAACCATATATTCTGCCAGGCCTTGGATCAAAACCAGCAATAATCTTTGCCGCCACATGTATCTGGTTAATATCTGCATTCAAATTCCGCGAAATAACCTTATAATTTCTGGTCTCAAGGTCATTGAGATGATGAAGCAGAATCCGTTCTACCAGACTTCCCTGCATTCCCAGAAAACGGGCCTGTATCAACAGACATTCACGCAAATCCCGGGCTCCGACTCCGCTTGGGTCAAACTCCTGAATTTGTTCAAGAACAGAGAAAACATCATCTTCCCCAACTTCACATACTTCAGCTATTTCAGCCAGCGATGACCTCAGATAACCAACTTCATCTATATTACCGATGATTTCCTCGCCAATAGCTACTTCATCAGTTGCAAAATGCCCCATATGAAGCTGCCAAAGCAAATGATCTATTAAAGTACCTTTACGGGTAAGGAGATTTTCAAACGAGGGACGTTCATCTTCACCACTATACTGTTCGCCGGAACTATAATTATAGCCGTCAAGATAACTGTCCCAGTCGCGTAGGGTGTCATCGCCGGTTTCAACCTCACGAAAATCCTGCGACTCATTGGCCGGCTCAGACTCCAATTCAGCGGCTTCAATTGATTCTGCGTCCGTAACTTCTTCCGTTTCAGCACTTTCTTCCAGTAGCGGGTTTTCCTCCAACTCCTGACGCACCACATCCTGCAGTTCGATACGTGTCAACTGGAGCAATTTAATGGCCTGCTGCAACTGAGGTGTCATCACCAGTTGCTGGGTCATTTTCATTTGTTGGCGCATTTCCATGGCCATGGAGTCTTATCCTCGTTTAAATCAGATTAAATTGAATCAAAGCTTGAAGTCATCACCAAGATAAATTTCTCGTGCTTTACGGCTGACTGCAATTTCATCGGGTGTACCAAATTCTAGCACCTCACCCGCACTCATAATATAGGCAACATCACAAACACCCAATGTTTCACGAACATTATGATCTGAAATCAATACTCCTATATTACGTTCCTTGAGAGAAACAATCAATTTCTGAATTTCGGCAACGGCAATTGGGTCAATCCCCGCAAAAGGCTCATCCAAAAGAATAAATGACGGGTTTGTAATCAGCGATCTGGCGATCTCAACCCTTCTGCGTTCTCCTCCGGAAAGGGCAAAACCTTTGGCATCAGCAATATGGGTAATCCCGAACTCATCAAGCAACTGATCCATGCGATGAATCCGGTTGTTTCTTTCTGGCTCAACAACTTCCAATATGGCCATCAGATTTTCAGCAACCGTCAGCTTGCGAAATACCGATGCCTCTTGAGGCAAGTAACTGATTCCACTACGCGCTCTTTGATACATCGGCATGGAAGTAATATCTCGGTCACCGATAAAAACTTGCCCGCTATCAGGTTGAGCAAGGCCAACCACCATATAAAAAGTAGTGGTTTTGCCGGCACCATTTGGGCCCAACAGGCCAACAACTGTTCCGGATTCGATCGAAAGATCAACACCTTTTACAACCTGACGTGGACCATAACTTTTCTTCAGACCGGAGGACCAGAGCCTCAGTTTGTTAGCGTGGGGCGACATTATTCTTCTTGTCCGGCGGATGAATAACCGCCTCTACTCTTGAGTCCCCGCCACCGGAAACTACGCTTCTGTCTTCATCGATATAGTAGGTAATAATTTTACCGGAAATAGTATCGCTTCCCTGAATAACTTTGGGATTGCCAGTCAGGATAATAAGACCTTCCCGGCTCTGATAGATTGCATGTTTGGCGGTTCCGATCCTATTTTCCTGAACAATGCGGACGTCAATTTCAGCTTCTACCTTCTCTACCTCGCCCTTCAGGTCGCCATAGCTGACTGTAAGCTTTTCAGCATAAATGGTTATATCGCCATGTTTTGCCACAACCTTGCCAGTAAAAATGGCAATTTTACCCTTATTATCAGCGGCCAAATCATTGGACTTGACCGTTATGGGCTGGTTGGAACGATCCTTACGCAGACCTGACTTAGAAGGCTCAGCAGCAAAAGCTATAGAGACCGGAACCAGACATACTACAAATATTTTAAGTAAATTTTTCATATACTCTCAAAATTCAATTATCTGTGTTGCTGACCTACAATAACTGCATCAACCGGTTTATGGAAATTAGCCAGTTGACTGCGTACATCCAATTCCATGCCATGTGCAGTTAAGCCAAGTCGTTGATGCCTTAATTTAACCGGTGTTTTAGTAATAAAGCTTGAACGATCAGCAATATAATCTATCGACTCGGTCTCAAAAACAGCACCATCTTCCGTAACCAATTTGACCTTACCGCGCAATTTAACAATTTTGCTTTTATCAGAATAACTGCCATTAGCAGCAGTAACAGCAACTGCCCCCGCAGTAAGGGTCTTTTCAAAATCCATCTTAATACCGGTCAAATTGGCAACTTCACCATCTTTGTCATATTCAGCCCTTTCAGCAACTAGGACCCAGACAACTTTACCGTCACGCATCTCTGTGAAACGGGCATCCTGTAAAGCAAGATCTATGTTTTTGGGGATATGCTGAGGGACCGGCTCCGGGGGAGTCGACTTGGAGCCCTTTTGCGAGATGGCGGCAACTATGCCGATAGTAGCCGTCACAACAATAATAGCCAGCACAAGCCTGATCTTCCGTGGCGATACCATGGGTTGGACTATATCACCGTACTGGAGGACTGTCCAGCATAACGTAAACCAGAATCCATTGTTGGCATAAAGATTGAATGGCTATAATTCATAACGACTTGCAATTTCGTTCCAAAAGCCACGCCCTTTGAGTATAAGGTCACAAACCTCACGAACAGCACCTTTACCCCCACCGCAAGAAGCAATATAATCCACCAGCGACGACACCTCCGGCAGGGCATCCTTTGGGGCAGCAGAAAAACCTACCCGACGCAGTACAGGCACATCAATAACGTCGTCACCCATATATGCGATCTGACTGTCCTGCAGTCCGGTTTTTTCTTTTATATCATCATAACTGACCAGCTTTTTGAGAGCCCCCTGGTAAACCAGCTCAATTCCCAGCTCTTTTGCCCTAAAATCCACAACCACTGAAGTTCTTCCCGTAATGATACCAACTTCAATACCATGACGCTGAAGCATTTTGATTCCATGACCATCTTTCACATTAAACCGTTTGGTTTCAAGGCCATTAGCATCATAGATAATTCCACCGTCAGTCATGACACCATCTACATCAAGCAGCAGCAGCTGAATATTTTTCAACTTATCATTCATCAGGCGATCCCCGCTCTCAGAATGTCATGCAGATGAACAATACCGCATGGTCCTGTACTCTGATCATCTTCAAAAACAAACAATGACGTAATCGAATGTTTTTCCATTACTTGCAGAGCAGCAGCAGCCAGCTCATGGCGTTTAATACGTAACGGGTTCAACTTCATGATCTCTGCTGCCTGCTGACCAAGGATATCAAATTTCTTTTCCAGGGCACGACGCAAATCGCCATCAGTGATTACGCCCAAAAGAACGCCTTCATCATTAATAACGCCGGTTACACCCATCCTTTTGGTGCTGATCACGAAAAGAACATCTTTCATTACCGTACTTCCTGAAACCAGTGGAATATCATCTCCGCTGTGCATCAAATCCTCAACCCGCAGAAACAGTTTCTTACCCAGGGCACCTCCAGGATGATATACAGCAAAATCTTCAGCACGGAAACCACGTTCAACCAGCAAAGCAACAGCCAGAGCATCACCCATGGCCAAAGTTGCAGTTGTGGATGCAGTAGGAGCAAGCCCTAGTGGACAAGCCTCTTCTTTGACAGATACATCCAAAAACACATCGCTGGCTCGAGCAAGAGTGGAAGTCGTTTTACCACTCATACCTATCAATGGCGCGCCTAGACGCTTGATAACCGGCAAAATACGCAACAGCTCCTCGGTTTCACCACTATTTGAAATGGCAATAACCACATCGCCCTTCATTATCATTCCAAGGTCGCCGTGAATTCCTTCTGCTGGATGAAGAAAAAGTGCCGGGGTACCGGTCGAAGCCATGGTAGAAGCAATCTTTTGCCCAACCAGACCAGATTTGCCCATGCCAGTTACAACCACCCGACCGGTACTTGACAAAATCAGCCTTACAGCCCGCTCAAAATCACCGTTAATTCGTTCGGCCATGGCCTGAAGCGCATCGGCTTCAACCTTTATTACCCTGCGTGCCTCATTTAAAATCATATCCGCCCCGCTTGTTTCTAATGTTCGTAAAATACGCTAAGAACCGCGTGTAGTGCTGAAACAGGCGTAGTAAACACCAAAACAGCAAAAAATGCAACCGTCATACCTTTATGTGACCACAACTTAATAGCCGGTTGACAATTCCTCCATTTAGTCGAATATATGATACAATTAACAGCCAGAAAGGTATCTGCCCTTGCAAATCAAACTTGTTTCCATACACCCATATCCATCACCACAATCAATTCCGCTTGCAAATGCTTTTCTGCAAAGCTATTTGACTACAAAACCCGCCGCCACTCCTGAAATAAACATAGTCGATTTTTTCTCAGGACGTGAAACAGAAGAATATGTCAATGATCTGACAATAGGAAACCCTCATGCCGTTGGATTTTCAATGTATGTCTGGAATCGTTCGCTCTGTGTGGAAATTGCTGCAGGACTTCGCAAGGCAATGCCATCCGTCCGCTTGTTTGCTGGCGGCCCCGAAGCCACTGCCGACCCGGAAGGCGTGTTGAAAGAAAGTTGTTTTGACTTTCTGATTGTCGGAGAAGGTGAAGAGCCATTTGCAGCCGTCTGTGAACATATCAAAGACAATACCGATGTCTCCGGGATACCGGGAGTAGCTTGCATAAGCAATAAAAAAATCTACCTTGAGCCTCAAGCACCAATCGCCGACCTGGACAATATTCCGTCACCATGGCTGAACCGCACTCTTGATGCCAGCCAATATAAAGGCATCCTTTGGCAGCTGACACGCGGTTGTGGTTTTTCCTGTGACTTCTGTTTCGACTCTCGTGGAAACTCCGGTGTCAGACGTTTTTCCCTGGCCAGACTTGATGCTGAATTAAAGCATTTTGTCAAAAACAATGTTTCGCAGATTTTTGTTCTCGACTCAACGTTCAACCAGGACGCACATAGGGCTAAATCAATTTTGCGTCTGATCAAAAAGAAAGCTTCGCATATTCATTTCCACTTCGAAGTACGCAGTGAATTTATTGACAAAGAGATGGCACAACTATTTGCCCAAATAACCTGTTCTCTACAGATCGGTTTGCAAAGTTCAGATCCTGTTGTATTAAAAGGGATTGGCAGAGTATTTAACCTTAAGGACTTTGAGAAACGAGTTGTCATGTTGAATGAGGCCGGAGCAGTTTTCGGCTTTGACCTGATGTATGGGCTGCCGGGAGACAATCTAATAGGTTTTCATGAAAGCCTGGATTTCGCATTAAAACAATATCCAAATCACCTCGATATATTTCCACTGGCTATTCTGCCAGGTACCGCTTTAGCTTCCAGAAGCGAAGCTATGGGTTTAAAACACCTGTCCACCCCACCCTACACACTCATATCAACAGCGGATTTCAACACTACAGACATGGGGCAGGCAGCTCATCTTGCTAATGCCTGCGACATCTTTTACACCCGTGGCAAGGCTGTTGCCTGGTTCAATTCCGTAGTCAGTGCGCTAAAAACAACACCTTCTGCTTTCCTTGGCCAGTTTGCAGAATGGCTTACAGCAGATTCTGGCCGGACAACCTTGGAAACCGAACTTGATGACACCCAGATCTGGCAGCTACAACGCCGTTTTCTGCAACAGCGATTCACCTCTAAACAGCTTAACCGTTTACTGCCCCTGGTGCTGGACTTGGTTGACTATCATTACCACTATGCTGCAGCACTTCTCACCACCCCGCCTGATACACCAGAGGAATCGAATCTGCCAAATGTACTGGAATATCCGGCCAAACTAGCAAACTCGACCAGACTGACCAAATTCAACTATGAGATCCTGGATATCCTTGAATCCTACGAACCTGACCTGCGCAAACTCTCTGACATGGCAGCCAAGACAGGTTCCTGGGCTGCTATCTATCCGGCAGCAGACGGAATTCGTACAGAATCGCTGATTGAGCCTTACTATCGTTTGCTTGAAGGTTTGGATGGTAAAACTCCCGGTGAACAGATTGCCGCCAAACTGGGAGTACCTGAAGATGAGGCCGAGGAGTTCCTTGAATTTGCAGTCTTAGAGGGGATTATCATATAAAAAAAGGCCCGCGCAAGGCGGCCCTATAAATCAACATAAAAACGGAATTTGAACCACCGAATACGCCGCCAAAAGTACGCGCTTCTAAGCGATGAACGCCGATAAAACCAGGAGTTATTTGAAAAAACAGATTCACCATTATGGTTAAGCTGATATTTTTACTAAGCCTTTGATTTATCGGCGTGTATCGGCGTTCATCGGCGGTTAACTGCTTTTTTAAGGATTAATCTTAATTTCATTTAGTTGAATCTTTAATTTTTTCTCCGGTTTTTTCGACCTTATCACCGGTTTTTTCCATCGCCTTATCAATTTTCTGACCGGCTTTTTCTGCTGCCTTATCTACTGACTGGCCAGCTTTTTCTGCCGGACCTTTTTTCTCGCAGCCTGAGAGCACGAAAACCGAAGTACCCAAAACCAGTGCTGCAACAACACACTTGCTGAAATTTCTCATGTATATTATCCTTTTTTTGTTCTATCTCAATTAATAGATACAACATACATGCCAAAAGAGAATCAGGAACATATTGAATAACATACTGTTTTTTATATAAAATTAAATAAAAGCCAAAAAACAACAGAAAGAACGTCAAATATGACCGCCAGATTTAACAGGACTGCCAAATGCGACGGATCTTAAGACAACAGAATACGATGCTATTGCTTTTCCCCTCAGTTTATCAAACACCTTCATCAATTCAATCGGCAGCGGAAAGACTATAGTGCTGTTCTACTCCACGACAATCTCGTCAGCCAGCAATTCGTCCAAGGTCACCTATACGAGAATGGACCTCAGAGTTGTCTGCGCAATCTGGCTGATGGCGTAGTTGTAGTCCTCCACCCCCTTGTATAACTATTCAGTGTGACGTTTATAACTCTATACAGTTCACAGTCAAATCGGTTTCAAGATGTATGATGAAATAGAGTCAGTAAGACGGTTACTCAGACAGGAAAAATAAAATATAATTAACGACGGAGAACGACAAAATTACCTTTAATAAGTTTCCGTTCCAGCCAGATCCTCAGCCATCTTTTAAAAAGCTGACGGGTTGCAGGGATCAGAAAAAACAGGCCAATAAAATCGGTAAGAAAGCCGGGAACAATCAGTAAAATCGCGCCAAACAGAATAAGGATACCATCCAGAAAATGCGCGGCCGGCATGCGTCCGGCAGCCAGCTCGTCTCGGATGGCAATAATAATTCGGAAACCTTGTGATTTAGCCAGCCAAAAACCTATCAGAGAAAAGACCATTAGAACGCCCAATGTCTGGAGCGGGCCTATCACCCCCCCGAGTTTAATCAGTAGCCAAATCTCGATGACAGGAATAATAAGCAACAATAGAAATATTCGAAGAAATAAAAACTTACTTACCATGACGCCACTCAAAACTGACCGCCTTACAACCAGGCAGAGCTGCTCGGAAGCCAAACAAACCATCCTCAGTAATCCTCGTGCCACTGCATGTCAGCCATTTTAACTTTCTAAGTCTTGCAAGATTCTCCAAACCGGCATCAGTAATAGCTGTATGATAAATATACAGCCTTTGCAGATCAGCTAAACCGCTCAGCCTTTGAAGACCAGCATCACTGATTGTTGTATTGGAAAGATATAGTTCCTCCAGACCTGTGAGATGAAGCAGATGTAACAGGGCATCATCGTCTACATCATACATAAACAGAGCCTGGAAATCATTCGGCTGCATATTATCCAGAAAGCGGAGATCTGTGTCACCATTGCCATGCACATCAAGTCGGATGGATTTATCCAGAAAGATCTCCCTGATTCCTCTGGCACTCCCGAGACGCTTCCAGTCTCGATAATCTACCGATCCCCTATTGCGTTCAAACAGAATTCCGCAGGACTTATCTTCTGGAAAACGAATTATCCTGGTTTCAGCAAATTTGAGTTCACCCTGAGTATCTTCCTCACCACGCAAAGCTGCCAAACGACGCTTGGCTTTTGCAATATCAAGATCTACCGTAGCTGCCATTTCAGCCATCAGGTCTACACCGTCTGTACCGGCCTCGTCTACCCTGACTTTAAAACTATAAATGTCCGAGTCCTTCAACTCTTCAATCTGTCTGATGACCGCATGGATATCCTGCTGCACCTGTGATATCTGACGAATCACCCGCACCAATTCAACGGCAATATCAGGAGCAGATGATGATTGTGGCGGCTGCTCCCAGTCCGCCAGCATCTTTTCCAGAGTCCGGCGGTCACTGTTTTCATATGCCTGATTGGCAATGGACATCAGCTCCTGACGCCTCTTTCGTTCGCCGTCATCAGAAGCGAAATCAGGGTGAACCGCCTTGGCAACCTCACGGTAGATACTCTTCAGGCTCTTAAACTGCAGATCAAGACTGGGTTCTTCTTCATCCAGCAGATCTGTTTTGTGGGGATAGCGTGTTTGGACCTCTTCCTTGACACTGTAATCGTTGTTCTTACCGAGCTCGTCTTTACCTAACAGGCCATTCAACTGCCATTCCAGGTCCTCGAGTTTAGCGATACGGTTTCCAAGCACCTGTTCATAGCTGTTTTCAAATCGACGGATTTCGGTCCGCAGATCATTATATCTCTTCTGCCAAAGCGATAGTTCCAGTTGACACTGGTCCAACTTCTCGCGTTTCAGCTCCAGTTCGATTTCTTCAGGTGTTTTAAGCCGGTTGCGGAATGGGGTCATTAATGGCCTCTGGCTAAGACTAGTTCGCGGGATTCTTTGGCAAGGGCCAATGTGATCTTGCGTTTTTCTGCCAGGGAAAGCCGATAGATCGCCTCAAAAGTATCAATCAGCTCACCGACTTCACGGCTTGTAGTGACAAGAATGTAATCAACAACATCGTCAGGTACGCGTACCTGCCTGTCATCCGCCACCTTTTTAAGAATCATCATGCGCGAATGATCGTCTGAAGCATCGACTCTGGCCACAAGCCCCCATAACAATCGGGAAACAAGGTGATCGTCAATATGCGGCAGTTCACGCGGCGGATATAGACCGGCCATAACAATTGGTCGTCCGGCAATATAGTAATCGTTGAAAACCTGCCACAACGCCGCCCTGACGTCTGGGTCATCTGGTAAAAGATGCAGGTCATCTATCAACAGTGCCGATGTTTTTTCAAATGTAGTTGCAAAAACATCAGACGATATTGGTGTTTTACAGG
>Ga0105047_10010159_pt1 | contig 15411 bp, 15 predicted proteins | sample MAT04_FD_78384 | JGI IMG/M metagenome (GOLD analysis project Ga0105047, IMG submission 78384) | Freshwater microbial communities from Lake Fryxell liftoff mats and glacier meltwater in Antarctica - MAT-04 (megahit assembly) | ecosystem: Environmental > Aquatic > Freshwater > Ice > Liftoff... | reverse complement strand
ATGATTACCGCCGGCGACCTGGTGCAGTTCACCTCCGCTACCCACGCGGACTTCTGCATTCGAATTGGATGAACCATTTTCCTCTTTCCGTTTTCCGGTGTTATTAGCGGCTTTATTTTCCTTTTTCATATTCTATTTCCTTATGACCGATCCACATCAGGTTGCCTTCGACCGCAATGCTCCGAAAACCAAACCGACGGTGATGCTTATCCAGGGATTAGCCGTGACTGGACAGGCTCCAGAGGGGCACCCGATGAAGTGGTACACTCCGTATCCGAGAAGCTCATCGCCAATTATACCTTCAGGTCGGCGTTGAGATGCTCCTTGTCCGTAATCACATCCAAAAAATATCAGTAAAAAGGCGGCAAGATTCAGCTGCAGAATCTTGCCGCCTTTTTAAGATTCATGAGTGTTCAGCTTTTAGCTTGCTGCTTTTTCATGGGTTCACCACAGCAGACCAGTTCTCCATCTCCTGCTTTTTTGACTTCCACAACGTTTCCGCATGTTTCACATTTGTACATTTCTCCTACTTTTGTCATGACTGTCCTCCATTTGTTAAATTGTTTTTAAATTGCCGGCTGAAATGCCGACATCTCTTCCGCTGATACCCGTAAATCCGAGTATGCCTTCCACTCCAAATTAGCGGACTTGTTACCCACCCATGAAGCCGAAGGAGAGTACCGCGTACGTCATCAATCACTTCGCATTTAGTGTCCACTTCCCCAATCACCGTTTAGTATTCATAAAACTTTGTTCTATTTTCTTAAATTTACTCCTATCAATCTGTCGAAAAAGGGGGGACGCTGATTGTCTTGGGTATCATCAACTCTATTTATTACAAGTTCTGTGCCCGTAAGACTGGGGTCACATTTATTTTTATTTCTATAATTATAATAGAAACATAAGCATTGTTCGGTGGAATTCCATGGGTGCGAGTTGAGTGTTGCATGATACATAAACGTTACATTACTTTTCTGTTACATGTTGCACTTGGCGAATAACTGTCAATTAATGTCGATGCAACCGGTTGGCAGTCTCAGAAAACGGCCACCGGCCAGAAAAAAAAATTCGTCTCTTTTTTATACCCGACCCCGACCGCCCCTTTTTCCAGGTATAACCTAATTTCCCGAAAAAATTACAACGAGGCATCGCCGAGGAGTAGGATGTCCAAAGTTTTGAGAGCTTCCTGCTACTCCTTTGTCATCTCTGTGAGGGAATGACCGTACTTTCCGGAATATTTAACCCTGGACAACATCTTTTTCTGGCCACAGTTGCATCGTCATAATTATGACGATAAAAAAGAGAAAAATCAAAAGATTTCAGCTTATAAGATGATTAATTCCGAATAGATACATGAGTAATCGTCATAATTTTGGCGGGAATTTAGGGTATAAGGCCCAGGCCCAATCGGTTGCTAAATAGCTGGTGGTTGATGATCAGTAGGTGTCCTGCACATCATGGAAGCAGTGTCCGGCGGGAAGGGCCGGTGAGTGGCAGGAACAATCGACCAGTGATTCGAGCATGGTAATATTCGGCAATTGCCAGGTGGTAAGGTCCAGGTATACTGCCTGGTGTTCATCTCGGCGATCAGCGACAGGGCCTCTTGCCCGGATGAGGAATAACTGTGACGCTGCCAGGTACGCAGCAGTACCTCACTTACGCCCCGCACCGGCCACAGGAGATACTCCTGGTTTTTTGCGCCGTAAAACATCCGGGCCCCGTCCATATTGACAGCCCAGGCATACCGGGTATTGATACTGGCGGTGGTAGATGTCCAATACCATCCCGGAAAAACATTGATAAAGGGATGGGCTGCGGGCAGGGCCGGTCTTTTGCTCTGATAACTGAGCAGGCTGGCCAGTTCCCGGCGATTTGGCAGGCGCCAGCCACAGAAGCCTCCATGACCTGACCGGTTGAGAGGACCAACCAAAGCAAAGGCCTCATCCCATGCAAGCGGATACTGATGGATATTGGCGTTTTTTGTCCAGATCAGACAGGTGAGGTGGTCGTGCACCACCGCACCGGCTGCGGCAAACCGTGGGGCAGGCCATGCCCGTCCGTACCGGTGTTCGCCGTCCTGTGCCCCATCCCTGAGCAGGCTATCTGTCGACCATCCTTGTCATAACAGTGTTCCTGGCCGGTTTGATATAAAATCTCATTGTCCATAACGGTTTTCGCGGTCCGTTGAGAAAGGAAGCCGATGTTACGGCGCACGGCATCTACGAGTTTGACATGTGTTTGTTATGCGACGAGAGTTTCAAGAAGTGCCCCGCGCTTGGCCACCTTGCTTTCAAACGCGTTGACAATGAACCAACGCACTACTTCGCGCCGCTCCACGCGGCCTTCCATTTGTTCATCATCTCAATCTCCTTCTGCTGCACGTCAATGATCTGCTGCGCGAGCGTTTTGATCTCCGGGTATTCAGACTTGCTCAGCGCGTCCTTTGCCATCGTCACCGCACCCAGGTGGTGGGGATCATCATAGTCAAGGAACATCCGATCGAAGTCTGCGCCCTTCATCGTCTTCATATGGGCCATGTTCATACCCTTCATCAAATCCCTCATGCCGGGCAGTTCCATGTTCTCGGCTTTCGGGTTTTGTAAATCGTTTCTAAATTTTAAGTACATTTGCTAATCTTTTTAGCTTATCTGGAATTTTGTTAAGTGGTAAAACGAAATCAGCACAGCCTGCTACCTGAGCGCTGAGCGGCATGGAGTCAACTTCGACAGACATGTCCTGAGCAAAGGTTTTTCCTCCGTTAACTTTGATATGCTTGCAGCCCTCAGTGCCATCGCCGGAAAAAATTAGTGCACTCTGGCCACCCGCCCCGCCCACTCCGTGGCGTTTGGGCTGTTTATGGCATCGTTCCTCGGGTGGATAGTTTGCCTCCCCTCGCACCGCCGGCTCTGTGGTGATTGGGATGTTTATGACATCGTTGCTTAGTGGATATCGCGCATGGCGACTGTAAAGAAGCTGTAACAGCTTTTCCCGGCGTTCTTCGCCGCATACATGGCCTGATCCGCGTTTTTCAGCAGCTCTTCAGGCGTGCTTGCGTCCTGAGGAAAGAGCGTAATGCCGATGCTTGCAGAAATTTTCACATCCTCGCCGAGTATGGAGAACGGCGTGGCGAGCGCGCCGAGCATTTCATGCACCAAAATTTCCACATCCAGAACCTTGTTTACGTCGGTGAGGATCGCGGTAAATTCGTCGCCGCCGAGACGTGCAACCGTATCCGTGCCTCGCACACAGCGGTCGATTCGCTGTGCGACCTGTTGCAGCAATTTATCGCCGACATCGTGGCCTTGTCGATCATTGACGTCCTTGAAACCATCCAGATCAATAAAAAGCAGGGCAATCGACAGGCCACTACGTTCAGCGCGTTTAACGTCCTGATCCAGATGATTCAGGAAATAGCTTCGATTCGGCAAGCCGGTCAGGAAATCATAATTGGCACTGCGTGTGGCTTCTTCTTCTGTTGCCTTACGTTCCGTCACGTTTCGCGCTGTTGCTGCAATCGCGTCCAAATACCCGCCACCATTGCGAACGGGTTCGAAAATGTATTCAAAGATGGCTTTGTCCTCGCTCCGTGGCGAGAAGGACATTTCTCCACTATGGCTGATCCCCGTATCAATCACACCCTGCAACTTCTGTTGGATTTCAACCGCATTGGGCAGGCCGAGATCAATGAAATTCTTGCCAGCAATTTCTTCCAGCGGCATGTTGAGCAATCGGACCGTAACTTTATTCGCATAAACTAATCGCCCCCGGACGTCCATGATGAAGTTCAGATCGGGCGATGAGGACAGAAGCGCATCAAACAGGCGAGAATACCGCTCTAGGGATTCCGATAGTGCTTGATCGATAGCTTCGTTGAATCGGGTTTCCTCGTCACTGGCGGCTCGCGGCGCCGTTAGGGTTGAATCACCCCAAAGTTGCATAACGCTAGCCCGAAGCGCGCGGAATTCGGACATGGCCTCGCCAATGCTGAATCCCGCTGACAGGCGAGCATTGCCGTGAACCTTTGCCTGGGTTTCCTTGCCGGCATCCGGCGCCCTACCTTCGGATTTCACGGTCTGCTCAAGAGAGGTTTGGGCGTGGCCAAGGTCGCCGGCGATGGTCAGCAACATCCCCTTCGCATGGTCTCGCAGCTCTACCCTGTCCAATTGGTGGGCGCCGGGAATGGTTTTCGCGAACTCCTCCCATCTCGAAACGATAACTTCGATGTTAGTGCGAATAAAGTCAGGTAGGGTCATGGTGGACATGTTCGCTTTCTTTTCTGCTTTTTCATTTCCCGTTGAGGGCGTGGATCGGGGAAACAAAGGCCCATTTGGGGTGATTTTCTCCTTGGTAGTTTTTATCATTATGATGGTCCTTTGTTATTTTATTAAGATACTGGCAAGCTGTCCCAAGAGTTGAGTGAGGGATTCGCGTTGTGTTGCAGAGTCTTTATTTACCTCTGTCTTGTTCATTGCGAAGATCGCATCCCTACCTACGTCGCAAAATAGCGCCGATAGCCAGTCTGGACGAGTTCTTCAATGCCCTATACCGCAACGAACGTGCCGCGTAGTTCTGCGCGCAGAGGACGATGCTTGGACAGATACGCCTGCATTGCATCAATAGCTCGCTCAGGGTGATTTTCACGCCTGCGCCCATATTTGCGGGCGACACCCTGTTTGGTGACAAACGCCGTCTTGTAAGAACGCGCTGGTTCTACCGCTTCATTGCCCACAAAAACTCTCTGAATGCGCTGCCCATGCGGATTTTCTATTTTGAGGTAAACAGTGAGACCGAGACCGCGTTTGACATATCCGCCCATCTGATTGTAGGGATCGGGCGCAAACGTCCGTTCCAGGTTTTCCTCCAGCATCGCGACCAATTCCTCGCCCGTCAACTCAACCGTTGAGAGCGGCGGATTCATCGGAATTATATTGTACAGGTCGTTCAGCGTAACCTTCCCATGGATGATCGGCGCGCCATAGCGCCAGCCATTCGAGAACGCCAATTGTGCGCCTGTGCTTTCCAACAACGCCTGCAACAGAAAATTGTCCATCGTTGTTTCCAGCATGGTCGCTCTGTTGAGCGCGGTAGCCGTCTCACCGACAATCGTAGAGAGTTCATCCTGATAAGGCGCAAGTGCTTGTCTTATGAGGTCATCAACAGCGGGATCAGGGATTATACTTGCTGCAACTTCAATCAGCTGATGCCGATAATCAATGATCCGTCCACCTTCTACTTCCAAATCCAAACGACCGAGGAAGGAACCGTGGCAGCCGGACTGTATCACCAGCGTTTCCCCCTGTAGAGCCGGCTTATGAAGGCGATTGTGGGTGTGGCCGCTCAGGCAGACATCGATACCCGGCACCTCCGACAGTAGTTTCATATCCTGGGGAAATCCGAGATGCGAGATGAGAACGATCAGGTCAACCTTCTCTTTGGTGCGTAAAACACCGATGATCGCAAGGAGTTCTTCCCGACCGAGGGTAAAGCGTAGTCCTTCGCTGAAGGAAGGTGGCATGGTTTTGTCTACAATATTGGAGGCGATGCCTACGAGGCCAACCCGCAAGCCGCCGATCTCCTTCACGCTGTACGGTGGAAAGAGCCGTTCTTTGGTTACTTGATCGTAAACATTGATCGTAAGAGTTGGATAGCTGAGTTCCGCTGCGCGCTGTTTGAAGGTATCTGGTCCGTAAGCGAATTCCCAATGAGCCGTCATTGCATCGAATTCCAATACGTTCATAATCGGAATCAATGCCTCTCCCTGCGTCTTCAGGGCGGGATAGGTACCGTGGAAAGTATCGCCGCAGTCGCAAAAGAGCATATGCCCCTGGCTTTCGGCTCGTATCTGTTTTACAAGCGTGGCAATCCGGGCGTACCCTCCCGCAGGACGATAGACTGCCTGATCACCCTGCCAGAACAGTTCCTGATGGAGATTAAAATATGCATGACTGTCGTTCAACTGAACAACAGTTAGTGATGTTCTGTTTGCCATGATCTGTGCTCCTTTCATTGTCGCATTATCAAAAATACCACTGTGAACGACTTGCTGTCAGCGCGGCGCCAGCAATTCAACCACCACCAATAGAACGACCAAGACGATGGCTGTCAGCGCGGTAACGGTGCCTCGGCGCAGGTTCAGCAACTCCGGTAGAGTCAGTTTTCCGCGGTCTCCCCACGTTTGCACTGTATCCTTCATCCTCCCGGAGGCCTCTGCGAAGAGCCACGAACCCGCCATCAGGCCGGCTATCACCGCGAAACCATCGAAGTTACCTTGACCGATTGCCGCGGCGTTTGTTCCAGGGCAATAACCGCTCAGGCCAAAGCCGGCGCCGAAGATGAGCCCACCAATGATGTTGGCGCCGTATCGCGTAGGCGTCAGGTGGAACTCGACCATCCCCATGCGGTGCATGACATAAACCCCGACCATCCCGACCAACACGGCCGTCATCATGACTTTGATGACGGTGAAGTCCTCCAGCAGGAGCACTCCCATAAGGACGTGATACTTTGCGACCCCGCCTTTTTGCAGAAGAAATCCGAAAACGATGCCAAAAATCAAGCCGAAAATAAGCTGGCGGAACCCGCCTTCCGCGGAGGCGTTTGTCTCTGATGTCGTTTTCATAAGTTATATCCTGTAAAGCGACATGGCTACGACAATGCCGCTGATGAAAAAGCAGATTACGGCCACCCAACTCCCGACAGACAACTGTAACGTGCCGCTGATGCCGTGGCCACTGGTGCAGCCCCCGGCCAAGCGCGCCCCAAATGCCATGAGCGCGCCACCTGCGAAGGCTGTCAGCAACCGGAGCAACAGCGTGCCTTCACCGAATCTTGCCTCCCACATGGGCGGCAGCCATTGCCCCGTGATTTCGTTGCCCGTCCAGGCAGCCAGGTAAGACCCGATGGGAACCCCTGCAAGCAGCAACAGGCTCCAGTCCACCTGCGGCTTGTTCTCCTGATAATACAGAAGTTTCTCCACTCTCCACGGCGCCACGATTTTACCCAACAGGCCGGCGATGATCGCGTAGGCGCTGGAAGCGCCGATGGGCTTGCTGGAAAAATAGAAGGTCAGCCACGAGAGCACGCCGATCAGCGCCCCCACAATGTATGGCGACCATGCCGGCCCGGGATATGCCAGCGAACTGACGCCACCCAGCTCCTGCGCCAGAGCCTGCGCAGAGTTCAGCAGGGTGAACACCCCTAAGACAATTCCTGCGGCTCGCGTTGTTGCGCTCATTTGTTGCCTTCCTCCACGGGATAACCGGCATTCGTCCATGCCTGCCAGCTTCCGGGCACGTTTCGCACATCGGTAAACCCTTCCTGCTGCAACACACTGGCCGCAACGCTGGCGCGATAACCGCTGTCGCAGTAGGTGACCGTGGTCCTGTCGCGATCCAGTTTGCCGATGTTTTCCCGCAGATCCGGCACAAAGAAATGGCGTGCGCCGGGTATGTGGCCGGCCTTCCACTCCGAGGGGGTCCGCACATCGACGATCTGCACACGGTCGCCGGCCTCCTTCAATGTTTGGACGGTCATCTGGAGGAGGTGCTGCAGCGGTAGCCCGGCATTGTCCCACGACTTCATTCCACCCGCCAGATAGCCTGCAAACTTTACATAACCGGCGCGCCAAAGCAGCCGTACGACTTCCTCCAATTGATCGTCCCTGCTGAGCACCAGCAGGAGCGGATCGTCGAACTTCAGCATCCAGCCGGCCCACGGCGACAGCTCGGTGCGCGCTCCGATGTTGAGAGCGCCCTGGATGTGGCCGCCGCCAAACGCCAGCATTCCGCGGGTGTCCAGAAGCACGCCGCCCTTCTCCGCCACGACCTTTTTGAAGTCGTCCACGGGCAGAGCGGGCACAGGGGGGAATCCTCCCAGGATTTCAGGCCCTTTCGTGTTTACCTTGTTCATCGGCTTGTAATAATTCGGCTCCGGCGCCGCCGCCTCCAGCACCTTTTGGATAAATTTTTTCCGGTCCTTGATCTGCAGATATGGGTTGTGCTTCTTTTCATAGCCGATGGTGGTGCTCTTGAGATCTCCGATATCGGGGCCGCAGGATGAACCCGAGCCGTGACATGGGAACACCGACACTCCGTCCTCCATGCCGCCATAGAATCCGGTGATGGTGTCGTAGAGCTTATCCGCCAGCTTCTGGGTTTCATCGTCGCCAACGAGATCGGGGCGACCCACAGAATTGACGAAGAGGCTATCGCCGCTGAACACTGCCCAGGGTGAATCTTTACGTCCGATTTCCGCCATGAGGTAGGAGAGATGCTCGAAAGTATGGCCCGGGGTGTGTCTTGCAGTCAGGATGATGTCGCCGAACTCGAAACAATCGCCATCCCATACCGGTTCGTGGTCGAAGCCGTAACGGTCAGTGCCTCCCTCATGGCTTGCGAAGATCTTCGCATTGGGCAGGCGCGCCTGCAGTTCGCGCGAACCACTCATGAAATCGACGTGGATGTGGGTCTCGAAGATGTGGGTAATGCCGACCCCGTGCGTGCGGGCCAACTCCAGATACACATCAACATCCGGCCGGGGATCGATAACAGCAGCTTTCCCAATCGATGGGTCTCCCAGCAAGTAAGAGAGTTGCGTGATGCCGGGAGTATGAATCTGCTCAAATATGATGGACATAACAAACCTCCTGTATAAACAACGTAACTAAAGATGTGGCGTGCGATGACTGCATGATTATTTCTCGGCGCCTTTCATTACAGCACAATCCATACTACCAGCATGACAACAATTAACAGCATCACCGTCATCGAAACCAAGGCAGTCAGCGAAGTTTTCGGGCCCCCCTCTTGCGTTAGCCTCAGGCATGTGCAGCGGTAAGCAAAGATCGCGTAAACGAAGATACTTGCCCCCCAAATCACGAGCAGCCCGCCAACCACATGAGCCACCACCTGGTGTGCAAAACTTTGGAAGACGAGCGCGCGTGCAATCGCTACGCCGCCGCCCACTCCCGCTAAACCAGTCCGAATCCAGGCGGAATATGTCCGTTCGGCAGCAAGCAGCGTCCGTTCCGCGGCGAGTGCATCGTGGTTTTGATTCGCTTGCATTGTTTCGCTTCCTCGTTTGGTTGAAGTCAGGTTAGAGGGTGTTTGCACTTGCTGAAAGCACGATCCTGCAATGCCGCCTTCCAGAACAACGTAAGGAGGTCTAATCCGAGCTTCCGCTCCGATCTCTTCTTGGGTTTCAGCGCCATGACGACGAGCTGGCAGTTTTTCGCCGTGTAAAGCACCCGGCGAAACTCTTTATTTCTGACGGCGATGCCTTCGATGTTTTTGCCTCCCTGTGTATGACGCCGATTGTTACACTGCCGAGAAGTGCAGCCCCTAATGCGCTTTTTCCGTGAGAGCCCATTACTATGAGGTCGACCTTCGAGTCCTCCACAGTCTTTATGACCTCATTTCGCGCATCCATGATGGACTGAGTTGCACCGCACAACAAGCTGGGCTCTGAGAGTCCAACTTGCTGTGCGGTCGTCATCGACAATGGATGGTCGTTATTATTTCTTCGCCATCTTCCGGCATTCTTCAGCGCACTTGTGGCAGCCTTTAGCACATTGCTGACAATGCCCTGCTTTATGTTTGAAACATTCATCACCGCACGCCTGACAAATATCAGCGCGAAATGCGCAAAGTTTCACGGCATACGTTGAACCGCGTGACATGAATTGAGCGGCCAGGCTACAAATATCGGCGCAGTCTCGGTCAAGTTCGATGCACCGCACCATCATTTTGATGTCTCCCTCGCGCCTCCTATGTGCTGCATCATATGCGTCATCATATCCATTCGCTCCTATTTCACCGGGAACGGCAAGCTAATGCCTGAGCTGTTTCATGATCTCACGCATGAACGCGGGAAGATCTTCCGGTTGCCTGGAGGTGACCAGATTGGCGTCAACAACCAACTCCCGGTCCTCATAGAGCGCGCCGGCCTCTTTCAGCTCATCAGCCACTGACCTGTAGCAGGTGGCGCGTCGTCCTTGCATAAGGCTGGCGCTGATCAAGATCTGAGGCCCTGGCAGATGGCGGCAACCGGCTTGTTCCGCTCAAAAAAATCCCGGCCGGTCTCCAGCGCCTTCGGTTCTTTTCTCAACACCCCCGGGCAGGACCAGGATTGCATAGTCGTCAGGATTGACCTCGTCAAGGGTCTTGTCCACGGCCACTTCGTAGCCGTGCTTGCCCGTGATCGCCTTGCGGTTCAGGGCGCCCACTGTCACTTCAACACCCGCCTCCTTCAGTCGGTAGTAGGGAACCAGCAGCTCAGTGTCCTCAAAATTGTCCGCACTTACAATTAAGGCCTTCATATTTCCTCCGTAAAAGAATAGAGATCTTGTTCTTCGATCCTTGATAACATCCTTGCTTATTTCTTTTTCTGCGCTTCCTTTATTGCCTGGAACGGCCCGTACTGATGCTGTTCCTGTGAAAATTTATCCGCATAGGGTGGATACGGGCAGTCCACCGCTTTTTTTTCCAGTTTCGGATAGTCCTTCTCCAGTCCGCTCATCTGCGGCCGCTCCTTGGAGCTGAGATAGGCGGCGACATCGTAGGTGTCTTCATTGGTGATTGCCGGATGATTCCATACCGTTCCCAGCGGCATGTTGTTGTGAACAAAAGCGGCGTTGGTCAGCAGCCGATTCATCCCCGCTCCGTTGTTATAGCTGTTTGCTCCCCAAAGCGCCGGGGCGATGTGGCTGCCCGAACCTCCGGCCGACATTGACTGATAGCCGTCCCCATTTTCGCCATGGCACGACATGCAGAACCGGCTGTACACTTCTTCGCCTTTTTTCACGTCAGCCTTGCCGTTCGGACCTTCGAATTTGGGTGTTACCAGGCCATAAACATCCTTGGGCATGTCTTTCGATAACCAGTTTATGTAGGTGACCATTGCCTTCATCTCTTTGCTGTCGATAGCAAGAACCTTGCCGTTCAGGCTACGCTCAAAACAACCGTTAATCCGTTCCTCAAGCCCAGCCACCTGGTCTTCACGGCCGCGGTATTGGGGGTATGCCTGGCTAACCCCCATCCAGGGAAGTCCGAACTGCTTGGTGCCGTTATCCAGGTGGCAGCTCGTGCAGTTCAGGGTATTTCCGGAAAAATGCATTTTTTCATCCTTTGCACCAAGGCCGAGATGCGCATACGTATCGGTCAAAAGCAGTGCGCCGTAACGGGTGAGATCTCCTTCCTCTCCCTTGGGGATATCTTGCATCAACGGTGGTAACCAAGCGGCAGCAGATGCTTTCACCTCAAGTGGCGGCGCAGTGGTGCGCTCCGTATCAGCCAGGGTGGTCAAGAATCTGAGTATATTGTTGATTTCTACGTCCTGCAGTTTCTTGTTTAGCTGCAAAGATCCCATCTGATCCACTACCTCAGCCAGGTTGCCTACCCGGCCGTCATGGAAATAGGGGGCGGAAAGGGTGACATTGCGCAGCATGGGAACCTTGAAAACATATTTATCACTTTCCAGTTTGGTGACCTCAAAGCGTCCAAGATCCTCGATGTTGGTGTAGTCATGGAACACGCCCATTTTTTGGAAGGTCATCCCGCCCAGGTTAGGGCCACTGTGGCACTGCACGCATCCAACATTGATAAAGGTGCGCATCCCTTCTATTTCCTGCCTGGTGAGGGCCTGTTTGTCTCCGTCTATGAAACGGTCAAAACGACCCCGGGTAATCAGCGTTCGTTCAAAGGCAGCAACCACTTTGGCAAAGGTGTCGAAAGTTACGGGATCTGTCTCGCCAGGAAAGGCCTTTTTGAATTCAGCGGGATAAGGAGTTATGCCTTTCAGCCGTTCGACCACCGCTTCGCCATTGGGCATGCCCATTTCAATAGGGTTGAGCGGCGGACCCTGAGCCTGTTCTTCCAGAGTGGCAGCTCGTCCGTCCCAGAACTGCGCAATTTGAAAACCGGCATTCATGGTTGGTGGATCGTTGCGGTCGCCGGATTTTCCTAACGCGCCTTTGCCTGTCTTGAGATTGTCCACGCCTGCGTCTTTGTTGTCAATGGGGTGGCAAGAGTTGCAGGATTGGGTATTGTTGATCGAAATGGCTTTCTCAAAATAGAGTTTCTGCCCCAGCGCAATCATGGCGGGAGTGTCCTTCTCACTACCCGGCATGGTCGCGGGCAGTTTTCCGAAAAGCGCCTGTGCCTGCATGAGCAGCACACCATCCGGGGTGCCGGGTACCGCTTTGATGGTGAGCGAGGTATCCACGACCTGGCTCTTCGCCGCTTTATTTTGTACCTTTGCTGTGGATTGGGCAGAGGCCTGCGAGATCAGATTGCCCCCTATATCGGAAAAGATTAATGTACTCAGCCCCGTTACCAAAAAAACGGATGCTCCTAATTTCTTTCGCATAACTATTTCTCCTTTTTTTAACAGATATTTTCCGTTGGCGTTGGCACCCTAATTTCTAATCGTTATCTAAATCAGCTCAGACAGAGCGGAGCAGCTTCAGCAACTGTTTCGCTGCCGGGCCAGAAGAGGCCGGGTTCTGGCCGGTCACCAGCTTGTCGTCCACCTTGACGTGGGATGCCCAGTCGGCGGCCTTGCTATAGATACCGCCCCTTTCCTTGAGTCGGTCTTCCAGCAGGAAAGGTACGACCGCGGTCAGTCCCACCGCTGCTTCTTCCGTATTCGAAAACCCGGCAACGTGTCTCCCTTTAACCAGATACTCGCCATCCTTGCCGCGAACATTGATAAGTGCAGCCGGCGAGTGACACACAACAGCGACCGGCTTATCGGCCTTCACGAAGGCTTCGATGAGGGCGATGGATGCCGCGTTGTCGGGCAGGTCCCACATTGGGCCATGTCCGCCGGGATAGAAGATTGCGTCGAAACCGTCCGCCGACAGTTCGGCCAGGTTTTTAGTGGTCGCGAGGAGTGCCTGCGCAGCAGTGTCAGTGCGGAAGCGCTTCGTTGCTTTAGTCTGATTTTCTGGCAGGTCGCTGGTCGGATCGAGCGGTGGCTGGCCCCCTTGCGGTGAGGCCAGCACGATTTCCACTCCGGCATCCTTCAGCACGTAATAAGGTGCGGCGAACTCTTCCAGCCAGAAACCGGTTTTCTTCCCGGTATTACCGAGTACGTCATGAGACGTGAGAACAATGAGAACCTTCATGGTAAACCTCCTTCTCTTCGAGAACCCAGATTAAAACGCTAGCTTACCGCCTTTCCGCGACCGGAAGCATTCGCTTCATGCTCCGCCGGATGGTTGAACTGAGCGAAGGTTTCGCTGGCGCTTGCACCTATTTGCGTTTCTTGTTGGCCCAATATTTCTTGGCCTCAGCTTCCAGCTTTGTCAGCCTGGTATAATAATCCGGAAACTCTTTCAGGTGAGCCAGGGCAATCTTCCCAGTCATCTTCATGTCATCGTTGGTCACGTTGGTTTCCGGATCACTGCATCCGTGTTCAAGCTCTACCAGCAGACCCATACGGAATTGTTCAAGATCAACTTGTTTCCAGTCGATGCCCAGGGGATCTCCAATATGTTTGGCCTCATCAGAACTCATCTCTCTTTGCTTATTCATTTGGTAACGCCTCCATTCTCCTTGTTAACAATTGTTACATGCGTCCGTAAGCAGTACCACGCCACTATGAGAGCGCCAGCTAACGTCTGCGCTCAGCCGATCGGGCGGAACCAAGCCTGTCGAATCTCTATTCCGACGTTTTACCATCGAAGTGTTCGCTGTCCGCCTCCGCGTCGCCGAGGTTATGGTGGACGACGCCGTCCCGATGATTCGGCGGAGATTAGAGCGTAGAGAGCTTCAGCGGAACAGTGCCGGTGTTGATGATGTTGTGATTTGTCCCGGCTGGAACGAGCACCGCAAAGCCTGCGCTGATCGCCGTGCGAACGCCATCGAGAATCGCCTCACCAGCCCCTTCCTCCACGCGAAAGAACTGGTCGAGCTTGTGGACTTCCGCCCCGAGCTCCCCCTTGGGTTTTAGCGCCATGACAACGATCTGCCGATTCCTCGCCGTGTAAAGCACCCGGCGAAACTCTTCATTCTTGACGGCTATGCTTTCGATGTTTTGCACGAAACCTTTCATATCAATACCTCCTTTGTTAGGTTTTTGCGGCCTGACATTGTATTTGCTGAAGTCTTCCGCGACAATCGGCACTCACCAAGCAAACCCCATCAGCGATCAAAACTGAACAGACGGGCATCGCGATTTGTCCGATTAATGAAATAGTCCCGGAGGATCTCGGCGGCGATGACGCTAAAGGTGATCCCATTCCCACCGTAACTCAGCGCAAAACAGACGCGTGGGAATCGGGGATGGACACCGATGTAGGGAAGGCCGTCTTTCGTTTCGCCGAAAGTACCTGCCCAGGCATAAGCTACTTCCAATGGCTGATCTGGAAAGAGTCGGCCAAACTTCTTCACCAGGGTTCGGGTCTTTTGAGAAATCAACGCGTCCCGGCGTTTCGCATTCACAAAGTCTTCGTCTTCGCCGCCGACAATGACACGCCCTTCGGTGGTAGTCCGCAGATAGAGATAAGGCGTGCCGCTTTCCCAAATGAGGCACTGGTGATGCCATCCTGGAATCTGCAGAAGAGGCTCACTGATGAGTGCGTAAGTGCTCTTCAAAGTTCCCGCTCCAGTGTTCAAGAGGGCGTTTGACTCGAATCCCGCCGCAATCACAACACGGCGGGCGGTGATTTGGCAACCATTGTGCGTGGTGATGCGAACTCCGCGGCGGGTTTCCTCCAAACGCGTCATCTTTGTGCGGTCGTAAACTTCAAGCCCGGCTTGCTTCCCCGCAGCCAAGAGGCCGTGAGTCAGGCGATGCGGATCAACTTGGCCACCGTCTTTGGAAAAGAGCGCGGCGGGGCGTGAAAACGGAAAGTGTGCCCGAATCGCCATCGCGTCGTAGAATTCCAACTCAATACCCATTTTCCGTCGCAGTTGGAATTCCTCTCGAAGTTCGGGTATTTCCCGCTGATAACGTGCCAGAAACAAACTGGGCTTCCGCTCGTAGCCGCAGTCTATCTTTAAGCGTGCGGCCAGTTGCTCCAGTTTACTGATCGCATCGCGACACAACTCGTAGCTCCGGGTCGCAGCGACCAGGCCGACTTTTTTGATCAACTCACGAAGAGGAACATCAATTTCGTATTGGAGCAGAGCGGTGCTCGCACTGGTGCTTCCCGTTCCAATGTCCCGCTTATCAAGGACCAGCGTCTTCACGCCTGCGTCGGCCAGATGAACCGCCACCAGTGCCCCGGTTATCCCGCCGCCGATGACGACCGCGTCACAAGAAACATTGCGTTGTAGTGAAGGGTAGTTCGCCGGAAGGCCATTGTTGACCGACCAAAAGGGATGACTGGAAGTGAGTTTCATGACGCCGCTAACCCCCTAACCATACACGCTCTACGTGCAAGCCTACGATGAAGAAAGATGGGGACTT
>Ga0105047_10010157_pt1 | contig 15413 bp, 13 predicted proteins | sample MAT04_FD_78384 | JGI IMG/M metagenome (GOLD analysis project Ga0105047, IMG submission 78384) | Freshwater microbial communities from Lake Fryxell liftoff mats and glacier meltwater in Antarctica - MAT-04 (megahit assembly) | ecosystem: Environmental > Aquatic > Freshwater > Ice > Liftoff... | reverse complement strand
TTTGGTCCGCGGCACCGAGAGCTGTGACGACGGCAACACGGCCAATAGCGACGGGTGCTCGAGCGCGTGCGCCACCGAGACCGGCTGGTCCTGCTCCGGCACCAGCTGCGGACCCATCTGCGGTGACGGCGTCCTCTTGGGCACCGAGATGTGCGACGACGGCAACCTCGTCGCGCTCGATGGATGTTCGGACCTCTGTGGCCTCGAAGACGGCTGGACCTGCAGCGGCGCGAGCTGCTCGGCGATCTGCGGTGACGGCGTCACCCTCGGAAGCGAGAGCTGCGACGACGGAAACGTCGATGCGCTCGATGGCTGCTCGAGCACCTGCGGCATCGAAGAGGGCTGGACCTGCAGCGGCGCGGGCTGCGAAGCCATCTGCGGTGACGGCGTCCTCTTGGGCAGCGAGAGCTGCGATGACGGGAACGTCGATGCGCTCGATGGCTGCTCGAGCAGCTGCGCGCTCGAGCATGGGTATGCCTGCGAGGGCGAGCCCAGCATCTGCGCGGGCACCTGTGGCGATGGCGTCCTCGCGTCGCCCTCGGAGGCCTGCGACGACGGAGCGAACGTGAACGGCGATGGCTGCTCCGAGAGCTGCACGGTCGAGCTCGGGTGGAGCTGCGCGGACGAGCCCGCCCTCTGCATGACCGGCTGCGGTGATGGCGTGGTCGCGGGCACCGAGGCCTGCGACGACGGCAACCTCGAAGACGGCGATGGCTGCGCGGCTGCCTGCGCGCTCGAGCTCGGCTACGCCTGCGACGGTGAGCCCAGCGCCTGCGCGGTGGAGTGCGGTGACGGCGTGCGAGCGGCCATCGAGGCCTGCGACGACGGCAACCTCGCGAACGGCGACGGCTGCGATGCGAGCTGCACCCTCGAGGTGGGCTTCGACTGTCACGGCGAGCTGCCCACCGTGTGTGACGCTCTCTGTGGTGACGGCGTGAGCGTCGCGGGTGAGGCCTGTGACGACGGCAACGAGGACAGCGACGATGGCTGCTCCGCCACCTGCGCGGTGGAGGATGGCTTCACCTGCAGCGGCGAGCCCTCGAGCTGCGTGATGGATGCGCCGGACGCAGGGCCGCGGCGCGACGCGGGCGTGCCCGATGCGGGCTTCGCTGGCGACGCGGGCGTAGGCGGCGACGCCTCGCTGGGCGGAGGCCTCGGGGGTGGCGGTTCCTGCGGCTGCACGGCTGCAGGCTCCAGCCGCAACCACGGCGGTTGGCTTGCACTCGGCCTGGTGCTGATCGCAGTGCTGCGCCGCCGACGCTGAGCGAACGACGACGCTAGACACGCGCGAGGCCTGGACATTCGTCTGGGCCTCGCGCCATTCCGTCTCCGCGATCGTCTGCAGGAGGCGCCTTGCGGAGGGCCAGTGTTGCCGGTCACCCTTGCGCCATGCTGCTCGCTCGAACCGGGGTCGCGCTCTTGGCGCTGATGGTGCTCTCCGTCTCTGCTCGCGCCGAGGCGCAGGTCATCACGGGAGAGGTCGTGATCACCACGCCCGAGGAGACCACGCCGCTGCCGCCGCCACCAGCGAGCACCGTTCCTCCGCCGGCTACCTCGGGCGGGCTGTACATCTCCCCGGGATCGACACCCAGCTCGGGCGCCTACGCGCCGCCGGGATCGGTCGCGTACGTCCCCGCCGAGATCCCCCGCGAGCGCCGGGTCATCGACTGGAGCATCGTCGGCAGCGGCATCGGCCTCTTCGCGGGCGGCTGGCTCGCGACATGGATCACCACGGTGGTCTGGTACGACCGAACCACCCACTGCACCAGCACCGGGTGGTTCGGCTACACCTGCACCCATGAAGGCGGACCGGGCGGCGATGGACTCGGGTGGTCGTTTCTCCCGGTGATCGGACCCTGGCTGATGCTCACCGATCCGTACCTCGACACCCCTGGTGAGGTCGTATTCCCCATCATCGCGGGCCTGGTACAGGATGCTGGCCTCATCATGCTGATCGTGGGGTTGGCCACCATGCACACCGAGACGGTGATGGTGGAAGCGCGCCGCGCGGGCGACTGGCGCATCGGCGGCAACGCGTCGCCGAACAGCGCGTACGGCACCTTCGATCTCACGTTCTGAGTGCGCAAAGCGGTCGCTGGCCTGCTCGGGTGCGTGCTGCTGTCGAGCGTGCTGAGCGGCTGCCTCGAGCGCACCAGTGAGGGACACGCGTGGCTCCTCGATGTCACCGAGGGCTCCGGCCTCACGCTCGCGCGGCTCCCCGAGGAAGGCGATGCGACGCTGGCCGATCGGATGATGGCGGGGGTCTGCGTGATCGATCTCGATGGGGAGGCCCCGCTCGATCTCTTCTTCGCCGGCCGCGCTAGCGGAACCGGCCTCTTCCGAGCGGTCGGGCCATTTCGCTACGAGGACCAGAGCGTGCTCCTCGATCTGTCGGGGCTCGATCCCTTCGGCTGCCTCGCTGTGGATGTGGACGGAGACGCCCGTGACGATCTGGTGGTCAGCGGCGCTGGCGGCGTGGTCGCCTTCTTCCATCGCCCAGACGGCTTCGTGCGCCGGACGCTGTACCACGCGCCGCCGAGCTGGCTCTACGCCAGCATCGCCGCGGGGGACGTGGACGCGGACGGCGATCTCGATCTGGCGATCGCGGGCTTCATCGATGTCGAGACGGGCCCGGTGGGCCCCTGCGGTACGCCGCCGTGCGGGGTGCTCCTCGACGCTTTCGCCGGCATCCCCAGCGTGCTCTTGATCCAGAACGACGAAGGAAACTTCGAGGACGCCACCGCGCGGCTCGCGCCCGATCTGCTCCAGATCGAGCCCACGCTCGCGATGATCATCTTCGATCTGGACGGCGACGGCGTTCCGGAGATCTTGGTAGGCAACGATCTCGGTGATCGTCACCCTGATCGCCTGCTGGTCCGTGAGGATGGCCGCTTCGTCGACCGTGCGATGGTCTGGGGGCTCGCGTCCAACCGCAGCGGGTTCGGAATCGACACCATGGGTTTGGCGATAGGCGACGTGGACGGGTCGGGGACCCTCGATGTCGCCTCGAGCGATTTTCAGGGCTGGCCCTCGGCAGTCCATCTCTGTGGCGAGGATCACTTCTGCGAGGATCGCTCCCAGCAGCTCGGGCTGCTCCGCAGCAGCGAGACCTTTCGCTGGGGCAACGCGCTGATCGATCTGGATCTGGATGGGGATCTGGAACTCTTCGAGGCGACGGGGCACCTCTACACCGAGGAGGAAGGCGCCACCGTCGGCAACCCGCTTCGGCGCAGCCAGCCGCCCAACCTCTACGAGAACCTCGGGGGGGCCGTCGGTTTCGCGCGGGTAGTGGCCGAGGATGGCTCGGCGCTGGCGCGGCGCTATCAGGGCCGGGGCCTCGCGGTGTTCGACGCCGACGATGACGGGCTCCTCGATGTAGTGATGGCGACCTCGTCGGGGCGTCCCGCGCTGCTCCGCAACGTCCGCGCGCCCGAGGGACACTTCGTCCGGGTGGTGTTGACGGGTCACCCTCCCAACTCGGGCGCGGTGGGCGCACACGTCACCCTGCGCATCGAGGGTCAGCCGATGCAGCAGCGCCTGCGTCTGGCGGGCGAGGGCTACCTGGGATCGTTCGATCCTCGGCTGCACTTCGGAGTGCCCGCCGTTGGCCCAGGCGTGCTCGAGGTGCGCTGGCCCTCGGGCGTGGCCGAGACCTACCCCATCGACGCGTTCGACCGCGAGCTCGTCCTCACCGAGCCTTGATTGCAGGCTCGCCGTAGGACTGGGTCACGGAGTACACTGGCGCCGCGTTCCGATGAAGATCTGCCCCGCCTGCTCGCTCAAGTATCCCGACACCGAGCCCCGCTGCTTCGTCGATGGCAGCGAGCTCCAAGCGATGGCCGATCCTCGGATAGGGTCGTTGCTCGCGGGCCGCTACCAGCTCGAGTCGCAGCTCGGCGAGGGCGGGATGGCCGTGGTCTATCGGGCGCGTAGCGCGCTCGTCGATCGCCCGGTCGCGGTGAAGGTGATGAACGCGTCGCTGGTCCGCGACGCCTCGCTCAAGGAGCGCTTCCGGCGCGAGGCCAAGACTTCGGCGGCGCTTGCCCACCCCAACATCGTGGAGATCCTCGACTACGGCGAGGACGAAGGGGTGCCGTACCTGGTGATGGAGCTGCTCGACGGCATGTCGCTCGACAAGATGATCGAGCGGCAGCCCCTGCCCATCCCGATGGTCGCGCTGATCGGCGCGCAGATCTCGCGGGGCCTGGCGCGCGCCCACGACTTCTCCGTCATCCATCGCGATCTGAAGCCCGAGAACATCTTCGTCGCGCGTTTGGCCGACGGCAGACCGCTGGTGAAGATCCTCGACTTCGGTATCGCGCGCTCGCTGCACGATCAGCGGCTCACGAGCGCAGGACAGATCTTCGGCACGCCGCAATACATGGCGCCTGAGCGGGTGGGATCGATCGACACGGGACCCGCCGCCGATCTCTACGCGGTCGGCGTGATGCTCTTCGAGATGGCGGCGGGCCAGCTCCCGCTGCAGGCCGACGACATCACCGGCTTCCTCATCGCGCACATGAAGGACGAGCCGCTGCTGCTCTCCGCCGTGCTCCCCTCGGCACCTCCGGTGCTGACCGAGCTCATCTCGCGGCTGCTCGCGAAGAAGCCCGAGGACCGACCGGTCGATGCCCATCAGGTGGAGAAGGTGCTGCTCACGCTGGCGCCCGCCGGCCAGATGGTGTCCGCCGAGATGGCCGAGCCGCAGAAGGTCTCGCGCCAAGTCGCGGCGACCCTTCCGCCCACCACGCTCGAGCTCTGGACCTCACGCACTGCGATCCTCGAGGAGATGTTTCGGCGGGTGTATCCGACCGGACAGCTGCCGCCTCAGACCGCAGCCGAGCTGGGCGAGCTGCGCGGCACGATCGCGCGGATGCACGATCTACGGACCTCGGGCCTACGCGAGCAGCGCAAGCTCGAGCAGATGGAAGTGCAGGCCAAAGAGGGACGCCAGCGCTTGGGCCACGCGATGGCCGTGCTCGGCGAAGATCTCTCGACCGCGCGCGTCGCGCAGCGCGAGGCCGAGCACCAAGTGAAGCCGCATCTCGAGCCGGCCGCACAATGGGCGACCCACTGGAAGACCGTCTTTGGGCGCATCGGTCAGGGTGGCTTCAGCGAGGGCATGCAGCCCAGCGCGGCGGCCGAGCAGCTCCTGAAGGACGCGCACGACGCGATGCAGAAGTGGCTCCAAGCCGAGCAAGGCTCGGGCAAAGCGCGCACCTGGCTCGAAGGTCAGGGGCAAGCCGTACGGGATCTGGAGTTTCAGACCGAGGCGCTACGCGCCCAGCTCGAGCGGCTCGAGTCCACCTACGAGGACGGACGGCGCTCCGTCGAAGACGCGCTCACCGCGACCGGACGCGAGCTCGATGGGCTCGATCGTCGCCTGACCGAGATCGGCAGCCACCTGGTCGGCCCCATGCGACAACGACCGGATCTGGGGGATCTGATCCAGCGCCTCGAGCACGCGCGCTAGTTGCTCGCTTCAGGGCGCTCGTGCTTCAGCGCGAGGCCAGACGATCGGTCGCGTCGGTCTCGTTCCGGGTCCAGTTCGCCGCGTCGTTGCAGATCGCGTTGTCGTAGCGCAGGCCGTTCTCGGCCAGGCCCAGCTCGTACGCCTCACCCGCGCAGGTCCCGATCATCTCGCCGACCGCAGCGCCCTCTTCCTCGGTGCTCAGCACGGGAGGAATCGACGGGTAGAGCTCCCGCACGCACGCATCGTAGGCGACCAGCGCCAGCATCTGGCAGTCCTCGGCCGACACCGCGAAGCACTGACGGAAGTACATTTGATCGCCGCAGAAGTACTCGGGCGTCAAAGGACGCAGCGCCGCGAGAAAATCGTCGCGGGACACCCCGGCGCCCGCCGGAGCGTTGCCGCCCGCGGTGTTCGCCTGGCTCGTGGCAGGGGCCGGCTCCGGCTCACCGCCGCCGCAGCCCACACTCCAGCACACCACCAGCACCAAGAACGTGAATCGCTGCACGACAATCTCCTTTGCGCGGAGCCCCGCGCGGGGGGCCGACGGTAGCCGAAGTTGGTCGAGGGCGCCTGTGCTCGTGTGCGGCCTGCAAGTCCTCGGGAAACGTGACAATGGACGGCCTGTCCATGCGCGCCTTTGGAAGAACCTCCATCGAGACTGGGTTGGCCACGGTGGCGCGAGGAACGCGATGATGGACTGGGGCCTGCTCGTACTCGGCGGGGTGCTGCTCTACTTCGGCGCGGAGTACTTCGTCGGTGGCGCCTCGGCGCTCGCGGCGTCGCTGCGGGTGCCCCAACTGATCGTCGGACTGACCGTGGTGGCCTATGGCACTTCGGCGCCCGAGATCATCGTGGGCATCAACTCGGCCTACAACGGGCACGGCGACGTCGCGCTCGGCAACGTGATCGGCTCCAACATCGCCAACATCGGATTGATCTTGGGCGTGGCCGCGCTGCTCTCGCCCGCGCGAGTCGATGGGGCGCTGCGGGTACGGGAGCTCCCGATGCTGATCATCAGCACCGCGCTGGTGCCGCTGACCTTGATCGACGGGGTGGTGAGCCGCCTCGAGGGCTCGCTCTTGCTCTTGGGCGCGGTGGGCTACAGCGCCATCATGGTGCGCTCGGCGCGCCTCTCGTCGTTGCGCGAGGCCCGAAGAGAAGCGGAGGTCACCGCGGCGGCGGCGGATGCAGCGGGCGCGCCGACACCAGCAGGCCCGATGCGCTCCGTGGTCACCGCGCTGGTGGGGCTCTGCGTGCTCTTGCTCGGCGGGCACCTCTTCGTGAACGCGTCGGTGAACGTCGCCGAGAGCCTCGGGATGAGCGAACGCCTCGTGGGGCTGACCATCGTCGCCATCGGCACCTCGCTGCCGGAGCTCGTCACCAGCATCGTCGCCGCGCGTCGAGGCGCCTCGGACATCGCGGTGGGCAACGTGATCGGCTCGAACATCTTCAACGTGTTCCTCTGCCTGGGCGCCGCCAGCGCCACCGCGCCGCTGGTCAGCAGCCTCGCGGGCCTCGCCGTCGATCTGGCCGCGATGGTGGTGATGACCGTGCTCGCGGTGATCTTCATCCGCACCGAGCGGGTCATCACCCGGCTCGAAGGCGGCATCGCGCTGGCGCTCTACGCGCTCTACATGGTGGTCACCGTGGTCCGTGGCTGAGGCAGCGTATCCTCCGCCCGATGCAGCTCTCCTCCATCGAGTCCGTCGCCTACGTCGAGGTGCTGAACGGCGACGAATCGGATCGAGCAGCGCCCTTCGATCTCTTGATCGAGGTGCCACACGGCGCCGATGAACGCGCCCACTACGACGCGCTCTTTGCCCGCATGAAGAGCGTGCTGCCAGCCGATCTTCAGGTCTTCTTCCACGTGAACACCGACATCGGCGCGTGGGACTACGGACGCCGCGTCGCCGAGCTCGTGCTCGCCGCCAGACCCAACGCACGCGCGCTGCTGGTTCGCTGCTTGGTGCCGCGGACCTTCGTGGACACCAACCGTGAGCTCGTCGCCCAAGACCTGCTCGCCACGGGCGGCCTCACGGGCGCGACCCCGCCGTACATTCTCGATACGGGCGATCACGCGCTCTTGAACGCGATGCACACCGAGTACGTGACGTTGATCGACGCTGCGTATGCGTCCGTATGTAGCGGCACCGGGATGGCGCTCAGCCCGCACACCTACGGTCCGTATCTCTTGCCAATCGAGCGCATCGACGAGCACATCGTCGATGCACTGCGCGCCGCGCACGCACCTGAGGTGTTGCCCACGCTGAAGGTGCGCGCGGAGATCGATCTGCTCACCGACACCAAAGAAGGCGAGCGCCTCGCCGATCCGGTGCTCACCGAAACCATCGCGCAGAACCTCACCTCCTCTGGCTTCGAGGTGGCGCGCAACGCGAGCTACTGCCTCTTGCCCGGGAGCCAGACCCATCGGCAATCGGTCCGCTATCCCGGGCGGGTGTTCTGCCTCGAAGCGCGCCGTGATCTGTTGGTCGAGAACTACGCCCCGCTCGATGCGATGCACATCGATCCCAGCAAGATCGAGCGGTTGGCCATCCCGATCGCGACCGCCATCGGGTCCTGGCTCGAGCGGCGCTGAGCGGAACCACGCTCGATACCAAGCCACAACGTGGCGGTAGTCACACAGAACGACTCGCCGGATTGCGCACATTGGTCTACCTTCGGCGACCATGCGCCGTACCTCTGCTGTCTCTCTGGTGTCGCTCCTGTCTCTCGTCGTCCTGCTGCCTGCGTGTGAGTGCGCGGATCCGGATCGCGGTCGACGCGACACCGGCGGCGGAGAGGGAGACACGTCCACCAGCGACGCGCCGCTCGGCGACACGGGTCCCATCGACCCCTGTGGCGATGGCCTCGATGGCGACATGGATGGTCACGTCGATGAAGGCTGCAGCTGCGCGCCGGGGGAGACCCAGCACTGCTACAGCGGCGACCCTGCGCTCGCGGGCGTGGGCGGCTGTCTCTGGGGCGCGCAAGAGTGCGCGACGGACTTCGAGCTCGGCGTGTGGGCCGAGTGCATTGGGGATGGCGCGCCGGTGACCGAGATCTGCGACGGCGTCGACAACGACTGCGACGGCACCGTGGATGAGGGCTGCGAGTGCCGCCCCGAAGAGACCCGCGTTTGCTACAGCGGCACGCCCGGCACCGAGGCGATGGGCGCGTGCGAGGCAGGCATCGAGCGCTGCGTCGTCACGGGCAGCGGCTCGATCTGGGGACCCTGCGAGGGCGAGATCGTCCCTTCGGCCGAGGCCTGCGACGGCGTGCTCGACGAGGACTGCGATGGCGTGGTCGATGACGGCTGCACTTGCGTCGATGGCGCCAGCCGCGCTTGCTACGGCGGTTCGGCCTCCACCCGCGGCGTCGGCGCGTGCATGGACGGCAGCCAGAGCTGCAGCGCCAGCGGTTGGTCGACCTGCAGCGGTGAAGTGCGTCCCCGCTCCGAGGTGTGCAGCGGCGGCCTCGATGAGGACTGCGATGGTCTGGTGGACTGCGCCGATCCCGACTGCGGCGCGCTCTGCTGCTCGCCCTACGACACCTCAGTGCCGGTGGTGCCTGCCGAAGGCGACATCCTCTTCGTGATCGATCGCTCGGGCAGCATGGACTGGCCCGCCGTCGACACCACGCGCACCCGCTGGCAGGAGCTGATGAGCGCCACATCGTCGGTGCTCCCGATGGTCGGCTCGCTCCCGATGGGTCTGCTCACGTTCCCGCTGCTCACCGGAACCAGTGAGAGCCTCAACTGCATGGTGGCGAGCAGCCCCGACATCGCGATCGCATCCGGCACGGGCTCGGCCATCAGCGCGCGCTTGGTCGCCGCCGATCCCCGCGCGGGCGACACCCCGACGCCCCAGGCGTTCAGCACCGTGAGCAGCTACCTCATGGGTCTGCCCGCCACCACGCGCACCCGCTTCGTGGTGCTCGCGACCGACGGTCTGCCCGAGCCCAACTGCGGCTCGACCGTACCGGCGACCGTCAGCGCCATCAGCTCGCTGCGCAGCAGCGGCATCGACACGTTCGTGATCGGCATCGTCGGTCCCTCCAACACCGGCGACACCAGCGGGATCCCCGCGCTGCGCGACGCGCTCAACCAGTTCGCCGTCGCTGGCGGCCGTCCCCGCGGCGGCTCCATCCGCTACTACGAAGCTGGCGATGGCGCCGCGCTCACCTCGAGCTTCCGCGCGGTCCTCGCCGCAGCGACCGACTGCAGCTTCGAGCTCTCGAGCGCCCCGCCCCGCCCGGGTGCGCTGGAGATTCGTCTCAACGGCACGCTGATCTCGCCCTCGCTCTGGACCGTCACCGGTCGCAGGCTCGATTTGGCGGGCAGCGCCTGTGATCAGGTGCAGGCGGGGCTCGTGATGACGATCCGCGCCAGCGACTCCTGCGGCTGATTCAACCCCGCCGCTAGCGCGCACGACGAGGCTTCGAGTGGTCTACCGTCGCGCAGCGCGTCCCAGTGGTCAGGCCCTCGGCTCGGCGCGAACGGCCGCCGAGGCGCGGCTGCGCGACGCGCAGGTGGCGCTGCGGCTCGCGGACGACGCCTTGGCGAGTGCGGAGCGTGATGCCGCCGAGCTTCGGCGAAGCCACGACGAGGCGGTGCACGACGCCGAAGAAGAACGCACCCGCACCCTGCGCCTGGTGATAGCGCACGCGCCGGAGGGGACGGTCCCGCCCGGACTGCGTGAGTCCCTCTCCAAGGAGCAGCGCGCGCGAGGACTCACCCGCGCGCTCGAAGGACGGGGCGAGATCCAGCGAAGCCAAGGCGGTAGGGTGTCCTCGGCGGAGCAGGCCCACGAGCGCTTACTCGCGCTCCGCGTCGAGCGGTCCAAGGCCCTCACCGATGCCCAACGTTCGCTCGCGCCGCTCCGCCGCGAACGCGCGGAAGCCGAAGCGCGGCGGCTCGAGGCCCAGGCCGATCTCGATCGGCTCTCCCCCGCGTGATCCCATGGAGAGCCGCGTGGTAGCGTCGCTGCCCATGAACCTCCGCTCGCTCCTGCTCGTCGTCTGTGCGCTCACCTTCCCCGCAGTCACGCACGCAGACTCCTTGCCGGCGTGCCCGCCGGGCACCCACATGGTGGCGAACCCGACGACGCCCGGCTCGATGCATCACGGCGGCATGCACTGCGAGCCGAGCGGACCCGCGGCCGAAGCGCCAGTGGGAACACCGCCGGCGGAGACCCCGCCGAGCACCCCTGAGGCTGCACTCGCCACCGCACCCGCCTCCGCCGAGTCGGTGCCCGCACCGCCCGCGCCCACGACCGAGCCAGCGCCCTCGGGGATGTGCTCGGTCCGCGCCGGCGCTGACCCTTCGCTGCTCGCGCTCGGGCTCGTCAGCGGCGCGCTCTTGTTCGTCCGCCGGCGTCGCTGAGAGATCCGCGTTGTTCGGGATCTTTCACGGGCGCCCACCCGCGCTCACGGCCGAGCCGCTGAGGGGGCGCGACGCAGTGGTCACGGGTGCCAGCGCGGGCATTGGTCTCGAGACCGCGCGAACGCTCGCGATGTGGGGCGCGCGGGTCACCGTGGTCGGTCGCTCTGCCGAACGCACGGCGCGCGCCGCCGAGGAGATCGCGCGCTCGGCCCGTGAGCACGGAGTCGCGTCGCCCGACATCGCGGCGATGGTCTGCGACTTCGCGTCGCTCGCCGAGGTGCGGCGCTTGGGTGAAGGTCTGCTCGCACGACACAGCAAGCTGCACATCCTCATCAACAACGCGGGCCTCTGGCTCCAGCGGCGGCAGCCCAGCGCCGAGGGTCACGAGACGACGTTCGCAGTGAATCATCTCGCGCCGTTCCTGCTCACCATGCTGCTCCGTGATCGCATGATCGCGAGCGCCCCGGCGCGAGTGGTACACGTCTCCTCGCGCCTGCACTCCGATGCTCGGACCCTCGCCGTCGAGCATCTCGCGGCGCCGCCGCGCTTCTCGGGGATCGGCGCGTACGCGTCGTCCAAGCTCTGCAACGTGCTCTTCTCCCGCGAGCTCGCCGAGCGCTTGAAGGGGACGAGCGTCACCTCGAACGCGCTTCACCCCGGCGACATCGCGACCGAGGTCACCCGCGACAACCGGGTGCTCTCGTTCTTGAGTGACCGATTGGGCCGACCGTTCTTGCTCACGCCCGAGGAGGGATCGCGGACTACGTTGCACGTCGCCACCCATGCGCCGCTGCTCGAGGTGACGGGTCGGTACTTCTCGGTGTGCAAGGAAGCGCCCGCTAGCAAGCTCACCGAAGACGCGAGCCTGCGCGCACGTCTGTGGGACGTCAGCTGCGCCCTCACCCGCGGCTGATTGCACGGACGCGGCAGCAAGCGGCGGCGGCGAGCAGCGGGAGCAGCAACGGACGGCGACGAAGCAGCTCGACTTCGAATCCTCGAGACAGCTCGTCGGGCGAGAGGCCAACGCGCTCGCCGCGAGGCTCTCCCCTTTGCGGCTTTGCGCGAGATCTTCTGAATCTCATCAGCCGACGACCGACCGACGGCGATCGACAGAGAACGACTACATGGGCATCAGGAACGTCGCCGTGCCGAGGTAGACCATCAGGCCCACCACGTCGGAGAGCGACGCGATGAAGGGCGTCGAGCTCACTGCGGGGTCGAGACCGACCCGCTGGATCAGGAGCGGCAGGAGCGCGCCCAAGAGGCTACCGACCGTCACCACCATCACGATGCTGACGCCCACGGTGATCGCGAGCGGGATCGCGTTGGCGTCGCCGGCGAAGTACGCGCGGCCCACGCCGAGGACCCCGACGACGAGGCCGAGTGAGATCCCGATCAACAGCTCGCGCGCCGCGATGCGCAGCCAGTCGCGCGGCACGATGTCGCCCAGGGCGAGCGCGCGGATGATGAGGGTCGCGGACTGCGAGCCTGCGTTGCCGCCCGTCGAGATGATCAGCGGGATGAAGACCGCCAGCGTGATCGCGCGCTCGAGCGCGCCCTCGAACGACTGCATCACCGACGCGGTGAGGAAGCCCCCGAGAAAGAGCACCACCAGCCAGATCAACCGCGACTTGTAGTAGGCCCAGAGGCCCGTCTCGAAGTAGCCGTCTGCCGTGGGCACCACGGCGCCCATGAGATGCGCGTCCTCGGTGGCCTCTTCGATCACCACGTCGACGACGTCATCGACGGTGATGACGCCGAGCATCTTGCCGGAGTCGCCGACGACGGGTAGCGCGTGGAAGTCGTACTTCGCCATGGTGCGCGCGACGTCCTCGGGATCGTCGGTGTCGAGCACCCGCACGACGTTCTCCGTCATGATGTCGGAGAGCAGCTGGCCCGGCTCGGCCAAGATCAGATCGCGCAGGGACGCGACGCCCACCAGCCGGTCGCCGTACGCCAGGCCGTAGACGTAGTAGATCATCTCCGCCTGGCCCTCCTTGCTGAGGCGCCGAAGCTCCGCCATCGCCTGCCAGACCTTCGTCTCCGGGGCCACGCCGACGAACGAGGTGGTCATGATCGAGCCAGCCGCGGCCTCGCCGTACGCAGAGAGCTCGCGGATATCGTCGGCGGCCTCGGGCTCGATCTTGTCGAGCTCGACGAGGATCGATTCCCGCAGCGGGAGCTCGAGGGTCTGCACCACGTCGGCGCGATCGTCGGGCGACATCTCCGCGAGCAAGGAGGCCGCCTCCTTCTTGCCCATGCGCTCGAGCACCAGCGTCTGCCGGTCGCTCTCCATCCGCTCGAGTACGCCCGCCGCAAAGTCGTCGGGCAGCACGTGCATCAGCGCGACGACGTCGGCGATGTCGAGGTCCTCGCAGATCTCCGCGATGTCCTCCTCGTGGAACTCCTCGAGCGCCTCGCGGATAGCCTCCGGCTCGCTCTCGAGCGTCTGCCGAAAGTCCGGTCCAAAGAGGGTGGCAAGGCGCATGACGGCCGGACCCTACCCCGTTCGCGCGGGGCGATCACGGATCCCGCGCGACGCTCGAATCAGCCTCACCCCTCGCGTCGCGTACGGACCCGAATGAGCCCGAGCAGCGCCACGAGCGCGGCCCACGCGAGCCTCGAAGGAGCTCGAGTCACCGAGCCCGGAGCGGAGACGGAGCACCAACGCCCATCACAGTCCAGCTCCTCGGTCGCTGCGAACTCCATCGAGGTTCGGCTTGCGCCCCGGCTTCTGCGACGCGAGCCCAGTTGCTCCCCGCGCGGCCAGTTGCTGCCGCCACGACGAGAGATGCGAACTGTAGATGCCCTCCTTCCGAAGCAGCACCTCCAGCGCGCCTCGCGACCGCGGCCTCGGCGGCCTTCACGAGGCGCAGCTTCTCGGACGCGGAGTACTTCTTCCTCGTCTTCGGAGGCACAACCTCGACTGCACCACGGTTCACGCCGGGCGCGCGCACGGCATGTTCGTTGTTTGAACGTTCAGGACCAGGAACTACAAAAGGCTTCGGCACGGGGATCGATCCATTCTCCGCCTGTCAGTACAGAGATATCCAGAGAAAGCTGTCTCACCCGACGTTGGCACACTGGGGGTCCTCATCCCACGGTGTGAGGTCGGGCCTTCACATCGCCGCTGCGACTTTGGCCAGCTCAGCTGAACTGAATTGAACACCGGCGTTCCTTTCGACGGTTTGCCAACTGCGCTACTCGGGCAGGGTGTAGCGAGCTTCGATCAGGCTTCGGATGAGCTTGCGTGTCTCCGCGGGCTGAAGGTCCCGGCGCTGTTCGATCCGCTCGACTTGGTCCGCCAAGTAGTCGTCCTTCACGCAGCCTCGGAACCACCGTGAGTATTCCCCACGTCGCAGATGAAACAACCAGGTCGTTTCGTCAATACCCTCCGCGAGGTGCGAGAACATCGCGAGGTTGTGGGCCCGTAGATTGTGTCGATTCTCCGGACCTCGAAAGAAGAAGCTGCGGTGGTGCATGTTGCCTTCCGCATACTTTCGGCGATGGCGAATACGATCGGACCGCCCCGGCAGAATATCGATGGTGAACGGCGGGGACTTTCGTCGTCGAAACCAGACGACTGCTCTGCGATGTTGGTAGTCGAGATCGGCAGGCCATTCGAGCGATTGGCCAATTCCGTCCGCGAACTTCTGGAGGGTGCCCCGCGGCTCGGGACCGACGGCGATGACCACATCGATCAGCGAGAGCGCCAGCGGCGCGAGGTGATCGGGGTGCACGGTCACGAACACCGTCTCTCCGAGGGAGTGCGGTAAGGCCCGATCGAGGTGTGCCCACTGGGGCGGGATGAGATGAGGGGCTTCGTCCAGAACGATCCAGTGCGGTCGGCCGGTGCGTGTCCGCATGGCTTGCGAGTTGGGGAAGAGCTGGCCGAAGAACCCCGGTCGGTCCGCCAGAGGAAGTCCCAGCTAGTTGACGTTCAGGGTGAGTTGGGGGTCCTCGAGAAAGGCGAGCACTTCGTTCACCGACACCGCATGACCTTGGTGGCCGAGCGTGAGGATCTCGGACAGTGTCCCGTAGTCGCCCTCGGGATCGATGATGCAGAGTTGGTAGGCCTGCGCCATCAGGCGCTCCACGATCCCAGCGGTCACCGTGGACTTGCCGCTCCCAGAGGGACCCGCGATCAAGATGTTCGATCCGTAAGGAGCGACCGTGACCAGCGATCCATCTTGTCGGCGGCCGATCGGAACCAAGCGCCTCTGGATCGAGCCGCGCAAATGGTCGAAATCGGTCGCGATCAAGTCGTCGAGCAGCTCCGCCATTCCCTCGCCATTTTGTCCCTTTGCGACGATGTCTGCGAGTTGACGAATCGATGGGATACCGTTGGCGACGGTCCCCGCATTCACTGCGCTTCAAGAAGGAGGAGTCGTTCTCGGAGTCGCCCACGGCGACTACCTCGTGTGCGGACAATCCCAACTTAGGGCCCGCGTATGAATAACCGGATCGAACGGGCCGGTGTCGAATGCGATCCGGGGATCGCATTGCCGACGATGGTGTGATCTACAGTCCGGGTGACCACCGAAGACGACGTCCGTGGGA
>Ga0105047_10010155_pt1 | contig 15416 bp, 15 predicted proteins | sample MAT04_FD_78384 | JGI IMG/M metagenome (GOLD analysis project Ga0105047, IMG submission 78384) | Freshwater microbial communities from Lake Fryxell liftoff mats and glacier meltwater in Antarctica - MAT-04 (megahit assembly) | ecosystem: Environmental > Aquatic > Freshwater > Ice > Liftoff... | reverse complement strand
GCCGTGCTGATCCACGGCTACGGCACCGGCGGCCGCATAAATGGCGCGGGGGTGGAGCGGTTCATCGCGATGGAACGGGCAGGCGCCCGCGCCGCAGCCGCGCGGCGGCTGATGGCTGCAGACATGAACGCGGATGGCAGGATTGACGCAGATGAAATCGCCCTCTTGGCCGCCGCCGCCTCGGCGCGCAGCCGGGGCAAGCTGCTGACCCTGCAGGCCCGCGCCGACACCGATGGCGATGGCAGCGTGTCGCCGGCGGAACTGACCGCGCATGCGGCGACCGAGGCGGTCTCGGCCTTTCCCGAAAGCCGCGCCCAGGCGGCGCGGGCGGTGCTTGCCTGCGATCAGGATGGCGATGGCCAGGTGGACCTGCCCGAGGTGCGCCGGGCGCTGGCGGCGCTGGAACAGGCCGCATGAGCGGCGCGATTCCCCGCCCTACTCCCTTTCCACATCGGCACGGTTTGCCTATAAGCGGTCAGACCATGCCGGAGATCGCCGATGCCCGCAGACCTGTCCCCCATCGACAAGGCAAAATTCGTCGCCGCCAGGCGCGCGGTGGATTTCGTCGAGCATGGGATGAAGCTGGGCCTTGGCACCGGGTCCACCGCCGCCTGGATGGTCCGCTGTCTTGGTGAACGGGTGCGGACCGAAGGGTTGCGCGTCACCGGCGTTCCCACATCGTCGCGCACCGCCGAACTGGCGCGGTCCGTCGGCATCACCGTCACCTCGCTTGATGACGCGAAATGGCTGGACCTGACGATCGACGGGGCCGATGAATTCGACCACAACCTTGCGCTGATCAAGGGCGGCGGTGCGGCTCTGTTGCAGGAAAAGATCGTGGCGACGGCCAGCGACCAGATGATCGTCATCGCGGATGCCGCCAAGGAGGTCAGCCAGCTTGGCGCCTTTCCCCTGCCGGTCGAGGTCATTCCGTTCGGCTGGCAGACCACCAAGGCCCTGATCGAAGAGACGCTGATCTCGCTCGATGTGATGGGCCGCGAGTGCAGCCTGCGGATGAACGGGGCCGCACCGCTGATCACTGACGAAGCGAATTACATCGTCGATCTGCACCTGAAACGCATCGGCAACCCCCGCCAGGTGGCGCTGGTGCTGAACCAGATCCCCGGCGTCGTCGAGAACGGGCTGTTCATCGACATCTGCGACATCGTCATCGTCGGCCATGCCGATGGCCGCGTCACGGTGCGCGACATCAATGCCGGCTCGCAATTCGATGACCGCATTGATTTTGCCGGGACCGACAACATCTTTGCTGATTTCGGAGACTGATCCCATGCCCTTCGACTATGATCTGTTCGTCATCGGCGGCGGTTCCGGCGGCGTGCGCGCGGCCCGCATCGCATCGGCCGAAGGCGGGGCAAAGGTAGGGCTGGCCGAGGAAAGCCGCATGGGCGGCACCTGCGCCATCCGCGGTTGCGTGCCAAAAAAGCTGATGGTCTTTGCCTCTGGGTTTCCTGATGCGCTGCGCGACGCAGCCCTTTATGGCTGGTCGGTGACCGGCGGCGGTTTCGACTGGGACACGTTCCGCAGCCGGCTGCACGCGGAACTTGCCCGTCTGGAGCAGGCCTACCGCACCGCGTTGACCAACGCCGGGGTCACGCTGCACGACTGCCGCGCCACGGTGGTGGACCCCCACACCGTGCAGCTTGCGACCGGCGAACGGTTTGCCACCAAGCACATCCTGATCGCCACCGGCGGCTGGCCGCATGTGCCGGAGTTTCCGGGCTCGGACCTCGCCGTGACCTCGAACCAGATGTTCGATCTGCCCGCCTTGCCCAAGCGGGTGCTGGTGGTGGGCGGCGGTTACATTGCGTCGGAATTCGCCTGTATCCTCAACGGCCTGGGTGTCGAGACCACGCAATATCACCGTGGCGCGCAGATCTTGCGGGGTTTTGATGACGAGGCGCGCGGCCATGTCGCCAATGCGATGATCGCCAATGGCGTCCGGCTGCAGTGCGGCACCGCCATCCTGCGGCTCGAACGGACGGCGGGCGGCATCCGGGCGGTCACCAGCACCGGGGCCGAGGATGAATTCGACCTGGTCATGTATGCCACCGGCCGCAAGCCGAATGCGACGGGGCTGGGGCTTGAGGCATTGGGAGTGGCGTTGGGCCGCAATGGGCAGATCATCGTCGACGACTATAGCCAGACGGCGGTGCCGTCGATCTATGCGGTGGGCGATGTGACCGGACGGGTCAACCTGACCCCGGTCGCGATCCGAGAGGGCCATGCCTTTGCCGACACGGTGTTTCGGGGCATCCCGACCAAGGCTGATCACGATCTCATCCCCTCGGCGGTGTTCACCCGGCCCGAACTTGGCAGCATCGGCCTGTCCGAAGAGGCAGCGCGAGAGCGCGGGCCGATCGAGGTTTACGCCACCGCGTTCCGCCCGATGAAAACCGCTTTCATCGGCCATCCCGACCGGGTGCTGATGAAACTGATCGTCGATCAGGGCAGCCGCCGGGTGATCGGGTGCCACATCGTGGCGCCCGAAGCGGGCGAACTGATCCAGCTGGCGGCGGTCGCGATCCGGATGGGGGCCACCAAAGAGGATTTCGACCGCACGGTTGCGGTGCATCCGACAATGGCCGAAGAGTTGGTCACCCTGCGCCGTCCGGTGCGGCAAGGCTGACTGCGGCAAAGGTGCCGGGTTGATTTTTCAGCGCCGATGCCCAATTCACACAACAGGAAACAGAAGGGTTCAGATAAATGGCAGGTAGCGGAGGCCCCTGGGGCGGCGGTGGCGGCTCGGGCGGAGATGAGCGCGACAAGGAAAATCGTCGGCCGGTAAACGGTGGCGGGCGCAGACCGGAGGGGCCGCAGATCCCCGAGATCGACGAGCTGATGAAAAAGGGCACCGAGCAGTTGCGCGTGCTGATGGGCGGACGGGGTCGCAATGGCGGCACCGGCGGCGGTGCGCCGCGCGACCCGGCAGGCCCGCTGTTCACCCGCAACGGAATGTTGCTGGCGGGGGCCGCGGCGGTGGTGCTGTGGGCGTTCATGTCGTTTTACACGGTGCGGCCCGAAGAACGCTCGGTCGAGCTGTTCCTTGGCGAATTCGATACCATCGGCAATCCGGGCCTGAACTTTGCGCCCTGGCCGCTGGTCACCGCCGAAATCGTGCAGGTGACGGGCGAGCGGTCCACCGACATCGGCACCGGCGCCCAGGGGCAGATGGACACCGGCCTGATGCTGACCCGCGACCAGAATATCGTGGATATCGAGTTTCAGGTGGTCTGGCGCGTCGCCGACGCGTCGGAATACCTGTTCAACCTGTCTGACCCGACCGACACGATCCGCGCGGTCAGCGAATCCGCGATGCGCGACATCATCGCGCGGTCCGAACTGTCGCCGATCCTGAACCGCGACCGGGGGGTGATTGCCACCGACCTGCGCGCTTCGGTGCAGACCACGCTTGACAGCTACAAGGCCGGCATCACCGTGGTGCGGGTGAACTTCGCCAAGGCGGCGCCGCCCACTGACGTGATCGACGCCTTCCGCGAGGTGCAGGCCGCCCAGCAGGCCCGCGACCGTCTCGAGAAAGAAGCCGACGCCTATGCCAACACCGTGACCGCAGGGGCACGCGGCGAGGCGGCCCGATTGGCCGAGGAATCCGAAGGCTACCGCGCTCAGGTGGTGAACAACGCCGAAGGTGAGGCCAGCCGGTTCCTGTCGGTCTACAACGAATACGTCAAGGCTCCCGAAGTGACGCGCAAACACATGTATCTTGAAACCATGGAGCGGGTTCTGGGTGGCATGAACAAGGTCATCCTTGACGGCGTCACCTCTGACGGCGGCCAGGGCGTCGTGCCGTTCCTGCCGCTTAACGAACTCAACAGGCTGTCCCCTGCCGGGGCCGCCACGACCACGTCGACCACGTCGACCACCACCGGAGGGACCAACTGATGCGTCTGTTTTGGATTCCCGCCGTGCTTGTGGCGCTCGTGGTGGTGGGGCTGTCGTCGCTGTTCATCGTGGACGAGCGTGAAAAGGCGCTGGTCCTGCAATTTGGTCAGGTGAAACAGGTCAAGGAAGAGCCGGGGCTTGGCTTCAAGATTCCGCTGATTCAGGACGTGGTGCGCTATGATGGCCGCATCCTCAGCCTGCCGACGCCGCCACTTGAAGTCACCATGTCGGATGACCGCCGACTGGTGGTCGATGCCTTTGCCCGCTGGCGGATCGTCGACGTGGTGCGGTTCCGCGAATCTGTGGGGGCGGTCGGGGTGGAACGGGCGCAGCAATTGCTGGCCGGTATCCTCAACAACGCCATCCCCGAGGTTCTGGGCAAGGTGCCGTCGAACCGCGTGCTGTCCGAAGACCGCACCGGGCTGATGAACCAGATCCGCGACATCGCCAAACGCGAGGCGCAGTCGCTGGGGGTCGATGTGATCGACGTGCGCCTGACCCGCACCGACCTGCCGGAACAGAACCTGACCGCCACCTTCGCCCGGATGCGGGCCGAGCGCGAGCGGGAGGCGGCAGACGAGATCGCCCGCGGCAACGAGGCCGCGCAACGGGTCCGGGCATCGGCCGACCGCACGGTGATCGAGTTGACGTCGCAGGCCCGCAAGGAGGCCGAGATCATCAGGGGTGAGGCCGACGCGCAACGCAACGCGATCTACGCCGAAGCCTTTGGCCGCGATCCGGAATTCTTTGCCTTCACCCGGTCGCTGACCTCTTACGAGCGCGCGCTGCAGGCGGGCAACACCTCGATGGTGCTGCAACCGGATTCGGAGTTCTTCGAGTATCTCCGCTCGGAACAAGCCCCGGCCAGAACCCAAACCGCCGCACCCGCAGCCCCGGCTCCGGCCGCGGAGCCAGCCCCGGCCGCTGCCCCGGCCGAACCCCCGGCCCCCGCCCCCGCCGCGGAGCCAGCCCCGGCCCCAGCCGAACCCCCGGCCCCGGCCGCGGAGTCAGCCCCGGCCGCTGCCGCTGCGCCGGCCGCTGCCCAACCCCCGGCCCTGGCACCAGCCCCCGCCCCCTGATCCTGCGGGCGGCCTGATACCACGGGGCCGGGGTCACACCCGGCCCCGTTCCATTCGCACACCCGATCTGCAGCGAACAGCCGATCACAACCGTTTGAGCCTGCGCGACGGGGTTTGTATTGCGTCCGGCCGCGCTTAGATGATCATGCAGGTCTCGCCCGTGCCCCATGTGGGTCCGGGCACATCGAAAAGGAGTTTCGGAGTGCAGAAATCCATCGCGACATCCGCAGCACTGCCTGTCGTGCCAAGCTTGATGCCGGAGTCCGCCGCATCGTCGCGGCTGCTGCTGGCGCTTGGGTTGGGGTTGGCGCTGGCGCTCGGCCCGGTCACCCAGGCCTTTGGCCAGGGCGCGCCCGACAGCTTTGCCGAACTGGCCGAACAGGTCAGCCCCTCGGTCGTCAACATCACCACCTCCGCCCTCGTCGCCGCCGCAGCCGATGGCGCGCCGATCGTTCCCGAAGGCTCGCCCTTCGAGGATTTCTTCGAGGATTTCATGGACCGCAACGGTCAGGGCCCGAACGCCGAGCCCCGCCGGTCCGAGGCTCTGGGCTCGGGCTTCGTGATCTCGGCCGACGGCTATATCGTGACCAACAACCATGTCATCGAAGGCGCCGACCAGATCGAGATCGAATTCTTCGGCGGCACCCGGCTCGATGCCAAGCTTGTCGGCACCGACCCGAAAACCGATATCGCCCTGCTGAAGGTCGACAGTGCGACTCCGCTGCCGTTTGTGGCCTTCGGCGACAGTGACGTGATGCGCGTGGGTGACTGGGTGATGGCCATGGGCAACCCGCTGGGGCAGGGCTTCTCGGTCTCTGCCGGCATTGTCTCGGCCCGCGGCCGCGAACTGCAGGGCAGCTATGACGACTTCATCCAGACCGACGCCGCCATCAACCGCGGCAACTCGGGCGGCCCGCTGTTCAACATGGAGGGGCAGGTCATCGGCGTGAACACCGCCATCCTGTCGCCCAACGGCGGCTCGATCGGCATCGGCTTCTCGATGGCGTCGAACGTGGTCAGCAAGGTCGTGGCCCAGTTGCAGGAATTTGGCGAAACCCGCCGTGGATGGCTGGGCGTGCGGATTCAGGACGTGACCCCCGACGTGGCCGAAGCCATGGGTCTCACAGACGCCTCCGGTGCGCTGATCACCGACGTGCCCGAAGGTCCGGCCAAGGACGCCGGAATGCTGGCAGGCGACGTGATCCAGACCTTCGCCGGGCAACCGGTCAATGACACGCGCGACCTTGTGCGCCGCGTGGCTGACGCCCCGATCGGTCAGGCTGTCGAGGTGCTGGTGCTGCGCGAGGGCAAGCCCGAGACGCTGTTCGTCACACTGGGCCGCCGCGAAGAGGCCGAGGCCGCCGAAGCTATCCCCGCCGCCGCAGCCGCCCCGTCCGAAGCCGCCGAGGCCGAGGTTCTGGGCATGACCCTGACCCCGGTCGAGACGCTGGCGCCGGAACTGGCCCAGCAACTTGGGCTTGATGCCCAGGCCACCGGGCTCGCCGTCGCCTCGGTCGATCCCGCCTCCGAAGCCTATGCCAAGGGCATGCGCGATGGCGACGTGATCACCGAGGCCGGTCAGCAGAAGGTGACCCGGCTGAAGGACATCGAAGACCGCATCGCCGAAGCCCGCGACGCCGGCCGCAAATCCATGCTGCTGCTGGTCCGCCGCGCCGGTGACCCCCGCTTCGTCGCCCTGTCGCTTGAAGACTGAACCCATCGGGGCGGCCCGGCAACAGGCCGCCTTGCCGACCCCTGCCATTCTTCTGTTCGAAAATATCCCACGGGGGGTCCGGGGGGCGTGAAGCCCCCCGGCTCTCTCAAAAATCCCACCCCGTCAGATCGCGAACCGCCCCGCCACCTCTGCCAGCAGGCGGGTGCGGAACGACGCCATCCAGTCGACCCGCGCCTCGGCCATCTGGGTGCCGGTGCGGGTCTGCATCGTCTCGGCCAGCCCGAACAGCTTGACCTGCAGATGATCGAGTGCATAGCGCCGGTCGTCCAGCGCCCGCCGCTCTGCCATCGGATCGTCCGGGTCAAACAGCGCCGCGCCCATCGCACCGGCCACACAGAACATCCGTGCGATGCCGATGGCCCCCAACGCCTCCAGCCGGTCGGCATCCTGCAGAATCCGCGCCTCCGGGGTCTGCGGCGTCAGCCCGGCTGAAAAGCTGTGCGCCTCGATGGCATGCACCGTCGCCGCAATCCTGTCGGGCGCAAAGCCCCGCCCGGCCAGCCATTCCGCCGCGACCGCGCCAGATCGGGTGGCGGCCAACGCACGGTCGGGATCGTCCTTGGTCAGGTTCACCGCGTCGTGAAAATAGGCGGCGATCAACAGCACCTCGGGGTCGGCGCCGGGCTCTTCGGCCATGATGATGCGCGCATTGGCCCAGACCCGGCGCAGGTGGCCCAGATCATGCGCGCCATCGCGCTGGCCGGACCACAGCCGCGCGATTTCGGCCTCGCAGGCGGCTTGCAGGTCGCTCACAGGCTGTCCCGGTCGGCGGCGATCAGACCGAGTTCGCGCGCCGCCTCCAGCGACAGCACCGGGCTGTCGAGCCCCCTGTCGGCCTGAAACCGCCGCACGGCCTGCATGGTCGCCGCATCCATCTCTCCGCTCAGCGGCAGCAGATACAGCCCCCGCGCCTTGAGCGCGCGCTGCAGCGAGGCCACGAATTCGGGCGTCATCTCGGCGTCACAGGGCGCGCGGAACCACACCTCCTCGCGGTCCTGCACGATGCGCTGACGCGCGCTGCTGCGAAAACCGGCGGCCTGGGTGATCCGCCCTTCGGCGTCGCGCAGCTCTGGCGTCACCAGCGTCTGTTCGGTGACCGTCTCGATCACTGCGGGCGTCACGGTGCCGGACCAGCACGCGCCCTCCGGCCCCTCGGGCGGTCCCGACTGGTTGCGCAGCAGCCCGATGCCAAGGTCGGCGCGCCCCGGCGCCTCGACCCCGACCGGCTGGCACGCGGCCAGCAGCGTCAGCGCCGCCAGAAATCTGTATCCCGTCATCCGCCTGCCTGCCCGCCCGCCCGCCCGCCTGTCGTCCGCCCGTCTGTCGTCCGCCCGTCTGTCGTCCGTCTGTGGCCTGCCTGCCCGCCCGCCCGTCTGTCGTCCGGCTGCCGTCCGCCCGTCTGTCGCCCGTCTGCCGCACGTCCTGCGCCGGCAATCCGGCGTCCCGTTGCGCCCACCATAGCCGCAAACACCCGATCACGCAAACCGCCACCCAGACGACTGTGCCACACTGGCAAACCCCGGGATTTTGACCTATGACAGGCCAAGGCACAGCAAACAGGGCGAAAATGGCGAAGATTACCTATGTGGAACATGGCGGCCGGGAACATGTGGTCGAGGTCGCAACCGGCCTTACGGTGATGGAGGGTGCCCGCGACAACGGCATTCCGGGCATCGAGGCCGATTGCGGCGGTGCCTGCGCCTGTTCGACCTGCCATGTCTATGTCGATCCGGCCTGGGTCGACCGCCTGCCGAAAAAGGACGCGATGGAATCGGACATGCTGGATTTCGCGTGGCAGCCCGATGCCGTCCGCTCGCGCCTGACCTGCCAGTTGAAGGTGTCGGACGCGCTGGACGGGCTGCGGGTGCAGATGCCGCAAAAGCAGATCTGATGGCGGTGCGGCGCCGGGTCTTGCTGGGGGTGGCAGGTCTGGCGCTGGCGCTGGCGGCGCTGCCTGTGTTGGCCGAGGACGTGACGCCAAACCGCGGCGAACTGGTCTGGGGCACCCTGATCCAGCCGACCGACCGCTATGACCACCGGGTGTTCGGCGACCTGCCGTCTTACGGCGCGATGAAGTTGCAGATCAACGTCTGCCTCGGCTGCGCCGGGCTGCGGCTGCGCGATCTGGTCGTCACCCTGCCGCCCACCCGCGTGTTCGAAGACACCGATGTCCGCATCCGCGACCTGGACGCCGACGGGTTTGCCGAGGCGGTGGTGGTCGAAACCGACATCGCCCGCGGGGCGACGCTGGCGGTCTACGATGCCACCGGCAAACGCGCGGCGACCGCGCCGGTGGGGCAGACCCACCGCTGGCTGGCCCCGGCGGGGATCGGCGATTTCGACGGCGACGGCGGGTTGGAGATCGCCTATGTCGACCGGCCGCATCTGGCACGCGAACTGGTGTTCGTCCGCTACGCCCAAGGCACCTTGAACGAAGTGGCCCGCAGCCCCGGTTTCACCAACCACCGCTTCGGCGCCCCGATGATCACCGGCGGTGTGCAGACCTGCAACGGGGTGGACGCAGTGATTCTTGTGTCAGCGGACTGGAGCCGGATCGTGTCGGTGCGGCTGGAGGGGGGGCAAGTGATGGCGACCGATCTGGGGCGCTACGGCACCGACGCCGATCTGCGCGCGGCGATGGATTGTCCGTGACATGACGGTCAGTTGGTCTTGCGCCGCGGCATGAAGGGCAGGGGTGCGACCGGCACGCCATCGTCGAGCAGGGCCTGCGCCTCCGCCACCTTGGCCTCGCCGTAGATCGGACGCTCGGGGGCGTCGCCCTCATGCATGCGCCGCGCCTCGGTGACAAAGTTCATCCCGACATAGTCGGACGTCTCCTCGACCCGCCGCCGCATCAGCGCCATCGCCGCCTCGACCTCGGATTGGGGCTGGCTCAGTTCGGTGCGGGCGGCGGTGGCGCTGCGGGCAGGACGCACCGCCGGGGCCATCAGCCCCTTGGTCACCGCCCGCGATCCGCAGATCGGGCAGGACAGATGGTCGCCCGCCGCCAGCGCCTCGAACGCCGCCGCAGATTGAAACCAGCTGTCAAAGCCGTGGTCCTGATCACATCGAAGGGTGTAGCGGATCATCTGGTTGCCCGGTTGTCGCGGGTCACGGTCCGCAGATCGCCGATTTTGCGCCCGATCTCAGTCCGATGCAATGGCTGGCGCGGCATCGGCGGTCTTTGACGTCAGCAAGCGCGCATCGCGTCCCACCGCCCGCAGCAGGGCGCGCAGTTCCGGCTCGGCCACCTTGCGGGCGGCGTGGTCGGCATCGAACCACTTGCGCCGCCGTTCGTGGCGCTCGGGGAATTTGGGGCGCAGCCGGGCCACCCGCAACGCATAGACCGCAACCATGCAGGGCAAAGCCTCGCCAGGGCGGATAACCTTGTCATAGCTGTAGTATCCCAAGGGCACGTCCGCGCCGGTCCTGCCCTCGACTCCGGCTTCTTCCCAGGCCTCCTGAACCGCCGCGCCATAGCCCGACCGGTCGGCCATCGGCCAGCCTTTCGGAATGACCCACCGACCGGTGTCGCGGCTGGTGATCAGCAGAACCTGCACCTCTCCACGGTGCATGCGCCAGCAAAGCGCGCCAAACTGGCCGCGGAGGGTTTGATCCTCCAACGGGAAATCAAGGGGGTCGACACGGTTCATCTCAACGCCTGTCCGCATTTCTTTCCCGACTCTGCCGGGCCTCTGCTTGGAAACGATAGTCGCATGGGTTTGGCTCCGTGCCCAGTGTTCGCAACCCGCGCCGGCCAAGATTTGTCGAGTTGTCTAGGTGTTGGTAGACCATTGCAGACGATGGTCGGCGTCCTACCTGCGGCATTGGTGAAAACGAGTGCATGTGTGACGGGTTGGACATGACGGGTTGGGCACGACGGGTAGGGCATGACGGGTTGGGCATGACGGGATGGGCACGACGGGTTGGGCATGACGGGTTGGGCATGACGGGGTGGGCAGGATGACGCTGGCGCACACGCAGGTCGGGCCGCTGTTCTTGGGGTCGGATGTGTATCGCGGCTCCAGCTATGGCGGGGTGCATCCGCTGCGGGTGGCACGGGTGTCGACGGTTATGGATCTGGCCCGCGCGCTGGACTGGCTGCCGCCCGGCCGCTACCGCGCCTCGCCGCGGGCCAAGCCTGCGGCGCTGACCGGCTGGCACAGCCCAGCCTACATCGCTGCACTGCAGGCGGCCGAGGCGACAGGACAGGTCAGCCCCGAAACCCGCGCCCGCCATCACATCGGCACCACTGCCAACCCGCTGTTTCCCCAGATCTACAGCCGCCCTGCGACCGGAGCGGGTGGGGTGATGCTGGCCGCGACGCTGCTGGCGGCGGCAAAGGGCGGGGCGGTCCATGTGCCGGGCGGCGGCACGCATCATGGCCTGCCCGACCGGGCCAACGGGTTTTGCTATCTGAACGATCCGGTGCTCGGCATCCGGACCCTGCTGGGGGCCGGGATGGGCCGCATTGCCTATGTCGACATCGACGCGCATCATCCCGACGGGGTGGAACTGGCGTTTGCCGGTGATCCGCGCGTGCTGATGATCTCGGTCCACGAGGAAAATCGCTGGCCCTTTACCGGCGCGCTGACCGACGGGGGCTGCGGCAACGTCTATAACCTGCCGGTGCCGCGCGGGTTCAACGACACCGAGATGCAGGCGGTGCTGCACGACCTGATCCTGCCACGCACCGCCACGCACCGCCCCGATGTCATTGTGCTGCAGGCCGGTGCCGATGCGCTGACCGAAGACCCGCTGTCACGGCTGTGCCTGTCGAACACCGCCCACCGCGCCGTGCTGACGGCCCTGCGCGCGCTGTCACCGCGACTGCTGCTGCTTGGCGGAGGCGGCTACAACCCTTGGTCGGTCGCAAGGTGCTGGACCGGGCTTTGGGCCGCGCTGGCGGGGTATGAGGTGCCCGACGTGCTGCCCGATGCGGCGCAGGCCGTGCTGCGGGGGCTGAGCTGGAACGGCGGGTCGCGCCCGCCGCCCGACCCAGTGATGTTCACCACGCTGGCCGACCCGCCGCGTCCGGGCCCGCTGCGCCCCGAAGTGCGTGACGGGCTGCGCCAGTTGGCCCGCCGCTAGCGCAGCAACGCCAGAAGCCGCGCCAGCATCGCGTCGGCATCGCCGTCGGGGGCCAGCGCCCGCCGCGCAGCCTGCGCCAGCGCCTGTTGCCGAGCCGGGGCAAGTGCTGCCAGCGCCGCGCCAAGCGTCCGGTCCGTCACCGGCAGGGCTGCAGCATGGGCCGCAAGCGCCGCCGCGGCTTCGGCGAAATTCTCCATATGCGGGCCGTGCAGGATGGCCGACCCGGCCGCCATCGGCTCGTAGGGGGTGTGCCCGCCCAAGGGCACAAAGCTGCCGCCGATCACCGTCGCCCCTGCCATGGCATACCACAGCGCCATTTCGCCCATCGAGTCGGCCAGGAACACCGGGTGGTCGGCCCGTGGCAGCGCGCCGTGCTGCGACCGCTGCAGCCAGCCGAACCCGGCCTTGCGGATCAGCCCGGCCACCTCGGCCCGGCGGCGGGGGTGGCGGGGGGCGATGATCAGCAGGTCGAACTGCCCGCGCGCCTGCGCAAAGGCCGCAAGGATCAGCGCCTCTTCGCCCGGATGGGTCGAGGCGGCCAGCAGGATGCGCGCGCGCGGCACGGGCGGCGGCGTGGCCCCGTCGCCATGCACCACCTGCGCCTTCAGCATCACCGCCTGCGCCAGCACCGCCCCCGGCAGACCCAGCCTTGTCAGCCGCGCCGCCGACCCCGCATCCTGCGCCGAGACAAAGGCCAGGTCGCCCAGCATCCGCCGCATCAGCCCCGGCGCAAACCGCGCCCAGGCCAAGGCCGACCGGGCCGACATCCGCGCCCCGATCAGCGCCACCGGCACTGCTGCCGCCCGGGCCGCGGCCAGCCGTCCCGGCCAGAACTCGTTTTCGATGACGACCAGCGCATCGGGGTGCCAACGGCGCAGCAGGCGCCGCGCCGCGCCCCAGCCATCAACCGGCGACAGTGCCGCCGTCACCCCCGGCAGCCTCCAGCCGGTGACCATCGCCACCGCCGTGCCGGTGTTCGCCGTGACCAACACCGACAGGCCGGGCCTGTCGGCCAGCAGACGCTCCAGAACCCAGCGGGCCGAGGTCAACTCGCCGTTGCTGGCGCCATGCAGCCAGATGCCCAACCCCGCGCCGCGCGCCGTGACAAACCCCAGCCGTTCGGCCACCGCGCCCGCAGCGACCCGGCCCCTCAGCCGCTGGATCAGCGTCAGCCCCAGCAGGACCGGCGTCAGCACCGCCATGATGACCCGATAGATCCGCACCCGCCGCCCCCGAAACGCCGCTCCAATCGCAGGCATCTGCCGTCTTTTCCGACCGACCCACTCCTACCAGCCGTCCTGCGCATGGCAAGCAGAGCCTGCGTCATAAAAGCTTCATGGACACGACGGCAGTCTGTCACAAACCCGCTCTATCCGGGCCCCATCGCAATCGGAGGCGCTGCCCTTGCTGACCGTCAAGAACGTGACCCGGATGTTCGGCCAGAAGGCCGCCGTCGACAACATCTCTTTCAGCATCGATCGGTCTGCGTTCGTCGGGATCATCGGGCGGTCGGGCGCCGGCAAATCGACGTTCCTGCGGATGATGAACCGGCTGACCGACGCCACGTCCGGCACGCTGGACTTCGAAGGCCGCAACGTGCTGGCGCTGAAGGGTCCCGAGATGCGCGCCTGGCAGGGTCAGTGCGCGATGATCTTCCAGCAGTTCAACCTGGTGCCTCGGATGGACGTGGCCTCGAACGTCATGCACGGCGTGCTGAACCGCCGGTCCACGCTGGCCACGATGTTCAACCTGTGGTCCGAAGCGGATATCACCCGCGCGCTGTCGATCCTCGACCGTCTGGGCATCGCCGAACAGGCCCCCAAACGCGCCGAGGCGCTGTCGGGCGGCCAGCAGCAGCGCGTGGCCATCGCCCGCGCCCTGATGCAGGACCCCAAGGTCATTCTCGCCGACGAACCCATCGCCAGCCTCGACCCGATGAACGCGCAGATCGTCATGGACACGCTGCGCCGCATCCATGAAGAGGACGGCCGCATGGTCATCGCCAACCTTCACACGCTCGACACCGCGCGCCGCTACTGTGACAGGGTGATCGGGATGCGCGATGGCCGCATCGTGTTTGACGGCACGCCCGATCAACTGACAACCGGCGTTGCGCGCGACATCTATGGCGCCGATGCCAGCTTCAACGAAGCGGCCACCTCGACCGCCATCGACACCGGACCCAGCGACACAACCTATGCCACGTCGCTGCTGGCCTGACACCAACCACCCCTTTGCCACCCCGGCCCTTCGGGGCCATTTGAACCGGAGACGACCATGAACAAGCTGCTTGCCCTTCTGGCTGCCACCACCGCGCTGGCCACCCCCGTGCTCGCGCAGGACGCGATCACCGAATTCAACATCGGCATCCTCGGCGGCGAAAACGCCCAGGACCGTCTGACCTCGACCGAATGCTTTCGCACCAAGGTCGAAGAACTGCTCGGCGTGAAGACCAACGTGTTCACCCCCGCCGACTATGACGGCGTGATCCAGGGCCTGCTTGGCGGCACCATCGACTACGCCGGTCTGGGTGCCTCGGCCTATGCCAAGATCTACCTGACCGATCCGGAAGCGGTCGACGTGCAGATGACCACCCAGAACGTCGACGGTTCGACCGGCTACTACTCCATCGGTTTCGCTCGCGCAGACAGCGGCATCACATCGATGGACGACGCCAAGGGCAAGTCGTTTGCCTTCGCCGACCCGAACTCGACCTCGGGCTACCTGGTCCCCGGTGCCGAACTGACGGCAGCCTATGGCAAGCTGGAAGACTACTTCTCGGAAGTGAAAATGTCGGGCGGCCATGAGCAGACCATCGTCGGCGTCTCCAACGGCGACTTCGAGGCCGGCGTGTCCTGGGCTGACGGCCTGGGCAACTGGGAAGACGGCTTCACCAACGGCGCGTTCCGCAAGGCCGCCGATTCGGGTCTGGTCGACATGAACCAGATCGTCGAGATCTGGCGCTCGAAACTGATCCCGAACGGCCCCTACGTGGTGCGTCGCGCTCTGCCGCAGGACGTCAAGGACAAGCTGAACGTTCTCGTCGACACCATGTGGGAAACCGACGCAGAGTGCGCCTACTCTCTGGCCGCCGGTGAAGCGAAAGACTTCGTTCCGGTCACCCATGCCGACTTCGAAGGCGTGGTTGACGCGCGCAAGCTGCAAGAAGGCATGTAAGCTTTTCATGACGGATCGCCGGGCCGCTTTTCGAAGGGGCCCGGCATTTTCTTGGGCTGACGCGTCGAGGGACAGATGGCTGACATTGCATTCGGACAGACCGGCGGCACACCGCCCGCGTTGAACAGCGCAACCGAAGCCTACCTCGCGATGAACCGCCGCAAACGGCTGTATAGCGGCATTCTGCTGCTGATATTCATCGTCATCATGGCCTCCGGTTGGCGGATATCCGAAGAGCGTAACGCCGGCGATTTCCTGCCCGGCATCGCCCAGTTGCTCGATTTCCCGTCCGAAGTGCTGTCCGAAGCCTGGCGGGACCGTGCGAACCTGCCCGGCTTTTTCGTCGAATTCTTGCCCTCGCTGATTGAAACCATCAACATCGCAGCCGTCTCCACCCTCGTCGGTGGGCT
>Ga0105047_10010154_pt1 | contig 15417 bp, 2 predicted proteins | sample MAT04_FD_78384 | JGI IMG/M metagenome (GOLD analysis project Ga0105047, IMG submission 78384) | Freshwater microbial communities from Lake Fryxell liftoff mats and glacier meltwater in Antarctica - MAT-04 (megahit assembly) | ecosystem: Environmental > Aquatic > Freshwater > Ice > Liftoff... | reverse complement strand
GCACTCGTTAACCCGACCAATCCAGGACACAGCTCCAACGCTAGCGCTATCTCGCTTGCTGCCGCAAATGTTGTAACACCCACTACGGTAGCGTCGTATTCCTCGCGCGGGCCTGCCACGCGAACCATGACGCCAGCTGGAGTGCCGATCCCGCTTCAGATATTGAACAAGCCTGACTTCACTTCCAACGACGGTGCACAAACATCGGTTCCAGGCTTTCAGCCCTTCTTCGGTACTTCCGCTGCTGCGCCCAACGCAGCCGCAGTCGCTGCCCTGCTATTGGGCGTGAATCCAACGTTGACGCCAGCACAGATTCGGTCGGCGCTTTTGAATGGCGCGATCGACATCAACACTCCAGGCTATGACCTCGCGACCGGAAACGGATTGATTGACGCGACAAACAGTCTGCTGTCGTTTACGGGCGGAGTCTTAACAATCAATGGCGACGTTCCTGCAGCTAACCAAAACGATGATATCCGACTGCGAGCCAACGCTGGCGATCCGACGATGTTGGACGTCACGATCAATGGGACGACGCTGACCTCAATCCGGATGCAGCTCATCAATAGCATCCAGGTCAATGGCCTAGGCGGTGACGATGTATTGACGGTGGACCTGGGCAACGGGGACATCATTCCGTCGGGCGGCATCAGCTTCGCTGGCGGAGAGACCGCGGAGACTAATGGAGACGCCATGATTGTGAAAGGCTATAGTCTCAACACAGCGGATGGGATAGCCGACGTGACCGTGAACCATATCGGACCAGAGGCGGGCAATGTAGTTCTTCAAGGTTTCGGCGTGGCCAACTTTAGCGAGATCGAACCGCTTGCTTTGTTAGGAACCGCTGCCGACTTGGTAATCAATCTTCCGGCTGGTCCAAACACCGACGTAATGATTGGTGACGATACCAATGCGAACTTCCCAGGTCTTGGTCTGAATCTAGCCAACAAATCAGCCATCGACGCATCCACGTTCGAGTACACTTCGTTCACCAATCCGACCAACAGTCTAACGGTGAATTTGAATAACGGTGGTGACACGGCTACTTTGCGAGCGATGGACGCGGCATTTGCACCTGCTGGGGCGGCCGTCGCTGTCCCGTTCTTTGTACGTGGAGGGTCGGGCGCCGATACGGTCAACGTGCAAGCCACCACGGTGCGGACACGAGTTTACGTGGGTGGGGGCGCGGACACAATCAATGTCTCCTCCAATGCTCCGCTCAATACGGGCGATCTGAACGCGATTGATGCAATTCTCGAAACGGAAAGCGGCGATAACAACCCGGGAGACATCCAAAACATCAGCGAATTCGGTAACGGAGCGGGCGATACTGTTCGGGTTGACGGATTTGTCAATACCGTGACTTATTCTGGGACTGCTGGAGGTGGTTGGCGGATTGACGGTATCAGTTCAATCTTTCCCGCTGGAACAATTATTTCGACTGGGTCTGGTGTCGACACCTTTAATGTCGTTTCCGCATGGTTTCTTGAGCCGGTCACCATTAATTCTGGTGGTGGAAACGACGTTTTCAACGTTTCGTCCAATGCCCCTACGAATACCGGCAACCTCAATTTGCTGGACAGCTTGCTGACCATCAATGGGCAAGCTGGTTCAAATCAACTGACTGTTAGTAATAGTGGAAATGCAGTCGCGGACACGGTCGCAATTACAAGCAATTCCATTACCGGGACAACAGGCGGCGGCTACAGTATCAACTATTCGGCAACGGGTGGTACCTTTGCAAACGGTGTCCGATTTGATGGCGGCAGCGGCGGGAATACGATCAGCGTCACTAGCACGTTGGCGGGCGCTCCCACGACGGTCAACTCGGGATCCGGTATCGACACCGTTAACGTTACCGCGACGAACGCGACTGGACCGTTAGCGATCAACGCCGGTTCTGGACTGGACATCATCAACATTGGCAACACAGGCACTGTTACCACACCGGGCTTTCTGACTCCGATCGCGGGAGCCGTCACGGTTGATGGCGGCGTTGGCGGCGCCAACCTCACGGTCGACGGATCTGGTGCTGGAGTCGCAGCGGATTACGACATCACCAGCACGAAAGTCTCTCGCAGCCTGCCGGCAGGCTTCGGCGGCGTTACCTATTCAAACCTCTCGAATTTACTCGTAACAGTTGGAAATGGTGTCAACATCGTCACCGTTCCAAGCACTTCGGTACCGACGACCGTCAACACCAATGGCGGCGCCGATGTCGTCACCATCGGAAACGGCACGCTTGATAACATCGCTGCCGCAGTCACCGTTTCCGGCGGAAATGGGACTCCGGACCAACTGATTATTGACGACTCGGCCAATACCACGGTGAACCTCTACACAATTACTCCGACGACCGTCACTCGATTCGGTGGACCATCGATCACTTACGATGCGACAGTAGAATCGCTCACTGTAAGGGGCGGCACCAAAGCAGATACGTTCTCTGTTTTACCCTCCGCGGATACTTCGATTCAAATCATCGACAGTACGATGACCAACCTGATCGTGAATCTTCCATCTGGACCCAGTGCCGCGACACTAGCGGACAATGGAACCCTTGGTGATAATACTTCGAAACTTACTGGAACCACGTTCCAGCCGGTCGTTTTCTCGAATCCAAGTACCCTGCTGACGGTCAATCGCGGGAACGCAGCGGACACCGTTGCTGTCAACTCGATTCCTGACTTCATCAGCTCGCTGACATTGGGTTCTTCGGTAAGTCCACTCGGTGGAGTTACTATGCCTGGTACGGTCGGGCTAACGGCCGGTAACATCAACGTCTTCGCTAATACGATCAATGTATCCAGCACGGCGATTGCAACCGGTGGTGGTAATGTCAGCTTCAATGGCGACACCACTTTTGTCCTTGGCTCGGTATTGACGACCGGAGCAGGCACTTTCACCAACAACGGTGCCTTTAACGGTACCGGAACTATCACGACCAACGGTGTTAAGACAGTTAACAACACCGATGCAGGCAGCACCTTTGCGGGTACCCTGTCCGGTAATGGCGGACTGATCAAGAACGGCGTTGGTACCGTGAGCCTGACAGGTGCAAGCAACTACACAGGACCTACGACGGTCAACGATGGTCGCTTGCTCGTCAACGGCTCGATCGGCTCGATCGCCTTTCCGACTAACACGACCGTTAACAGTCCTGGACTCCTCGGCGGTGCCGGAGTGATCAATGGCAACGTCAATGGCAACGGTGTATTCGCACCGGGCAACAGCCCAGGTGTACTGACCATCAATGGAAATTTCAATCCGACCGGCACGGTGGTTTTTGAAGTCAACCCGCCAGCTGCAGTTGCCGGAACGGACTTTGACCAGTTCATCGTCAACGGTGTGCTGGATCTAAGCGGAGCGACGCTTAGTTTCTCGGGGGCAGCAGGTGCGGTAGCAGCAGGTACGATTGTTCGTATCGTCGATAATGATTTGTCGGAAGTTTCCGCAGCCGCATTGAGCCACGCTCAAGGCTCGGCAGTGGTCATTAACGGTAACACCTACATCTTGAAGTACAACGGTGGCACTGGTAACGATGTAATACTCGAAGTGGTAACGGTCTCAGTTCTTGCCAACGACACGTTCGTGCAAGAAGATCCTTCTGCCGCTCCTTTTCCAAACAATGGACAGTTTAAGCTCTCCCTTTCCACAGCCTCCGGTCCCATCTCGCTGCCCACGGCAACGTTTGTGACGTACACTTTGACGGGCCAAGCCAATCTCTTTGGAACAGTCGGAATTGAGTCAGGCGATGACTACAAGGCACAAGTTGCTTCGACCGCGATCACGGCTACGGGAACACTCACGATTCCAGCTACTACCACTCAGCTCGTGGTCGACATCGACGTCATCGACGATCTGCTGTTCGACGGTGGCAACGAATCGGTGAATCTAACGTTGACCGGCAGCCCATCGATCAGCCTTGGCAAAGCGGCCGACACGATGAATATCGTGGACAATGAATTAGCCCCGACGATCTCGATAACGGCCACCGATTCGACCGCAACTGAAAACGTTGGCGGAACGGATCCAGGTCAGTTCACCGTTACCATGTCCGGTGCCAGCGATACCAATACGGTCGTTGCCCTGAATTATGCGGCAGGTAATCCAGCTACGGTTGCAGTCAACGGACTCGACTACTCAGCGCTCGCTTCGGTGACGATTGCCAAGGGAACAACGTTTCAGGCTGGTGCCACATCTTCGACAACTACGGTAGCTGTTATTGACGATGCGCTGGTCGAAGGCTCTGAAACAGTTACTGCCAGTCTGGGATTGATTACCGGGAACACCGGTATTATCAACAAGGCCCCAACCAGTGCGGTGGTAACGATTTTCGATGATCCCGACACGTCTTTGATCTCCATCGGTGGCTTTAGTGCAGCCACAGTTTCTGAACCAACCGGTGTAGCTACCGCCGTTATCTCGATGACCAAGGCAGCCAGCACCAACACGGTAGTCAAGTTCGCACTTTTCACCGGCACGACTGCCATCGAAGGGACTGACTACACGCTTGGCGAACTCAACGAAATCGAAAGCAACAACACGGCCACCGGCCCTCAACCGTTAGGTGACGGTCCACAAGGGTTGGCAGGATTCTCGTTAGCGTCCAAGGCCAACATCGCTGTTTCTACCTCTACGCCGCACGTTACGATCAACTCCCTTGTCGGTTCCAACGTCGCGCTCAACGCTGACGTTTACTCGTTCTACACCTCGACTGGTGGGGCGGCCATTTTCGATATTGACAATGCAGGTGCGTTCAATAGCTTCCTGGAATTGTTGGACGCTAGTGGAAATGTTCTTGCTTTCAATGATAACTTCTTCGAAGGCGTGGGCATAGGCAGCGGTGCTGGTCCGAGCACCACGGATAGCCAAATCAGCTTTACCTTGCCTTCGGCAGGCGTTTACATGATCCGCGTCTCTGCGAGTATTTTGCCTGCTAGTGCGAATTCGGCTTTGACAGGCTCCTCTTCGGGTGGAGTGCCAATCGGATCGGCTTACCAACTGCACTTGTCGGTGCCTGGTTCGAGTGGCTTCGCAGTCATCGGTGCCGGTTCGACTACGGTGCCTTTGACCGTCACGGTCATTGACGACCTTTTGGTGGAGCCGACCGAGATCATCAATGTCCGCTTGGACTCGATCACCAGCGCTGACCCAGACATTAGTTTCTTGAACGCTTCGCCCGCAGACGCATCGCGTAACGCGACGGTCTCGATTCTCGATAACGACGTTGCTAAAGTATCGGCCTCATCGACCAATGCTTTGGAGCCGACGACCAGCGGCGTGTATACGTTTACACAGACACTCTTGAGTGCAACCGATACGGTAATCAAGTTGGTGATCGATGGTTCGTCCACGACCAAAGATTCCGTCAATGGTACTGTCAATGATCCCGCCGACCATTCGTTGGCCCAGACCGTCACGGTAACGATCGGAGCGGGAAGCACCCAAGCTACACTGACCGTGCCGATCATCGATTCTCTGCTCATTGAGCAAGACGAAACGCTGGTACTGAACATGACGCTGATCGGCACCACCGATCCGGATATTACTATTAATACCGTTGCCAATCCTGGCAGCAAGGCTCTCATGCTCTTCGGAGACGAAGACTCTGGAGTTGTCGCTGTTGACGCGACGTTTGCACCGGCCGTCGAGGGTGGCGCGATTGGCAAGTTTACATTCTTCTTGAGCGAGATTTCGCCTCTTTTCACCAAGGGCTATCCGTTCTCACCGTTGACCAAGTCGGACCGCGATGTGGTCATCGAGTACACCATCGGTGGCACCGCCATCAATGGCGTTGATTACGATTTCTTGACCGGTACCGCCACGATTCCAGCCTTCTCCTCGACGGTAACGATTTTGGTGGACGCGACAGGCGCCTTTGATGACATGTTGCTCGAAGGGCCAGAAACGGTTTCGGTGACGATAACCAAGTTGCTGACTCCGACCGATTCCAACATCGATATTGATCTCGGTTCGCCAGCGGACTCGCTGGTGATCAACGACAACGATGCATTAACAGTCAAGATTGCATCTACTCAGAATACGACCGAGGGAGGAGCTCTCGGAAAGTTTGTTTTCAGCACATCGGGTGTAGGCACAACCGCAGTACCGACGGTGGTGACCTATCAAGTCAAGGCCGCATCGAGCACAGCCGTTCAAGGAGTCGACTTCGCTTCTCTGTCAGGAACAGCCACGATTCCGGCAGGTGCAGCATCCCAAACCGTTGCGATCAACATTGATGCAACCGGCGTATTTAACGATAGCCTGTTCGAAGGCACTGAGACTGTAACCATTGAGATCCTCACTGTATCTGGTGGACCTGGAGTCGTCGTCGATCCAATAGCCAAGCAAGACACCGGCCTGATCTTCGACGATGAAACCGGCCAGGTAACGATCGCTAAGACGCTCGATGCGGCCGAAGGTTTTTCCAACGGTTTGTTCACCGTTTCCTTGGGTGGGCAAAGCCCACTGCCAACGGTAGTCAAGTTGGAAGTCGTACCAGCCGGTGTGAATAACGCGACCTCTGGAGTCGACTACACAGCCATCGGCGGACCATTCACGACGATCACCTTCAATCCGTTCCAGACGCAAGTCACAGTGCCAGTCAATGTCATTGATGATGGAATTTCCGAGTTAACCGAGTCGGTCATTGTTCGAGTCAACAGTGTTTTAAGCGGAGCTTACACGCCAAACGTGTCGCCTGCCACGGTATTGATCTTCTCGGATCAGGTGGTGAGCATCACGGCATCGCTTCCAGCAGCCTCAGAGCCAAGCACCAACGGTGAGTTCGTGTTGAGCCTCAGCACGCCAGGTTTTGCTGGTGCGACGACCAGTAGCTTGCCAACCGTTGTGACCTTTACGATTGCTGCAGGTGCAGGCCAAGCGAGCAACGGTACGGACTACAAGTCGCTAGCCCTCTCGGCCACGATTCCAGCCAATGCCTCAACGGTAGCCATCCCAGTATCGGTGCTCAACGACTTGACATTGGAAGGTAACGAAACAGTTACTCTAACATTGACTAGCATCTCGAGCGGCAACGGAGACATCACAGTCAATGCGGGATCCAAAGTAGCTACGGTAACGATCAGCGATGACGATTCTGCTTATTTGACGGTAGCCACGACCAAGGGACCCGGCCAAGATAATCTAGCGAGCGACGTGGATGGTGCGTTTACCATTACGATGAGCAACCCATCCGATCAGAACACGGTGGTCAAGTTCTCGATCGCCGGTACAGCCACCAGCGGAACCGACTTTACCTCGATTCCACTTTCGGCCACGATTTTAGCTAACCAGACGCAAGTGTTGATCCCAGTCGATGTGCTCAACGACAACATTGTCGAGGGAACTGAGACAGTCGTCATCAAACTGCAGTCTCCAACCACCAGCCCTTATGCAGCGAAAATCTTCTTGGGTGCCATTGGTTCGACTTTTTTAAGTGACGGACTCGCGACGGTTTCCTTCCGAGATGGGGTCAATGGGTACATAGGTACCACCGATACCTCGTTGGATCAGTTTGCGCCAGCGGTCAATCGCGGTTTAGACACGGTTCTCTCCGTCTCAGTTGATACAGGCCTGCTCAATGAGCGAGATGGCTTGCTGAAGTTTGATGGAATCGTGGGAACGACCAACGGATTGATTCCGTCTGGAACGAAGCTGGTGAACGCCACGGTCGAGTTGTTAACCACTGCTGGCAACGTAGTTGTTTACCAACTGCTTTTGCCGTTCAACGAGTTGGTTGACACCTGGTCGAACTCCTTTGGAGCCAACGGTGTTCAGCCAAACGGTTTTGAAGCAGCCAACATCGGCACACCCGCAGTCACTGGTGGCCCAATCAGTATTTCGTCGCCGCTATTGCTCAGCACAATACAGAGCTGGATCAATGGTGGCACGAACAATGGCTTGGCCTTGTTATCTCCGAACTCATTCTTATTTAATAGTTCCGAAGATGTTACGATTGCGAATCGTCCGAGGTTGACTGCGACATTGGATTTGTCGGCTACCCTGGACATCATCGACACCGATACTGCGACGGTGAGTGTCATTGGCTCCAATGCGGCTAGCGAGCCAGGGACCAACGGCAGCTTGGTGATAGGCTTGAGCTCCAAGGCATCCACGGATGTGGTGGTCTTCTTCAATGACGTCCTGAGTGGCACGGCCATCTCGGGTAGCGACTACGTAGCGATTCCAGCCGGTTCGGTAACGATTTTTGCTGGTTCTACGACGGCCACGATTGCGGTTGTCCCGAACAACGACAGCTTGGTGGAAGCCCCTGAGACGGTAAACCTAGTCATTTCGAAGATCACGGTCACCGATCCAGAGATCACTTTAGGATCGCCAGCGACCGGAACGGTCATCATCAACGACAATGACTTTGCGTTGGTGTCCATCACTAGTACGACCGACGGCGATGAGAATGGTGTTCCAACGCCAATCCTCGGAGCACCGATCAACGGATCGTTCACGATCTCGATGAGCACCCCATCGAGCGTCGACACGGTAGTCTCGCTGAGCATCGGTGGCACGGCCACATCGGGCTCGGACTACACAGCGATTCCGCTATCGGTAACGATTCCGGCCAACTTCCTGTCGACGACGATTCCAGTGGCGGTGATCGATGACTTGATCAACGAAGCGCCCATCGAAACGGTAACGCTGAGTCTGACTGGCGTCACCAGTGGTCTGTTGACTCAGACGTTCGTAGGAGCTCCAAGTTCGGCAACGGTCAACATTGCAGACGATGAGCAACCGCTAACGGTGAACAACGTAGCGACTAAGGCAACGGCAACCGAAGGTGGTCCGAACGGTGAGTTCCAGTTCCAACTGAATTTCCCAAGCGATAACCCGACGACGATCACGTATAAGTTCCTTGGAACTAGTACAGCTACGCCAGCAATCAACGGTACATCGCCGGACTTCAACGCATCGGCTTTGACCGGATCGACTGGCCCATTGTTTACGACGGGAACGGTAGTGATTCCGACAGGCTCGACCACGGTAGCCCTGCCGGTAAATGCCTACCAGGATTTTATTGCGGAAATCGGCGGCGAGACGGTCAATTTGCAGATCACCAGCATTTCCAATAACAACCCAAGCGGAATTGGAATAGCTAGCACCACGGTAACGATTCAGGACGTGGTCTACATTGTATCGGTCCTCAAGACCGACAGCCCAGCCGCCGAACCTGGACCACCAGCCGGTAGCAATGGTCAGTTTACCTTCTCGTTGACAGCACCACTGCCAGAACCGACCGTGGTCACTTACTCGATCGGTGGTACGGCAACCCCCAGCACGCCGGTCCAGTATTACCGCTTACGCCGGACTATGTCGGTTTGACCGGAACGTTAACGATTCCAGCCAACACGACTCAGTTCAAGCTGAGCGTCTTGGTGATCGATGATTTGATCGTGGAACCGGATGAGACGGTCATTGTTCAGATCACCGGTGCGTCCTCGGCTGGCCCGACATATCTCTTGCCAGGAAACGGTGTGCCAACGGTTGGCTTCAACGCGACATCAGCCACTGAAATCATCAACGATAATGATTCGGCAACGATCTCGATCACTGGTGTAGACGGAACGGAACTTGGACAACCTGCGGGCATAATCGGTAACTTCCCAGACGGCAAGTTTGTGATTAGCCAGGACAGGGTCTCGTCGTCCAATACGGTTGTGACCTATGCAGTTCAAGCGGCCAGCACCGCCACCAACGGCACGGACTACGATGCGATTACCGGCACACTGACGGCCACGATCCTCGCAGGTCAAACATCGGCGGTCGTATTCGTGAATGTTTTTCAGGATAATATCTTGGAACCCACCGAGACGGTAGTCATGAAGATCTTGACCACTGTTGGTGTGACGGATCCACAGATCACCATCGGCGGAACCAACCAAGCGACGGTTAACATTGTCGATGACGACACGGCGACAGTCTCGCTGGTACCGATCGGACCGGTCGGGTTCGAACCGGGCTCCAACGATGGCCAGTACGCGGTCATCTTGAGCAACCCAAGCTCGTTACCGACGGTGGTTACGTACAGTCTGTTAGCTCCCGGGCCAACAGATGCGACCCCAGGCAGCGATTTCAGCTTGCGAGACGGGGCCTTGAATCCGATTGGATTGTTAACTGGTTCGGTAACCATCCCAGCCGGTCAGACATCCACCCCGATCATCGTCGACGTTTTGGATGACAACATCATCGAGAACGCCGAAGCAGTGAACCTCAAACTATCTGGTACCAATAACGCAAAGGTCACGGTCAATGCGACCCCAGCCTTGGTAACGATCCTGGATTCCGGTTCAGCCGATCAGGATTTGGGCAAGGTCACGATTGCTAAGCTAGTGGACGGAGATGAATCGCCATTGGGAGTTGGCAAGACAGACGGCCAGTTCATCCTGACGTTGGTCCCGACCAACCCGTTCTTCAACGCAGCCAACGGACCGTTCTCGAGCGACGAGAACACCGTGGTAACGTATTCGATCAGCGGTGCTTCCACGGCCCTCAATCCGAGCGACCATACGTTGGCTCTGACCGGTACCGTAACGATTACAGCAGGTCAAACGACCGCCATCTTGACTGTTCCAGTTGTGGACGACAACATGGCCGAATTGCCAGAGAGCTTGACCATTTCCTTGACGGGAACACTCGCTCCGACGCACACGCCAGCCATTGTCGTGGATGCGACACCGGCCACGATCGCTATGCTCGATGACGACGTCAGCGTGCTAACGATTACGAGCCAAGCGTTGGCCGAAGGACCTAACGGAACGACCGCCATGGTCTTCACCGTGACATCGCCCAATGCGGTCCAAGGTGGATTCAGTGTGGTGTTTAGTGTCGGTGGTGGAAACGCGACCAATGGAGTTGACTATACCGTCGTGACAGGCAGTCCGCTGGCTTTCACTGGCAACGCTGGTGAAACCAGGTTGATCACGGTCAACATCAACGGTGACAACGTGGTCGAGCTCAGCGAAACGTTTAATGTGACGTTGGGAACAGCTACGCCAGGCTTGCCATTGGTACAGACCGGTGCGGTAGGCGTTGGAACGATCACCAACGACGATACGGCCACGATTACGATCAGTAGTCCAACTGTAGTCGAAGGTACCAATGGAACACCTGGAGTGGGCCCGTTCACCCCGCTGGTGTTCAACGTATCGACCAGCAACCCGATCGATATTCCTTACACGATCGATGTGCTCTTGGGTAATGGAACTGCCATCGGAGGAGACTTTGATCCAACCCTGGCGATTCCACTCCCGATTACAGTAAATGTTTTGAACGGTTTGGACTTCGACAACGACTTGGGTAACAACGTCAATGCGTTCCTATCGCAAGTGACGTTCCCGGCGGCAGCCAACACGATAGGCGTTCAACCGGTTCCAACCGCTCTGCCGATCACGGTTCGAGTGGTTCAAGACGACTTCGTCGAGGGTGGCACGGTTAACAATTTTGGCTCGGAAACGATAGCCGCAACGCTAGGTGACATCACCGCTTCGCGTGCGACCGTAGTAACGGCGACGGGAACAGGCACGATCACCGACGATGACGCTGCAACGGTATCGTTGGTAGCCAACGACAATCAGGCTTCGGAGCCATTGGATACGGTCAATTTGGGCAACGGTCAGTTCACCGTCACCCAGACGAAGCTGAGCAGTTCCAATACCGTGATCACGTACTCGGTGGCAGTTTCCGCCCTGTCGGCGACTCCATCGGGTGTCAGTGCCCTTGAGGACGATTACACGAAGTTGACAGGCTCGGTCACGATTCTAGCTGGTCAGTCGACGGCTACCATCGATGTGACAGTACTGGACAACACGTTAGTCGAAGACGATGAGACCGTGGTCGTGACCCTGACAGGTTTCGCGAGCCGCGATCCAAACGTAGTGTTGAGCACAACGCTAACCGATACGGTCACGATCTTCGATGACGATCAAGCCAATGTAACGATCGTCGCCAACGACAAAGCAGCTTCGGAAGATCCGTTGGATCCAGGTCAGTTCACTCTGACGATGGACGCGATCAGCGACACCGACACAGTCGTGACCTATTCGATAGCCACCGGTGGCGTCAATGCAACCAATGGTTCGGACTACTCGACCTTGACCGGCACGGCGACGATCACAGCAGGCAAGACGACCACGACGATCGATGTTGTGGTACTGCAAGATGCGTTTGTCGAAGGAGCGGAAACGGTAACGTTAACGCTAACCGGCTTCCTCTCGCCGACCAACGCGGACATCAAGGTAGGTGGACCAGCGACCGATACGGTGACGATCGCCGATGATACCGACGGAATCATTGTCAGCGTGTTTAACAATGGCAACGGCACCGAGGGTGGCAATAACGGCTCGTTTATCGTGAGAATCACGAAATCGGACGGAATCACACCTGTACCTGCACCAGCGACCGGCCTCACGGTCAACTACAGTTCGGTAGGTGGTACTGCGGTCGGTGGTCCGCTCGGTGACTATGTAGCCCTTTCAGGTTTGATCTTCATTCCGCCAGGAGCGACGACCGGCTTGATCGACGTATCGGTAATCGATGACACGTTGGTCGAAGCGACCGAGACAGTCAACGTGACTTTGGTAACCCTGTCACTCGCAACGTTCCCAGTGCTCGTTGTACCGTTTACAGAACCGGTCACGATCGGAACTGCCAATGCAACGGTGAACATCATCGATAACGACAAGGCTGTCTTTACGGTCGAAGACTTGGTAGTCAACGAAGGGGACGGAACAGGTACCTTGACGATCAAGATAAGCAATAAGCTTGAAGGTATTTCGGTACCAGTGACAGTCAACTACACACCGTTAACGGCTGGTAGTCCATCGGACTTCTCGCCGCTCGGATCGCAGACGGTGACGTTCCTACCTGGCAGCTTGACCTCGCAGACCGTTACTTTCACGATTGTGGATGACGGACTGGTCGAAGGGCTAGAGGGCTTCGGAGTTTCATTTAGCACGACTTATGCCAACGGGTCTGGCCTGCATGTAGTGGACACGACGGACACTGCGGTAGTGGCGATCCTGGACAACGACTCAGCTATCTTTGCAATTCAAGACGTCAAGGTAGGATCGACTTCATGGTCGGCCACGTTTAACGACTTCGTGGATAACACAGGTGCACCGATCGGGCAACGAGGCTACTCGATTCCTGTAGGGGCTGCTCAGGCGACAACGTTGCCTTGGTTTAATATCGATCGACTGTACGTGTCGTTCAGCCAGGATCCAGATGTCGCGACGCTGACGGCCTCGAACTTCCTGTTGTTCGGCTTGCAAGGAGCTTTGACACCGAGCATTACGAATGTCGCCTACGACACGGTCACCAACGTGGCGACCCTGACGCTCAGCGGAACGGTCACCAACGATCGCTTGAGATTGCGGGTAAATGATGCGGTAACGTTTCTGGCCACTCCACTGGATGGTGATTGGGCGAACAACGCCAGCACGTTTGTATCAGGCAATGGTACGCCAGGGGGCGCATTTGACTTTACGTTCAATGTGTTACCGGGTGACGTGAACCAGGGATCGACGGTCAACACGACCGACGCGAGTATTGTGTTTAGCCGAGTAGGTGCGAGTACGGATGGAGTTGTAGGCATCAATGCAGGCAACGGTAATCCGTACAGTAGTTTTATTGACGTCAACGGCAGTGGAACGATCAACACTACCGATGCCGCGATCGTGTTCTCCAGGATATCTTTGGCCACATCGACTTTGCCGTCGGGTTCGCCAGGGGTGTTGATACCAGGCGGTGGTTCGGGCAATTCTGACAACAGCCGGATTATCGAGTCGCTGAAGAATTCGATTGGAAACTGGACACCGAATCCAATCCCGAATCCGATTCCAAGGCCGGAACCTTCGATCGCCGATTTCCTCGGACAATTTTCGGAGAACGACAAGGACTATATTGAAAGTTTGGCCGTCGAAAGTGATACAACACTTGAAAACGGGCTAGTGGACTCCGTCTTTAGCGATCTGTTCCGCCAAAATTGAGAAATTTGTGAAATGAGTGGCAGTCTTTGTTGGACTGCCACTTTTCGGGGAATTAGTATAAACGCACATCACAGATACTTAAGGGATTGAACTCATGAGATTTTTTTTATCGGTTATTTTGGTTTCGATAATGTGTTTCGTGCCCAAGGCGAACGCTGACATTATTTACAACATTCAGAGCCTGTCATTGGTTCAAAACGTTAGTGGAGCCACCACCGGTTCAGTGAACGTTTTTGTAACAGCAACTACTCCAGACATTGGCCTTTCGGTTATAGGCGCTCAAATAAATGTGAGGCTAAGTGGCACGACAGGTGGGATTTCGGGGGTAACTTTTGGCGGTCCACAGGAGGCAGCCAACGATCTATTTCCGCTTAATCCATTGACCCCAGTTAATGCTGGCGTATTAAACGTGGCTGCATCAACAACGGGTGCTGCTCCCGTTTTATTACCAGCAAGTGCTGGACTGATGGTTATCCCGTTTTCCGTTGCACAAGGACAGACTGGGACGTTTACATTGTCGTTCGACAATTCACAAGCGGCCTTGAATAACTTTCTCGTAACCTCAGGTTTCGTCGAGAGATCGCCCGGCGTTTTCAATGCTGGAACGGTAACGATCACAGCCGTTCCCGAGCCTACTAGCATCTTATTGCTGGGCGGTGTGGCAACGCTCTTTGGAGTTCGACGATGGAACAAGAGGCGATTCGCTTTAGCCAACTGCTAAGCGTTCGAACTTGATAATCTTAAAGTCTGGGGTTACGGCCCCGGATTTTTTTTTGTACCTACTTATAAAATGAGTCCGCCATTCGACATTCGCTTCCTGGCAGAAGCTACTCGTCTTTTCGCGATCGGTTCACTTGGTCATCGCTGCCTAGTGCCGCAACTCTTAAATAGGCTTACACCGAAGCAGGTAGCGGAAGCCTCTCGCTTTAGGATCGTTCGATCAATCCGTGGGATAGGCTTCCAGCCTGTCGCATTGAAAATGACAGGTTGGACGCATATCAGCGTTCCGGCAATCGGTCGAGCATTGCAAGGTTCGTTAGCTGATCAACCTGATTTAAGCGTGACGCGAGGTCACGGAGTCTTTGAAACGGTCGGTCCCATATTCTTGCATACGAGCGTCTCGCTTTCGGACCAATCGAATAAAAAGATTTCGATTTGGGGTGGCGCGGCCTGGGCTCTGCGACAAATAGCAGGTCGCAAGAATTATGTTTATGCGCCTTTTGTTTCGCGTTGGCCTTAAAGCATTCTGAGAGATGAGTGCATTGAAGTGTGAGTTGTGTTGCGTTCTTGCGTTTTTAGCCCAACAGGCTTAAACATTTTAGCCCAGGGCAAAGCGAAGCGCCGCCCCATAGGCATCAACTTAAGACATAGTCGAGACATTCGGGGTCCCTCAACAGCGATAGATTTCCAGGTT
>Ga0105047_10010153_pt1 | contig 15417 bp, 18 predicted proteins | sample MAT04_FD_78384 | JGI IMG/M metagenome (GOLD analysis project Ga0105047, IMG submission 78384) | Freshwater microbial communities from Lake Fryxell liftoff mats and glacier meltwater in Antarctica - MAT-04 (megahit assembly) | ecosystem: Environmental > Aquatic > Freshwater > Ice > Liftoff... | reverse complement strand
GCGGCCGGGGGGGCTTGGGCAGTGTTATCTTCGATAAGATCGACGGCGGGGCCAAGGTCCGCAAGATGCGGAAGCTGACGATTGAATCGGGTGGGCGGGTGTTTGAGGATGAAGGGCTCGACGCACAATTCCGACGAATGGAAGAGGAGTTACGCACCCAGTATGCTTTATCCTTTGCTCCGGGGCGCGCGACGGCGGACGGAAGTTTGCATCAGTTGGAATTGCGTCCCGTGAATCCGACGAATAAGTTGCGCCACAAGCCAAGCTACCGGGACGCGGCGATTTAATCGATCCCCGATTACGTCGCCTTAGGGCGTTAGGTTTGGGTAGGTAGTCAATTTGGTAATCTAGGTGTATAGGTGTTTATCCACTGGAGAGTGTTATGCCGAACCTGATTCAAGAAGATGCCGTGCGCTGGAACATCAAAGTTTCGAAAGAAACCGATCTATCAGTGCGGACGTTCCTCGGTGCCCAAGGGTCAAAGAAGGGCGATTTGTCCAAGTTCATTGAAGACGCGGTTCGCTGGCATGTGTTTCATCGAACGGTGGAGGACATCAAGTCCCGCAACGCGGACCGCGAAGAGAACGAGTTACAAACCATCATTGACGAAGCGGTAAAAGAGGTTCGCTCAGAACGCGCCGCGAAGCGGGCCGGTCGCGGCTAGGCGCAGCTAGGCGATGAGAGTAGTGATCGATACCAACGTTCTGGTGTCCGCACTCATTTCGTCGAGGGGGAATCCCGCGATTATCTACGATGCCTGCAAAAGTGGGAACTTCACTTTGCTCAGTTGCACACAACTGATCGAAGAACTACGTGCGACGCTCCGAAAACCGAATGTGTCCGTTTTGATTCGGCCTTATGAGGCAGGTCGACTTGTGAATCAACTCCACCGGCTGACCGAGGACGTCGGCAGATTACCCAGGGTGAAGCGGTCTCCTGATCCGGAGGACGACTTTTTGCTCGCGATGTGCGAAGCGGGCCGGGCCGACTACCTCGTCACGGGCGATAAGAAAGGGTTGGTAGCGCTCCGTCGACACCACGGGACGAGGATCTTTTCGCCGAAGCAATTCGCCGCGCTTTGGACGTGACGCGGTCTACTTCTTCACCGGCGCCGCCGGTGGGGTCTCTTTAAACTTGTCTTCGGAGATGGGCTCGTTCACGTCGAAGGTAATCGAGCTTTCGGTGCCGAACTTGCGATAGGTGCGGAATTCGGCTTCGTTCTTCACCAGCACCTTGCCATCGCGCATGCGCAGTTCGCTGCGTAAGGGCAATAGGAAGGGCTGGCCGCCGATGTCGGTGAAGTCGTAGTCGAGTTGGGTTTTGGCCATCTGGACGGGGAAATCGGCGGGGATATTTTCGGCTTCCATCACGATGCGTGACACCGAGAGGTAGTCTTTGTCGACGTAGACCAGGCCGTGATAAGCGGGAACGATCTGCTGGCCGCTGGTGCCGTGGTGGATGGTCCACTTGGAGCGGCTCTGAAGAACGCGATAGTTGATGACGTAGTGCAGACGGCCACGCAGGGTGGCCCAGCGTTCCCAGCCGAAGAGTGCTTCGCTGGTGGGCTCGAAGATTTCGCGCATCAGGCTGCCGAACTCGCCGGTGGAGGTGGCGCCGCCTCCGAGTTTGGTATAGTCGAGGTCCGTGTATTTGTCGTTCACGAACATCACCTGCTTCGCCTCCTGATGGTCGAAGTAGCTGAGCTTGGCGGTGATGGTGTCGAGCTTGTTCCAAAGCTCGAGGCCGGCGGGGTCGAAGAAGCGGCGCGTAACCTGAATGCAGATGAAGTTCGGGAGGCCTTTGTCGTAAGCGAGCGCATACTCGCGCGACTTGTCGATGACGCGGTTTACCTCAGAAACGGGCGGCGGCGGAATCACCGGGGCGGTGGGCTTAGGCGGCAGCACCTGGGGCTTCTGAAAGTTTTCCGTGGCGTCGCGCATGATCTTCAAGGCCTCGAGCGTCTTGGGTCCGATGCCTTCGCCGAGCAGGGTCTCGATGGTGCGGTCGTCGAGCTTTTCGGTGAGTTGCACCTTACGCAGATACTCGCCCATCTGTTTATCGGGATGCTTCAGCTTGATCGACGAACGGACAAAGCCCAACAGCTGATTCACGGAAAGCTTCACCTGAGCCGGCAACAGCAGCACGAAGACGAAGAGCAGGCAAATCAAGCGCATAGCTCAGCCTTTCTCACCCAAAAGATGACGTCGCAAAAGATCAAGTGACGATTGAGCGGCGAGCGTGCGGACGCGGCTACGATCCCCGGGAAAGCGATAGCGGCGGCTAGTAACACTTTGTTTGGACGCGACCGCAATCCAGACGGTTCCCACCGGATTCTCTTCCGTACCGCCCTCCGGACCCGCGACACCGGTGATCGCGACGCCGTGGGTGGCACCGGCCCGTTCAGCCGCAGCTTTCGCCAGCAAGGTGGCGGTGGGTTCGCTCACCGTGCCGGCCGCCTCAATTTGCTCCCCCGCAGCTTTGCCGACAAGGGCCTTTTTGAGGTCGACGGTGTAAACGATGTAGCCGCCGCGAAACCAGTCCGAAGCACCGGGCGTTTCGGTGAGGCGCGCGCCCAGCAATCCGCCGGTGCAGCTTTCCGCGACGGCGACGGTGGCGTGGTGCTCCACCAGCATCAGGCCGACGGTCTTCTCGAGCGAATCGCCATTGCGCGAATAGATACGATCGCCCAGCAGATCTTCCACCTGCAAGCCGAGTTCGTGCACCAGCGCCTCGGCGGCTTCGGCATCCTCGAGGCGCGCGCGCAGGTGCACTTCGATGTCGCCGGCTTTGGCGAGAATGGTCGTGACGGGGTTGGTGTAGCGCGTGTAGACGGGGGCGATGAGTTGGTCAAGGTCGCTTTCGCCCATCCCGGCGACACGGTACCAGCGGGTGCGCAAGGACTGTTTTGGCAGCAGGGCCACTAGTCGCTCACGCACCTCGCGCTCGTACATGTCGGCGAGCTCTTTGGGCGGCCCGGGCAGAAGAATGATGACGCCGCGCTTGGTACGGATCCACTGGCCGGGAGCGGTGCCGCGGGTATTCTCGAGCCATTCGGCGCCGTCGATCAGCATGGCCTGCCGCTTGTTGTTTTCGGCGACTTTGCGGCCCAGGCGGCCAAACATGGCGGCGATATTGTCGAAGACTTCGGGCTGATAGGTCAACTGGACACCCAAGGCTTGGGCCACGGCGTCGCGGGTGAGGTCGTCTTCGGTGGGGCCGAGGCCACCGGTGAGGATAACGATTTGGGAGCGGGCGATGGCGAGGCGGATCGTGTCGGTGAGCAATGCGCGGTCGTCGCCGACGATGCACTTGAAAATCACCTCGACGCCATAGGCGTTCAGTTGGTCAGTGAGGTAGAGCGAGTCGGTGTCGATGCGCTGGGGCGTCAGCATTTCGCTGCCGACGGCGATGATTTCGGCGTTCAAGGTAGGGGACGTCCTTTGATTCCCGCGTCGACGCGGAAGATGGCGTTGTTGGTGGCGACGATCATGGCCCGGGAGGGCGAGAAGGCGAGGCCGACGATGTTGGGACCGGAGAGGAACAGTTCGGCGCTGTCACCGGACGGCGTGATGCGCACGACACCGCGCCGGCCACGCAGCGAGGCGCAACAGTACACATTGCCTTCGGCATCCAACGCGAGGCCTTGCGGACGCCCCAGGCCGCGGTAGAAGACGCTGACAATGCCTTCGGGCGAGATGCGCTGGATGGTGTCGAAGCTCGACGTGGTGGGCCCGCTGACGTAAAGGTTGCCGGCTTCGTCGAAGGCGAGGTGATAGGCGGCGACGGAGGGCTCAAGCGTGGCGAAGACGTAGATCTGCCGGTCCGGGCTGATCTTGAAGATGGTGCCGGAGCGGTCACCGACGAAGAGGTTGCCCCGGCGATCGAAAGCCAGACCGGTGGCGGTGCCCATGCCTTCGCAATAGATCGAGAGGTCGCCGCTGCCGGAGGCCTGGTAGATGATGCCCTCATAGCGGCTCGACACATAGAGCGAGCCATCGGCGCCGAAGGCGAGGCTGGTGGCGTTCATTAAGTCGGTGACGAAGGGCCGGACGCTGTAGTTGAGGTCGATTTTGTAAACGGCGACGGGCGTCTTCTGGCCGCGGGCGCCGGAGAAGGTGGCATAGATATTGCCGAAGGCGTCGATGGCGGGACTGGCGACCGGATGCAGGCTATCGGCGATCTGGATGCCGATCTCGCAGGTCCAGGGAGAGCCGCCGACGCTCAATTCGCCGACGCTGGCGCCTTCGGGGACGCGGGCGATCACCATGGAATCCGACCCGACAATGATGGGTGCCGAGACTTCGCCGAAACGAATGTCGGGCTTAGCGAGCGAGCCCTTCAGGTCCTTGCCGCGAATTTGGAACTCGCCGCCGGGGATGGCGGCCTGAGGAGTCACTTGGTCGATACGAGGGAGATTTTTGCCGTTAGTGGGTAGTGCCATGAGTAGTAAAGCCTAATAAGTATGAAACCAGCCGAGCCAAAATAAAACGAGCGCGCCATACACGCCGGCCATCAGGTCGTCCGCGACGATTCCCCAGCCTTGCGGCAGCGCTTCAAAACGGCGCACGGGCCACGGCTTCACGATATCAAAGATACGAAAGAGGACGAACCCCAGGGTGAAGCTCTTCCAGTTGATCGAAGTCGCGCCGGCCAACGTGAGCCAGACGCCGAGCACTTCGTCGATGACGATAAATTGCGGATCTTTGCGTTCGCCAGCTGCCACCGTGGAGGCCCAAACGGCGGGCCAAGTGGCGACAAGGGTAACGGGCAGTAAAGGCCAGCCGGTCTGCCAGTCGAATTGGCGGGCGGCGAACCAGGCCAGCAGTGCGCCGACGAGCGAGCCGGCTGTGCCAGGTCCCCAGGGCCAATGGCCGGCGCCGCCCGCGGTGGCCACCCCTCGGGCCAGACTTTGGGCAAATGGTTTCACAGGTCGTCCACGTCTTCGTCGCCGGCGGGACGCGGGCGCAGTTCGTCAGAGGAGGCCGGACGGGAGATCACGTACTTCTCGTCGGCCCAATTGGCCAAGTCGAGCAGCCGGCAGCGGTCAGTACAGAAGGGGAACCACTTCGAAAGCGGCTCGGTCTCTTGCTTACAGATGGGGCACTTCCAACGAACGGCCATATCACTAGCTTAGATGTGCTGCGCGGTCGGCCGGGACGTAAGGATATTCAAAATCTGAAACGGATTCGCGGGAGGCAGCGCCGTCTTGATGCCGGCGTCGAGCAATTCGCCGATCAGGTCATAGTCGGTGGCCTCGGTCACCCGGAAGCGGCGGAACTGGCCGGGCATGGGCGCCTCGCCCGAGGGGCCAAAGTCGTTGATGTAACAAACGCCGTCGATCTCGGGCGCTTGCGTCTGCAAGCGGCCTTCCCACAGCAGTTCGGTCTCGGGCGAAGGGCCTTCCACCAGCAGCGTGAATTCCTGGCCCACGAGACGCTTGTTCATGGCGGCCGAGATCTTGCGCTGGACGGCCATGAGCCGTTGGCGGCGGTTGTGGATGGTGCGCCCGTCCACCTTTTGGTCCAGTTCAAAGGACTTGCTGGTGTCTTCGTCCGAATACTTGAAGACACCCACGCGGTCGAGTTTGGCGGCTTTGAGGAAGTCGCAGAGTTCGTCGAAGTCGGCGGCGGTTTCGCCGGGAAAGCCGACGATGAAGCTCGAGCGAATACCCACGCCCGGAATGGTGGCGCGGATGCGTTCGATGAGCTTGAGGAAATAGTCGCCATGCGCGCCGCGCTTCATTCGCTTGAGCACATTGGCCGAGGCATGCTGCAAGGGCATGTCGATGTACTTGGCGATCGACGCATGTTCGGCGATGGTGTCGAGCAGTTGCTGCGTGACGCGATTGGGGTAGCAATAAAGGAAGCGCACCCACTTCTGATGCTCGGTCTCGATCTGCGCCAAACGGGCGAGCAACACGGCGAGTCCGTCCTTCAGCTTTAGGTCCTCGCCGTAGCTGGTGGTGTCCTGCCCGATCAGGTTGATCTCGCGAATGCCGCGGGCAAAAAGCTGCGTCGCTTCGTGCACGACGGACTCGAAACGGCGCGAGCGGAACTCGCCGCGATACTGGGGAATGACGCAGAAGGTACAGGGATGGTCACAGCCTTCGGCGATCTTGATGTAGGCCGAGTGACGGCCGGTGGAAAGCACCCGCGGCGAAAGGTCATGGTAGAGATAGGGCGTTACCGGGCCGCCGTGATTCACGCCGGTCTCGCAGACGTCGACGATCTTCTCGATTTCGTTGGTGCCGACCACGGCGTCGATCTCCGGCATCTGCACGCGCAGGTCGCCCTTGAACCGCTCCACTAGACAACCGGCCACAATCAGCTTTTTGGCTCGCCCGGTCTCCTTGAACTTCGCCATTTCGAGAATAGTATTGACGGACTCTTCCTTCGCCGGATCGATAAACGAGCAGGTGTTGACGACGATGACGTCGGCGTCTTCGGGCAGGGTGGTGAGTTCGTGGCCGCGTGAGGCCAAATGGCCCATCATCACTTCGGTGTCGACGAGGTTCTTGGGGCAGCCTAAGCTGACAAATCCGACTTTCAATGGGAGGTTCCTGGCAGAAGGGGGATCACATTTCAGTTTAGCTGATCCGCATGCGATCCGCGCGGTGGTAAAGATGTGTAAAAGTTCGATATCGGCGATAACGATCGGCGGGCCGAAACGTATCTAACAGGGAAGGCACAAAACAAAAATGATCAAGAGCCACCTTCTTCGTATTACTCTCGGGGGCCTACTCCTCGTCGCCATCAGCGGCGTGGGCTTCGCCTCTGGCCCCCTGCTTCCCCGCCCCGCCTGCAAGTTCATCCACTATTTCGAAGCGGCCGGCGAAAGCCGCGAGTTGACGATGGCGGAACGCGTGTGGCTCGCCTTATTGATGACCGGCCAGGAAGGCCGCGAACAGAAGATGTCGCGCGTGGCGACGAACCTCAGCCCGCGCTCTTAATTTACGGGATGCTATCCTAGCCAGATCTTGGCGATCAAGTACCGGCACCGCGTCCTCGGCTTCCTGACGCTGCTCGCCGTCATCACTTACCTTGACCGCGTTGCCATCTCCATCGCCGGCCCGCGCATCCAGGAATCGCTTCAACTGCGGCCCGAGTCCTGGGGCTGGGTGGTGGGCATCTTTCAGTTCTCTTACTGCGTCTTTGAAATTCCCAGCGGACACTGGGGCGACCGCTTCGGCCCCCGTCGTATGCTCACCCGAATCGTACTGAGTTGGTCAGCGTTCACGGCCCTTACGGGACTCGCCACCAGCCTCCCCTACCTGCTCTTCATCCGCTTCTGCTTCGGTATTGGCGAAGCGGGCGCCTTCCCCAACATGAGCATTTGCCTGTCGCGCTGGTTCCCCGTTGTCGAACGCGCCCGGGCCATGGGCTACATCCTCATGGCCAGCCAACTCGGCTCCGCGATGGCGCCGTTTCTGATTGTTCCTCTACAAATTCGCTACGGCTGGCGAGTGGCGTTTTTCGTCCTGGGCGCGATCGGCGTGCTGTGGTGCATCCCTTGGTACCGGTGGTATCGCGATCGCCCGACGGAGATGCCGGCCGTGCCCGCCGAAGAACTTGAGGAGATCGGCGAGACTCCGCCGCCGGAACACCGCCCCTTGCCTTGGCGCGCCGCCATCCGCAGCGGGAACTTAGGGGCGATTATGCTGGTGGCCTTCTGCTTCTTCTTCGGTTTCTACTTCTTCCTTTCCTGGCTGCACACCTTTCTCGTCAAGGGCCGGGGCTTCACCGAAGGGGAGTTACTCCTCTCCACCATCCCGCCCGTAATGGGAGCCCTGGGCAATATCGCGGGAGGTTACTCAAGCGACCTGATGGTGAGACGCTTCGGCCTCAAATGGGGACGCCGCGCTCTGGGTATGGGAGCCCTCAGCTTGGCCTCGCTCTTCATGTTGCTGGCGATCGTGTCTCGCGGTAAGCTGACGACCCTCATCCTTCTGGGCCTGGTCTACGCCGCGATTACTTTCCAGCAAACCGTAATCAACACGGTAGTCATCGACGTGGGCGGCAAGCACGTCGGAGCGGCTTGGGGAGCCCTGAACACGGCCGCCCAAGCCGGCGGCTTCGCCTTCTCGGTGACCTTTGGATACTTAGTGACTTACTTCGGCAGTTACAACCTCGCCTTAGTCCCGGTGGCGGCGATGTTCGCGCTCGGGGCAGTCGGGTGGATGTGGATCGACGCGACGCGGCCGATTGTCGACGAGGCGTAATAAAGTAGAGGCGAATGATGACAATCGAACAATCGATTCTGGAAGCCGTCGGACGCCAGGAGTCGACGGGGCGGAAGCCTCGGTGGAATGGTAAAGGTCTTTGATCGGACCTCAACATCACGCTCACGGCCAACGAGACCAGAGAGAACCAGCTATCGAGGGATCGGATGGGGCATGGATGGTGCTGGCCGCAGTGTCACGTTGAAGTGGCGGATGCGTTTCTAGAGTCCACTGGCGATCGCGAGGCGATGGACTTGAGAGACTTCGGCCAAGAGCCGTTCCCCGTTTGGATCGAGGCCCGGGTGAATGGGAACATACAGACAGGACTCCTGCCGGCGGGCCAGCAGGTTGCCCACCACCAGAGCGCGCATCATCCAAATCGCGGTACGCACGTTGCCGCATTCCAGGCCCAGCCATCCGGTGTATGAAGGGCCGCCTTCGCGCAAGCCCGTAGCTGCGAAAACCTTCGCGGCGGCCACGGCCTTGGCTTCATCAATCGGCAGGGTGCCGGCGATGGAATCGTCCGGCTGCCACGGCTGCAGCAAGGGCAGTGCGCTCTCGGTAAAGACGGCCGCCATGCGCGGCAACTGCACGCCTTCCATGTGTCCGTCGAAGTAGTGGAAGGTCTTCGCGATGGCCGTCACCACGTTCTTGATTTCCTTCTCCAACCGATAGTCAGGACCGGCGGGCACTTCAATGTTGCTGCCCTCCAGGTGCGCGGAAATGTTCTCCATCACGATCGCGCGCACCAGCCAGTGGGCCATCACCGGCGTAGGGCACATCACCCGAATCCATCCTGGCTTGGGAGAGCCTTCCACCGCCAAACTCGACACCAGGCGAATGCCACGGCAAAGCTCGGCCACCACCGCCTTGTAACGTTCTGGTTGTGCCTCCACCTCGGCTCGGCTAGCCGGCTCCAGCAACTTACCTTTGTGCGGCGGGCCTCCGGCCATCGCCAAGTCGCAGAAGTGATCCCAAATCTCCCCCCACGCGACACGGCCCGCGGCGTCGTACTGCAATCCAGCCGATCCCATCGAAATCGGTTGGACGTCCTGATAGCAGGCTTGGTACTCTTCCGGAAGCACAATCCGCAGTCGCGCATCCAGGGCGCGGAGCTGTTCCTGCGTTCCTAGTATCGTTTCGACTTGTTTCATCTCTCTTCGTAGGTTAGCCCATCTGCCGCGGAAGTCCCGGATTGCGAGCGCTGCGAAGGTCATGGATATTCTCCCGTCTGGAAGTAGATACGGAGGCACAATACAACTGGATTGCGACCCAGGTCAGCCAGCCCTCGACTCGTTAGGCATGAGTTTCTGAATTGATGACAGTTAAGCCCTCCGAGGCCGCGACCTTTGACAGGTTCCGATCCGCAGTCACAAAGTGGCGGACCAAGCCGTTTCCCGCCAAGTCCAAGGCAACGGACAGCTGTAGTGAATCGAGTGTTCGTAGACCAGTAGGCCCATGGCGAACAATTAACAAGTCGGCAGTGTGGTAGTGACGGCTTTGGATGGCGACCGTTTTAAAGCGTCGACCATCCAAGTCACCCCGAAATCGGAGACGCAGGAGATCAGCAGCAGATTGCGCCAACTGGCCGGTGCGTACTTTTCCCGCGAAGACGGATTGCATCTCTAGGACCGCGAGCCGGGAAACGTCGATGGGCTGGCTGCTCTGTGTTAGGGACTCCATGACGTCCGTCCCGACTTCCCAGTGATATAGCTTCGCTAAGGCACTGGTGTCAACGAACATCTAGCCCCTCTCGTCTCGCTCTCTGCGTATGTCGTCCGAGAGATTACCAGGAATCGTAGAAAGCGCTGCCCGCACTTCATCCAAAGAAGGAATCGGTCCCCGCTCACTTTCAAGAATCGCCAGGAACTCATGGTCGAGCCAGTCCTCCGCCGACGAATCGTTCACCGTTACGGTGACCTGTTGCTGTTCACGCAAATCAAGCGGCTCCAAGAGGCGCAGGACGCCCTTCTCATAGATGGCGGAGCAGGAGATGACCATGCTCGAATTATAGCGCTTACTTCAACAAATCCGGCCGATTGCGCAGTGTCTTCGCCCGTGCCGCCGCGGCGCGCCATTTGCGAATCTCCGCGTGATTCCCCCCTTGCAGGACCTCCGGCACTTCCCAGCCGCGAAACTCCGCGGGCCGCGTCCATTGCGGATAGTCGAGTAAGCCCGCCTGCTCAAAGGACTCATCCACGGCTGACTCATCGTTGCCCAAAACGCCCGGCAGCAGCCGCGCCGTCGCGTCCATTACGATCGCCGCCGCCAATTCGCCGCCACTGAGGACGTAGTCGCCAATCGACAGCTCTTCATCGGCTAAATGCTCCGCCACGCGCTCATCGACGCCCTCATAACGGCCGCAAATCAGCAGCAATTCCGGGCATTCGGCCGCATAACGGCGTGCGGTGGCTTGGGTAAAGAGCGGACCTTGGGGCGTCAGTAAGACCACGCGTTGCCCTTTCGCCATGCGCTCCTCGCGCGAAACAGCAAAGATCGACTCGACAGCCTCAAAGATCGGCGCGGGCTTCATCAGCATGCCCGCGCCGCCGCCGAAGCAGCGGTCGTCGACGGTGCGGTGACGGTCGTGGGTCCACTGGCGCAGGTCGTGAATGGCAACCTCGAGCTTGCCCGCGTCGCGCGCCCGCGCTACCACGCCGTGCGACAACGGACCTTGGAAGAAGTCCGGAAAGATGGTGAGTAAATGGAAGCGCATTAGGCGTTCAGGTCGCGCAGACCTTCAGGCAAGGTGACGTCGATCCGCTTCTGGTCGACATCCACCGTATGGCAAATCTCGGGCACGAAGGGAATCATCAGTTCGCCAATCTGCAGGATGAGCGGCCCCCCGGTCTCAAGATAGTCGTCGACCGTGCCCAACGACTCGCCCTTCTCGAAGACTTCGCAGCCGACGAGGTCCGCGAAGTAATATTGACCTTCGGCGAGGGGCACGCGTTCGGAACGGGCGATGGTCACCTGTTCGCCGGCGATCGTGTCGGCGTCGGTCATGGTGTCGATGCCCTCGAATTTGAAGACGGGTTGCCCGGCGTGCCACCACACCTCTTCCACCGTCACCGCACGCCCAGAGGGCATGAGGATCACGTCCGAGAGCTCTTCGAGCCGCTCGGGGTGCATGGTGAGAGGGATGGCGATCAGTTCGCCGCGAATGCCGCGTGCGCGCTTGAGCCCAGCGACGATAACGCGGTCGTCCGGCATGGGGACCTTACTCGAGGATTTCGAGCGTGTAGCGACGGTTCAGCTTCATGCTCGCCGCGCCAATCAAGGTGCGGATGGAGCGGGCCGTGCGACCTTGCTTCCCGATCACTTTGCCCAAGTCGGTGGGCGACACTTTCAGTTCGAGGACGGTGATTTGCTCGCCGCTCAATTCTTTAACTACTACTTCTTCCGGCATGTCGACCAACGCTTTCGCGATGTCTTCCACCAGTTGCTTCATCGATACAGGAGGTGCTTCCATGGGTTCCGCCAATCTGAAATGAGATTTCTCTACCGCGCTACAGCGGGGCGTGAATAACTTACGGCAAAGAGCCTAGACCGCCGTGGGGACGACAGCCGGGTTCTTCTTCATCAACCGGGCCACGGTGTCGGAGGGCTGCGCGCCCTTCGTCATCCAGTGGGCGATGCGATCGTGCTTGATCACCACCTCGGCTGGCTTGCAAACGGGGTTGTAGTGGCCGACCACTTCCACCGCGCGTGAATCGCGGGCGCGTTCTTTCTGAATCACTACCAAGCGGTAGGTGGGCTTCTTTTTGGCGCCGAAACGCGCTAAACGGATCATCAACATCGGTGACTAGTATTCCTTCTTTTTTCTATTGTCGCCTAAACGGAACCGTTTTGCCACTACCTGCCCGGTACGTTTAGCGCCCGAACCCCGGAAACGATGTCGGGAAGGGCAATTTCATCTTCGCCATCCGTTTGCCCAGCATGCCACCGGCCAGGCCACCGGTGAGTTTCTTCATCATTTTCCGCATTTCCTGATACTGCTTCACCAGGTTATTCACGTCCTGCACGGTGGTGCCGCTGCCCATCGCGATACGCTTGCGCCGCCCGCCATTTAGCAGCAAAGGATTATTGCGCTCACCCTGGGTCATCGAGTCGATGATGGCCACAATGCGCGTCAGTTCGCCCTCGTCCACCTTGGCGTTCTTCATCTCTTTGGGCATGTTGGCCATGCCGGGCATCATCTTCAGCAAATTCTCCAGCGGTCCCAGCTTGCGAATCTGCTTGAGCTGATCGCGGAAGTCCTCGAGCGTGAACTCGTCGTCCAGCAGCTTCTGCTGCATCTTCTCGGCTTGCTTCTGGTCGACGGCCTCGCTCACCTTTTCGATGAGGCTCATCACGTCGCCCATGCCGAGGATGCGCTGCGCGGCACGGTCGGGGTGGAAGGGCTCGAAGGCGTCAGACTTTTCGCCCACGCCCACAAACTTCAGGGGCTGGCCAGTCACCGTGCGGATCGAAAGCGCCGCGCCACCGCGCGCATCGCCGTCCATCTTCGTCAGCACCACGCCCGTAATCCCCAACCGCTGATGGAACTGCTCGGCGGACTTCACCGCGTCCTGCCCCGTCATCGCGTCGGCGACAAAGAGAATCTCGGTCGGGTTCAGTTGCGCCTTCAAGGCGTCCAACTCCACCATCAGCTCTTCGTCGATGTGCAGGCGGCCGGCCGTATCCACCAGGATGGTGTCGCGTCCGGCGCGTGAGGCTTCGATCTTCGCGCCCTTCACCAATTCCGACGGCCGGTTCTCGCCCGGCTCGCCGATCCAGATGGGGACCTTGATCTCGCGGGCCAGCACGGCCAGTTGTTCGCGCGCCGCCGGACGGTAGATGTCGACGGAGACCAGCAGCGGCGTGCGGTCCTGCTTCACCAGCCACTTGGCGAGCTTGGCGGTCGACGTCGTTTTGCCAGAACCCTGCAGGCCCACCATCATGATGACGCTAGGCGGCTCATTGGCGAAACGCAGCTTGGCCTGGTGCTGGCCGAGGATCTTCACCAGTTCCTCGTGGACGATCTTGATGACCTGCTGGCCCGGTGAGAGTGCCTGCATCACCTCCTGCCCCATCGCCTTCACCTTCACCGCTTCGACGAGTTGCTTCACCACGCGGAAGTGGACGTCGGCTTCGAGCAGTGCAATGCGGATCTCTTTGAGCGCCGCCTCCATATTCTCGGGCGTCAGCTTGCCCTCGCCGCGGAGGTTCTTGAAGACGCGTTGGAGTTTATCGGAGAGGGATTCGAACATGGCGGGTACTAACTCTCTAGCGTAGCAATAACGCGCCACAAGCTACAATCAGAGGCATGTCGCAGGAGCTTCGCCGCTGGTTTAACTCGCACTGGACCCCCGCCAAATACCAGGCCTTCCTGGCCTCTGTCGACGCCGATCTGGGCAGTCACGTCGAGTTCCGCGTCTCCGAAACGCCCTGCTTCTTCGACACCGCGCTGGCCGAGCGCATGTGCGCTTCCGGCATCGACCTGCTTGAGCAACTTACCAATCCGGACTACATGCTGGTGAGCAACCGCGCTGTGCCCGAGGCCTACCGCGTCCCTAACGAGGCGCCGCACCCGATGTTCGTCCAGGTGGATTACGGCTTGGTCCGGGATGCGGACGGCAATATCCAGCCCCGGCTGGTGGAGATCCAGGGCTTCCCTTCACTCTACGGTTTTCAACCGCTGATGGCGGAACACTATAAGTCGGCCTACGGGCTCGATCCGGATTTGAAGTATCTGCTGGACGGTCTCGATCGCCCGGCTTACAATGCCGTGTTGCGCGATGCGATCCTGGGCGGGCATGACCCCGAAAACGTGATCCTGATGGAGATCGACCCCTCGCTGCAAAAGACTCGCTGCGACTTCATCTGCACCGAGCGCATCGCCGGCATCCGCACCGTCAACATCCGCGACATCCAACAAAATGGCGGGAAATTGTTTTATCCCTCCGATGGCCGTCAAGTGCCCATCGAGCGCATTTACAACCGCACCATCATCGACGAACTCGAACGCAAAGGCGTCGAAGCGCCATTCCGCTGGACCGACGACCTGCAAGTAGAGTGGGCCGGCCATCCCAACTGGTACTTCCGCTTGAGTAAGTTCTCCATGCCGTTTCTGAAGCACGAAACCGTACCCGAAACCTACTTTATGGATACGCTCGACCACTTGCCGGACGACCCCGAAAACTGGGTAATGAAGCCACTCTTCTCCTTCGCCGGCTTAGGCGTTATCGTCGGACCCACGCGCGCGGAACTGGACGCCGTCCGCGACCGCGAAAACTACATCCTCCAACGCCGCGTCCGCTTCGACCCGGTGATCGACACGCCGCACGGGATGACCATGGCCGAAGTCCGGCTGATGTTCATCTGGACCGACCGGCCGAGGCCGGTGAACACCATCATCCGCACCGGGCGCGGCAAGATGATGGGCGTCGACCAGAACAAAGGCCTCGAATGGGTGGGCGCCTCAGCCGCGTTTTACGTCTAGGGAATGAAACCGCATGCCAAGCAATGGTGACCGGCTATGAACCGGTCGCGCAGGGCCGCCGAGCCGGCCGATGAAGCACGTGTGACTCCAGTGTCAATCATTATGCGAAGCAGGTAGCGCGCTGAGTTAGGAGACTAACGGCGATCGTGGCATTCCGCAGCCCGACTTCGCTTAGAGCAACATGCCGGCGATACAGGCCGACATAAAGTTCGCCATCGATCCGGCAGCGACGGCGCGCACTCCCAATCTCGCCAGGTCCGACTTGCGCGACGGCACCAGCGCGCCGATGCCGCCCACTTGGATGGCGATCGAGCTGAAATTGGCAAAGCCGCAGAGGGCAAAGGTAGTGATGACGACCGAGCGGGGATCCATTGAAGGGCCCACTTGGCCGAGCTTGATGAAAGCCACGAATTCATTGAGGACAAGCCGGGTACCGAGCAGGTCACCGACCTTGCCTGCGTCCTTCCAACTGACGCCCATCAACCAGGCGAGCGGCGCGAAGAGCATGCCGAAGAGCTCCTCAAGCTTCGCCGGGAACCAGGGCAGCAAGCCGTGGACCCAGCCGAAAAGACCGTTGACGAGGGCGATCAAGGCGACGAAGGCGATCAGCATCGCGCCGATGTTCAAAGCAAGTTGGAGGCCGTCGCCGGCGCCGCGCGCGGCGGCGTCAATGATGTTGACACCCGGCTTTTCGACATCCAGCCTCACGGTGCCG
>Ga0105047_10010152_pt1 | contig 15417 bp, 12 predicted proteins | sample MAT04_FD_78384 | JGI IMG/M metagenome (GOLD analysis project Ga0105047, IMG submission 78384) | Freshwater microbial communities from Lake Fryxell liftoff mats and glacier meltwater in Antarctica - MAT-04 (megahit assembly) | ecosystem: Environmental > Aquatic > Freshwater > Ice > Liftoff... | reverse complement strand
TCGGTGCGGTCGCGCACGAGGCGCTCCCGCTCGAAGGCGCGCGCATTGAGCAGCGCGCTGCCGACGTGTCGGCCGAACACACCGAGCGTGCCGTCACGGCCAGAGGTTGTCTCGTCAACGAACTCGGCGGGTAGCTCCCCCGCGAAGGTCATGAGCACGAGCCCGAGCGTCTGCTCGCGTCCCGTGAGTGGCACGATGGCTGCGGCGTGGTCGGCGAGCCCCTCGTCGGTGACCACGGCACGCAGGCGCGCGCCGATGCGCTCGTCCGAGCCGGCGCGCTCCACCGCGACCACGGCGGCACGCTCGTCGCCCGTCGCCTCCGGAACCCACCCACGTGTGCCCTCGAGCGTCTCAATGAGGGCATCGGGCAGATCCATCGACCCGCGACACACGAGGGCGCCGGATTCGTCGACGAGGAACACGGCCGCGCCGCGAGCGCCGTAGAGGTCGGGAACCTGTGCCAGCACGGAATCGACGACGTGCTGCTCCGACAACCGCTCGTGCAGGCTCGCGATCACTTCTTGCAGCGCGCGCACGCGCTCGAGCTGGAGCTGCTGCGCTGCAGCCTGACCAGCGCTGTACACGGCCTCTTGGATGCGCGACGCTACGTCGACGGCGAGGCGCTGCTCCTCCACCCCGAGCGATCGCTCGCCGGCGAGCTCGAACTCGATGCCGATACGTGTATCGCCATAGCCATCGAACGCGATGGCTGCGACGTGTGGCTGACGCCGGGTGTCGAGGTCGAGCTGGAGCGGCCGTTCGAACGCACCGAGCAGCGCGTCGCTTGCGCCCTCCGCCTCCATGGAACCCGCACCGGCGACGAGGCTCAACACGCCCACCCGGTCACGGCGCCAGGCCCGCACACCTTGGGTGGCGAACATCTCGTGGAACAGACGCGGGAGAAAACGCATCGTCCGCTCGGCGCGCACGCCAGCCACGAGCGCCTCACCGAGCAGTCGAACGGCATTGCGCGCCGCGTCGATGGCGCGCGCGGTCTGCTGCTGCGAGACGTGTCGATCGATGACGTGTTGCGCGTGCGCGGTGACGATGCGGATGCACGCGCGGTCGACGCCGTCGAAGGGGCGCGCAGTGGCGCGCACGACGTAGAGCACCGCCTGGCGGCCGTAGCGTGAGCCGATCGGAAACGATGCCACGGTGCGCGCGGCAAGCTCACGCAGCACACGCTGACCCGCAGGCGACCAGCTCTCAGGGGGATCATCCAGCCCGACGAGCTCGTGTTCGCCGACACCGATCTCCGCATGGTCGAGGTCGGGGCGGATGGTCGCGCCGGGCGCCTGACGCGCACCGTGGCTGGCGACGTCCAGATCGAAATGCGACGGGTCGGTCGCCTCGCGGAGCCGGCGAGCGATCGCCCGACGCGATGTGCCACCCTCGTGCGCGGGCATAACACCGTCCTCGTGCAATGCCGTGCGTGTGCCGATCGCGTCGGCTACGGCATCGCCGTGCGTTGAGACCACCGCGCGGGTCTCGAGGAACCGACCTGCGGCATCGCGAACTCGAATGACGGCCGAATCGCTGTCGGTGGCGTTCATGACGATCTGCGCGAGCGATTCGAGCTGTCCGGTGACGTCGATGTCGTCGGCGTGCGCCACATCGGCGAGATCTGGCAGCGTGCCGAGCGCGGCGCCGCTGCGACGCATGGCGGCGGCGGACGCGAGCTCGCCAGCAACCACACCGCCCAAGCGACGGATAGCCTCGACCGCCTCCACGTCCAGCTCACGCGGGCGATCGTCGAGGGCGAGCAGCAGACCTACGGGGCGACCAATGCGGTCGCGCATGGGGACAGCGATGAGCGTACGTGCGAGCGGCTCACCGGGGAGCGCATCGATGGGCTCGCGCTGCGAGACAAACACGGGGCGCTCACCTGCGATGACGTCCGCGAACAGCCCGCGATCGACGCGCACAGCCGTAGGCGTGTCGAACGTGCGGCGTCCGTTCACTCCCTCCTCCCCGTCTGCGAGGAGCGCGAGCGAGGAGTCCCGTGCGGCGCGGACCATGCGCGCGTGCTCAGGTCCGGGCACGTAGACCCCGGCGGTCGGCATGCCGCTCAGGCGCACGAGCGCATCGGCGGCGCGACGGCAGGCGTCCTCGAATCCGTCGGCGTCGGCGACGTCCGCGACTGCGGCGGCGAAGCCCTCGTACGCAGCCTCACCCTCGCATCGACGCCTGTTCAACGCCCGCAGAACGGCTGCATGCACGGCAGCGATCCGCACGGCGCGTTCGATCGGCAGTGTGTTCGCGTCGTCGGACACGAGCACCCGGGTAGCGCGGCGGACCATCGCGGTGACGCGCTCGACCCCGTCGGGGTCCTCCACGAACGCGTCGCACGCTGCGTCGAGCGCGCGCGGATCCACGGTGCCACCCGTCAGAGCGGCGGCGACGATACGCACGGACGCCGCGTCGACGATGCGGCTCGGGTCGAGCGGCTCGTGGACCGCTTCACGGCCCACGGTGGCGACCACGCGCACCACTGCATCGGGCACCTGGTCGGCCATCGGCCCTCCAGCGCGCGCATGCTCCTCCTGTGGCGTGTCCCCGCTGACGTCTCACCTCCGTCGATCCCCGGGGGAATCTACCAGGGTCAGGGGACCGATCGGCGGTCACAACCTCACGCGCGCCGGAGGATCACGTATAGTTCGGGATGTCGCGCGCAAGCGCCCGCCGATGGGGATCCGGGCGAGGGCCGACGCGCATCCCCAGGGACCGAGCCCAGTACGCGCCCGTCCCGTCCTCTCGAACGTGTCCGGAAGGTGTTCAGCGTGAGCAACGGCAACAAGCGAAATCGCAGTGGTGGCGGCCAAGGCCAAGGCGGAGGCGGAGGCGGCAACCAGCAGCGTCGTCGTCGCAGCGGTGGCGGCCAGGGCGGCGGCAATCAGCAGCAGCGCCCGCAGATGCCCAATGGTCCCGCCATGACGGCGCTCGGTGAGAGCACGTACGAGGCAGTGTTCGACCACGGCGGCAACGGCTACGGCGTGTGGTTCGATGGCGTGGTCCGTGAGGACCCGATGTACAAGCAGTTCTGGAAGGGCACCGGCAATCGCCCGCTCTACGTGCGCATCGAGGAGGACAAGATCGTCCTGCTCAAGGAGCTCGATCGTGAGTTGCCGCCGAGCGTGATCGCGGCGAACCAGGCACAGGCCGACGCCGACGCAGCCGAGAATGGCCCGTCGCTCGACGTCGATGCCGCCATCGAGGAGGCCGTCGCCGAGGCGATGGCAGCCGCCGAGGCCGCCGGAGCCGACAGCGAGACGGGCGAGAAGGTGTACTCCCCCGAGGAGGCCGCCGCGCTCTTCGCCGCAGGTGAGGCAGGCGGCGACGCCCCCGCGGCTTCCGCTGCAGCCACCGTCACCGCCGACGACCAGCCCAAGGCCGACGAGGATGCTGAGGAGGCCCCCGCCAAGCCCAAGCGCCGCGTCGCCACCCGCAAGAAGGCAGCCCCCAAGAAGGCCGCTCCCGCCGACGACGAGTAGGTCGTCACCGCCATACCAGCTTCACACGAACGCCCGAGCCCACCAAGCTCGGGCGTCCGCTTCCGATGGGCGTGTCAGATGACCTTCGTGGCCTTGTCATCGGAGATCGTGAAACCGGGACCGTCGGCGTGTGTGCAGGTGATGGTGCCCGGCACTTCCACCGGTGCCGTGCAGGTGTAGGTGACGTCCGGCATGACAACACGCATCGAATCGCCGACCAGCAACAAGGTCCGCGAACCCGACCCTTCGGATCCGAGGCGATCACCCAGGGCGACGCTTGCGTCCCATTGGACACTTGCGCTCGTGCGAGCGGTCGAGCAGTCGATCGCGGATCCGTGTGCTCCCAACGACGCTCGACAATCACCGTCGAAGTGCGGAGTACGGAACCCGAGCTTCGGCTGACCGGCCTGGTCGTTCGACTGTGTGCAGGCCTGTGCGAGGGCGTCCAGGCCCCAAAGTCGAGCGACCTCGACAGGCATTGCGCACTCGACCGGCGGCGCAAGTCGCTTGTCGTACTGCGCATCGACTTCCCACGTCCCCGTGGCGCACGGCTTCGCGAGGATTGCCGGGAAATTCAAACTCACCTTGGGAAAGATCGCCATCGCCCATCGCGTGCCGTCGCGCTCCGCGTACAAGATGCTGCCCTGCTCGGGCTGTGACGTCGCGATCTCACCCTCGTCCGGCGCCTGTCGATCGGGAAACTCGTCCATGATGCTCGCAACCGTCATTGCGCGGCGCTCGGCGGCGTCGAGCTTGATGCTTCGCGCAGGCCCCGAGCCACACGACGAGTACGTCTTGTCGTCAGCCGGTACGACCTTCGACCCGGCCGCCGTGTCCGTCGCTTGATTGGAGGATGTGGCGTCGGTCGCCGCAGGGTCGTTCGCTCGCTGGCCGGAAGTCGGGACCTTTGGCGAGGCAACGGTCACGGACACGCCATCGGTCGCTTCGTCCCCTCCACATCCAACCGCGATGGCAGCGCTGATGATCAAGATGAACAGAGTGACGAGGACGTTCCGGAAGCGTGACATAGCCCGCACGTACCCCCAACCCGCTCGTACCATTCCCGAAGATGCGCGTCGCTGGATTTCGAGGGCATCGGGTGAGGGAGACGGCCGCAGGCGCGGCATGACCTTTCGAGCGAGCAGGAAAGCTGGCTCGCGTGCGCCTCAGTCAGCTGCGATGAGCGCCTTAGCTTGGGCGACGAGCTTCAGCGGATCGAACGGCTTGCGCAGGTATCCCTGAGCGCCGCGGTCCGGTGCGTGACCGAGCTCGTCCTCCGCGATCTTGCCGGAGAAGATGACGACCGGCAGATCCTTGACGTCGAGCTTCTCGCGCACGCGGCGCAGCATCTCCCAGCCATCGATACCCGGCATGGACACGTCGAGCATCATGAGATCCGGGATGCGCAGGTTGATCTTGTCAATACCCTGCTGGGCATTGGCGCCCTCGACGACCGAGAAGCCCTCGCGCTCAAGACACTCACGGATGACTGCGCGCACTTCGGCGTCATCGTCGATGATGAGCACCAGCGGGGCGCCTTCGCCACGCTTGGACTGTGGCAGCTTCGCGCCGCTCGCGCCCTGCATGAAGCGGTCGAGGTCGTCGCGGCGGAACCGGCGATGACCACCGGGTGTCTTAAAGGTCTCAACCCGGCCCATGTCCGCCCACTTGCGGACGGTACTCTGCGCCACTCCGAGGTAGCGGGCAGCTTCACCGAGGGTCAGCCACTCGGGCGCCTCTTCGGCGGCGTGGGAACGAGTGCTGCGGTAACCGGTCATGCCGGGGGTACTTCCCTTCAACGTACTGGTCCTAACAACAGTCAGCATCGGACGTTTGAACTCGATGCGATAATCGTACAAGCGTCGATCCATGATCTACGCGAGGCCACACTACCGGTTCGGCCGGTCGCGCCCGAAGATCATCGGGTCGCTGGCTTCGCGGCAACCTTCTTGGCGGGGGCAGTCACGGTCTTCGTCACCGTTTCGGTCTTCGTTGGCAACGTGACCTGAACGGGTCCACGATCGGCGGTGATCGTTACCTTGCCCTTGGCTGTGGCGTCCTCACTGGACAGCGTTCGACCGAATCCCAAGCCCAGCACGAACACTCCGGCGAGCACGAACGACCAGAAGATCGTCTTGACGAGGCCACGCGCAACCCGGCGGCGCCGGCGACGCGATGTGAGACGCGCTCGATCTGAGCGTGAGCCCATGTCAGCAGCATGATCGGGACGAGGACGTGACATGGTTTAGTACCCAGCTTGGTAGTCGGTCGCGCGCCGCGAGTAGCGGTGGAACGCGGCGTTCTGCACGGTGTCGAGCTCCCATGCCCACGGACGATCGGGCGCGGTCTCGTGCGCCACGTCCGTGCACCAGCGCTCGGATGCGTCCTGCATCGCTGCGAGCTCGAGGGTGCCGAAGATGCCGCCCACGCGCTTCTCGAGCTCCTGCACGATGCGCTCGACCACGCGCTCGAGAACATCCCGCTTGTTGGAATCGGCGGAGTGGCGCTGGACGCGCTGCTCCCCCTCCTCCCAACGGGCTCGGGCGTAGTCAATGGCTGTCTCGGGTTCGGCGTAGAAGCTCACGGTGCATATGATGCGCGCGATGACGGACGCGCGGCGATCAGACGACGAGGGTATCACCGGAGGCGACACGGCGCACGCCGCCGATGCCGCGCGCGATCGCGCGGTCGTGGAAGGCCAGATCGGGCGCCCCCCACGCGCGATGGCCGGTGTAGGTGCGCGCTGCGTATTCGGTTTCCCAGCCGCCACACACCAGGCCCCCACTGATGATGCCGGCCATCCATTCCCCACTGCGTTCTACCTCACGTGTCCGCACCTGGTAAAGCGCATCGACCGTCTCGAGGCGGCTGGCGGTGTGGTGCGCTATGAGGGGCTGCTCGCCGACGACGATGAGCTGCGCGTCGCAACCGATGCCGCGCACGACCGCCATCGCGCCATCGACGATCGCGGCGCCGACATCGCTGCGGCGAGCGATCGGACTCGACTCAAATGCCTGCACGCGCACGCGGCGTTCGCGCTCGCGGAGGGCAACCATCCGCTCGGAGCGCGCGTGCTCGCGGAGGCATCGCCTCGCTGGTGCGACGATGGCCGCTGCGCCAGCATGGTGCCGCCCGTCTGATCTCACGCCCGCTCACGCGGGACCACAGAGCACCACGCCGCGATCGAGCGCGAGGCGCGCGCAGGAGAGCGACCGTCCCACGTCGAATGCCGTGGCATGGGAGCAGCCACACGACAACCACGCGAACGAGGCTCACGCCGCGGCGAGGTGGATCTCGTCCATCCGATGCGCCGTCTGTTCGGCGAATCGCGCGGCGTGGCGATCGGAGTCATGTTCGTCCTCGCCGTGGTGGGGCTCATGCTCGTGCGGCCTGTTGCAATGTCGTTTCTCAGCTGGCACCGCACCGCAGCGCTCCTCACCGAGCGTCGCGCTGAGGTCGCCGAGCTCGACGCGCGTCACGATGAGCTCACCGAGCAGGTCACCTATTTCCAGACTAACGCGTTCGTTGCCGAGAAGGCACGTGAATACGGCATGGCCGTGCCAGGCGAGAAGACGTTCGTGATCCGCGAGGTCGCGCACCCGGAATCCGCATCCGAGTACGCCATCGCCCGTCTGCGAAACGCCACGGTGGATCACCCCATCGCACTCGCCGGCCCCCCGAGCTGACACAGCGCACAGCGCGCCGAACCCCGCGCGCCGAACACATCGCGCCGAACCCCGCGCACTCCGTTGACATCAACATTTGTACACATAGTGCGAACAACCGTCGATGTCAGCGGGCACACGGCGCAACTTCGACCGCGCACTCCGTTGACATCAACATTTGTACACATAGTGCGAACAACCGTCGATGTCAGCGGGCACACGATGCGCAGGTCGAGCCGATAACGGTCAGGCGGAGAACTCCTCGACCTTGAGCATGTTCGTGAACCCGGGTTCCCCGGCAATGGTGCCGGCGGTGAACACAACGCGCTCACCGGGATTGATGAGTCCCGAGAGCTTCGCCGCCGTGGCGGAGTCCGTCCAGATCGGGTCGCCGCCCTCGGGCAGCTCGTGGATCAGCACGGGCACCGTACCCCAGTCGAGCGCCAGCCGCCGGCACGCGTGCACGTCGCGCGACGCGGCAATCACCGGGCGGCGCGGACGGTTGCGCGACACCTGGCGGGCCGTGCGGCCCGTCTCAGTGAGTACCACGATGGCGGCCGTGTCGAGCAGCTCGCCGATCTCACACGCAGCGTCCGCCAACGCCTGCGGCACGCTCGTCGTGCGGCGCGAGTCGAGATAGCTCGAGGGAGCCTCCATCGCGGGCTCGACGGCGCGCGCAATCTTGTCCAGGTACCGGATGGCGTGCACTGGCCACTTGCCGACGGCCGTCTCACCGGACAGCATCACCGCGCTCGTGCCATCGAGCACTGCGTTGGCGACGTCACTAGCCTCGGCGCGCGTGGGCTCGGAGTTGTACGTCATCGTCTCGAGCATCTGCGTCGCCGTGATGACGGGAATCCCCATCTCATTCGCGCGCTTGATGATGTGCTTTTGCACGAGCGGCACGTCGGCCGGGCCGAGTTCCACACCCAGATCGCCGCGTGCCACCATCACGCCGTCGCTCGCCGCCATGATGTCGTCGAGACGCTCCACGGCCTGGGGCTTCTCGATCTTCGAGATGATCTGCGGTCGGTTCTCACCGGGCGCAACCTGCTCGGAGATGAGCTGACGCAGGCGCTCGATGTCGTCAGGACTGCGCACGAACGATTGCGCGACGTAGTCCACCTTCTGCGTCAGCGCGAAGGCAAGGTCTTTGATGTCTTTCTCGGTGAGCGCGGGAATGTCGAGCTCGACGTCGGGCAGGTTCACACCCTTGGCCGTGGAGATGGGACCGCCCTCCTCCACGAGGCACCCGATACGGCCGGAGGTCGGGTCGACCTCCTTGACCAACAGACGGATCGAGCCGTCGGCGAGCATGATCGTGGAGCCGTTTTCCACGCTCCGCGAGAGCGCCTCGAGCTTGACGGGCAGCTCATGCTCGGCCACGTCCTGCGCCTCAGGAAGGTCCTTCGTGAGGATGGTGATCATCTCGCCCGTTACGAGGAGCTTCTCCCCGACGAGCTGGCCAACACGGATCTTCGGCCCTTGCAGGTCCGCGATGATCGCCATCGGTCGCGAGATCTCCTTGGCGATCGCGCGCACGGACGCGACGACCTTCGCGTGGTCCTCGTGGGCACCGTGTGAGAAGTTGAGGCGCACCACGTTCATCCCGGCGAGCACCATCTCCCGGAGCACCTCGGGGCTACTCGATGACGGGCCGATGGTGCACACGATCTTGGTGTGGCGGATGCGTCGCGGTGCGGATTGGTTCAGGAAATCCATCTGTCCTCGAGCCGATGCGCGCGCGGCGCTCGGGTTGGCGGCTGACACGTTCGATGTAAAGGTGCTCATGCTTGCTCTCGTGACGCGTGGTGGGTGTCAGTGGGCGCTGGCGGCAGCTCGATCGAAGGGACGCGCGTAGTGGGCGTCCTCCGCGAGCTGCTCTTCGATGCGCAGCAGCTGGTTGTACTTGGCGACACGGTCGCTCCGGCTCGGGGCGCCCGTCTTGATCTGGCCGCATCCGGTGCCAACGGCGAGATCCGCAATCATCGGATCCTCGGTCTCCCCCGAGCGGTGTGACATCACGTTGGTGTACCCCGCGCTCCACGCGAGGCGCATCGCCGCGATCGTCTCCGACAGTGATCCGATCTGATTCACTTTGACGAGCATCGAGTTGGTGATGCCTTCATCGATACCGCGCTGGAGCCGTTCGAGATTGGTGACGAACACGTCATCTCCCACAAGCTGCGTGCGCGCGCCCAGACGCTCGGTGGCGAGCTTCCACCCGGCCCAGTCATCCTCACCCGTACCGTCCTCGATGGAGACGATGGGCGCGCGGTCCATCCAGCTCTCGTACATGGAGACGATGCCGTCTGCGTCGAGCGTGGTGCCGTCACTGGCGAAGTGGTACATCCCGTCGCGGTAGAACTCGGTGGCTGCGGCATCGAGCGCGATGGAGATCTGCGTGCCCGGGTCGTAGCCTGCCGTGCCGATCGCCTCCACGAGCAGGTCAAGCGCTTCCACGTTCGAGCGAAGGTCCGGCGCGAAACCACCCTCGTCACCGACTGCGGTTGAGTAGCCGCGTGCGTCAATGTCCTTCTTGAGTACGTGGAACGTGCGTGAGGCGGCCTCGAGCGCCTCGGAGAACGTCTCGAACCCGTGCGGGACGATCATGAACTCTTGGACGTCGATCTTATTGTTGGCGTGCTCGCCACCGTTGATGACGTTGAGCATCGGGACGGGGAGCGATGCGGGGAACTCGTCGATGGCGTATGCGTCTCGGAGCCAGGCCCACACCTCGAGCCCCTCCTCCGCAGCCATCGCACGCGCGAGCGCGAGTGACACTCCGAGGATGGCATTTGCGCCGAGGCGACTCTTGTTAGCGGTGCCGTCGAGCTCGATCATCGCGCGATCGACCGCAGCGTGCTCGGTGACATCCATACCGACGATGGCTTGCGCGATCTCGCCGTTGACGTTCGCCACGGCGTGCGTGACGCCCTTGCCGAGCCAGCGCTCGCCGCCGTCGCGCAGTTCAACCGCCTCGTGCGTGCCGGTTGAGGCGCCGCTGGGCACGGCTGCGCGCCCGATGCGTCCACCCTCGAGCGTGACGTCCACCTCAACCGTGGGGTTGCCGCGGGAATCGAGGATCTGGCGGGCGTGCACGTGGCGGATAACGGGGCTCATGGACGGTCCTTTCGAGGTGGCGCGAGCGCGTGGGTCGATACTCGCGCACCGGGCGACCTGGAGCAACTTCGCTCATCCACTCTTCACACGCGAGCTGCGGCCGACACGATGGCCGTGCGTGACGTCAGGGGGCGGTGCTACGATTCCCGGCGCCTGGGAGGGTAGTCGCGCGGAGGGCGCGGCGACGTGAAGGAGGATGCTATGCAGCTCATGCCGACCACCGGTGCGTCTCGCGCCGTTGTCGTTCCCACCGCCGGACCCGCGATGGGACCGCTGGTGCCGACCGCGCAGGTGCCTGCGGACGCCGTCGTCGACCCGTCCACTGTCGCTGGCTCAGCGACGACTGATCCCGCCGCTTCACAACCGGGCCGCCAGGATTCGTTGGTGCTCGACAAGGCAGTCTCAGGCGTGCTCGCTGCAGACGGCACGGCTCGTGTGAGCGTCGACAAGCGCACGAACACCGCTACGTATCTGAGCGGCCAGTTCGGCGTCCTTTCCAAGCCCGGTGTCGGTGGTTCAGGTCCCGACAAGCTGGCACGCACGTTCCTTGTGCAGCACGGTGGGCTCTTTGGTTTGACCGACCAGCTGGCACAGCTCAAGCTCCTCACTGTGGAGAAGGACGACCTGGGTTACAAGCACTACAAGTACCAGCAGATGCAGCAAGGCCTGCCGGTCTTCGGTCAGCAGCTCGTGGTACACGCCCAGGGTGAGCGCGTCACCGCAGTCGGTGGACGCGTCACGCCGAACCTGCCGGACGCCCACGCCAAGCTCAACGGCACCGAGGCCGCGCAGCGCGCCATTGCCGCGCAATCGCACAGCCTCGCGGGCGGCGCCGCGCTGACTGTGCAGGGCGCGCAGGTGCTGGGCTGGTACACGCTTGAGGATGGCACGCCACACCTCGCCTACGAGCTAATCGTCGGCTCGCAGGAGGACCAGCGCTGGCAGATGTACGTCGACGCGCAGACGGGCAAGGTGCTCGACAAGTGGACGCTCGTGCACAGCGTCCTGAACCGCGAGACTGTGGATTCCGCGAGCGGCAAGGTGCGTAAGGAGGGCCAGGAGCCCACGAACGACAAGGTGCTCGACACCGCGCACGATAACGCCAAGGGCGTGTACGACTTCTACAAGAACAAGTACGACCGCGACTCGATCGACGGCAAGGGCATGAAGCTCAAGAGCGTCGTGCACTACGGTGACAAGTACAACAACGCGTTCTGGAATGGTTCTTCCATGACGTACGGCGACGGTGACGGCGTGCGCTTCACGCCGTTTGCTCTCGCCTCCGATGTGGTCGGTCACGAGATGACGCACGGCGTGACCGAGCGCACCGCTGGGCTGCGCTACCAGCGCCAGTCCGGCGCCCTCAACGAGAGCTGGAGCGACGTCTTCGGTAACCTCATCGAGAAGTGGATGGACACGCAGGCTGGCAAGCCTGAGCGCGACAGTAAGTGGCTCATCGGCGAGGAGATCTACACGCCGGGCGTCGAAGGCGACGGCCTGCGCTCCATGTCGGATCCGGGCACGAGCACGTACAAGGGCAAGCCGCTGCCCGCGCATATGAAGGACTACTTCAACATCGTCGAAGACAGCGGCGGCGTACACATCAACTCAAGCATTCCTAATAAGGCCGCGTACCTCGTGGCGATGTCGATCGGACCCGACAAGCTCTCTGACGTGTGGTACCGAGCGCTCACCAAGTACATGACTGCGTCCTCGCAGTTCTCAGACGCCGCGAACTTCACAGTGCAGTCCGCCATCGACCTGTTCGGTGCCGGTTCGGCCGAGGCCAAGGCCGTCGCGGCTGCGTGGGACGGCGTGGGCCTCAAGCCTAGCGTCGTGCCGGGCGTCAACGGCTGAGCCACACGACCACGCGACGTCGCGTGCCACGCACGGCGCGCGCACCAGGCTCACATCGCGTTCCACGTGTGGGGCGGTCCCTCGGGGCCGCCCCGTATGCGCGCCTGCCACTGCCATGCGCGCGCAGCCCCGAGCGCGCCGCCCGCACGCCGCCCTGCCCACCGCCCCACGCGCGCCGCGTGTGATCGGGCACGCGTGTCGCAGATTTCGCCCATACGTCGGACATCAGTTGCGACACGCACCGATTCGCGCGAGATCCTCCGCCATGCGTCGCACAAACCACCCGTGAGCAGGTGCACTGGCGCAACGCTGGCCATTTCGTGTCCCAGCCGCAGTGCAACGACGCACGGACCACTACCGACATCCAGGTAGGTGGACCTGGGTGGTCCACGTTCCGGGGGGAACAGCCATGACGGTCATCGGCGAGTTGCCAGCGGCACTGCGCGGGATTGCCACGTCGTTCGAGCACGCAGCGACGGGCTTTGCACACGCCGACGCACGAATGGTCACCGCGCTGACGATCGCACCCGCCGGCCAGACAGCAACCTTTGTCGGCGACATCGTCGCCGAGGCGAGCCACGCCTATGAGGGTGCCGTGCTCGCGGGAAGCGATGGCCTCGTCGAGCTCGCGCTGCTCCCTGAGCACGCCAGCACCATAGCGATCGGTGTCCGCGCTGAATCGGCCAACGAGGCACTCAACGGCGCGATGCGCGGCATTGCGGACGACGGGATGGAACACCTCGTCCGAGTCATGACGCGGCCGCTCGCGGACGGCGGTACCCAGCGAGCGCTGCTGCCACGTACGAGGCTCAGCGCCATCTTCGCGCACCTCGCCAGCGACGCCCGATCAGCGGCAGCACTCATCGAGCACCCGCCAACGCCGTTCGTGCCCAGCTGGCAGAAGTACCTCTAACCGTCTGAAGAGCCACACACAGCGCATGGTGCAAGGAACAGATTAGTTGGCGTTGAGCTCGGCCTTCGCACGCTGGTAGTACGCTTCTTGGGCATCTATGGCGAGCGTGTCAAATGGCTCGCCCGCAGCTTGGGCCAGCTCTGTTGCTCGCTCGACCCGTCGCTGGAACACCGCCGTGGAATCGTGCAGCGCGAGCTCGGGATCGACACGGAGGAATCGGGCAACGTTCACGGCAGCGAAGAGCACGTCGCCCAGTTCGGCCTCGGTGTGCGCATCAGGCGGCGCCTGCTCCCCGGTCGGGAGCGTACCGGCGGCCTCGGCCGCATCGATCGCCTCACGCAGCTCACGCACCTCGTCCTCGAGATCGGCGAGCGCGGCGCGCACATCGCCGTACTCAAACCCGACGCCTGCCGCCCGCGACTGCACCTTGCGCGCTCGTCCGAGCGGCGGCATCGCGTTGGGAATGCCCTCGAACAGCCCACGCGATTCCTTCTCGCGCTTCACGCGCTCCCAGGCACCGCGCACCTCGTCCGCGTCCGTCGCCGTGACCTCGTCCCCGAACACGTGCGGGTGCCGACGCACGAGCTTCGCAAAGATGCGGCGCGCGACGGTGCCCAGGTCAATCTCGGCATCCCGCTCGCCGCACCACATCGCGAGAAAACAGACCTGAAAGAGCAGATCGCCCAGCTCGTCCTCGAACTCGGCGAGCTCGGGCGTCTCGCCGGCATCGTCGCGCGCTTGGGCCACGCGCGCCACGTCCGCTACCTCCCACGCCTCCTCGAGCGTGTGGGGCACGATGGTGCCCGCCGTCTGTACCTGATCCCACGGGCATTCGACCCGCAACACGTGGGTGAGCTCCCACAACGCCGAAACGGCGGCGCCAAGGGCACCGCCGTCACGGGAATCGATATCTGGAACAGGGACCGCTGGGGTCACTTGTCTTCCTTCGGTGCCTTATCAGCCGGAGCCGCACCATCAACTGGTGCCGCGCCCTCGGCCGGTGCAGCGCCGTCAGCGGGTGCAGGAGCGGGAGCGGGAGCCGCACCGTCGGCAGGAGCAGCAGTCTCGGCAGCCTTGGCGGCGGCGTCGGATGCGGCCTTCGCGTCCTTGGCCTTCTCCTTCTCGCTCTGCGTCTCAGTCCACGTGAAGTCGTCATTGCACTTCACGTCGTCGACAGCATCAGCCTTGATGTCCTTCTGCCACTCCTGGAAGCGCTCGCTCTCCTTCGTGCCCTGGAGCTGCTTCTTGATGTCAGGCTTCACCTTGGCGAACTTCTGCTTGGTCTCGGGCTTGATGGCACCACGTGCCGTGATGATGTGGTAGCCAAACGAGGTCTTGACCGGCTGGGAGATCTCGTCTGTCTTGAGCGCGAACGCCGTCTTGTCGAACTCCGGCACGGTCTGGCCTCGCTGGATACCGCCCGTCAATACACCACCCGTCTCCTTGGACGACGGGTCCTGCGTGAACTTCTTGGCCTGCGCTGCGAAGACCGCCTTGTCGCCACCCTTCACGAGTGCGTAGATCTGGTCGGCCTGCTTCTTCGTTTTGACGAGGATGTGGGCAACGTCACGCGATTCCTTGGTCACGAACTGCGACTGGTTGTCGTCGAAGTACTTCTGTGCGTCCTTGTCGGTGACCTTGATGTCTCCGGTGATCTTCTTGTAGAGCTTGTCGGAGAGCTTCTGGTACTCGATGTCGTCGCGTACGCGCGCCTCGGTGTAGCCCACGCGCTTCATCTCAGACGCGAACTTCTTCTCGTCGCCCTGGAAGTACTGCTTCTTCATCTCCTTAACGCCCTTGTCGACGTCCTTGTTGGAGACCTTCACGCCCAGCTTGTCGGCCTGGCCGCGAATCAGTTGCTGCTGGACGAGGAAGTCGACCGCCTGGCTGCGGAGCGTCTTGAGCTCGGCGCTGTTTTTCTTGGGGAAGTCGCGACCGTTGTCCTTGTACTGCTGCTTGGCACCGTCGACGAGCTTGTCGAAGTCCTTGGTCTTGAGACCTTGGCCGTTGACCGAGCAGAAGGAGTCTGACGGGATGCCGCCGACTCCGAGCACACCGTTGTCGCCACCGCAACCGGCCGCGATGAACACGGCGAGTGCGAGGGGGGCTACCGTACGGGCGATGGTTCGTCCGACCTGCATCTCAGGGACTTCCTTCAATCGTTTCCAACTGCGCATGCGCGCGATCCGCGAGAACATAACAGACGCACATGCCGACATCAGCGTGGTATTCCGCGCGGGGCGGATGGGTTCACGGTGTTACGCACGTTGGAACGATCGCAAGCGCCTGTTCGATACTTCGGGGAACGGCCGGTCGGATGGAATGGGACCTGTGAACCGACGGCTGCGAAGATGGGACGAGAATCATG
>Ga0105047_10010150_pt1 | contig 15419 bp, 14 predicted proteins | sample MAT04_FD_78384 | JGI IMG/M metagenome (GOLD analysis project Ga0105047, IMG submission 78384) | Freshwater microbial communities from Lake Fryxell liftoff mats and glacier meltwater in Antarctica - MAT-04 (megahit assembly) | ecosystem: Environmental > Aquatic > Freshwater > Ice > Liftoff... | reverse complement strand
CTGGTCTTTCTGAATGATAGCGTTGTATTTTTGACTGGAAAGACATTGATTGAAGGCTGAGACATCCAATCCCAACAATTTCGAGAGATTACCAAACCCGGTGGCATCCGATGGGACACCATTCACGAACAGAGCATCGCCGTATTCCCAAAATTTACGTTGATCGCCAGCGCATTTGGCGGCGGTTGACGCCATCACCGAAAAAGGATGAATTTGAGACAAGGGAAAATCGCGATAAACAAAGCGAACCTTGTCGCCATACTTCTGGCGGATGAGTGGGAGTGTCTCATTATGGAATTTCTGGCAGAAGGGGCATTGGTAATCGCTGAACTCGACGATAGTCACTCGTGCATTTGGATCGCCTAATGGAGGGTTGTAACCATCCGACACAGTGGCCCGTTTCACTGTTTCCATTTGCTTCCAAATCGCCTCGCGGTCCACGCCAGGAACGGCAGTTTGCGAAATTGGGGCAGTAACCTCAGCGGTTCTGGGAGCTTCAGCGCGCCCCCACATCAAGTAGCCAATACCGACTCCAATGATTATGCCAAAGAGAATCGATAGAATATCTTTCACCCATAAGCCCCATTGGTAAGACAGGCGCTGGGTCGTTTGCACATTGGGGCGAGGCTCATCGAGAGATGAGGAGATATTTGCATCAGCATTTGGCATGAGTAACTCCTCTCGGTTCGCTCATTTTCAAAGGCAAAAAATGAAATTGAGAGCTACTTCCAAGAGAAAAAACACCGCTTCCTGAGGCTTTTGTTCAATTTGTACGAATCGCGCTTACTACAAAAGGTTGAAATGTTGGTCATTGGCCTATTTCAACGGCAATCTTGAAGACCATTCTTGTAAAAGTAAGGGTTCGTTCACGGTTTTTGTCCATTTGTCCAATCTATCGGGTGAAATCAGGATGCAATTTGAAAATCAAGTCAAAAAATGAGCGAACCGAAAGTAACTCCTTGAGAAAAAGCTGGCCGGATTAGGTCCGACCAGTGACAATTCTTTCCTGAAGCGAGTTCGTCGGGGAGCAGACCTTCAATAACGTACTTGTTTTTATCAAGGGTCATGCGGGCGGCCATTCGTGTTTTCTGATCCCAAAAAATATGCGAAAAGCGAGATGGGAGGTTGCGAGGTTTGAGAGTAACTTGGATTACGCAGGAATACGGAAGTAACGGGCGTATCTTTTGGTTGTACTGTGAGATGATCGAATGTTCGCTGGCATTTTTGCAGAGTAGGCCAATTTTTTCCAGATGATGTTGAATTCCCTGATAGGCAATTTGACGTGTGAAGGCGTTTCCTCGAACGAACGCCGGCAGACCGGCCATTGTCAAATAAAAGTCCTTAGCCTTTTTGAAGTTATTCAAATTAGCGAGAAAGGCAAGATCAATCGCATCCAAATCAAGGTTCAAAGGTATCATACAAAGCCTCGATATTTTGGTTACCCACTTTGCCATTCTAGCATTGGGAGATCTCTTGGAAAGAAAAAAACTGAGGCACTCGGCCTCCGTATTTTTAAATGCGGGATTACTTAATTTTGACTTTTGAGGTGGCTTCCTTGTTGTTTACGCTCACGGCATATTCGCTGGGGGTGTAGCCAGCCAAAGTGATTCTGGTCTTATAGCTCTGAGCAGTTTCGACGCACTTGTTCGTGTCCATGGGCCTCGCCGAAAAATCTTGATGGCGATCTTCTTTGAGTCGGTGTCGGGTTTGATATCAACCTGAACTTGGCTGCAAGAACTCGGCAGGTCGCCTTTACTGACCACGACTTTGACTCCGGGATTATTCGTGTCCTCGGTCACTGCGGTACCAGACACGGTCACATCACCCGTAACCATCACGGGGGTCGGCACAATTGTTCCCTGGGGCTGTACAACGGTTTGGGATGAGGTATCGGATTTCCCAGAAGGAGTACCTTCTGCAGCTTTCTGTGGTGCTGGCGCAGCGCAAGCTCCTAGCAGAACAAGGCAGATGAGAGCAAGCAGAATCGTCCAGAGGGATTTCTTTTTCATCGTATTTCAAAGCTCCTTAGCATGGTGAAAGTTCAACAACCACTAGTTCGTGGTTGTTGATTGACTTGTTGAGGTCGGCGTAGCTGTTGGATTTTGGGTTGGACCCGAGGTCGGGGCAGGCGTGTTAGTCGGCAGCGTGGTTTCTGTCGGCGTGGGGCTCAGAGTAGGTGCTTGAGTCGGCAGTGGTGAATTCAGATTTGACCCAAATGTCTCGATCGAAGTCACATACCTGATTGCGCCCAGGCAATTGGCATCAAGTTTCTGCGACACGTTGGCCCAGGTTATTGCCAGCCCGGCGCTTTTTGTTTTCTTAACAGCGTTAGTGATACATCCTGGCCCAGCGTTATAGTCGGCAAGAGTGATTTTCCAGAGATCTTCATAGGAGGTAGATTTTGCGGGAGCGATATTGGTGGTGTTTCGAATAATTTGCCCGGTTTGAGCGCAATGAGCGTATAAAGCCTGTGAGAACACTGCTACACTTTGGTTCGCCTTGACAATACTAACGCCGCCGGCGCAAGTAGAGCACGTGGCGTCGATCTGGCTGAAGAGTTGACCACGAAGCATAGCCTGCTCGCTTGGCGCGAATTGGAAATAGGTCTTCTTACAAGCGTCTTGGTCAAATCCGCTGGCGCACACCAGCGAATAGAGGTGGTAGTTCCATCCAAGGGTGGTATCAGCGCCATTGTCGGTGAAGTGACCAAGGCCAGCCTCCCAGGTGTTCTTGTAATAACCGGGCCATAATTGGCTCTCCTGGGCAAAAATCCCTTTAAGAACAACTGGTGAAATCATATAGGTACTGCTGGCTTGCAGGATACTGTCATTGAATAGGTTTTGCCACTCAATCACTTTCGAGTAGGCGGTTTCGACTCCACATTGGGTTGCATTTCCATCCGCCGTCAGTCCATTGTTCGGACAGTCAGGAGCTGTAACCAGACCATAGCGGAGCAATCGACCAGAAAGATATTCATACTTAACCTTTGTGTTGAGATCAGAGGCCTTGGTAAAAGCTGTCGATAACCAAGGAGCAGCGCTTCGAATTTGAGAGTTGGAAGCTCCCCAGGCTTCTGCACATGAGAAGATCCGATTTGAGTCATCAGTCGCAGAAGGAACGATCGATTGAAGCGTAGGCTTTTGCGCTGTACTGATAACCGTGGCCGATGGGGCGAGGGTGGCTGAAGGCATTGGAGATGCAGTGCCGGTTGGGGATGGCTGGGCCAATGCAATCCCATTATCCGATTGTGCAGCCAGGGCCTGTTGTGGAATGGCAACAAGAAACGCGCCCAAAATGACCAGGATTAAAAAAATAAAAATGGGGCTCTTGATTTTATTGGTTGCCATGCCTCATCGCCTCTCGCTAAAAGTACTTGTCAAGCGGACACCAGTTTAGCATGGCAGAATCGTTTTCTCGGAACTTTTTTTCAAGGAAATTCGACCAAAATCCGAAAGTCACGCTTAAGTCACCTTTGACCCAAGGATGGAGTCTTATTCTTGTTGTTGAAGCCAATGCTTTGCCACAGAGATGGTGTCCGCGGATGAAATAGACCCGCGAGAGTGGATCAAGTAGCAATTATCAATGAATACATATTGGCATTTACGTCGTCGCTGTAGGATAGGTCTTTGAACTGGTTTTCCTAAATCACGAGATGTTACACGAGGGTAGACAATGGACTTTATGGATGCGTCTATGGCGTGACAGGAGCGTGACCAAGCCCTTGACGGTAGCGTGATTTACGACCACGGTCAAGTTTCGGCACTTATTATCCAGTCCATTCCAAATTGAGATGAGACGAAATTGCTTTTCTGGAATGGGACAGAACGCGGGTGGTCTTTCTCAACTCTGGATTTATTTAGGCTATCTTAGGCAGAAAGAGTGCAGGCGGATCATCCGCCTGCACTCTTTCTGCCTAAGAAAATAATTTTGATTGCGGTTACTGCATCAGTTCTTTTCGCCCATGAACGGGCTCAGGATTTTGGGTAGGAGGTTTCTTCGGAATGGATAAGCGCCGCGAAAGCCACAAGGCCTAATGTATCCAATCCGTAGACGAGAAGGCAAAGGGCTGGAGGGAAAATCATTTCGAGTCCCCATACAATAAGGCTGACGATTGATAGTCCCAAAAGCATACTGATATTGGCTTCAAGTCTTCCCAGTAACCTCTCTTCGGGATCCTCGCACCAGGTCTTGCCGAGAATGGCATCCAGGAGGAAGAATAAGGATAGAACGAGCAGCCAATAACCCTGCACATTCGGCGACAGGACGTTTACGCCGAGTAGAGCGACGAACGACAGTAAAACAGATATTTCAATTCGATGAAAATTGGTCATGATATCTCCTCCACGTTGGGCCATTTTACAACGGCGCTTATTGAGTTCCGGAAGAAATTTGAAAATTATCTGGCTTTCAGCCATGAAAAAGGGAGCTCAGAATACCGCAAATAACCATTATTGTCATAAGGAGACTGATAATCACCCGCTCAATCGTCATGCCGATAATCATTGCGACCAGTCCAACAGCGGCAATTATTAAGTGTCCAATAATTGAAAATGTGGTGCGCAACAGGTGGCGAGTTTTTTTTGAAAGACGAAGGCCGCAGTGCCGGTTTTACTCTCCAATTACCTATAACCCCTTCATGTCTCATCATTTCTCGCTTCGGCTTGCGCCATCACTCATCGTCATGGCGAGCTGATGGCTACAACCTCAAATTCGCCCTTATATCGGCCGTCATAAGTGTTTGCCGGTAACAAGCCAAGTTCGGCTTTGGTCTGGAACGCGCCCATTCCGTTGCCCGGAATGGCAAAAACAATTACGGCTCTCCCGTTTTTAGCGGGAAAATTCGGGCAAACTAATTGGGACAGAGCATTTTGCCCAACTTAGGTGTAAGAACGCGATTATAGAAGACTTTGTGCGTGCAGCACCAAATCATCAAAGTTTTCCCACCAAAACGGGAGAGCCAATTACGTTTAATACCCTAGGGCAATCGCACTAAGCTGAGAGGCCTTTCCCTCATCGTGCGATTGCCCTGGGTTTATAACCGCAAATCTGCTAGCGACAGGGTTCCCCGCCCTGCCGCTTCTCCTTGTAAAAAGTCAAAGACAGCCTGGTTAAATGCTTCCGGCTGCTCCAAATTGAGCATGTGCGCGCTGTTCGGGAAGATGCAGGTTTTTGTGGATGGAACCTCTTGTGCCATGAAGTTCGCCGCTCGCAAAATCTCCGGATGATCCAACTCACCCGCAATCACCAGGGTCGGAACCCGTACTTCCTTGAGCCGCTTCGCCGCCGGGGGATCCAGCGGGTGCAAAGGCTGCATGTCCGCCTTCAGCAAGGTCTGGTTTGCAACCGCGATGCGGTTCATCTCGGCTGCCCGCTGCCGCACCAGGGGATCGACCTGCTCCGGTTTGCGGAACATGCCATCCACCCAGGTTTGAATTTGCAGTTCAGATGCTCGCTGCAGATCATTTTGCTGGAGCGCGGCGAACATTTCCATCAACCCTGGCGGCGGCTCCCCTTGCATTTCAAAACCACCTGGCGCGGTTGAGACCAGAATGAGCGCTTGCGCCATATCCGGGTGCTCCAGAGCGAAGTCAAGAACGTTTGCGCCACCCATGGAACAGCCAACCAGCGCAACCTTTGGGATACCCAGGTGCTTCATCAAGGCATAAATTTCATCCCGGCGGACTACCGGTCCCTGCACGGGATCCGACCTGCCATACCCGCGCATGTCGAAACGGATCACCTGGTAACAGCGAGCAAAGAATGCCAACTGCTCATCCCACATCCGGCTGTCAACAAAACCAGCATGTGCCAGGAGCAGCGCATCCCCTTGGCCGGCTGTTTCATAGTAGACCCTTGCTCCATCCAGGATCATGTAATCTTTCGTTATTTTTTCCATCGCGGATCTCCTCCATCGCATTGAAATCTCTTTACCAGGATCATGATAAACTATCTTGGGTGACATCTATTGTCACCCAAGGAAATGTGGAAAGGATTTGAGGTGCATATGCGCGCTGACCGGCTGCTTTCAATACTGCTGCTGCTGCAAACCCGGGGGAAATTAACCACGCAAACACTGGCCAAGGAGCTGGACGTTTCCAGGCGGACCATTTTGCGAGATATCGATGCGCTATCGTACGCAGGGATCCCGATCTATGCGGATGGCGGGCATGGGGGTGGAGTCTCGCTGGACGAGAATTACCGTACGACCCTGACCGGGCTGAATGAGACCGAAATTCGGGCATTGTTTGTCTCCGAAAACACGCAGCTGATGAATGATATTGGCCTGGGGGAAGCAACCCGACGTTTGCAGTACAAGCTGTCGGCAGCGCTCCCGCTTGAACAGCAGTCGATCGTAGCGCATGTGCGGCAGCGCATTTATCTTGATCCGGCCTGGTGGTGGCAAGATGATACGCCCCTGCCGTTCTGGAGCGATCTCCAGAAGGCGGTGTTCGAAGATTATCGGATCCAGGCCGTGTACGAGAATTTCAATGGTGAGGTTGCCGAACGGCTTCTGGAACCCTACAGCCTGGTCGCAAAAGCCGCGCAATGGTACCTGATCGCAAAGCGGGATGGGGCTTACCGGCTGTATCGCGTCGCCCGCTTCCACTCGATCCAAATCCAGAATATGCATTTCGAGCGGGAAAATGGCTTCGACCTGATCAAGTTTTGGCATGAACATCTCAAGGAGTTTCGCGAATCCATTGCGAAATACACCTTCACCCTGCGGATCCATCCCGACCGGCTGGGTTTTGTACAATCGCTGATGCCGGGGCATTTCCAAATCTCCGGAACGAACCCACAGAATGGATGGAAAACGCTTCGTTTTCAAGTGGAATCAATTGACCTGGCGAAAATGCTGGTTTTTGGCCTGGGAAACCAAGCAGCCATCCTTGATCCACCTGAATTGCGTGAGGCGATTCGATGCGGCATTCAAGATTTGCAAACGACAACTGAACAGCAGGATTACCCAAAGTAAACGTACCATTGGGCGGGTATCGGCCTGCGCTTATAAGAGCTGAACCCGTTACAGTCCCTGGATGGGTATGCCAAAACTGTGGATTTAGTGCGATTGCCCTATTTAATACCGACACTCCTGTTTTTAGCGGGAAAATTCGGGCAAACTAATTGGGATAGAGCATTTTACCCAGGTCAGGTGTAAGTGAATGCGATTTTAGAAGACTTTTTGCGTGTAGCATCACTTCGCCAAAGTTTTCCCGTCCAAAACGGGAGAGCCACAATTACGCATGGGGTACGAGGCAAATATAAATCGCCAGCATAAGCTTGAGGCGGATTTTTCCCTGCCAAGGGAACGGTATCGAATTTATTTATATCTTACGATATAAAACGATTGATTTTGATATAAAATGAAGGTATATTTGGTGTTATGAGATTAAGCGCGTATGCAAAGAAATTAGGGATATCTTACGGGACTGCCTTGAATTGGTGGAATGCTGGTAAGCTTAAGGGATATAAAGCCCATACAGGGACAATCATTATTACTGAGGGAGAGAAAGAAACCCAGTCTACCAAAGTGGCAATCTATACAAGGGTTTCATCGGCTGAGAATAAATCAAACCTTGACGGTCAATCCCAAAGACTACTGGATTATTGTGCGGCTAAGGGATATCAAGTTTCGACTGTTGTCAAAGAAATTGGTTCTGGTGTGAATGATACTCGTCCTAAGCTTCTTAAACTCCTGACCGATTCGAGCATTACTTTGATCGTGGTGGAGCATAAAGACCGGTTGACCCGGTTTGGTTTCAACTACATCGAACAGCTCATGACGATGCAGGGTCGAAATATCGAAGTCGTTAATCTGGCTGAAAACGGGAAAGAGGATTTAGTCCAGGATTTTGTGAGCATCATTACAAGTTTTTGCGCCAGAATTTACGGGCAAAGAAGAAGTAAGCGTAAGACAGAGAAGATTATAGCCGAATTGGAATTAATCGAAGAAGAGGAAACCTGATGCAACTGGTAGAGCAGCACGTCATCCGAAAGGGCGATAGTCGATATGAAGGGATCGACCGGGCTTGCTTTGCATCGAAGAACCTCTACAACCTGGCTACGTACATCATCCGACAGGCTTTCTTCCGCGACGAAAGCAATTACCTGAATTGGTACGCCGTCGATAAAATCTTACAGGCGTCGGATGCCTATCAGGCATTACCGGCCAAAGTTTCTCAGCAAGTTCTCAAACAAGTTCATGAAACCTGGATATCCTTCTTTGCGGCATTGAAAGTGTGGAAAGTAAATCCGAGGGTTTTCACCGGCAGGCCAAGATTGCCGGGGTATAAAGAAAAGCAGTCAGGCCGGAATGTGCTGATTTACACCGATCAGGCTTTCAGCAAGAAAAGCCTGAAAGATGGGATCATCCAGCCGTCAAAGTTGAATATCGCGGTGAAAACAAGACAAACCCGGATTAATCAGGTCAGGATCATTCCGCGGAGTAAATTCTATGTCGTCGAGGTGGTTTACACAGTAGAACCCATTCAGGCCGAACTGGATGCAGGGCTTGTCGCCGGGATAGATATTGGATTGAACAACTTAGCCACTCTAACTTCAAACAAACCCGGGTTTAGACCGGTGATTGTTAACGGGAGGCCGCTCAAGTCGCTCAATCAATTCTATAACAAGCGCAAAGCCGAACTGCAAGCCAGACTGCCGGAGGGTCAGTACACCTCAGACCAAATCATGAGACTTTCGATCAAGCGCAATTGGAGAATACGTCACTACCTGCATACTACCAGTCGTAGGATCGTTGAACTTTTGGTAAAAGAACGGATTGCCACCCTGATCGTAGGGAAAAACACTGGATGGAAACAAGACATTAACCTGGGGAAGAAAACCAATCAGAACTTTGTTTCTGTCCCTCATGCGCAATTGATCGACATGCTGAAATACAAATGCCAGCTTGTCGGGATTGAAATCAGCATCCACGAAGAAAGTTACACGTCAAAGTGTTCTTTCCTGGATCTGGAGCCAATCCAAAAGCATGAGACCTACCTGGGCAAGCGCATCAGCCGGGGCATGTTCCGTTCTTCTACAGGTGAAAAGATCAACGCCGATGTAAACGGCTCATATAACATTATCCGAAAAGTAATCCCCAATGCTTTTATTGAGGGGATAGCGGGGCTTGTAGTTGCCCCTGTCAGATTTAATCTGCAAACTAAGATTGCCTCATTTTGTGGCAGTTAAGGGAACTATATAGCTCTGCGTTTCGTTATTGTTTCGGCATTGGCAGTTCTGCTGTTTCTCCGAATACTACCGGTCAACGCGCACGGAGCAAACCTACAGTGTGACATTTCCAGAAGTTCGCCAGATCTACTTCATGCTATTCGAGGAGTATTACGCCAGGCTGGCAGGCACCAGTATTCTCGATGAGGACAATGATGACGACCTATCGCGGCAGCATCAAGGCGATCGTATTCCACAATAAGGCCGACAATTTCGGAACCCTTTCATTTGCCATTGATGGGCATGAGGATGAGCCGATTCGGGCAGTAGGTATATTGGTCGATCCACAAAAAGGTGCCCGGCTTGAAATTGATGGCGAATGGGTGAGTCACCCAAAACATGGGGCGCAGTTCAAGATCAATCAGTTCAGCTTTCTGAAGCCGGAATCAATTGAAAAGCAGGTTGTTTTCCTGGGCTCAGGGTTGATCCACGGACTGGGGCTGTCCACGGCCGCCAAGATCGTCGAGAAGTTTGGCGATAAGACTTTTGACATTCTCGATAAAACTCCGGAGAGGCTCTTGGCAATTCCTGGGATCGGCCAGAAAAAGCTTGATGTAATCATTGGTGACTGGAAAAAGCATCGTGGGATGAGAGAGGCGTTTATTTCCCTTCAAGCCTGGGGTGTGCCTTCAGCCTTGGCGGTTAAAATTTACGATCGTTACAAGGAACTGACGATTCCGATTATTTCGGCCAATCCCTATAAGCTCGCTGAAGATGTCTGGGGCATCGGTTTTGTGACTGCGGACAAAATTGCCCAGGCCGTTGGCATCAAACATAGCTCGCAAGACCGCATCGATTCCGGGATCATCCATGTTTTGCAAAAACACGCTGAAAATGGGCATACCTGCATGCCGAGAAATTTGCTTTGCACTGACTCGGCACAGATATTGGGAGTTCCTGTAGCGGATGTGGATAAAGGAATAGATCGCCTAGTCCTTACGAAGAAGTGTTTCAGGGATCAGGTTTATTGGTGGACCACCGATCAGGCAGAAGAAGCCATCTTTTTGGCGCAATTCTTCTTCGAAGAAGCCAAACTGGTGCAGTTGTTGAAAAGATTACGGCAGTGCCCTAACGGACGGTCGTCACTGGATTCCATCACCGATGAATTCATCTCCCAGGTAGCAGGGAAAACTGAAATCAAGTTATCTGATTCTCAGTCGCAAGCGGTTGCCGGCGCAATCCATAATAAGATTTCGATTTTATCTGGCGGTCCAGGAACTGGAAAAACAACCACGCTTCGAGTGCTCGTGCAAATATGTGAACTTTCGGATCGTAAGGTCCTGCTTGTTTCTCCTACTGGCCGAGCCGCAAAACGTCTAGCGTCATCGACTGGAAACGAAGCAAGCACGGTGCACAGGGCTCTAGGGTTTTCACCTGAGGGGGAAGGGGTTTATCCATAATGACAAGAATCCGCTCGACGCTGATATTGTCATTTGTGATGAAGCCTCCATGTTAGACACACACCTGGCGGTGGGGTTGCTCAATGCAATAAAACCGGATGCCCATTTATTATTGGTTGGAGACCCCGATCAGTTGCCGTCAGTGGGCGCCGGCAACGTTTTGAATGATCTGATTCGAAGCAAGGCCTTGCCGATAACTGTTTTAAAAGAGGTGCGACGGCAAGCCGCTGACAGCGCCATTATTGGTAATGCCCATCGAATTAATAACGGCGAGATGCCAATTATTTCCAGAGAGCATAAGGATTTCTTTTTTCTTGCAGCGCAAGAATCCGAAAAGCTGGTTGACCTGGTGGCGAAGATCGTTACCCAATGGGGGCCGAAAAATTTTGGGTTTGACCCAATTGCGGATACGCAGGTTCTGGCGCCCATGCGCCGCGGGCCGGCTGGAATTGCCAAACTGAATGATGTTTTACGGAATGTTATCAACCCAATGCCCAAGCCAGAGATTTACATCGGTGGGAATTATTTCCGGCAGGGAGACAAAGTTATACAAATAATAAACGACTATAACAAAGCCGTTTATAATGGCGATATTGGCCAAATTATATCGATTGATAAGGATGGAGCTGTCAGGGTTCTTTTTGATGATGGTAGAATTGTAGCCTACGAACCAATCGAATTGGATCAGTTGCTGCCAGCCTTTGCGATCAGCGTTCATAAGTCCCAGGGCAGTGAGTTCCCGTTGGTTGTTATCGCAATCGATCTTTCGCACCGTAACATGCTTCAGCGCAACCTCCTTTACACGGCAGTCACCAGGGCGAAAAAGATTGTTGTACTGGTTGGGTCTAAAGATGCGATGCAAATTGCGATCAATAACAATAGAGCAGCCAGAAGATATACAGGCCTCTTTTCAAGAATTCAGAATATTATCTGAGCACAAAGAATCACCTGGAGTCACGCCCTAAAATCATTCCGCTCCAGAGTTACGATATAAAATTCAAATCAAATACTAACAAAATTTAATCCGCCTTGCAAACTTTTTATTTATCACATCACGTTCAGCCCAAGAGAACAAGTAATAAATGTCACAACATGTGGTTTTTAGGGGGATAAAACCGCCCCATCCCCTTGTATAAGTGTCCCTCTCTCGTATAATTGAGACTGTTAATAACGAACACATGACATAGATAAATAAAAGTAGAGTTTTTCGGGAAGCCACCACCACGACTCCCCCGGAGGTGAACCTACATCTCGCAGGAGGCTCTTAATGCCAAACTCAAACGCCAGCAGTAGATCGTCCTTTAACAATCAACAGATTGCTGTCTTCGGCCCTGAAATGGAAGAAGGTCTCGAAGGGCTCGATGAGGAATTAACTCAGGAAGAGCTCGAATTCCTGAACAAGCAGGATTATCTGCTTGAAACCCAGCGGGATTTCAAGGTCGCGACCAACGATACCCTGGGGCTTTACTTTACAGATATTCGTGGGCATGCACTTCTGACTTGGGCCCAGGAAGTTGACCTAGCCAAGGCAATCGTCGCGCAATGCGCGGCAAAAGAAAAGCTCGAAATCCTTGGAGAGATGCTTACCCCCGAAGCGCTCGCGGAAGTAAGGGCTACGATTGACGCTGGGGCCATTGCCCGCAACAAGCTCTTCGAGTGCAACCTTCGCCTGGCGATCAGCGTCGCGAAGAAATATGTTGGCCGGGGCGTTGCATTTGAAGATCTGATCCAGGAAGCCAATTTGGGCCTGATGAAGGCGATTGAAAAATTCGACCACAAACGTGGCTATCGCTTCTCGACTTACGCCACCTGGTGGATTCGCCAAAGCGTCGTTCGCGCCATCTCTGACCACGGTCGCACGATTCGTATCCCAGTTCACACAAACGACCAGCTGCGCCGGACGATCCAGATCCGCCAGGAATACATTCAGAAGGAAGGCGAAGAGCCTTCAGTCGAAGATCTGGCCGACTTGACTGGATACCCGGTGGATCGGGTTCAGTACCTGCTCACGCTCACCGATATGGACCCCGACTCCATTGACCGTCCGATCGCAAGTTCGGATACCGGCACAACTCTGGGCGACTTTATCGAGGACAAGAGCACCCCAGTCCACGAAGCAGTTTCCCAAAATCTGCTCGCCGAGAAGCTCCAGAAGATTCTCGCGAACATGAACGAGAAAGACCCCGAGTTGACTCTCATTATCAAGATGCGCTACGGCATGGCTGACGAGACCAACAATTGCGAATATGGCCGCGAATACTCCTCTGACGAAATCGCCGCCAAACTCGCACTCTTGCGTGATTATGTTCGCAAAGCGGAAGCCCGCGCCTTGTATTACCTGCGCGGCCCGTCCATTCGCAGTTCGCTGCGGGACTTCAACGCCTAAAAAGTTTTTCCGAATCTCAACAGGCCGAATGCTATAATGCTTTCGGCCTTTTTATTTTAGGGTAAAGACATTATGGATTCTTGGTTATTCTTTCTGCTACTAACAATAATCGGGTGGGTGTCCGGGGTACTGGTGAATTACATCTCGGAAACCATTCCGTATACCCGGTCGTTCCGGCATCCTGTCTGCGAAGAGTGTGGAGAATCGCAAGGCTGGTATGAGTTTTTGGTGTGGCCAAGAAGATGTCATTATTGCGGCGCTCAGCGGCGCTTTTCAACGCTCCTGGTTGAAAACTTTTTCGTCATCCTCAGTATTTTCATCTGGTTTCAATCCAGCAGCATTTGGCATTACGCTCTTTCGATGGTTGTCATCATCTATATCGGGTCCGTGACGCTAATCGACATCAAACATAAGCTTATCCTGCATGAGACCAGTATTTTCGGTATGGTGATTGCCACTTACGCAGGGTATAGCACATTTGGGCTTAAGCTATCAGTGATCGGCGGTCTTGCAGGTTTCGGAATCATGTTGTTCTTCTACTTCGCATCCAGGGGAGTTGGAAGACTTCTGGAATCCTGGCAGGATGCAATTTCGAACGAACCGCCACTTGGTTTTGGTGACGTCACTTTTACCGGGATCCTGGGGTTGATGCTTGGCTGGCCAGGTATTATGTTTGCGTTATTCGTGAGCGCATATGCTGGATTTTTCCTCGGGATAATTTATTTATTGGCTCTCGCCAGGAGGGGAAAAGAAAAGAAAAAGGGGCAGCTTATTCTGCCATTGGTACCATTTCTTGCGTTTGGATCTGCAATAGCTTTTATGCTTATGAAGCCAATCTAAGCCTCTCAAAACAGCGCTCTACGCACAAGGCCCCGCAGATTTTTCGCGAGGCCTTGTGCATAGACTAGTTTCTAAAAGCATCCTCAACAGTTTAAGCGGGAGCTATAGTAATCGCACAATCCACTTTCAACCGAGGAGCTTCTAATGTCGAAAAATCAGTCTCTGAAAACAGTTTCAACCCAACTGCCACCCTTGATGCAAGGAACGCGGTCCTGGACAAAGCTCTTCAGGACATCACCAAGCTCTATGGCGAGGAAGCTATCCAGAGGATGGGTGAAGCTTCTCATATGGCGATCGAATCGATCCCAACTGGCTCCATCTCGCTCGACATCGCTCTTGGAATTGGGGGGGATTCCCTACGCGCGCATCGGCGAAATTTATGGCCCGGAAAGTTCCGGTAAATCAACTTTGTGCCAATTCATATTGGCCAACGTACAGCGAAAAGGGCAGATAGCTGCTTATATTGACATTCGGATCGGGCATAGGCGCGAAAACGCAAAAGATTTCCTGCGTAACAACCAGGTCATGATGCAGGAAATCGAAGATGTTATCCGCAGCCAGATTGCCTACGGTTCGACTACTGTAGCGCTGGGCAACGATGGCGAAGATATGATCCCGGCCGGCGGGGAGAGTAATCTTTATTAAACGGCTCATTTGAATCCAAAAAGCCTGATTTCAGGGCCTTTTGCATAATAAATTGCTGAATTGGCTGTAGATTTTCCCTAGGAGCATTTGCTGCGGTGCTATAATCCTTTTGACGTTATAATTTTTACTGGTAAACAGGTAGGCAATTATGAAACCTCAATACGTGTACCTGGACGACATCCGTTATGGGAAGTCCACTATTAAAGCGACGATAGACGACATCGCTGGCTCGGTCAATCTGGGCTTGATGAATTTCTACGACGCTTTGATTATGTCGAAGGCAGTCACTGACAACTTCAGAGGGGAGAACTTCTTCGCGTCTCCTCGAAGAGCAGCTTTGAAGCTGCTTGAGATGATCACAAAAATTGACAGCCTGGTTGTTCCTTCAGAAACGTCTCCGGCCACGGCACAACGTATTCCTGCAACATTACTAGACCCGGACTGTTTTTCTCTTCAAGAAATTACACAGCTTCTCGGTCAGATATTGGATCCGGTGGCCCCTGACATGCCTATGGGAAGAGCTGTAGTAACCACATTCGATATGCCTTTTGCAGGGAACTTTCGAATTGGGATCCACTGGGGTAGGCAGTTTGATGCTCCGGCGTTTATTACAAAAAGCCAGCTTACTAATTTCCGGATCCGCGAGTTGGCGGTAACCCAACAGTAAAAAATGGGCTCCATCGGGGGTCCATTTTTATATCATCAGATGCAGATTGATCCGAATTTCTATTTTCGATTGTGGCGAGCGAAAAATTCCTCGCGCGCCGATTTCTAGCGAAGACGCCCGCCGATTCGAGGCCATCAATATAAGCCAAGGTTGGAGAGGCTTCGACAACGACCGCCATTTCAAAGGGCTGGCTAAAGGACTGTATCTCAACTGGGAGAGGAGCCTCTTCTGGACATGTTTGAGCCGT
>Ga0105047_10010148_pt1 | contig 15420 bp, 15 predicted proteins | sample MAT04_FD_78384 | JGI IMG/M metagenome (GOLD analysis project Ga0105047, IMG submission 78384) | Freshwater microbial communities from Lake Fryxell liftoff mats and glacier meltwater in Antarctica - MAT-04 (megahit assembly) | ecosystem: Environmental > Aquatic > Freshwater > Ice > Liftoff... | reverse complement strand
TTTTATTAAAAGCTATATTTTATTATACATTATAAATGTCTGTTTTAAAATACTGCATATTATTTTTTATCCATGCTACAGTTTCTTCAAGACCTTTATCTATGCTGTAATTAGGCTTCCATCCTGTTAACTCTTTAATTTTAGTGTTATCAGCCCACAATCTATTAACCTCACTGTTTTCAGGTCTCAACCTCTCATCATCACAGATGATTTTAACATCCTTACCCATTATACTAATAATTTTTTTAACTGTATCGCCTATAGTTATTTCATAGTTCGAACCAGCATTTATAACTTCACCAATAGTTTTATCACTTTCTGCTATTTTTACAAATGCTTCAGCAGTATCTTTAACAAAGTTAAAATCTCTAGTTGGAGTTAAACTCCCAAGCTTAATTTCTTTTTTTCCTGCGAAAATCTGTGATATTATTGTTGGAATAACAGCCCTTGCAGATTGTCTTGGTCCATATGTATTAAAGGGTCTAATAGTAGCTATTGGCATATTAAAACTTTTATGAAAACTTTCTGCCATTTTGTCTGCTCCTATTTTTGATGCTGAATATGGAGATTGACCTTGCATTGGATGTTTTTCATCAATTGGTACATAAAGTGCGGTACCATAAGTTTCACTAGTTGATGTATGCACAATTTTCTCAACATCGTATTCTCTACAAGCTTCTAATACATTAGTAGTCCCTTCAACATTAGTTCTTACATAGGCCATTGGTGATAAGTAAGAATAAGGAATTGCAATGAGAGCCGCAAGATGAAATACTACATCTTGACCTTTAATAATTCTTTTCATCCCATCATACTCTCTTACGTCCCCAGTAACAACTTTGATGCTATCTTTAACTTTTTTGTCAAAAGAATCAATCCATCCCCAGTTATTAAAAGAATTATATTGAGCAAGTGCTGTAACATCTGCTCCAAGTTCTACTAATCTTTCAGTTAAATGACTTCCTATAAAACCTTCTGCGCCTGTAATTAATACTTTTTTACCTTTCCAATTCATTCCATCTACTCCTTTTTATAAATAATATACCATTCTTTCTATAACTCAAAAAATTCATGAATATCCGTATTGGCCTTTCTATAGTCCTCAATCTTACCTATATCCTTCCAATACTCAGTTATTTCGTATACACCTGACTTATAGTCATTACTAATTGCATCTTCTATCAAATCTGTCATATTGTAAACTTCATCTTCGTGTATGTATTTTATAATTTCAGGGTTTACTACATATACCCCGCCGCTAATATTAAAATTGTATGTAGGTTTCTCTTCCAAAGACTCTATAAGCTTATTATCAGTAACTACTACTCCATATGGAACATTAATTTCATAATTTCTAACACCTACTGTTATATTAAAATCATTTTTAACATGAGTATCCAGAAATTTTTCAAAATCAATTCCTGTTAATATATCTCCGTTAATAACAATAAATGGTTTTGTGAATTTTTCTTTAGCTAAGGCTATAGAACCTGCGGTTCCTAGTTTTTTAGTTTCTGTAACGTATTCTATGTTTACATCAAAGTCTTTTCCATCTTTAAAGTATTCCTCTATCATTTCACCTTTATAGTTAAGAGAGATAATAAAGTTTATAAAACCATATTCTTTAAACTGTTCTATTATAAGCTCAAGTATTGGTTTACCACCAATCATTAACATAGGTTTAGGTACTGTTTCTGTTAAAGGTCTAAGTCTAGTTCCTAATCCTCCAGCTAAAATAAATACATAATTATCTTTTTTATCATAAGATAATATATCATCTAAAAAATATAAATCTATAAGTTTTTTATTTTTATCAACAACGGGTACCTGTCTTATCTTATTTTTAAACATATATTCTTTTGCTTTCTTTTTACTATGTTGCTCTGTAACGAATTTATAATTTTTAGAATATGTATTCTCTATACCATCATTTATACTGAAGTCTTTAAGCATAGCACGTCTTATATCACCATCAGTAATAGTTCCCACCAGTTCATTGTTTTCATTTACAACTAGAGCGCCCCCAGTTGAGTTTTTATCTATAACTTTCATGGCTTCTTTTATTGTAGAACTAACTCCTATACAATAATTATCAATTGGAAATTTCATAATATCACCTGCACTTTATAATTTTTGTTGGGACTCCCACTGCAACTACATTATCCTCTATATTTTCAATAACCACAGCACTGGCTCCTACAATTACATTATTCCCTATCAGAAGGAAATTTACCCCTTTATAGTTCTCTGGAGGATAACAATTTTTAATTTTTATCCTCCAACTTATAGAAGTAGTAGACTTTCCTTATGAAATGTCGTTAATATGTAATTCTCTTTTGTATAAGTTTCCTATCTAACTTTATCTCACTTAAAACCTTAACTATTCTGCTGCTAGCATCACCATCTCCATAAGGATTTATGCAAGTTTTTAATTCCTTCTTAAAACCTTCATCTGTTATTGCTTTATTAATGCCTGCTTTTACAGCTTCTTTTCCATAAGGTACGTCTATTATATTAGAAGCTCTTAATCTAGTTCCTTGCCTTGAGCCTATATTGACTACAGGTAATTTAAAGCTAGGTGCTTCAATTATTCCAGACGACGAATTACCTATCATTACGTCTGCCATGTCTAAAAAGCTTAGGTACTCAACCTGAGTTAAATTTCTAAATACCTTTAAGAAAGGATATTTAGCTCTATACTCCTCAATAACCTTTATAATCTCTCGACCACCATTATCACTGTTTGGGTATGAAACTATAGTTTGATAGCCTAGCTCTACAATTGCATCAAGTGTTTCTCTCATCTGCCATTCTACCATGTCACGCTCTGTTGTTACTGGATGCTGAGTAAGCAAAAATATCTTATCATCTTCTAACTCAAATTTCTTTAGCATTTCATTTCTTGATATATATTCTGTTTTTTTAATGTAATCAAGACCCGGTGCACCTACTACAAAAATATTTTGTTCTTCCTCACCTAACTTAACAATTCTTTGCCTGCTATCCTCATTTGCTGGAAAATGAATATGAGAAAGTTTTGTTATAGCGTGTCTTACAGATTCATCTACAGTTCCAGTTACTTCTCCACCATGAATATGAGCTACAGGAATGTTCATATGAATAGCTGCCGTTGCTGCCGCTAGCATCTCGCCTCTATCCCCTAGTATTAATACCACATCTGGTTTAATCCTTTCAAAACTTTGTGCCATACTTATAATTGAAAGTCCTATAGATTTGGCCATTGCTGATCCTGTGTCAGATGCGAGTATTGTTTCAAATTGATCTGCTATAGCAAACTCATCTTTTTCTATTTCATTTATAGTCATTCCAAATTCAGGACATAAATGCATTCCGCAAACAATAAGTTTTAGATCTAAAGCATCATGCTTCTCAATCTCTTTAAGAACATAATAAAATATACCGTAATCTGCTCTTGTACCTGTTATAACTGCTATTTTTCTTTTCATATTTATCCTCCCTTCAGCGCTTAGTGGGAATAATAATTTTTATTCCACCATATTTAAGGTTATTTGCTCATCCATTTTTATATCTCTGTTAATTGTTTTACCAACAACATCTATGTATAACTTAGGTGAAAGTCCAGTTCCTGGTCTTTTATAATCTAAATCTTCTAAGTTTACAACTTCACCAATTTTTATATTTCTAGAAGCTACAATACTTTTTCTTGCTGCCTTCATAGTATCCACTTCGCTAGGTTTATATCTTTTAATTCCAGTTCCAAGTGCCATTTCTACACTTCTAATTGCTTCAACCATTTCTTTTAGCTCGGCAGGGTCCAATGATGCTTTATGATCTGGTCCTTCCATGTTTTTATCTAATGTGAAATGTTTTTCAATTATGTTACTGCCTATAGCGGCTGCAGCTATTGCTACCGTTATTCCCTCAGTGTGATCGGAGTATCCGGACACAATCTGAAATGCATTTTTTATAGTATTCATTGCCTTTAAATTAACATTTTGCAACTTAGCCGGATAATTTGAAGTACAATGCAAAACTGCTACTTCATTATTTCCCAAAAGGTAAATTGAATTTATCGCATCTTCAATTTCTGATAGAGTTGCCATACCAGATGATAAAATCATAGGTTTTTTAAATCTTGCCATATATTGAAGAAAGGGTATATTAGTTAAATCTCCAGAACTAATTTTAAAAGCTTCTATCCCAATAGATGCTAAAAATTCAGCACTTTCAAAATCAAAAGGTGTAGATAAAAACATAATGCCTTTATGTATACAATATTTTTGTAATTCAATAAAATTTTGGTAGGTTAACTCTAACTTCTTTAACATATTAAACTGTGAGTCAACTTTGCCTATGTTACTTTTTTGATAATCAGCCATGTCTGCATATCGAGTAACTAATTTTTCAGTTTTATAAGTTTGAAATTTTATAGCATCAACTCCAGCAAACTTTGCTTTGTCTACCAACTGTTTTGCTATGTTTATGTCTCCATTATGGTTAACTCCAGCCTCCGCTATAATAAAGGTTGGATTACCATCGCCTATAACTTTACTGCCTATTTTAAACATACACACCCTCCTTTCTATCAGTTATACTATTTTTCATTAAGAAATCTTTCATTTAACATCTTAATTATATTCTCATCTTGATCAATATTAAATTTTCTTGCATAAAGTTTATCACTATCTACTAATTTATCATAGTCTTCGCTTGTCAATGTTTTAGGGCTACTACCGCCACCAGACCAATCTGTATACCTTAGGTTATTATTAACTACTCTCTCCTTAAAGCTCGAGTTAATTACAATCATTTGAAAAAAATGTTCATCTGAGCAAGATGTATATTTAAATTGATCCTCAAATTGTGGATTATGCTCCAAGTACTTTAATATATATAGCAAACAATCATATGTTAATGTAGTCCATGCAGAACCTGAATATAAATTCATATTCTTAAAATTGTTTCTTCTAACTAATAGTTTTTGAGGATAACGTATTATATTATCTAATACTCTCATGTAAAACTTTCTATTTTTTGGATTTTCTCTAAAGAAACTATAACATTTCAATCTCCAAAAATAACCTTTAATATCTCTAAATTCCATAAACTCTTTACCTTGATTTTTGGTAAGAAAAGCTCTAATATAATCATTTGATTTTATAGGGTAATCTTGACCGCTTATAAAACTTATATAATCATATTTCCTACCAGTATCTTTAACCATATTCATTAATTTCAGAGTTGCTCTAACCATGCTATACGCTGACCAGTTTACACTTTCTCTATCCTTAACAAAATACACATTAGTATTATTTAAATACTTCTTATATAAATTTAAATATAATGGTTCATTTTTCTTATCTATGTGAAAGAAAATGTCCGTATCCTTATCTGAAAGTCGATTAATTAGGCTTATTAATTGTTTTTCACCTCTATGAGTTTGTATTATATAGGCTAATTTCATAATACCCCTTCTTCCGTTTATAATTATCTCATTCTATTTTAGGTTCTCTTTCAAATGATATATACGTAACTAATATATATATAAATATAGGATTGCCCCTAATACTAAATATAAAGGTGTTTGTTGACGCATAAATAAATAATATTGTTACTATAAAAATCATATATTTATCTTTCATATTCATGTAATATATAGTTACAATCGCGATAATGATAATAAACATTGGAATTCCTGCAAACTCTAGTAAAAATAAGCTATAGTTATGCGGATTATTTGTTGTTGTTTTATTCACAAAATCAACAAGTGCCTTTCTTCCTAAATTCCATGTAGCTAAAGTATTGTTTTCTATTAGACTCCAATACATTCTGAACCATATTCTTGCTCTTAAAGTACTGAAAAGATTTAATAAGTTGTTTAATTTCACAAAACCAAAACTATATATAAAAATAATTATAAATTGATATAACCATATCATACTGCCAAAACCAGCTTTAGCTAATTTGTTATTAGTGAAAGGTAAAATTAGAAGAGCTCCTGCAATACTTAAAATGGGGGCAAAGCTTGATGTCCATACCAATATTATTGCACTCAAGGTAATATAGAAACGTTTGTTTTTAGTTTTGTTAAGAACTATGTTACTAATAAGTACTATTGAATAAAATATATCTGCACCCGCTGGTGTTCCCTCTATTCCTAAGAGTCTATATAATAAAAGTGGTAAAAATTTATTTGATACTTGTCTGTTATTATATAAAGATAAAAAATTTAGTGGTGTATAATTTAACACAAGTGACACTAAAAGGTATATAATAGCTGTTTTATTAATTAAGTATAAAACCTGCTTCCTAGTGAACTTAAGTTCTTTTATAATTATAAATGTTATTACGCAGTATAAAATATGCACACTAAAAGTCCTTATAATTAATGTATTTAAAACAATATACAAACCAAATGTTATTAAAAAGTATTTTGGTGGTAGTTTATATGTATGTTTTTTTATAATCAAATAAATAAATGCGGATAAGTACATAATCAATATAAACGCTCTTATATAATTTACAAATTCCACTTTTAAATTGCTTAAACAGTAGAATATAAAATGAAGCCAATAAAACATTTCTTTTTTATTACATGAATCAACCCACTCCAAAACTTTTTCTTTCATACATCATCTTCCTTACCTTTTGTATATTATTTAACACATTTATCTATTAGTTAATAAACGACTTTAAGAACTCTGAATTATCATCGATTTCATGTTGATTGTCATTAATTTCTTTATTAGTATTAATTTCACTATTTGTATTAAGTTTATTATTTGTATTAAGCTTATTATTTGTATTAATTTTATTATTTATATCAAGTTTATTATATTTTACATCTTTATCTTTCAAATTTTCGCGTTGAGAATTTGTTTCATATAATTTTATTATAGATATTAACTCATCTTTATTCATGGCAACCTTTATTCCATTAGTTTTAAATAATTCTAATATTTCTTTAAATTGCAAAAATCTATCTGCGAAATAAGGCAAACTAATACAATTGAACTTGAAATTAGCTAAATTTAAAAGTGCTGATGATAAAGGACTGATAATATAATCAAATTTGTTTGTAAAGCACAAAAGTTCTACTGGTATTGATTGATCTTCAATAACCTTTATGTTTTTAAACCTATCTAAATATATTTTTATATCATCTAAAGTTTCATTTGCTGGATGCATTTTAAAGAAAATCTCTATACCATTCTTAGACAAAATCTCAAAAAGCTCCATTGTACTCTTAATTGAATTTGCCTTATCAACATTATTCAAAAAATAAGTTGGGCTAGATATATAAAGACACTTTTTTTTATTAGAATCTACCCTTTCAGATTTAATCTTTAAAGTTTCTAATATGTTTAAATAATCTAATTTAGGCATTGAATAAACTTTTCGAGATTTAGCCTTTACCTTTTCTGGATAATTGGCATATATTTTTATAGTTCTCGAATGTTCCCCCATAGAACAATTTTCAAAATTCCATCCATATGTTACTTTTCTAAATAATTTTCTCAAATTTGAAGCTTCCGTAGCAGTATTTTTACAATATAAAGCTGTACCCTCATCCATAACTATGCAATTTTTTGTAACATTTTTATATTTAACAGCTATATCCTGAAATATTTTCCAATTGTCGCTGAAGGTAATTATTCCATCAACTTTCGGATTAGCTTCATATAAGGTATTAATTTGGGACTTAATCTTCATATTGTTATGTAAAACATTTCCTATATTAAAAATGCTTTTTTCTAAAAATAAATTAAGTGAATAATATCTTTCGTCAAATATTTTATCATAATCAAAAAGATCATCCCAAAATTCATCTGTAGAATTTGATATATATCCTATACATTTAGCATCTGGATGTTTATTTTTAATTGCTCTAATAATATTGTAAGATGATATTACGTGGTATGGTCTAAATACAATAAATATAAAAGTCATACAATCATCCTTCCGTGCAAGGTATTGCTTGTTTTTTAAGTTACATTTTGCTACCCTTGCCTTAATAATCTTGTTATAAACTTTACTGATTTTTTTATACGTTTTACTAATCTTAATATACGATTTTCTTATCTTAATATACGATTTACTTATCTTGATATAAGCTTCACTAATCTTGATATAAGCCTCACTAATCGTGATATAAGCTTTACAAAGCCTAATATAAGCTTTACTAAAGCCTATATTAAGCTTTGCCCCTAAGCATTTTCAAATATAATAATTTTCTAATCTTATTTGGGATTAATAAACGAGTAATAAATCTAATAGAATTATTATAAGTATACTCATTTATATTGATTATTTTATTTTTCAACATATAATCAAATAAACGCTTTTGAGTAACGAAATATTTCCAACCACCTCGTCGCATATATGTATCATTTGTTGTCCTCATTTTTAATAAAGGCTCATCTATATTTTCAAATATAGAGTTATTTTGCATCATTCTTATCCATAAATACCAATCTTCATTTAAAAACCAATGCTGATAACTACCAGCTTTCAAAACATCACTTTTTTTAAACATTACACTAGGATGATTAAAAGGGTTTCTAAATTTCATTTTTTCTTTAATATCTTCATCAGTTATCTTAACACCTTTATAAGCAATTCTAACATTAGGATCATCTATAAACTCAGACACTGCTGTTCCAATTACACTAAGTTTTTCATTGTTTTTAAAGCTTTCTAGTTGTCTTTCACATCTATTGTTAACTGATAAATCATCTGAATCCATACGTGCAACTAACTCATTTCTGCAATTTTCAAGACCTATGTTTAGTGCTTCACCTAAGCCTTTATTAACTTCAAGTGCAATAACTTTAATAATCTGACTATCATGAAATTCATAAAGAACATCATCAAGTCCTTTTGTAAGTTTTCCATCTTTTACGATTATAAATTCATCTGGCTTAATAGTTTGCCCTAAGATACTATTTATACTATCCCTTAAATAATCAGGATTTTCTTTATAATAAACTGACATTAAGACTGAATACTTTATTTTTTCCATAGTATACCTCTATTTTCTTAATTTTTATTATATGTTGTTCCTTTTTAATTTACTTTTCATAAATCAAATTTCCAAATATTTTTTGAACTAAATTGATTTTTTTTCCAACCAACTTAACTATAAAACCTAGTGATTTAGACAAATAAATCTTCTTTCCATTTCGATTTGCAATCTTCTCTACAAGTAAACTTGTATTTACGTACTGATCATCTTGTGGTAAAAATAACCCTTCCAACTCATTATCTATATATTCCTTTACATATTCATTTAATTTTTCTATATTTAACATGCTTCTATAGTTATCAATCATAGGAAAAATAGGAACAATCTTAGCTAACTTCTCAAGTTTTGCATAATTTCCTGAACAATTAGATCCATAAATTAATGGAGGTCTTAATATTACAACCTTAAATTTACTATCATTAAGTTTGCCAAGTTCAATTTCAGCCAATAATTTACTGCTACCATAATAAGTTTTTGGATTAGTTTCTGTCTTCTTCCCTATAACTACATTTTTATCAAGATTACCATCTTCACCATAAACAGCCATTGTACTTAAAAATATAAATTGCTTTGTTCCTTCTTTTTTAGCTTTTGTAGCTATTTCAATAGGTAAATCTTTATTCACCTTGTCATATATTATTTTCATTTCACGTGTTTCTTTCTTGTGAACAATCGCAGCTACATGATATATAATATCATACTTAGAAAAATCTATTTTCTTCCACGAATCATCTCTTACTGAAATACCATCTACTGCATACTCATTAGGCCATTTGCTAAGATAGTTTTTTAGGTTTCTGCCAACGTAGCTATTATGGCCTGTAATAAGAATATTCCTCATCTATTTTCCCCCTGTGCAGAGTAATAATTTGTGTATTACCTTGTAACAATTTAAATTTTACAACTTACTTCTTAGTAACTAATTTATTTTACTGAATTTTATTCTAGGTTTTTTTTTACCTGCCTCATCATCAATACCTTCTGCTTTTAAAACTTTAAAAACGGTTAAAAATAATATTTTTATATCAAGAATAAACGACTTATTGTCCTTATAATATACATCATAATCTGTTTTTTCTCGGTCATCATTATTATCCCTACCATTAATTTGAGCCCAACCTGTAACCCCAGGAAGCAGTTTATGAACTCCTGCCTCTGTTCTCATCTGTTTAAGTTCAAACTGATTATACAAAGCAGGTCTTGGTCCCACAAAAGTCATATCACCTTTAAGAGTATTAATTAATTGAGGAAGTTCATCGATACTAGTTTTTCTAAAAACTTTTCCAATTCCAGTTATATAACTTTTTGAATTATCAAGTTTATCAGTTGATACATCAGGAGTTCCAATTTTCATTGTCCTAAACTTATAGAATTTAAACAATTCATTATTTCTACCTATTCTCTTCTGAGTAAAAAATACTGGTCCTTTTGAACTTAACTTTATCATTATTCCTACAATCAAAAATAATGGTGATAATAAAACTAAAATAACCAAACTAATTGTACTGTTCAAAAATCTATCCATAATAGCCTCCTGTTTTTTTATATATTTTCTTTAAAATAAAGTATATATATATATTCTAAGTCTATTAGTACTTCATCACTTAGATTAATTTTAGTTTGTCCAATTCTCCTAAACTTTCAAGTTATCTTCTCTTTTTATAATTCCATTAATTTGCTGTAGTCAACAGATATGGTGATTGTGCTTAATTTTATTATGACCAAAAAAAAAATATTTAATCAATCTATTCATTATATCAGCATTATACATAATGTACAATTCTTTGTTAATTTTCGATACAAAACCTTTTATTTCTCATATTAAAACGTTTATCAATCTCGTAATCTAATTTAACTCATAATCACACGATAAGTCAAGTCAGTTTTTTTGTAATTTAAGTAATATGCTGTCATGTTTTACAACCCATACTAAAAATAGGAAGTTATAAACTTCTAGCTTTTTTATGTATTATAGTAAATTCTTTCCTTGACGGCGAATATGTGGTCGCAAAAAAATTATCATACCGCCCTGAGCAAAGCTCAGAGGTCCCCGTGAACCCTGAGCCACGAAGACAACTATGAACATACCGCCCTGAGTAAGCTCAGAGGTCCTCGCGTACCCTGAAACACGAAGACAAATATGATTATACCGCCCTGAGCAAAGCTCAGAGGCACTCCCCTACTTGAATCTATACCGCCCTGAGCAAGCTCAGAGGTCCTCGCGTACCCTGAATCAATACCGCCCTGAGCAAAGCTCAGAGGTCCTCCCGTACTTGAATTTATTATTTAAACATCGTGTTCTAATTTCATTCGCTTCTCCCCCTTTTCACATTAAGTAAGAATTTCTCCGAAGTGACTTGCATAAGAAGCGAAAAAACTATTGAAATTCCATTTACAAATTCTTCTTTTGCGATTGGAAAATCCTCGTAAGCCTGCCAGGACGGCAGGCTAGCGAACCTGAGCCAGGAAGGCGAATGTGAGCGATAGAGGATTTTCCATAAGCAAAAGATTAGAATTTGTTAATGGAATTTCAAGTTTAGAGCTCTTTAGCAAGGCACGCAGGAGAAATTCTATACTTAATACTTCTTGCACTTTGGTTTTTGTTTGCCTTCCCTCTCAAATGCCAACAACGCATTTATCTCTCCCCCTAGTAATATTATTATGGAGGTAATATAAAGCCACAGCATAAGCACTATCACAGCTCCTATACCACCATACACACTAGAGTAGTTATTAAAATTATTCACATAATATGCAAAGGCCAAAGAAGATAATAACCAGCCTAAAGTACTAAAGGTAGCTCCAGGCATTACTTCTCTCCATGTAAGTCTTCTACATGGTGTAAAATGATACAATGATGCAAATGTAAATACCATTCCAATTAATGTTACTAGATATCTTATGATATCCCAATTTAATAGAAACTTACTAGAGACATGTAAACGAGCTACAATTATTCCACCTATCATTTGTCCGAATACTACTAGGGCTACTGCTGCTATAATAACCATTGCGAGTCCTATCATAAATAATATGGATATAACTAGAATTTCCCAGTAAGGCCTTGTTTCTTTCTCATCGTAGGCTTTATTTAATCCCTTTATTATAGCTCTGAATCCACTAGAACCTGACATCATTACGCCTATTATACTTAATGAAATTAAATTCCCACTTTTTGAATCAAACACACTCATAACGGTATTATAAACTAAATCAAAAGTACTCTTCGGTATTACTTTGCTTAGATATACCAGCACATCTGTACTTTTTAGGTCACTATAACCTAACATGCTAAGTAGTAGCAATAAAAAAGGAAAAAAGGATAGCAATAAATAATAAGTAAGTTGAGCCGCCAGTGCAGTAATGTCATCATCTATAACATTTGATATAAGTTTCTTTAAATCTTTAAACATATAATAACCACCTTTTTGAGTTAATGTTACATAGTGGATCTTTGAGATTTAATCATATTCACTCTATTTTATAATTATAACTTATAGTGTATTTTTATTCCAATGTGTTTTGAGTTAAGAGGCTGAATTTCGCCTATCATATCTTTTGTATGAACCTTTCCTGTTTAAATCTCATTTATAAAGAACGCAGGAGGACTAATTCCATAAAAGTATAAAATTTGTTCTTTCTTTCATATAATATGTATTATATGAAGATATTATTAAATAATATTGGTTTCATATCAGTATTATTATATAATATGACTAGATACGTGTAAATATGTGCATTAACTGATATACAAAAATCAATATAAGCGGAGTTGATAAGATGAAATTAGCACTAGCCCAATTAGATATTGCTTGGGAAGATAAGCCCATGAACAAAGAAACCGCAATACAATTCATTAAACAGGCAGCTGATGAAAAGGTAGATATGATACTTTTCCCTGAAATGGCTTTAACAGGCTTTTCTATGAATACTTCTTTTATAGGTGAAAACAACAATGAAACCACAGAATTTTTCAAGAAAATTAGTTGCCAATTTAATATTTTAATAGGCTTTGGATATGTAGAAGGTACCTCTAATAGTAAAAATAAATACTCTGTAGTATCCCCTTGCGGAGATGAACTTGTAAATTACACTAAAATTCATCCTTTTTCCTTTGGGGAGGAAACTAAATTTTACCAATGTGGAAGCCAAATAAACCTTTTTAATGCTTTTGGTTTTACTATAGCCCCTCTAATCTGTTACGATTTACGCTTCCCAGAAGTTTTTCAAGTAGCTTCAAAAACTGCTAGCCTAATTACTCTTGCAGCTAACTGGCCAATAGAGCGCCGCGAACACTGGATTACATTACTAAAAGCAAGAGCCATAGAAAATCAATGTTATATAGCAGGTATAAACAGGGTTGGAGAAGGAAACGGATTGAACTACAGTGGCGACTCCATGATTATAGACCCGCTGGGGAATATAATAAGTAGCTTATATATGGAAGACGGTTTAATTATAGCTGATATTTGTGTTGAGAACGTAACCAAGCTTAGAGAGAATTTTAGACTTAAAGATGATAGAAAAGAAGAGCTGTATTGTACTATGTATTCAGATATTATTTAAGTTATCCCAAGAAGGTTTTGGATAGGAAATATATTTCTTCTAAAATTTATTAGTAATAGTAAATTTAGATTATTTTGATAGTGAATAAGTTAAAAATATTATATCTTTTCAGATAATTCGTTTTCAGACAATTAAAAATTTATCCACAATTTAAGCAAAGTTATCCACATAAAGAGGATAACTTTGCTTAAATATACATTTAGCATACCATAAAGTACTAATAACTCCATTTTTTATAAGAAATTATTCCCTTTGTCAGAATAGTTATACACAGGCATGAAATTAGTCTAAATATAATTTATTGAGAAGATCTCTTTTTCATCATGAATAAATCGCGCTCATTATTGAACTCTTTTAGACTTATAAATTCTATTTTATCACTAACATCTACAACCTCATTTGAAATATGTTTTATAGCACTTTCGATGACACTAACATCTTCACAAAGGGGATCTATGACCTCCTGTATTTGCTTTGGAATCTGCAACGTCATATTCTGTTGAACTTCAGCCACTATTTCAAGTTTATTATTTATGTCCTCTAACCCTAGTGCATTCTTTTCAACTTTAACATTCAGACTTTTTACATCCTCTTTTAATCCCTTAACGTCATCTTTTAATCCCTTAACATCCTCTTTTACACCAGTTAAATCCTGTCTTATACCTTTAACTTGGGTAGTCATATCAGTTTTAAAAGAAGAAAACTCACTGTACATCTTCTCCATTAACTCAAACATTTTATTTTCCATGCTATTACCACCTTCACTACTTATCTTACTGCTTTTAATTTTACAATTTCGTTCCAATTACTACTAGTTATCAATTCTACATTTATTAAACCGTTTTTTATTTCCTTAACATCTTTTGAAGTGTCTTTTATAGCCAATTCTATAACATCAATCTTTTCGCTAAAGTTTTTTGCTATATCATTATGAGCCTTATCGTTCTGCTCCATATGTGACTTTTGTACTTCTGCCATAGTTTCAACTTTACTTGTCAAATTCTCTAGTAACATAGTATTTTTATTTAATTTAGTATCTATTCTATTCTCTAAAGCTCCTAATTTACTGTCCAATGTATTCTCTAAAGATCCAAATTTACTATCAAATGTTTTCTCTAAAGCTCCAAATTTACTATCAAATGTTTTCTCTAAAGCTCCTAATTTGCTATCCAACATTTTACTAAACATTTCCATGGTTTCTTTATCCATACTATTACCACCTTTCTAATATCTCTCGTGTACTCTATGATTTAATATTACCATTATTATACCCTCAAAAGGCAATAATTTCAAAGCTTAAATTATGGAACTTACAATAATTTATAAATATATGTAAAGACTATAAACAATTGAACTATCAATATTAAAGGTATTCCTATAACAAACTTTTTATGCTTAGTTTTATGCCTAAATAAGCGCATAGCCATAAATATTCCCAAAGCACCAAAAGCAAAAGCTATAGTAAAAATAGTACTTTCCGGAGTTCTCCATCTTCCCTTTTGTGATTTACTCTTATCTGAATACATAACAAAAATACCATACAAGTTAATAGCTAAAATATAATATAATAAATATTTCATGTCTTTTCCTCCAATTGAATTCTAATGATTTAATGAACCTGTCCAGATACTACTCTAAGTAACCCATGAAGGTTCAGCATGTAGGTTGTTCTTATAATTTATGTATTTACTTCGATATTTTTAAACTCCTCCTGCCAAATCTCTTAAGCCGTAGGCTGCGAATTTCGCCCATCATTCTCTTAGCATGATACATAGAAAATACAGCCTGCTGGCTAAAAGACTTTAGGACTAGATTACTTGAATACATTCTGAATTTTCGTTTTTTTA
>Ga0105047_10010145_pt1 | contig 15421 bp, 15 predicted proteins | sample MAT04_FD_78384 | JGI IMG/M metagenome (GOLD analysis project Ga0105047, IMG submission 78384) | Freshwater microbial communities from Lake Fryxell liftoff mats and glacier meltwater in Antarctica - MAT-04 (megahit assembly) | ecosystem: Environmental > Aquatic > Freshwater > Ice > Liftoff... | reverse complement strand
CTCTATTATACATCAGGTGTAACACAAAACAATATTACGCTTCCAACAGGAAGTGGCGCTCAATATTTATATTTTCCTATAATTAATGTTCTGCCTCATGTAGATGCGCAAGTCAATCTTTTTGGGATAGGTCAACCAAGACCAGGTTTTAGTCACGCTAACACTATTTACTATCAAAATAATGGTTCACAAACTATTTCAAATGGAACTATAACATTTACAAAAGCTACAAACGTTAGTATTACCGCTATTTCGCAAACAGGCACTACTCCTACTGCTAGTGGTTTTACTTATGATTTTACTAATTTAGCACCTTTTGAAGTTAGGTCTATTAATGTGAATCTATTAGTTCCAGTAATCCCAACAGTTACTCTTGGAGATTTGGTAACCAATACTGTAACTCTTCAAATTGCCAACGATATTAATCTTTCTAACAATAGTTCAACGCTAACACAAACAATTGTAGGGTCTTATGATCCAAATGATAAAATGGAATCGCATGGTGAAAAAATTGTTCACAGCACTTTTACGGCAAATGATTATTTGTATTATACCATACGTTTTGAAAATACAGGAACTGCAAATGCTGAGTTTGTAATAATAAAAGATGAATTAGTCAATCAATTGAACCCAAACACTTTTGAAATGATTGCTGCCAGTCATAATGTGAATACCAAACGAGAAGGCAATCAATTGTCTTGGCATTTTTACAACATTAACTTGCCACCTACGTCTATAAATCCGATTGCAAGTCACGGGTATGTTTATTTTAGAATAAAACCAGCAAACGGTTATGCGGTAGGAGACAGTATTCCAAACTTTGCTTCTATCTTTTTTGATTACAATCCGCCAATTGTTACAGATACTTTTTACACAGAGTTTGTTCAAGCATTAAGCAATGCAACCTTCAATGCTACTACAATTTCGTTGTTTCCAAATCCAGCAAATGACTTAATTACAATAACAAACAACAATAGCGTGGATCAAGTTTCTGAAGTGAATATACATGACATTACAGGGAAATTAATTTACAGCTTACACCAAATCTTATCAAGCCCTATTAGTATAAATGTTTCCAATTTCGCCAAAGGACTATATTTAGTTGAATTGACTTCTGACAACAATACTAGAATTACTAAGAAGTTAATTATTCAGTAATTTTCTTGTAAATTACCGTCTCGTTATTTATTACCAGACGGGATTTTTTATCTATTCAACCACCAAATACTGGCATTCAGTATCGTTGCGAAACTTACCCAAGCGAGATAAGGAATCAATAAATATCCTGCAATTTTATTGATTCTTTTAAATTGACTATACGTTTCATAGATCATTAACCATAGAAGAACAATTTCAATTAGTGCTAATAAAGGATTGTGTAATCCAAAGAAAAGATACGACCAAAGCGCATTTAAGCCTAACTGAATAGCAAAAAAACCAAGTGCTTTTTTTACGATTTTTTCATCTGAACCACTGGTCCAAACTAAACCAGCAGCGATTCCCATCATGATGTATAGCGATGTCCAAACCGGCGCAAAAATCCAGTTCGGCGGATTGAAAACTGGTTTTACTAATGTGGGATACCATGTGGTAATACTTTCACGGGTAACCATTCCAGACAGATATCCAACTCCAGCACAAATTACAACTAGCAGCACTATTTTTAAAATCTTTTGCATGATAAATTTTTTTAGCATTTCAAATATAGTGAACAAATAGTAGTTTGATTTTATAAAATTTAAGCTGCTTTTTATATTTGAGAGTTAGAGCAGAAACGCTACTAGAAATTCCGTTTTACTAACAGACAATTTAAATGAAAAATTATTCTCTTATCTTTGCCCAAATTTCAAATATATGCTTTCCGAAAAAGATTTTATTGCTAATCCTACTGCCTCTATTGAAAACGGAAATTTCCAATGGAGCGCGCCAAGTAATATCGCATTAGTAAAATATTGGGGGAAAAAAGAAAATCAAATTCCGGCAAATTCGTCCATCAGTTTTACGTTGAATAATTGTAAAACGATTACTAAATTAGCTTTCGTCAAGCACTTCGACACTTCGACAAGCTCAGTGCAGGCAAAAAAAGGCTTTTCTTTCAGTTTACTATTTGAAGGAAAACCAAAAGAAGAGTTTAAACCGAAAATCCAAAAGTTTTTCGAACGAATTGCGATATATTGTCCGTATTTGAAAGCGTATCATTTTACCATTGATACCGAAAATACGTTTCCACACAGTTCCGGGATTGCCTCTTCTGCTTCTGGAATGGCAGCGTTGTCAATGAATATTATGAGTCTCGAAAAAGCGTTGCATCCGGAAATGACTGATGCCTATTTTTACCAAAAAGCATCTTTCCTAGCGCGATTAGGTTCCGGAAGCGCCTGCAGAAGCGTAAAAGGAAGTATTGTCGTTTGGGGAAATCATACTGAAATTGATGACAGTTCTGATTTATTTGGCGTAGAATTTCCATCAAAAATCCACAAGAATTTTAATAATTACCAAGATACTATTCTGTTGGTTGATAAAGGAGAAAAACAAGTATCGAGTACTGTCGGTCATGATTTGATGCACAATCACCCTTTTGCTGAACAACGTTTTGCGCAGGCTCACGAAAATCTATCTGCTTTAAAAACTGTTTTAGAAACTGGAAATTTACAGGAATTCATGAAAATTGTAGAAAGCGAAGCACTGACGCTACATGCAATGATGATGACTTCGATGCCTTATTTCATTCTGATGAAACCCAATACATTGGAAATCATAAATCGCATTTGGAAATTCAGAACTGAAACCAAAATACCCGTATGTTTTACCTTAGATGCAGGAGCAAACGTACATGTTTTATATCCCGAAAACGTTAGAGATCCCGTTTTACAATTTATTAAGGACGAATTAGTTGGCTATTGTCAAAATGGTCAGTATATTTGTGATGCAATAGGAAAAGGGAGTCAATTGATAATTGATAATTGATAATTGATAATTGATAATTGATAATTGATAATTGATAATTGATAATGCAAAATTAAAAAATGGAGAAGCAAAGTGTAATAAAGCACAAGTCTTTTACTTTTGCAATTGAAATTGTTACTCTTAATAAAATTTTAGTCGAAAGAAAACAAACAATTGCTACGTTCTGGAACTTTTATCGGTGCTAATGTCAGAGAAGCGGCGCACGCGCAAAGCAAAGCAGGTTTTATACATAAATCATCTATTGCACTAAAAGAAGCAAACGAAACTGAGTATTGAATAGATTTGTTACAAAATACATTTCTGAAACTGAAATTAAGCAATAAAAACCAAAAATTACTGAACTTTTAAAAATTTTAGTAAGCATTATAAATACATCGAAAGGAAAATAATTATCAATTATTCATTTTCAATTGTCAATTAAATATGAAAGGACCATTATTCTACTCAAAAATTCTTCTCTTCGGAGAATACGGGATTATAAAAGATTCCAAAGGCTTATCAATTCCTTATAATTTCTACAACGGCGCACTAAAAGTGGAAGAGAATCCATCAGAAGTAGCAATCAAATCAAATGCAAGTTTGAAACGATTTGTGACGTATTTGGAGCAATTACAAAACGAACAATCAGAATTAGTGACTTTCAACCTAGAAGTTTTAAAAACTGATGTAGAAAGAGGAATGTATTTTGATTCCAGTATTCCGCAAGGCTATGGCGTAGGAAGTAGCGGCGCATTAGTTGCAGCAATTTATGACAAATACGCCAACAATAAAATCACAGTTTTAGAGAATTTAACTCGTGAAAAGTTGTTGCAACTGAAAACGATTTTCTCTCAAATGGAATCGTTCTTCCACGGAAAAAGTTCAGGTCTTGATCCATTAAACAGCTATTTGAGCATTCCAATTCTTATCAATTCTAAAGATAATATTGAAGCAACTGGAATTCCATCACAAAGTGCCACCGGAAAAGGAGCTGTATTTTTATTAGACTCTGGAATTGTTGGCGAAACGGCTCCAATGGTAAATATTTTTATGGAAAACTTAAAAGAAGAAGGCTTCCGTAAAATGCTAAAAAACCAATTCGTAAAATATACCGATGCCTGCGTCGAAAATTTCCTTGGTGGCGATATCAAATCACTGTTCAAGAATACGAAGCAATTGTCAAAAGTGGTTTTGAACAACTTTAAACCAATGATTCCTGAAGCTTTTCACGGAATTTGGCAACAAGGAATTGACACTAACGATTATTACCTCAAACTTTGCGGTTCTGGCGGTGGAGGCTATATTCTTGGCTTTACTGAAGATCTTGCAAAAGCGAAAAAATCTTTAAAGGGTTATAAATTGGAAGTGGTTTACCAGTTTTAATTGCATTCAAAAATGTTAAGCCGCAAATCCAAATACGTACTACTGAAAATCATTAGTATGTTTTCCGTTGTTCGCGGCTACAATATCCCCATTATTGCCTTAGCGCAATATTTGTCAGCTATTTTTATCCTCGCTCCAGAAAAAGGAACACTCGAAATCGTACTTGATTTAAATTTATTTATTATCGTTTTAGCATCAAGTCTAACAATTGCTTCAGGCTACATCATCAATAATTTTTACGACAGCAAAAAGGACTTAATCAATCGACCAATCAAATCAAAACTCGACCGATTGGTCAGCCAAAAAACAAAACTTCAAGTATATTTCACGCTGAATTTTTTCGTATTTCTAATTGCGTTCTTTGTATCTATTCGCGCCGTACTTTTTTTTTCATCCTATATTTTTCTAATCTGGTACTATTCACACAAATTAAAAAAACAATTAATTATCGGAAATCTTACAGCTTCTTTCCTCGCTGTTCTCCCCTTTTTCGCAATTTTATTGTACTATAAAAATCTGTATCCACAAATATTCGCACACGCCACTTTCCTTTTTTTACTCATTTTAATACGGGAGATGATAAAGGATTTAGAAAACATTAGAGGTGATATTGCCAACGACTATCAAACAATTCCGGTGATTTATGGCGAAAATTTCTCCAAAAAAATCATTACATTACTAACCTTATTGACCGTAATTCCTGTTTATTATTTAGTCGAAATCTTCGAAGTAAGCTACATGGATATTTACTTTTATCTAAGCATGATTATCTTGATTTTCTTCCTTCAAAAACTTTGGAAATCCACTTCTAAACCTGACTATTTACTACTGCACAATCTTCTTAAATTCCTTGTAGTTTCCGGAGTATTCTGCATTATTCTAATCAATCCCGAAGTACTAATTCACGGCAAAAGATTACTGCGATTGTAATTAGTAATAAGGAGCAGAACCCATGTCGTCCTAAAAATTTATGCTCCCGCTGTCCGCTCTATCTTTTTCTGAAAAAGAAAAAGGATGCCGCTGCCATCGGGGCTAAAAACTACCATAGCTTCGTACCGCTTAAAATCGTATCTTTGCCCAAAATTACAGAATCATGAATAACAAGGAAGGCAATAATAAGCGAAGTGGCTCTCGTCCAAACAGTTCGAGACCAAGTTCCAACAAGCCAAAACCTGCAATGGCTAAGCGTGCTCAAGGGCCGAAAAAAGCAAAACCAACTACTACAAAAGCTGAAGCTTCTGCACCAACTAAAGTAGAGAAAAAACCAAATCAAGTAGCAAAAAGACCCAAAGCAGCTGACGAAATTCGTTTGAATAAATACATTTCTAATTCTGGCGCTTGTTCGCGTCGTGACGCCGATATTTACATCCAATCTGGTAACGTAAAAGTAAATGGAAATCCAATTACCGAAATGGGTTATCTTGTAAAACCAGGCGATGTTGTCAACTTTGACGGAGCAACTTTAACACCAGAAAAAAAAGAATATATCCTTTTGAATAAGCCTAAAAACTTTACAACGGCATTGGACGAAGGTCAGGAATACCGAAATGTACTGGAACTAGTCAAAGGTTCAACCAACGCAAAAATTGGCGCTATCGGAAGAATGGACAAAAACACAACAGGTCTTTTGTTATTTACAAACGACACCGATATGATTAGAAAATTCACGTTGCCAAGTCAAAAATCCTCAAAAATCTACCAAGTTTCCTTAGATAAAAACCTTAAGTTTGAAGATCTAGAAAAAATCAGCAAAGGTCTTACCCTTGACGGACATAAAGTACTTGTTCAAGAAGTAACCTATATTGAAAACGAACCTAAAAGCGAAATCGGCATACAGTTAAAATCTCCTAACGTTAAAGTGGTTCGTGCCATTTTTGAGCATTTTAGTTATGATGTTCTCCGAATTGACAGAGTTGCTTTTGCGGGACTAACTAAAAAGAATTTACCTCGCGGCAATTGGCGTTTCCTTACTGAACAAGAAATTATCAATTTGAAAAACGTTTAAAATAACTATATTTACAGCACAAAAATCCTCTCGTTAAGGAAAACGAGAGGATTTTTTATTTAAAATTATGTCAGCAGAAAAAAATTTATCGATAGCAATGCTTTGGTTTGAAGCATTCAACGCACACAATCTTGAAAAACTTTTGTCGTTATACGATGACGAAGCTGAACATTTTAGTCCCAAACTAAAAATTCGTCAGCCTGAAACTAATGGTTTGGTTTCTGGAAAAGAGGCGCTGAGAGCATGGTGGAAAGATGCTTTTGCACGTATACCATCGCTTCATTATAAAGTGACTTCGCTAACCTCAAATGCCGATCGTGTATTCATGGAGTACCTAAGAACAGTAGACAACGAGGAACATATTCTTGTGGCTGAAGTACTCGAAATACGAGATGGAAAAATCATGGCATCACGCGTTTATCACGGCTAATTTATCATTTTATTAACAAATCAATCAAACAGAAACCAATAGTTTTACGAAACTAAACCAGTAAATATGAAAAACGTAAAGAGTTTATCAATAATGATTTTCCTGTCATTACTGCTACTAAATTGTAAATCAGAAAAGAAAGCACAAAATTTTAAAGCGATTACTGATTCTTATTTTGATGATAAGAATGCACTAAATCCTTTGGATGCAACTCAAAACGGACAAACCCAGTTCAATGACAAATTAGTATTTGAAATGACAGATTCTCATCGTAAAAAACAAGCTGCATTTTATGATAAATACGAAAATGAATTGGCAACGATTGATACCAATTCATTGTCAATAGAAGAAAAAAACAGTTATGAAATTATAAAATGGGAAGTTTCCATTGGTAAAGATTTATTGAAATACGATACTAATTTAATGCCAATCCAACAGTTTTGGGGAACCAATTTAACCTTGGGACAATTTGCCGGAGGCACAAGCGCACAACCTTTTAAAACCGAAAAAGATTATAGAAACTTCTTAAAAAGAATGGATTTATTTGCTGTATGGATGGATTCCGCAATGGTCTACATGAAAAAAGGAATTGATAAAGGAGTTGTACTTCCAAAAACATTGACGGCAAAAGTAATTCCACAATTTGAAAGCATGATTACGCGGAATGTAGAAGACAATTTGTTTTACTCCTCATTGAAATTGTTTCCAAAAGAAATTACAGTCGAGCAACAAAACGCGCTGAAAAAAGAATATATAGCTGTAATTAAAGAAAAACTGGAACCTCAGTTTAAAAAAATGGCTACTTTCTTAAATGACGAATATCTTCCAGCATCAAGAACCACAAGTGGCATTGGAAGTTTACCAAACGGTCAGGAATTATATAAAGCGTATGCTAAATCTTGGACAACTACCGAAAAAGCTCCAGCAGAAATTCACGAATTGGGATTAAAAGAAGTTGCAAGAATCAAAAGTGAAATGGAAAAAGTAAAAGAGCAAGTTGCTTTCAAAGGAACAATCAACGAATTCTTTGAACACGTAAGAACGAAGCCCGAATTGATGTCTTTCAAAAAACCTGAAGATGTTATTGCCAATTTTGAAAGAATTTATAACGTGATAAAGCCGAACGTCAACAAACTGTTTTCACTTCAACCTAATAGTCCATTTGAAATCAGAAGAACGGAAGCTTTCAGAGAAAAAACGGCGAGCGCAGAATACAATCAAGGTTCAGCAGACGGAAAAAGACCAGGCGTTTTTTATGTTCCCATTCCGGATGTAAAAACGTATAACTGCTACGGCGATGAAGATCTATTCCTTCACGAAGCAATTCCGGGACATCACTTTCAAATTTCGTTGCAACAAGAAAACAAAGAATTGCCAAATTTTAGAAAATTCAATTGGTTCGGAGCTTATGGCGAAGGCTGGGCGTTGTATACTGAAAGTTTAGGAAAAGAGTTGGGATTGTATACTGATCCGTATCAATATTTCGGAATGTTAGGCAACGAAATGCACAGAGCAGTGCGATTGGTAGTTGATACTGGCATCCATACTAAAGGTTGGACACGTGAACAAGCAATTAAGTATTCATTAGACAACGAAGCGGAAAGTGAAGCAGGAATTACAGCAGAGATCGAACGTTACATGGCAATTCCAGGTCAGGCACTGTCTTATAAAATGGGTCAGCTAAAAATCTTAGAATTGCGTAAAAAAGCGCAAGATAAAATGGGAGATCAATTCGACATCAAAGTCTTCCACCAAAAAGTATTAGAATCTGGTGTAATGCCTTTAGCACTTTTAGAAAAGAAAATAAACAACTGGATTAAAACCGGTAAATAATAAAACACAAATGTCCTCTGGTTCCAAAAAATTAGAGGATTTTTTTTAGTTAGCTATTTTGCTTTCCAAATTTTTAAAATCGATTGGATTTCCATCAACATCAAAAAACTTGTATTTGTAATTTAGTTTTCCGTTTACCTCTTCTATTTTGATTTTCATTTGGTAAAAACCTTGACTCCATTCCACAATTAAATGATATTCATAATCTCCGGTTCCAAAACTTCCCGGTAAATTGCTAGTATAAATTAGTTTTTTCGACTTAAGATTGAGCGTGTTGATTTCGATGTTTTCATAAGATCCCATTTCATCGTTATTGACCTTTTTGCCCATATAATCAACGTTTGTCGCTAATGCCTTGGATTTCTTTCTCTTTTCTTTATTTTCATTATCATTATAATCATCCTTAACAGAGAAAATCACATCTTTTAACGAATTCTTGCCAATATTCAGTAAATAAAAACGGATTTGATGATGGTACATTAATTTATGAACCTTCTTTCCTCCTACTTCATGTGAAGTAGTTCCATCACTTAAATCGTTATCTACAATTTCAATAATAGGTAAATTTTGTCCGGCAGATTGTCCGAAAGCATCCGATTTTAAACTTTTAATTTTTAGTTCCGTTTCCTCTGCAATTTTATCTTTCTCAACAATTTCGGCATGCAATACTTCAATTTGTTTGATAGCATCATCTAGTTCTTTCTGTTTGTCATCTGACAAGGTCGTACTAGAGTTTTTGTAAAGCAAATAAACCGATAATGCCAACAAAATAAATCCAACAAATGCCAAAACCGCAGTAATCATAAGCCTATTTCCTTTCATTAGAGTTTTACATTTAAATCAAATGATTTTATCGGTGTAAAAATAAATCAATTTTCAAAATTTAAAACACTCAAAAACAATAAACTGTAAACATATTATTAACTAATAATTAGTTTCGAAAAGCCTCAACAAGTGTCAAACCTAGTTCTACGAGGATTATAGATTCTCATTCTGAAATATAGAATTATGAGCAAGTGAATACTATTTTTTTAAAGAAGAATAGTTTTTAATAAAATAATACTGGATATTATTGTCCACTACAAATAATATTTCTTACCTTTGTGTCCTTAGAAAGTAATAAATGTTTTCAAAAGCCTGTGAGTACGGTATTAGAGCCTCTATTTATATAGCAGAACAATCCTTAATGGACCGAAAAGTAGGTTTAAAAGAAGTTGCCGATGCTATAGAATCACCGGCTGCATACACTTCAAAAATATTGCAGTTGTTATCACGCAATAGCATAATAAAATCTGAAAAAGGTCCGACTGGTGGCTTCTCAATGGATATTCACAGCTTAAATATAACAACGCTAAGCACTATAGTACGTACCATTGACGGCGACGATATTTATAACGGTTGCGGTTTAGGTTTAAATAAATGTAACGAGAAAAAACCTTGTCCGGTGCATAATGAATTTAAACTAATTAGAAACGAACTGAAGAAAATGCTTGAAACTACAACCGTAAAATCCTTGGCTGCGAACGTTGAGAAAGGATTTACCTTTTTAAAGCGTTAAAAAAAAATTTAATTAAATAGTGGACAATTTTATCCAATATAAATAAAAAATGAAAAACAAAAACATCTTCAACGAGTCAGGGATTATCATCACCATCGTTCTAATTTCAATTCCGATAATAATTGCTTCAATTATTTTAATAATCAAAGCATACAATCTGCTAAAAAAATATGTTAGAAGTAAAAATGCAGAAAAATTTAATGCGTACTTAAAAGCATTAGATTTTGATGACATTCAAAAATTAGAAAAACGAAAAAAAGAACTGGCTTTTTCACTTTCTAATACTGAACTAGCTGGTGAAGCCATTCCAACGGATGCAAAAGGGTTGATCAAGAATATTACCGAAGTAGAAAATATCCGTTTTATTGAACAAAAGAAAAAAGGGCAACCGCGTCCTTATGTTGAACCCGACTTAACAAAATTGATTTTATGGTATTTAGGTTGTGCTACATTTTGGCTTTTATTCGGAACGTCAATTGGTGAGTACCTCGGAATTAAATTCGTCGCGCCAGATGTGGATCATTACAGTTGGTTGAGTTTTGGACGACTGCGTCCTGTTCATACTAATGCTGTTTTTTGGGGTTGGGCTTCGCTGGCCATGATGGGATTAGCTTATTATGTAATTCCACGAGTGAGTAATGCACCTATTGCGAGTATTAAAATCGGTTATCGTTCACTTATTTTGATCAATGCTTCTGTAGTTATAGGAAGTATTTGTCTAATGGCCGGATTGAATAATAGTGGTGGCGAATATAGAGAATACGTTTGGCCCGTAATGGCATTATTTGGGATTGGAATTTTTATTTCGTTACTTAACTTTTTAAAGACCATCGCGAACAGAACTACTAAAGAAATCTACGTTTCGAACTGGTATATTATTTCTGCGATGATGTTTTTATTGGTAATTGCTATCGTTGCGTATTGGCCTACTTGGCAAAATGGATTGGGCGAGACCATAGTGCAAGGGTATTATATGCACCAAGGTGTCGGAATGTGGTTTATGCTGTTCAATTTGGGCTTAATGTATTATTTTTTACCCCAACAACTAAACAAACCCATCTATTCGTATAGTTTAGGAATACTCGCTTTTTGGGCACAAATCTTATTTTATACTTTAATTGGAACGCATCATTTTATTTTTAGTGCTATTCCTTGGTGGCTACAAACTATTGCCATCGTTGGAAGCGTTGGAATGATAATTCCAGTAGTAGCAGGAACAACTAACTTCATGATGACGTTCAAAGGTTCCTGGCATAAACTTTCAGGAAGTTATACACTACCTTTTTATTTGATTGGAATAGTATTCTACTTTACCGGCTCACTACAAGGAACTGCTGAAGCATTTCGATTTACCAATTTAGTTTGGCACTTCACTGATTTTACCGTAGCGCATTCCCATTTGACCATGTATGGAATTATTTGTTTCATGCTTTGGGGTTTCATTTATACCATCGTACCACGATTAACCGGAAAAGAACCACCACAACTTATAGTCGGTGCGCATTTCTGGCTAGCGTTGATTGGATTATTGTTCTACACCTTTCCGTTAATGTATGGCTCAACTTTAAGAGGATTAATGTGGATGGAAGGAAAACCATTTATTGATAGTGTTGCATTAATGGCTCCTTATTGGTTATGGCGTGCGATTGGCGGTACGTTGATGTGGTTATCGCATCTGTTATTTGCCTATAATTTTTATGTAATGATCCGAAACAAGAAAGAAATAGAAATACCAACATCGCCTGCAGATATTCTAAAAGCGAAACAAGAACTGGACGAACAACTAACTAATTAATAGAAACGAAATGGAATTTTTCGATAATCATAAAAAACTATTCTTAACCGCTCTAGGCTTATTCGTTTTCTTGACATTGGTCGTAGCCATTATTCCGGCGCTAAATAATCAAGAATACAATGCGCCGTTGCCTAATTATGTTCCGTTGAGTAAAGAAGCTCAACTCGGAAAGCATAGTTACATTGCTAATGGATGCGTTGCCTGTCATACCCAACAAGTGCGAAATGTAGACATGGATAAAATATGGGGAAGTCGACCTGGAATTGCAGCAGATTATGCCAGTAATACTCGATTAGACTTGTTAAGAAACACCGCAACCTTAATGGGAACAGAAAGAACCGGTCCTGATTTAACAAATATTGGAACGAGGCAACCAAGCTTAGCTTGGCATTTGTTGCACCTCTATCAACCACGAGCCGTAGTAGATAAATCGATAATGCCAGCTTATCCGTGGCTTTTTGAAATCAAAAACAAAGTAGGCAAAGATGAAGTCGAAGTTATTGTTCCTGATGAGTTTAGAAATGGCATAACCGGAAAAATAGTCGCTACAACAGAAGCGCTAAACTTAGTGGCCTATTTGCAAAGTTTAAAACAAACGCCATTACCAGACGGAAAACTACCTATGGAATTTTTATACAAGAAACCAGAAGTTCAAACAACGGCAAACGGTAAAATCGACAATCTTCCTGATGGAGGCATGCTTTACACTCAAAATTGTTCTAGTTGTCATCAAGCCAATGGTGAAGGATTGAAAGGTGCCTTCCCCTCTTTAAAAGGAAGTCCAGTAGTTTTGGGAGATAATCTGGAATTGTATGTAACAATCATAATGCTAGGTTATGATGCACGACCAGAATATGCCGTAATGAATGCCGTAGGAACCGACAATAATTTAACTGCCGAAGACGTAACTGCCATCATCAATCATGAAAGAGCTAATTGGGGCAATGATGCAAAACCTGTAAGCGTAGAAGACGTAAAAAAAATAATGGACTTAATTAAAATAACAGTTAAAAAATAGAAAATATGGCAAACTCAGATATTTGGTTAGATAGCTTAATAACAAAAACTCCACAAGAAGGAAGAGCATTAGCAATTATCATGGCCCGAAAAACCATCGGAGCTATTCAAACAGACCCAGAAAAGAGAAAACAAATGCGACCTGAATATGCTGACGCTACCGCGCTATTAATCAGTTCGGCGCAAGTTGTTGCAATAGAATTTCAAACAATCGCTCAGGCAAATACTTATTAGAGAGATGAAAAATGTTTTCAAATATCTTTTTACCATGGTTGGATTGCTCTGTTTAAATGGAGCACTATGGGCGTGTCCGGCGTGTAAAAAAAATCAACCTAAAATTACGCAAGGTTTAACGCATGGTTCCGGTCCGCAAAGCAATTGGGATTGGGTAATTATTGCTATAATCGCCTTGATTACCTTAGTGACATTGGTTTATTCTTTAAAATATTTAATTAAACCTGGTGAAAAAAATGACAATCATATCAAGAAATCTATTTTAAACAATTAAATACGATGAGAGAAGATAAAAGTAAAGTGTCGCTATTTATTGATGATGAAGTACAACCTATCGCAGAACTATCGGTTCCGGTACAATTTGAATTGGATACCCGAAAACTAACCGATGGCGAACACACTTTAAAATTGGTGAGTAAATCTTCGTTGGGCAGAGAAGGCATTCGCAAAATTAAATTCGTAGTTCGAAACGGACCTGCAATTTCCATTGAAGGAATTTTCGAAAATGCCGTTTTAGACGGAACTGTTCCTCTTATGATTAATGCGTATGACAAAGGAAATCAAAAGAAATTTATAATCGAAGGAAGTGAAACGCCTCAAACTGTGCCGAGTTGGCTGTGGATTATCTTGATTGCCTTCTTTGGGTGGGCTGCCTACTACATAATTACAAACTTTAGCCTGTAGAAATATAAAACACAGTCATAGACAGACATTCACTTTTAGCCGATTAGTTTTATTTGGCTTTAAATCATTTAGTAAATTACAAACACAACATATTATGAATATTCAAGAAGATCAAATTATCGGAGAATTGGTAGCAAACGACTACCGCACAGCATCAGTATTTAAAAAATATGGAATTGACTTTTGCTGTCAAGGAAACAGAACTATTAATGACGCTTGTAAAGCAAAAAAAATAGACGAAAAATCAGTGGTTGGCGATTTAAACAACTTGATACGATCAAAATCAGAAGGCGCAATCGACTTTCAAAGTTGGCCGATTGATCTGTTAGCCGATTATATCGAGAAAAAACATCATCGTTATGTGGAGGAAAAATCAATAGAAATAAAACCTTATTTGGACAAAATATGCCGCGTTCATGGAGAACGTCATCCCGAATTATTGGAAATTAAAGACTATTTCTATGCAACTGCAGGCGAATTAGCGATGCACATGAAAAAGGAAGAACTTATGATGTTTCCTTATATCCGAAAAATGGTCAAAGCCAAACAAGAAAACACTAAAGCAGAACTGCCAAGTTTTGGAAGCATTAAAAATCTAATTGAAACAATGATGGAAGAACATACAACAGAAGGTGATCGTTTTAGAAAAATTGAAGAATTAAGCAATAACTATACAACTCCAGAAGATGGATGTAATACATATCGCGTTACGTTTGCCTTGCTTGATGAATTCGAACAAGATTTGCACCTGCACATCCATTTAGAAAATAATATCTTGTTTCCAAAAGCGATTGAATTAGAAAAAGAACTAAACTAATGCCCATAAAAAGAAATGAAAATTTTAAAGCAATCGGTCGTGAACAACATCGCGGCTTGTTGCTTTCATGATAAATTAGAAACGGTTTGAAGAGGGACATTGCATCTGACCTCATAAAAAGATACACCGACTGGTTTTATGATATGCATCTTCTAACCTATTTTATAATTTATGAAAATACGTTTTTACCATTCTATACAAAGAACATGAGCTCGCAAAAAAAGTATTACACGAACATCGAAGATTGAAGCATTTTTTTATCAAAAACAGCTAGCACAAAAAATTTAATTCAGATTGGAGAAGAATTAGAAAGTCATTTTCAATTTGAAGAGCGCGTTTTATTCAGTGAAATGCAAATGATTGCGACGAAAAAACAGTTAGAACAAGTAGAGCGCGTTCACAGAGAAGAAAAATTTGATGATAATTTAAGCGATTCTTTCTGGTTGTAAAATTAAGTCTCCGCAAAATTTAAAACAAAAAACCCTTAAAGCATTGATTTTAAGAATTTTTTAATTTTAAAAAGTGCGGGTAATAGGACTTCCCCAAAATAAATTCGAGATAAACTTCTCGTTACCATTTCGCAAAAAAAAACCTCAACGAAAGTTGAAGCTTTTTCTGTGCGGGTAATAGGACTCGAACCTACACGCCTTGCGGCACCAGATCCTAAGTCTGGCATGTCTACCAATTTCACCATACCCGCGAAAATTGTGAGTGCAAAT
>Ga0105047_10010144_pt1 | contig 15421 bp, 15 predicted proteins | sample MAT04_FD_78384 | JGI IMG/M metagenome (GOLD analysis project Ga0105047, IMG submission 78384) | Freshwater microbial communities from Lake Fryxell liftoff mats and glacier meltwater in Antarctica - MAT-04 (megahit assembly) | ecosystem: Environmental > Aquatic > Freshwater > Ice > Liftoff... | reverse complement strand
GGGTCGTTCGGCGATCCGCAACGCCGTTTCGGCGAGCGTGGTGGTGTCGGGGTCGAGGGTGGCGTCGAGTACTCCCCGACCGTCGAGGGTGCGCGACAGATGCACCCGGGCCCCCGCCTCGCCCGGGGAGTCGGGGCCGTCGGTGATGGCTTCGGCGCGGGTCACCCACTGGCGGACGGCTCGGGTCCTCACCCAGCCGGGCGTCGAGACGATCACGGGCCACCAGAAGCTCTTCGATCAGCGCCGATGACGGCTGCGGATCGACCTGTTCGATGGCCTGGATCACCTCACTGGGCATGACCACAGCATACCAAACGTATGTACGATCTACAAGCAGAAACCGAGGAAATCACTGAAGAACCTGAAAGTTCTCGGGACGATCTGGAACGGCCCGAGCCACCGCGTATGCGAGCACCCGAACGGCCTGGGCGTCGTGCCGGTGTCCCGGTCCGCTCCCGCCCCGCCCGGCGCGGCGACAGGGCGTCAGGGGCTGGGCGTGTACCCGTCGAGGATGCCGGTGAGGCCGGTGGGGTGATGATCACCGAAGGCCAGTTGCTCGAGCACACCCACTCCCTCGCGGTCGCCCATGCGCACCTTGCAGAGGGTCTGGATGTGGATGCAGGTGGGGTCCTGCGGGTCGAAGTCCTCGAGCTTGATGGACTCGCCCCCGACCTCCAACACCCCGTGGGCGGAACCGTGGGAGAACGTGGGGTGCATGTACCCGATGCCGCGCATGCGGAACGTGTAGAGCCGCTCGAACTCGATCTCGGACACAGCGCCATCGGCGTGGGTGGCCCGCAGCGTGGCGTTGGCCATCTCGCGAGTACCCGGCCGCCACTCGATATCGTACTCGACGTCGCCCACCTCCTCGGGCTCGGGCACGTCGCCCCACGTCGGGGCATCGGGTCCGTCGAGTACCGGCACCACGAGCGCCGATTCCATCCAGCGGGTGCCGTCGGCGTGCTCGAACATGGCCAGGTGGGTGCACACGTCATCGAAGTGCAGCGGCGCCCACAGCCAGAAGATCTGGGGTGTCGACGGCGGCAGATTGGTGGGGGCCTGCTGACCCACGGGCCGAATACCCCACGACCGATCGCGGACACCAAAGGTTGACTCAGCAATCACCTCGGTGGTGACGCCGTCGACGGTGAAGGTGCCCTCCCACGTCCCCCACTGGGTGAGGCGGGTGTAGTCCATCACCAGACGGCCATCACGAACGATCTTCTGCTTGGGTTCCTCGATGGCCGCGGTGCGGGCCCGGAACACGAGGTCGCAGCTCGGCCCGTGGTCGTTGGGGGCCACGACCAGACGGATGGCCCGGAGCGGCTCGAGCACCTCGAGGGTGATGGGCCCGATGGTCGTTTCACGCCCGGCGGGCATGATGCCGCTGGCGAACACCGAGTGCTCGACCCCGTCGATGACCACACTGAAGGCGGCGTCGATGACCGCCCGATTCGGGTAGTGGCCCATGGCTCCACCGATCATGAACCGCCCGTCGCGGTCGAACCCGTTGAAGAAGTACCGGTCGTACTGGTTCGGGTCTCCCGTTGCCGTGTGGGCGATCGGGTCGCCGGTCTGGTGGATCGGGAAGTCGTCGAACGGCGTCAGCATGGTTCCCCCAGGAAGTCGAGCGGGCGTCACCGATGGCTCCGCCGGGAGAGGCCCTCGATGGACCTCAGCTCAGACGTCCACCTTAGTGACGAGCACGATCCGGCGAGATCCTCGACGCCCGCCTCGAACCCCTACCTCGAGAGTGGACCCGACTGGACTCGAACCAGCGACCTCTTCCGTGTCGAGGAAGCGCTCTAGCCAACTGAGCTACGGGTCCGCGTACCCGACCGGTGAACCGGTCGGACAGCAGCAGTGACGATAGCAGTCACGTCCAACCGCGTCCGCACTCACGCTGCGTCTGCACTCGCCATGCGGTCGACCCCAGAAGCGCCGCCGAGAGCTCCGGACCGGCTGATCCGATCGACCGCCCGATAGAACCAACCCCATGGATCACCGCCAGATCGCCCGCACCCTCGCCTCCGCCCGTGTCGTGATCGGCGCCGCTCTCCTCGTCGCCCCAGGGCTCCTCGGCGGGCGTTGGCTCGGCGGCGAAAAGCTCGACCGGCGGGCTCGCCTCGTCGTGCGCAGCCTGGGTGCCCGGGACCTGGCCCTCGCCATCGGTACGCTGAGGGCACTCGACCAGGGCACACCGGTGCGCTCGTGGGTGACTCTGGCGGCGTTCGGCGATGCGGTCGACGCGGCAGGGGCCGCCCTCGCCTGGCCCACCCTCGGCCCCGCCCGGGCCGCCTTCACGATCGCCTCCGCCACCGCCGCCGCCGCCCTCGGGGCCGTGGCCGCCTCCGAACTGGACTGACCGCTGACCAAGCCTCGCTCCCCCGCCGGCCCCCCGACCCGCCTCCTGAGCGTCATCGTTGCGCTCATGGCCACGGTGCTGCTGTCGGCGTGCGCGTCCGAGGCCGCGCAGCAGGGACCAGGTGACACGATCACCGACACCGTGGCCGAGACCACGATGGTCACCGAGCCGCCGACCACGACCACGACCGTGGCGCCGACCACGACGGCGCCGCCACCGGTCGCGCCCGCGCCGGCGCCGACCGACGGCCTCGTCCCCGTCACCGGCCGCATCACCACCACCGATCCCGTGATCTTCGTCACCATGGACGACGGCACCGATCGCGACCCGGCCATCGTCGACTACCTCGAGGCCACGAGCATGCCCGTGTCGATGTTCCTGAATGCCCAGTACCTCAACGCCAACCCGGCCTACTTCGCCTCGATCACGGCGCTCGGCAACGTGGCCCACAGCCACACCCTGAACCACGCCAAGCTCCCGAACCTCACCGCGGCAGAGCAGCGCACGGAGATCTGCGGGATGAAGGATCTCATCGCCGAGAAGTTGGGGTCGGTCGGGTCACTCATGCGCCCGCCCTACGGCGCCTACAACGCCATCACCCGGGAGCAGGCCGCCACCTGCGGGATCACCGCCGTGGTGATGTGGGCCGGCGAGCTGCAGAACGGGGCGCTGAAGCTCCAGGGGCCGGCCATGCGGGCGGGCGACATCTACCTCATGCACTTCCGCCCCGACACGGTGGCCAACCTCATCGAGATCAGGCGTCTGGCCGACGCCAACGGCTTCCGGATCGCCCGGTTGGAGAGTTACCTGTCGTAATCGCGGCCCCGCCACCACCGCGAGTCGAACTCAGGGCGGGTCAGGGGGCGGCGGTGGTCGTGGTGGCCGGCGCCGTCGTCGTGGTCGTTGTCGGGGCCGCAGTGGTCGTTGTCGGCGCCGCCGTGGTGGTCGTGGCCGGGCGGGTGGTCGTGGTGGTGGACGGGCGCGTGGTCGTCGTCGACGCCGTGGTCGACGTGGTGGAGGAAGTGGTGGTGGTCGTGGGCGAATCGTCCCCGCCGACGGCGATCCCGACGGCCAGCGCGATCGCGGCCACGACCACGAAGCCCAGCACGGCAACGACGATCCAGAGCGCCTTGTTGCTGCCACCACCCGATGCCGGGGGTTCGCCGGGCGGGGGTTCGACGGGCGGCGGTTCGCCGGGCGGCGGCCCCGACGGCGGCACCACCGGCATCGCCTCGGTCGGCGGGGTCACGTCGACCGCTTCGGTGGGGTCACCGGGTTCAGACGGTGGGTTCATCGACATGACAGGGTCCTCTCGCAGCTCGATCTCGACACCGCGAGGCTACGACGCACAGACTCGTCGTTGCGGGATGACCGGCCCGACGCGACAGGGCCTGACCCGGGATCGGGTCAGGCCCTGTCGGGAGGCGGCGGGCGGAATCGAACCGCCGTACAGGGCTTTGCAGGCCCTTGCCTAAGCCACTCGGCCACGCCGCCCGGCCGAGCAACGATAGCGCCCGACCGACCTGACCCCGGCCGGATCGACCAGAGAACTCAGTCGAAGCGGCGGGGGTGCAGGTGCGCCGCGACCTCGGGATCCGGAAAGAGGTGCGCCGGCGACAGTTCGTCACCCGGCACCGGGTGGGCCGCGACCAGTAGCCCACCCGTGGGCCCGGTCACACCACCGTCGGACGCGTCGACCGGGTCGGCCGGACCGTCGGGCAGCCCCGCCCACACCTCGGCCACCCCTCCGAGGGCGGTGAGGGTGGCCACGCCCTCGCGGATCATGGCGGTGTCGGTGTCGGCGCGCAGTTCCTGGTCGACGGCCACGAGCTCGAACTGCAACGCCCCCTTCTCCGCCCCCGACATCGAAGACCGCACCGTGCCGAACGACGCCAGCCGGGCCCACCGCAACGGTGGCGTGACCCCATCGGGCAGAGCAGGCACGTTGAGATTGAGCGTGGTGCGCGGTGGCGCCTCGAGCAGGCGACCCGCCACTTCGGCCGCCATACGGGCCGCGGTCTCCCAGCGATAGTCGTCGTCGTGCTCGGCCAGACTGACGGCCAGGCCCCGGTAGCCGAAGTTCTGGGCGGTCAGCGCCGCCCCGACCGTGCCCGAGTGCAGGATGGCCCGGCCGGTGTTGGCGCCGGCGTTGATGCCCGACACCACGCCGTCGATCTCGTCGTCGCCGAACCCGCCGAGCGTCGCGGCCAGCACGCACATGGCGGGCGGCCCCGCCAACGCCCATGCCTCCACCCCGGGCGCCCCCGGCAGTTCCGCCCGACGCACCGGGAGATCCTCACGAAGGTTGACCCGCCCCAGCGAGGCCGAGGTGCCACTGGCGTCGAAGTCCGGGGCGACCACCACGACGTCGTGGCCGGCGGCATCGAGGGCGCGCGCCAGAGCATGGAGCCCGGGCCCGTGGATGCCATCGTCGTTGGTCACCAGGAACCGAGCCATACGAGCGACCCTACCGGGTGAAGGTGAACGCCAGGCCGACGCGACACGACCCCCACCGGAACCGTCGTCGTCGTCACGCCCACCCGGGCCGCCGAGACCGTGCGGGCCCATCTGACCCATGGGACCACCCGGGCCGCGTCCACCTTCGGGCCGGGCGGCCGGTCAGACCAGCACGACCTTGCCCAGCTTCGACCCCGCCGCGAACCGCTCGTAGGCCGCACCGGCGTCGGCCATCGGGAACGTCGCCGCCACCGGGACCCTCACGCGCCCGGCGACCAGCAGCGGAAGGACCTGGGCTTCCACCCGGCGGGCGGCGTCGGCCTTGGCTTCGAGTGACCGGGCCCGCAGCGTCGACCCGTGGATGCGGCCTCGGCGACCCATGAGATCGAGCAGGTTGATCTCCACTTTGGCGCCACCGCCCACACCGATCACTGCGATCCGTCCACCGACGCCGAGCGCGGCGATGTCGGCGGTGAGGTTGGGGCCGCCCACCAGCTCGAGCACGACGTCGAAGGGGCCGTGGTCCCCGAAACCGTCGGGAGCCACCGCCGTGGCCCCGAACGCCGTCACGGCGTCGCGCAGAGCCGGGTCGCGAACCGTGGCCACGACCGATGCTCCGGCGGCCACGGCCAACTGCACCCCGGCCAGGCCCACGCCCCCGGCGGCCCCGTGGACGCAGACCCGCTCGCCGATGGTGAGACCGCACTGGGTGAACAGGGCGTCGTGAGCGGTGGTGAACACCTCGGCGAAGCCCCCGGCCTCGGCCCAGGCCACGTCGTCGGGCACGCGCAGCAGGTGGCGTTCGTGCACGACGGCCATCTCGGCTTGACCACCGCCGGCCACCACGGCCATCACGCGATCACCCACGGAGAACGCAATCACCCCGGCGCCCAGGGCCGCGACCTCGCCGGCCAACTCGAGACCGGGGATGTCGGCGGGTGCTCCCGGCGGCGGCGGGTAGAGCCCGGCGACCTGGAGCCGGTCGGCCCCGTTGAGGCCGGCGGCGCGCACCCGCACCAGCACCTCGCCGGTCCCCGGACTCGGGTCCGGATGCTCCCGCCACTCGAGCCGGCCGTCGACGATCGTCACTGCTCGCATCGGCCGATGCTGGCACATGGACCCGGGTCAGCGGGCGGGCGGCGCGAAGCGGATGTCGAGCGAACGGAGATACGTGTGGAGACCTGCATCCTGGATGGGCACGATGACGGCTGGTGCTCCCGACTCGTTGTGATGGGCGTGCCAGAGGCCGGGCGGAGTGACGAAGGCCCCGTGGGGCTCCCAGTCGACCCGAACCGGATCGACGATCTCACCGTGCTCGTCGAGGGACCGGCCGACCAGCGAATAGCACCCTGGCTCGCACTCGGCGACCAGGTCGAGCGCCACCGACTGGTGGCGATGAGGCCTCTGCACGACGTCGACGGGAAGCAGGCCGTACATCGCCCACAACACAGGGGTGACGGTCTGGGTGAGGTCGTTGGGAGCCGTGTTCAGCAGCACCGCCAGGCGGTTGCGGTCGGTGGCCCGCGGCGACGCCACGATGCGATCGAGCTCGGCCCGAACATCAGTAGCCGGAAAACGAGTTGGGGCGAAACGGGCGTGAGTGGGAGCGGCACCCAGGTACCGCAGCAGCGGCTCATCGGTCACCCAGTAGAGGAGCGCGTCGTCGGTGGAGCGGTGCGTACTCGGCCCGCCCCCCGGGAGCACGACGAAGTCACCCTCTCCCCACTCGATCGTGCCGCCGTCGATCAACGACGAACCCGAGCCGGCCAGCACGTGGTAGAGCTCGGAGGTGGCGACGGGGTCGGTGACGAGCTGGTCCCCCGCCGCGATGCGAACGAACGACGCCAGCAACGCCGGTGAGGTGGCGGGACCACCGGCGATGCGTAGCGACGACGAGAGGTCGAACGGCACGATCCCGGTGCGCACCTCTTGGTGAGCGGAGGCGGCGAACCGGCCCATCGGAACGGCCGGCACGTGACCCGAGCCGATCGGGTTGGCCGCCCGGGTGTATTCGAAATAGCGGGCATCGCCGGTCCAGTCCTCGACGGCGTCACCTACGGCCAGCACCGGCTCCATTACCGGCAGTCTGCCCGATCGACCCGGCCGACGCGGCGGCGAGGGCCGGGCCCGCGGCGCCTGGGTCGAGGCTCGGGAGAACAGGCCGACGAGAGGAGGGGTGGCCGCGTGTGGCCATCTCATGGTTCTGCTGACGGCAGTCCCAGCGGCGCCAGAGCAGGAAGGCCACCGAGCCGGTGGCGATGGGCAGGGCGAAGGTCAGGCCCCGGTAGACGAGGACGGCAGCAACGGCTGAGGCCGGATCGGCGCCGGCCGCCACCAGCCCGCCGGCCAGCGCACCTTCGATCACCCCCACCCCCCCCGGGGTCGGCGAGAACCCGGCGGCGAGCCGGGCCAGCAGGTAGACCCGAACGATGTCGAACGTGGCGGGGGCCTGCTCGCCGCCGACGGCTTGGGTGACCAGCACCACGATCGCCGCGCCACCGAGAGTCACGGCGGCGGCGGTCAAGAGCAGCCGCCCGGCCCGGGCTGACACGATCCACGACGCGCCGGACCGCATCCCGAGGGCGAACGGTTCGACCGCCACGGGCCCGAGCCTCGGGATGCGCCGCGCCGCCCGGTCGATCACGGCCTGGGCGCGGCGCACGACCCACCGGGTGCCTCGGGTGTCGCGCGAGATGGCCCACCACAGAACGGCGCTGAGGGCGACGGCGGCCGCCGCCGAACCGAGCACGGCCACGTCGAACCCACTGCCGGCCCCGAGGGCCACGCTGGCGCCGAGGACCACCACGACCAGGATCCGCCGGGCGATCGACATGGCCTCGCCGACGGCGAGAAGGCACACGGCGATCTCGTCGGGCGAGTGTCGGAAGCTACGACCGATCCGGTAGCGCAGCGCCCCTCCGACCATGCCGCCACCCGGCATCGAGTTTCCGACAGCCAAGTTGACCTGGTCGAGCAGCACGCCACGAGCGATGGTCGAGCGAGGCAACGACCATCGGTACAGCAGCGCCCGTGCCAGCACCACGACCCCGAACACGCCGAGGACGGCGCCGACCGTCACTCGGGGAAGCGCCGCGAGGGCCTGGAAGGCCTGGGCGATGGTGCTGTGCATCCGCACCGCCGCGACCACGAGGGCCGTGGCCAGTCCGGCGAACAGCACTCGGGCCACCCAGACCGAGAACGCCCGGCGCTTCGCCATGACGCCGGTCACAGCTTCGGACCGAAGCGGAGGGGCAGTGGTTCCCATCGCTGACGCGTCGGGAACCGTTGCCGTCACGGGACGGACCGTATCCAGAAGATTCGCCGTCCAAAGGACCGGGTGACGAGATTTCCCCTGGGACGCCTCGAATCGTCACTGTTCGTTCGTTCAGCTGTCCCCCGACGGTCACATGAGGCCCGTGAACTAGAACGGCGAGGTGCCCTATGCGCCCTCCCCACTGTCGCTCATCGAACGGATCGTCGCCTTCGGCGATCAGCCGGCGGTGGTCGACCCCTCCGGTACGTGGACCTACGCCGAACTCGACCGGCGGGCGAAAGACCTGGCCCGGGTGATGATCTCCAGCGGTGTCGGTCGCGGCGATCGGGTGGCGTTGCTGTGCCGACCGGGACGGGACTTCGTGATCGCCGTTCTCGCCACCTGGTGGGCCGGCGCCATGGCCGTACCGTTGCACCCCGCCCACCCGGCCGCCGAACTGGGCTACGTGCTCGACGACGCCGCCGCCGGGTTCCTGATCACCTCCGACCAGCACGCCGACGCCGCCGAAGCATTGGCCCAGCCCCGCTACCTCACCGTCGTCACTGTTGACCCCGGCGCTAGTGACGAGGAGCGCCCACCGCTGACACCGCCCGTCGCCCTCACGCCCCCCGATTCGGCCGACGCCGCACTCGTGATCCACACGAGTGGCACCACCGGTCGACCAAAAGGGGTGGTGCACACCCACGCCAGCGTGCAGGCCCAGATCGAGGGGATGGTCGAGGCGTGGGCCTGGTCAGCTGACGACCGCATCCTGCTCGTCTTGCCCCTCAACCACGTCCACGGCATCGTGAACGTCACGTTGTGTCCGCTGTGGGTGGGCGCCACGGCCGAGGCCCCCGGTGGTTTCGACCCGGTCGAGACATGGGAGCGGTTGGCGTCCGGCCGCCTCACCATCTTCATGGCCGTGCCCACCATCTACGCCCGGCTGCTCGCCACCTGGGCCGATGCCGACGAAGCGGCGCAGGCCCGCTGGAGCACTGGGGCCGAGAGCCTGCGCCTCATGGTGTCGGGATCGGCGGCTCTTCCGGTGACGGTGCTCGACGAGTGGCGACGAATCACCGGGCAACTGCTGCTCGAGCGCTACGGCATGACCGAGGTCGGCATGGCCCTGGGCAATACCCTCGCCCACCGGGTGGCCGGCCATGTGGGCGTGCCCTTCCCGGGCGTCGAGGCCCGGATCGTCGACGACGTCGGCTCCGACGTGGCCGACGGACAGCCCGGGGAGCTGTTGCTGCGCGGTCCCCAACTGTTCGCCGGCTATTGGAATCGGCCGGACGAGACCACGGACGCGTTCACCGACGGCTGGTTCCGCACTGGTGACGTTGGCGTCGCCACCCCCGACGGGTACCGCCTCCTCGGTCGGGAGTCGGTCGACATCCTCAAGACCGGCGGCGAGAAGGTGTCAGCGCTCGAGATCGAGGAGGTGCTGCGCACGCATCGCGATGTCGTCGACTGCGCGGTGGTCGGTCTGCCCGACGACGAGTGGGGTCAGCGGGTCGTCGCGGCCGTCGTCACCCGAGCCGGCACCACCATCGACGGGCCCATGCTGCGCCGATGGGGCAAGGAACGCTTGGCCCCGGCCAAGGTGCCGACTCGCTATCTCTTCGTCGACGAACTACCCCGCAACGCCATGGGCAAGGTCACCAAACCAGCCGTGCGGGAGCTCTTCGTCCCGTGAGCCCACCGTCGAAGCGACCGCCGGGGCCGTCGATCGGCTCGGGGAGCCGAACTCGAACCATGAGTCACGACCGGTGGGGAACCGCAGGATTCCGGAGCGCCGCTCAAAAGCTGGGGTTCGGACCGGGCCTGGCCCTGATCGTGGGGGCGGGCCTGGTGGCCCGCGTCGCCTACGTCCTCGTCATCGGCGCAGATCTCGTCGATGGGTTCGACGCGATCTGGTACCAGCTGCAGGCCGGAACGATCTCGACGGGGCTGGGCTACCTCGACCCCGACGCGTTCTACCAACGGTTGGTGGGGGTCCCGACCGCGAACTTCCCGCCGCTGTGGCCCGCCCTCCTCGCCGCGGCGAACCTGGTCGGGCTCGACAGCCGAACCAGCATCCAGCTCGTCGGCGCCCTGGTGGGGACGGTGACCGTCGCCCTCACCGGGCTGGTCGGGCGGCGCGTCGCCGGACGCAGCGTCGGGATGGTGGCGGCGCTGATCGTGGCCCTCGGCCCGATGCTGATCGCCGCTGACGGCTCACTCATGTCGGAGTCCCTGTACGTCGCGCTGATCACCGCTCTGATGCTCCTCTCCTACCGGGCGCTGGACCGACCCACGCTGCTCCGATTCGCCCTCGTCGGGGTGCTCCTCGGCCTGGCCGCCCTCACCCGCGCCGACGCTCTGTTCCTGGCCCCGATCCTCACCATCGCCCTCCTTGCGCGGGTGGCGGGCGCGCCGGCCGGCCGACGTCTGCTCCTCGGCGGCGCCCTGATGGCGTCGATGGTGGTGCTGCTGATCCCCTGGACGGCCTACAGCAGCTCGCGAATGGGAGGCTTCGTCGCCATGTCGAGCAACTCCGGCCTGATGCTCGAAGGCGCCAACTGCCCGTCGGCCTACCGAGGGACCCTGCTGGGGGCGTGGGACGAGGACTGCATCCGCCCGAGGGACCCGGCCGTGCCCGAGCTCGACTGGGCAGCCGAGTCCCGACGCATCGGGATCGACTACGCCCGCAGCGAGCCGTCACGACTTCCCGCAGTGGCCGCCGCCCGTTTCCTGCGACTCTGGGGTCTCTGGTCCCCGGTCGAGCAGGCCCGCCTCGAGTCGATCGAGACCCGCGACGAGAGCTGGCAGCTCTTCGGCTGGGGCTATCACATCGTGGTGCTCGCCTTCGCCGTGCCCGGCACGGTGTTGCTCTTCCGCCGACGAGCGGAGTTGACGCCGCTCGTCGCCCTTGTCGGGGCCGTCGCCCTGACCGCCGTCGTCTCCTACGGCAACCAGCGGGCCCGTCTGACGCTCGACCCCGTGCTCGCGGTGGCCGCCGCGGTCGCAGTGCATGCTGCGGTGCGGGAACTGGCCACTGGTCGATCGTCCCCCGAGACCCACGTCCCGGCCGAGACCGAGACCCCGGGCTGATCCTTCGGACCCTTGCCCGAACCTCTCGTGCTCATCAGCTCTCGGTTCCGGAGCGGCCAGTGACCGGTTCGGGTGCTGGATCACGCCACGGCAGGAGGCACAGCCCGACGGTGGCGAGGATCCCGCAGTGCACCGCTCTCGAACCGAGCCCGATGATCAGGGTGTCGGGCGAGTCGCTGTAGGTGAGCAGGAGCAGCGCCGCGACGGCGATCATGGCGATTCCCACCCCCCGTCGGACCTCGGCCCGAGCGTGGGCCAGCGCCCACGTGCCGCCGCCGAGGGCGATGAGAATCAGGCCCAGGGCGATCGAGCCGACGAAGATGGCGAAACCGAACTCGTCGGGGATGTCGTTGCGGCCAGTGAAAAGGGACCGGGTGACGCTGTTGTCGCCCCCGAACCCACCCTTGATGGTGGTGATGGCGGTGACGACGCCAACGAGGGCGACGACCACGCCCATCGTCCGCGGCGCCGTGGGGCGGCTGCGTGGTGCCTGCACGAGCACGGCGATGCTCAGACCGATCATGAGCAGGTAGGACCAGTACCACTCGGCGGGCGCGTTGGCCACGGAGAGACCGATGGCGAACGCCTGGAGGACGCTGATCACGGCTGCCACCCGAAGGAACCGGCCCGACAGCAGCAGAGCGGCCAACCCGACCTCGACGAACAGCGTCAGGTATCCGAACGGCGTCATGTTGGGGAGCACGATGTGCTCGAACATCCACGCGGAACCCGGCAGGACCGGGTGGTCGATCCCAGCCTGCACATAGTTCTTGAGGCCACCGAAGTCGGGTGGAACCTTCCAGTTCACGTTCGAGAGCCACATGAGCCCGAGGAACCACCGCACCGTCGCCGGCCCGTAGGCCCCGGCGATCATGTCGACCGTGCTGGTTATCGCACCGGCGCGGTCTCCAACACTTCGGTCCTGGCGCCGATCCTGCATGGTGGCCATACGAACCTCCATAACCTGTCAGCGTCGACGAACATCGACGGCGTGGCCGGAACACCCGCTCAAGCCCCTGAGATTTCCTGGACACGGGCCGATCGATCCGGCGCCTAACCCATCGCCGTCATTGGTATCACAGACGGCAAACGAAGGTTCGGCGCCGGTGGCGGCGTCGACGCGAGGTGCGGTTCTGTGGAGTCGGCCCGACCGGACCGGCGTGAGATCACGCTCACCTGATACCGATCTTGACGTCATCGCCATGCGGTCGGCCCATCACCGCCCGTCGCAACAGTTCGGCGGGAACGCTCAGCGGCGCCGTCTGGCGTGACACGAGCAGGTCGGTGTCGACCCGGCCGTTCAGGACCGTCGGGCCGAAGGGGCTCCAGAAGGCGCCGTCGGCAGTGATGCACAGCTCGGCGGGGATCTCCTCGGGCGTGAAGGTCGTGCCGAGACCGAAGTCGACGGCCCGGCCCCGATTGACGATGGGCCGGACGAGATGGTCGTCGTCGGAGATCCCGAGCGAGCGGTGCAGAGCGCACAGTCGGGCGTGGTCGTCGTCGTCCAACCGGCCCGGCTCGGTGGTGGTGGCGATTCGGACCCGGATGCCCCGGTCGATCAGCTTGGGGATGGCCTCGACGACCTTGGCGAAGTTCTCGGGGCCCCGCATCTCGTCGTTGACGTCAGGGTCGGGCGAGTCCAGCGAGATCTGGATCGCGAAGTCCTTACCGGCGAGGACGTCGAGGGTGTCGAGTCGCTTGTCGTTGAACAACGTGGCGTTGCTCAGGCAGAAGGTCGGGAGGATTTCCGCGATGGTCGCCAGCGTGGTCGGCAGGTGAGCGAGCAGGAAGGGCTCGCCGCCGGTGACCCCGATGTCTGTGAACCCGAGCTCGGCGGCCTCGGTGGCGATCCGGATCATCTCGCCGGCCGACAGCCCTCGCTTGGGAACTCCCGGGGCAGACTCGGTGAGGCAGTAGGTGCACGCCAGGTTGCAGTTGTAGTTGGCGTACATCCACACCCGGCCGGGGAGGTCGCCGGCCTCGATGGCCTCGGAGACGGCGCTCACGCGAACCCGTCTCGGGCCAGACGCTGGAGGGTCTCGTCCGACGACGGGAGCTCGAGCGCGCTGCAGAACCGGTTGAGCAGCATCGTGGCGCCCACCAGCACCGTGAGCTCCACGATGTTGTGCTCGGGCCAGTGAGCGGCGAGCCCCTCGGCCACGGCGTCATCGACCCGTCCCTTGCCGGTCGCCACGGCGTCGACCCAGCGCAGCAGCGCCAGCTCGGCCGGGTCGGTGAACGCGGCCTCGATGTCCATCTCGTCGCGCAGGGCGGCGACCTCGTCGTGGTCGAGACCGGCATCGGTCGCGACCGGGGTGTGGGCGGCAACGCAGTATCGGCACTGCATCAGCGCCGACGTCCGCAGGATGACCAGTTCCTTGGGCCGCAGCGGGATCGAGCTCGGACCCAGCGCCGCCCCCAGGAACGGCATGGCCACGTCGAGCAGCTCGGGTACCTGAGCGAGTGCCGCGGCGATCGGCCCCGGGTCGCCGTCGGCGAAGTAGTCACGGGCCAGCAAGGGCGCAGTGGCCTGGGTGATGAGCTCCACTCTCGCCATCAGTCGCGTGTGCCCGTCACCACAGCAGATTCGGGGATGTGAGGAGCTGGCATCACGACCCCTTGGTGAGGTTCCGGTTGGTGGGAAGCATAATTCGACGAACAAGTGTCACGGTAGCGGAGCTCTGCCCGGTTCTGAGCGGCCCGGCGGATTCCGTAGGGTCGGGGAATCGGCCCGACGCCCACCGGGTTCCCGAGCGGTGAAGGAGGGCAGCGTGTCCGCAACCAACGGCGCCGAGGCTGCGTTCGCTCGTCATGTGCTCCCCGAGGTGGACGTCCTGTACCGCGTCGCCCTGTCGATCACCAGGAACCCACCCGACGCCGAAGACCTGGTGCAGGACACCATGTTGCGAGCGTTCCGATCGATCGCGCGCTTCGACGGTCGCCACCCCCGTGCTTGGTTGCTGACGATCATGCGCAACGCCCAGATCAACCGGGTCCGGCGTCGACGCCCAGGACTGCTGGCCGATCCCGAGGAGTTCGCCGCTCGGGATGCGGGGATGGCTGACGATGCGGCCGGACCGAGGGGACCGTGATGAGTCGACTGCACCGAGGTCGCAGACGCATCCGCGAGTCGCTCGCCGACGCAGGGGTGCAGAGAGGAGTCAGGCCGTGAAGATCCTCGGACGACTCATCGCACCCCGAAAGCAGATGTCGTGCCACCAGGTCGGCAGGGTGCTGCAGAGCTACCTCGACCGGGAGCTCGACGACGACGCCACCCGCAAGGTGGCCGCGCACCTCGAAGACTGCCGCCGCTGCGGCCTCGAAGCCCATACCTACGAAGCGCTCAAGGCGTCGCTGCATCGCGGCCCGTCCGGACTGGCCGACGAACCCGTGACCCGCCTCCGCGACTTCGGTGCGCGCCTCGCCCGCGGTGACATCAACCCCGACGAACTCGTCGCACCATGACCAGCCCACACGACCTCGACACGTCGCCGGACCGTGTCGGTGGGCTCCAGGCGAACATTCGTCGCCCCGCCGGCCTGCTCACCGTGGGACATGAGCAGACCCGGTCGTGATGTCGATGCGGTCGTGGTCGGTCGTCGACCGGGCCTCACGTCCGGCCAGGAGACCGGGTTCGTGAGGCTCATCGCCGGGCCCCGGCCGCTACTGAGGAGCTTCCCCGCCATGCTCGCCCTCGTGACGGTCACCGCGCTGACCGCGCTGACCGCGCTGATTGCGCTGGCCGTGGTTGCGATGCTCGGGGGACGACCGAGGCGGGAATCCGTCGGGAGGTCGCCGGGTTCCTCTTCCGTGCGCATCATTCCCGTCCTCGCCGTCGCTGGGTTGCTGCTCGCCGGGTGCGCGACGACCAATGGCACCGGCGCCGCCACCACCGAGCCCGCGGCTGCTTCTGCGGTGGACCAGATCCGGGCGGGACCGCGGGAGGACCTGCCATCGGCGCTGGTGGACCCGGACGCCGACGTGCTTCCCGACCCGATCGTCGACACCGCCGAGATCATCTCCGGTGGACCGCCGCCCGACGGCATCCCACCGATCGACGCGCCGACCTTCCTGCCCACCGGAGCGGTCGACTTCCTCGCTGACAACGAACCGGTGCTCGCGCTCGAGATCGACGGCGACGCACGCGCCTATCCGATCCAGGTGATGATCTGGCACGAGATCGTCAACGACACCGTCGGCAGCACACCGGTCTCGGTCACCTACTGCCCCCTGTGCAACACCGCCGTCGC